>Ga0316628_100002207_pt1 | contig 14275 bp, 9 predicted proteins | sample OWC_Aug_M2_C1_D5_FD_207648 | JGI IMG/M metagenome (GOLD analysis project Ga0316628, IMG submission 207648) | Wetland soil microbial communities from Old Woman Creek delta, Ohio, United States - OWC_Aug_M2_C1_D5_C | ecosystem: Environmental > Terrestrial > Soil > Wetlands | place: USA: Ohio... | reverse complement strand
TTCCAGCATCCCGGAAGGCTGGGCCGAAACGCTTCGGCGGCTTCCGGACGTGCGGAACGTCAAGGCGGACGATCACGTGTTCCGGATCGGTTCCGACAACGGGCCGAAGACGACGTCGGACCTGATCGAAGCCGCGCGCAGGGCAAGAGTCGAGATTACGTCGCTTTCGGTCCAGAGCACCACGCTGGACGATGTCTTTGTCCACTACACGGGCCGCCAGCTGCGCGACGGTCTTCAGGACGCGCCCAGGCTGGACATCAGTCACCTGCACAAGCAGCAGTGAGGCAATTTCATGAGACGCATTCTGGCGTTGATCGAGCGCGACGTCCGCAAGTTCAGGCGCAGCCCGGCGCTGATCATGACCACGATGTTCTTCCCCCTGGTCCAGTTGGTCATTCTGGGTTATGCCTTCGGCGGCAAGATCAAGGACCTCAAGGTGGGGATCGTCGACCAGGACAGGCAGATCGAAACCGTCAAGCTGCGGGAGATGTGCGCCGCGGTCGCGGCCAACGCCCGCACTTTTGAAACCATCTCGTACACCGATGAAGGTCAGGCCATGCGGGATCTGCGGGACGGCAGGATCAGCGCCGTGCTGGAGATTCCCCCGGGATTTTCGCGCAGGATCGCGGCACACGAGGCGCCGCACGTGGCGCTGATCGAAGACAACACCGACACCTTTGCCTCGGGATCCCTCCAGGCGGAGTTCGCGGAATTGCTCTCGAGTTACAATCAGCGCGGGACTGCTGCACGCGTGCCCGCGCAGGCGACGCTCTCCGTAGTCGAGGTGTACCCCTACGTTCCTTATATCCAATACCTTCTTTCCGGAACGGTGGTGCTGGCGATTTTCATCTCCGCCATGATCGGGGGCGGCATCATCTACATCGACGACAAGGCGCGCGGCCTTCACGAGGGTTACCTTGTCACGCCTATCACCAAGCTCGAGCTCATTCTTGGATTCACCCTGTCGGGCGCGATCAAGGCATTCCTGTCGGGAGTCGTCCTGGCCACCCTCGGCTCGATCATCTCAGGGATCCCGCATCCGCTGGAACCGGTCCGCCTGCTGAAACTCCTGGTGGTCATCGTCGTCTCGGCACTCGCCTTGATCAGCATGATGTTTCTCCTGATGGTGCGGGTGAACGATCCGCTCGTGCCCCGGGCGACCTTCGGGGTATTGAACACCCTGCTCTATTTTCCAAGCGGTGCGGTGTACCCCATCAATGGATTCCCGCCCTGGATGCGGCTGATTTCCAGGGCGGATCCCTTCACGTACGCGGTCCACGCCTTCAAGGTTCTCCTGCTCAAGAACGGGGGGTTCGAGGCGATCGCCTTCGATCTTGCGTTCCTACTCGCCTTCACGCTCGTGATGATGACCCTGGCCACCCTGCTCTTCAAACGATCGCTCTGACCCGCGAGCCGAAGACTCCGAGACGCTGTTGTGTTTTGGCGACCTGGTGGTAAGGCTTTCTGCGACACCCGAGGCTGCTCCCGGCTTTCCGAATCTCTGCTTTGCCTTGCCAAATGAGAGCATTCTGATACACAATCGGCGCACCTTTAAACCATCTTCATTGACGAGCAAACCTATGAAAGAAACCATCAAATTCAGACTCAACGGAAAGCCCACGAGCATCGAGGTCGACGGCGACCGTTCCCTCCTGTGGGTGCTGCGCACTGATCTGGGGCTGACGGGAACCAAATTCGGCTGCGGCGAGAGCCTTTGCGGTGCCTGCACCGTAATCATCAACAAGGAGGCAGTGCGGTCGTGCCGCGTTCCGATCAAAGAGGTGCGGGGGAAGGATGTCACCACGATCGAAGGCCTGGAGAAAAACGGGAAGCTTCATCCCCTGCAGGAAGCCTTCGCCGAGCATGGGGCTCTGCAATGCGGCTTCTGCACTCCGGGCATGATCATGGCCGCGTATGGCCTGCTGCTGAAAAATCCCAAGCCAACCCGGGCACAGATCATCGCCGGCATGGACGACAACCTGTGCCGCTGCGGAACCCACCTGCGCATCATTCGGGCAATTCAAAGCGCGTCAAAATCGATATGAGGCATGATCATGGAAGATGAAAAATCCAGAAGCATCGACATTCCGGATCCGGAGGTCCCATCCTCCCTCGACCGCCGGGATTTCATAAAGTTCATCGGTGCGGGGATCACTGTTTTCATCGCCTTCGATCCCCTGAAGTACGTGACCGGGCAGGAAGCGCGGGGCCGCGGCTATCCTGCCGATTTCAACGCCTACCTGAAGATCGCCGAGGACGGCAGGGTGACCATCTATTCGGGCAAGATCGAGATGGGCCAGGGCGTGATAACTTCGCTGGCCCAGATGGCAGCCGACGAGCTGGGTGTGGCGCTCGAATCCATCGACATGGTCATGGGAGACACCGACACCTGTCCGTCGGATATGGGCACCTTCGGCTCCATGTCGACGCGGTTCTTCGGGCCCGCGCTGCGCGGCGCCGCCGCCGCCGCCAGGGCCGTCCTGCTCGACCTGGCATCGGAAAGGCTCAAGACGCCCAGGGAGAAGCTGAGTCTGGAGAACGGCACGATTTTCGTCGCCTCCGACAAGAGCGTCCGGGTGACTTACGGCCAACTGGCAAAAGGACAGAGAATCACGCGCACGCTCGATGGGAAAGCCGTGCTGAAGTCCGTGTCCGAGTTCGCCATCATGGGAAAGCCGGTGAAGCGCCTCGACGCCCGCGCGAAAGTCACGGGCAAGGCTCAGTATGCGGGCGACATCCGCGTGCCGGGCGCGCTTCATGCCAGAATCCTGCGCCCTCCCGACCACGGCGCGACGCTGAAAAAGGTCGACACCTCGGCCGCCGAGAAGCTGCCGGGGATCACGGTCATCAACCAGGATGGGCTCGTGGCCGTCCTGCACGAGGATCGCGAGGCGGCCGACAAGGCCCTCGGGAGCATTAAAGCCGAATTCGATGTCCCGCCTGCAGCCTTCGACGACGTCACCGTCTTTGACCACCTCCTCAAGGTATTGACCCAGGGGCAGGAAGGAGCTCGCAAGGGCGATCTGGCGGCGGGCGAGAAGAGCTCGGCCTCGCTTTTTGAACACAAGTATGTGAACGGCTATGGCGCGCACGCGCCCATCGAAACCCACACCGCCGTAGCCAGGATGGAAAACGGAAAGATGACCGTCTGGACCTCCACCCAGACGCCCTTCCCCAATCAACAGCAGGTTGCGGCGGCCCTGGGAATCCCGCGCGAAAGCGTGCGAATCATCACTCCTTTCGTGGGCGGCGGGTTCGGCGGGAAGAGCAGCGCCGGCCTTCAGGCTGTCGAAGCGGCCAGGCTGGCAAAGATCACGGGGAAGCCCATCCAGGTCACGTGGAGCCGCGCCGAGGAGTTCTTCTACGACTTTTTCAGGCCGGCGGCTGTCGTGAAGGTAAAGTCCGGGATCGACGGAGCGGGCAAAATCTGCCTGTGGGACTACAACGTGTATGGCGCCGGATCGCGCAGCTCGGAGCAGTTCTACGATGTCCCGAACAATATCATCAGGGCCTATGGCGGGTGGTCGGGAGGAGGAACCAAGGTACACCCCTTCGGGGTCGGCCCGTGGCGCGCTCCGGGCGCAAACATCAACGTTTTCGCGCGGGAATCCCAGATCGATATCATGGCGGCCAAGGCAAAGATCGATCCGCTGGAGTTTCGCCTGAACAACACCTCGGACAAGAGAATGCGGAGCGTACTCGAGGCAGCCGCGAAGCGATTCGGCTGGAAAAAGGCGGCGAGCCCGAGCGGGCGCGGCCTTGGGATCGCCTGCGGCATCGACGCCGGGACCTATGTGGCCGAGATCGCCGAGGTGCAGGTCGACAAGTCTACCGGAAAGGTAAAGGTCAAGCGGATCGTCTGCGCGCAGGAAATGGGAGTGGTCATCAACCCCGAAGGCGCGACGATGCAGATGGAGGGATGTATCACCATGGGGCTGGGATACGCCCTCTCGGAGTATTTGCGTTTCAAGGGCGGCCAGGTGCTAGAGTCGAACTTCGACACCTACACGCTGCCGCACTTTTCGCAGGTGCCGGAAATCGAGACGATCCTGGTGAAAAACGACGAACTCACGCCGCAGGGCGGCGGAGAGCCTGCCATCGTGCCGGTTGGCGCCGTCATCGCCAACGCGATCTTCGATGCTGTCGGCGCGCGCCTCTTCCAGATGCCGATGACCCCGGCCAAGGTCAAGGAGGCCATTGGGACGGCGTAGGATAGGAAAAGGCTTGAAAATATTGAACCGCAAAGACCGCGAAGAATAAGATCACGGGCATTTGACCGGGTCACTTCTTCGCGGCATTTGCGGTTAGTTTTTTTGATCGGGTCTAAGTCGGGTCATTCCGACCGGCCGCAGCGGGGCTCGTGCGGAAACCGGCCTTGGGAAGGGTAAAATAAAGCGTGGCGCCCTTTCCCGTCTCGCCCTTGGCCCACACCCTGCCGCCGAGTTTAGTGACGATCCGCTTCACGATGGCAAGGCCGATGCCGGTCCCTTCGAACTCCTTCGCGCTGTGCAGGCGTCTGAAGATTCCAAACAGCATCTCTGCGTGATCCCCGTCAAAACCCACTCCGTTGTCGTGCACGTAATAGACAACCTCGCTTCCGACCTCGTCGCTGCCGATCTCGATGGTCGCCGATTCCTTCGGCCTGGTGAACTTTAATGAGTTGGAGATGAGATTGAAGAACACCTGCCTGACTGCACCAGCATCGCCGTATGCCGGCTTCAGCGGCTTGATACTGAACGCAAGAGTTCTACCCTCCCAAAGCGGCTTCAACTCCTCGACCAGCGTTCCCACGAGCCGGTCGATGTCGATTTCGCCCACTCGGATTTCTCCGCGGCCGGCCTTTGAAAAGGCGAGGATTTCGTCGATGAGCTGATTCATCTTTGCGGTGTTGTCCCGCACAAAGCCCAGCAGCCGTGCGGCTTCGGGCTGGAGCCCGGGGGCAAAGCGTTCCATCACGATCTGCGAAAAACCGCTGATCGCCCGGAGGGGCGCCTTCAGGTCGTGCGAAACCGAGTAGCTGAAACTCTCGAGGTCCTTATTTGCGACCTCGAGATCTCTGGCGTGATGCTCGAGCTCCTCGTTGAGCTGCTGAATCTTCACTTCGGCTTCCTTGCGTTCGGCGATCTCACGGCAGAGCTGCTCGTTGATCTTCCTCAGTTCGGCGGTGCGCTCCTCGACGAGCTCTTCGAGATGCTCGCGATGCTTGCGCAACTCCTCCTCCGCCTTTTTCCTTTCGACGATTTCCGCCACCAGTGCCGTCGTTCTCTGGTCCACCTTCCTCTCCAGGCTCTCATTCAGCACTTCGAGCTCTTCCTTCAACTCCTTGAGCTGGTGATTCTTCATCACCGCGGTTTCGTAAGTGGAAAGCAGGAGATCGAGGATCTGCTTGCGTTCGGAGGAGATGGAGTATCTCTGCCCCTTGAAGAGAATCTCGACGCCCGACTCGTTCTTCGAGCTGTCGCGCATGTGCTGATTCAGAATGACGCGGCTGATCTGAGACAGGAGGTAATCCTCGTCGTACGGTTTGGTGATGAAGCCGTCGGCGCCCGACTCGAGCCCCTTCAGGACGTCCTCAGGATCGGAAAGCGCAGTCAGCAGGATGACAGGGATTTCCTTCAGTTTTTCCTCCGATTTGATTTTCCTGCAGAACTCGAACCCATCCATCACCGGCATGACGATATCGCTGATAATAATGAAGGGGTTGGCAGACCCGACCATTTCGAGGGCCTCGACGCCGTTGCGCGCGCTCGCCACTTCGTAGCCGTGCTGGATCAGGACGTACTCCAGCAGGTCGGCCTGAAGCTTGCTGTCCTCAACGATCAGGATCCTGGTCCTGCGCAGGGACTCGGCATTTCCCGCGTCCGCCTTGGGTTCCATATCTCGCTCACCTCTGGTGCCTTCCACTGGTCTTTCGCTACGTATCGCCGTTGCCTTCACCTGCCCTCAGGACTCCGGGACGGAGCGGCGTCTTCCGTGATCGCGGGACGCGTCATCCGCGCGGCCATATTCTGGAGCACCGCTAAGATTTTTTCGGGCGAAAGGACATAGGTAGCGGCCTGGAGCTCGATCGCGGCAGCGGGCATGCCGAATACCACAGAGCTCTCCTTGTCCTGCGCGATGGTGAGGGCCCCCCGCTCTCTCATCAGACGGAGTTCTTCAGCACCGTCTCTTCCCATGCCCGTGAGGAGTATTCCGACGGCCTTCGGCCCGAGCGCCTCCGCGACCGAGCGGAAGAGATAGCCGACCGAGGCACCCGGAGCGTCTCTTGCGGGCTGTCGGACCAGGCGAATCCTGCAATCCGCGCCCAGTCCCATGTTGTGGCCGTCGGGCGCGAAGTAGGCCCTCCCGGGAGCGATGGGCTCGCCATTGCCGGCAATGACCAGAGGAACGGCGCTCGTTTCGCTCAACCAGTCGACCATTCCCTTGAGAAAACCCTCCGCCACATGCTGGACGACGAAGATCGAGGCGGGAAAATCCCGCGGCAGACCCTTGAGTATGGACTGAATGACCAGCGGGCCGCCGGTCGACGCGCCGATGGCGACTGCGGTCACATCTGCGGGGGCGATGTAGGAGGCGGCGCCGGGCGCGGTCCAGCGCTCGGCGGCCTGACGTTCCCGTACCCTCCTCCGGACAACCTTGATCTCGGACATGAGTTTTACGGTTTGGATCAGCTCCTTGGTCGTCCTGGAGTGGTCGGGATGCCCGATCCCTTTGGGCCGCTGCACGATCGCGAGCGCGCCGGATTCCATGGCATGAAATGTCGTCTCGACCTCACCGGGCTCCCAGTTTCCGCTGACGATCACGATCGGCACCGGCTGGGTTTCCATGATGGTGCGAGTGGCCTCGAGACCGTTCATGCCGGGCATATGGATGTCCATGGTGATGACGTCCGGCCGTTGAAGCCTCAAATACTGGATGGCCTCGTGCCCGTCTTTCGCGGCGCCGACCACTCGAACCTCCGGGTCGGTACCGAGCAGATGGCACAGCAGCTCCCGCGCGGTGGGAGAATCGTCGACGACGAGCACCTTGATCATTAATCCTCCGGCCCGTGGATCAGAGCAGCCTCCTGATGACTTCGAGCAGGTTGCTTTGATCGAAGCTGCTCTTGACAATATAGGCGTTGGCCCCCGCATCGATGCCGCGCTCGCGATCCGCCGGCGAGTTCAGGGCGGTGACGAGAACAACGGGAAGCTCCGCCATGTTCTTATCGGCACGAATCCTCGCGGTCAGGTCCAACCCGTTCATGCGCGGCATGTCCACGTCCGAGACCACCAGGTCGAATGGCTCCGTCTTCAGCATGGAGTACCCGTCGACGCCGTCCACTGCCGTTCTTACCTCGTACCCCGCCCCCTCGAGGATGTTTTTCAGGAGCGTCCTGGCCGTAATGGAATCCTCGATGACCAGCAGGGTCTTTTTCCGTTCCTCGATCTCCGCGACTCCCTCCGCGACCGGGCGCGATCTGATCTGAGCCTTCAACGCCGCCTTTATGAGATCTCCGGGGTTGAGAACCGGCACGACTTTGCCCGTTCCCGTCACCATGGCGCCTGAGATGCACTTGACCCTGGAAAGCTGGTTTCCGAGCGGCTTCAGGAGCACTTCCTGCTCGCCGGCTATCTCATCTACGAGAAAGGCAATCCGGGTGTCGCCCGCGTTGAGTACGAAGATTGGGGCCTTTGGCTGCGCGAGCGGCTTCGGCAGGCTTCGGGCGATCCCCAACGCGTCGCCCAGACCGACAAGAGGAAGCGTCTGTCCACCGACCTGGATCGTCTCTCGGTTCTCCACCGTTCGGATCTGATCCGCTCCGAGCCGCAGCACGCGATCGGCGCTGGCGCTGGGGACCACGAACCAATGCTCGCCGGCGCGCACCAGGATTCCCCGATAGGTCGCAAGCGTGACGGGCAGAATCACCCTGATGGCTGTACCGCGCCCTGCCGTGGTGTCCACCGAGATCCTGCCGCCCAGAGCCTGGACTTTTTCGCTGACGATCGCGAGCCCGAGCCCCCGCCCGGAAATGTCGGTGATGATGGGGCTCGTCGACACGCCCGAAACGAAGGCCAGCTTGACGACGTCCGCGTCGCTCATCCCCTCCCCCTGAACCTGGGAGATGATGTTCGCTTTGAGTGCAGACGCCTTCAACCTGCCGATGTCGATCCCCCTTCCGTCATCGGCCACGACGATCTCAACCCTGTCTCCCTCTTTCGGGGCGATCCTGATCGAGATCGCTCCCGCTGCGGGCTTGCCGAGCCGTACCCTCTCTTCGGCTTTTTCAATGCCGTGGTCGATGCAGTTGCGAACGAGGTGGATCAGGGGATCCTTGATTTCCTCGAGTATCCTCCGGTCAATCTCGAGATCCGCGCCGTCGGCAGTGAACTCGGCTCTCTTTCCCTGGTCGTGCGCAAGGTCGCGCACGAGTTTCGGGAAGATCTCGATCAGCGAACTGAGCGGCAGCATGAGCGCCTTTTTGGTTTCCGCCATGAGGCCGTCCAGTTTTGAGGAGAAGGAGCGCAGGTCCGCTTCCGTCCGCTTGTGGAGCGCCGCAATCCTCTGCTCGAGGTTGCCGATTATCCGGTCGCTCCCTTCCACGAATTCGACCAGCTTCAACAAGTGCGTGCGCAGTTCTTCGGAAGGTCCGGCATGGTCCCGCTGGTCCAGTGCAAGCCGCGTTTTTTTCAGGGAGGGAACGATTGCCGCTCTCTTCTTGCTCCGGGCTGAGAGCGACAGCTTCAGTTCGGCGGCGTCGGACAATCGCTGACGCAAGGACAGCTTTTCCGAGATCATTTCCTCGGCCTGAAACAGGATGGAAGAAAGCCGGGCGGCCGAAATCCTCAGGGTCTCGGACGCGGGCGCAGAAACGCGCCTGTCGACGTTGGCTTTCCGATCGACCCGTTCTTCGCTGTGCGGCAGTTCGGCAGGAGCGGGAGCCGCGCTCGCTCCCCCGGTGGTCCCCCCTGCGGATCGCGTTTCGGGTTGAGCCTCTCCGGAGCCCTGCTTCAGAGAGGCGGTCTGCTCCAGCTCCCGCAGGAGTTCCCGGACCAGCGCTCTTTCCGCGGCCTTCCGCTCCCCTTCCGGAGAAGTCGAAAGCCGGGCGAGCGCGTCGGTCGCACGATGGAGCAGGTCGAAAATCGGCGGAGAAGGCGCAAGTTCACGGCGCTTGAGGGCGGCGAAAAGACTTTCTATCGACTGACAGACCGATTCGATCTCCTCGAGATTGAGTGCGCCGGCCGCCCCTTTCAAGCTGTGCGCTTCCCGGAAGATCACCTCGATGGTTTGCCGCGCCGCCTCCGGGCTCGAGGCGTTCTCCAGGTCGACGAGGCCGGAGGATATGCGGAGCAGACGCTCCGCAGCCTCATCCTTGAATGTGGCGAGCAGCCTTTTCAGAAGAGCTTCGTCTTTCGTGTCCATGAAGCGCCGCCCGGGTTCTTCGAACCGAAATCATTCAAGCCGCCACCAAGCCACCAGGTTTCGCCTGTTGTCCTGGCGACTTGGTTGTCAATGGTCGACATGCACCTATGGCCGATACTGTTCCACGAGCCCCTTGAGCTTCTGTCCCAGCTCGTGGATGTTCTGCGCTGCGGCCTCGGTCTGTTTTGTGCCGCTGACGTTCTGCACGCTCGCCTGCTTGATGTTGTCCATCGCCATGAGAATCTGGTCCATGCCGATCAGCTGCTGCTGGCTCGATGCAGTTATCTGGGTCGATGCTTGTGCCGCTTCGCTGATGCTGTCGGCCAGGATTCCGATCGAGTCCCCGGCCTGCCTGGATTGTTTGACGCCGGCATCGACCGCCTTGCTGCCCTGTTCCGTGGCGAGCACGGCCGCGCTCGTCGCCTTCTGAATATCCCCCAGAATGGCGCGCACCTGGGCGGTGGCCTGCTTGGACTGCTCGGCAAGGCTGCGGACTTCCTGGGCCACAACCGCGAAGCCCCGTCCCTGCTCGCCGGCCCTCGCGGCTTCGATCGCCGCGTTGACGGCGAGAAGGTTCGACTGTTCCGCGAGGTCGTTCACCGTCTCGATGATCTGCCCGATCATCTGGCTCTGCTCGCTCAGCCGGACGATGCTCTCCGCAACCGACTCCATCTGGTCACGGATGCGGCTCATCACTTCTATCGACTCTTCGGATGACCTTCTTCCGGCCTGCGAGGAGTGGAGGGTCTTCTGCGCGAGGTCCGCCACATACTGGGCCTTCTGGTTCGAGACCAGTGCGGTCTGCTTCACTTCCTCGACCGTCGCCGAAGTCTCGCTCACGGCGGTCGCGGTCTCGACCGCCGATGCCGCGACCTGGGTGGTCGATGTCAGAATCTCGGCGGAGGCTGGGGCGAGTACGTTCACCGAGTGCTGCACCTCCTGCATGACGCGTCTCAGATCGGCCTCCGCGCGTTTGCGCTCGGTGACATCGCGCGCGGCGGCGAACACTCCCCGCACCTTCCCGTTCCCGGAGTACACCGAAGCGTTGTAGAGCACGTCGACGATCCTGCCCGAGGTGTGCCTGATGCTCAGCGGATAGTCGCGCAGAAAGCCCTTCTGGATGACCTGCTGATAACCTTGCCGCGCTCTCTCCGGCTCGGTGAAGTAATCGGAGAAGTCGCTGTTCACGAGCTTGTCGCGCCCAACGCCCGTCACCAGCTCCGTGGCCTTGTTGACATCGGTGATCTTGCCTTCCGGGCTGATGGTGACCAGGGGATCGAGGCTCGCCTCGATGAGGCTCCGCGTGTAGTGCGAGGCGGCTCTCAGATCCTCCTCCATGCGCTTGCGGTCCGTGACGTCCCGTGCGGCGGCGAAGACGCCGTGCATCCTGCCGTTCTCGTCCTTGTAGACGGTAGCATTGTAGAGCACGTGGGCGAGGGTGCCCGACTTGTGTCGAAGGGTGAGGGGGTAGTCTCTCACGAAGCCCTCGGAAATCACCCTCTGGTAGCCCTCCCGCGCAAGCGCCGGATCGACGAAATAATCGGCAAAATCGCTGCCGATCAGGCTCTGACGTCCCACCCCGGTTGCGAGTTCGGTCGCCTTGTTGACGTCCATGATCTTGCCCTCGGGGCTTATGGTCACCAGCGGGTCCAGGCTCGCCTCGATGAGGCTGCGGGCGTAAGCAGAGGCGCTGCGGATCTTCGTTTCGTTGCGTTCGCGCTCGGACACGACCTTGGAGACGAACCATGCCGTTCCGGCGCCGGCCGCGAGTGCGATGAAGCCGAGAACGATGAACATGCCCAGGGAGCGGTTGGCAGCCTGTCGGAATTCCCCGAGGCTCTCGTTGGCGTGCCTGTCGCCCATCCCGATGAGTTCGTCGGCAATCCGGCGTATCTGCGCGTTGCGCTCTGTCTGCGTGCCGAGTATGACTCTCCTCGCCTCGTCCAGCTTGAGCGCTCGCAACAGCGGGAGCACCTGCCCATTGTGCGTTGAAGCGTGAGCACGGCGGAGGTCGTTGAGCGACTGCAGCTTTGCCGAGAACGCGGGATCATCCTTCATGACGGCAGACACCTGCTCGACGCTGTCGTCGGCCTTCGCGACTTTCGCCTTGACCTCGCGCTCGAGGGAATCCAGCAACTGAGGGTCGTCAGTCGCCAACATGGACAATTCGTCGTCCCTGATGCCCTCCTGGTTGGACTTGAGGTCGTTGAGGGCCAGGAGTGCATCAGACTCTTCGATGTGGAGTTTCTCCTGCGCCTGCTTCAATGTCACGACGTTCATGTATGCCGCGACGATGACGACAGCGACGACGATAACGAGAGACGAAAGGCCGACAAGCAGCCTGGTTCGCATCCGAGAATCGGGTGTTGAGCTCATGGCATGTGTCCTTATCTTCGCGACTTCCCAAGTGGCGAGACTGTTTCGGTTCCTGTGGAGGCGCGGCGCACCGGCCCCGCCCTTCTCTTTCCGCGCCCCATGATCCAGATCTCAGAAGACATCTTCGTGTACGACAATTCGTTTGTCGGACAGCAGCCTCGGTGCATCCAGGACAATGAGTCCGTCCGGGGCGATTCCCTTGAGATACTCCTGCCGCGCCCCGCTCAGAGTCGGAAGGGTCGGCTGCAGTTCGCCCGGAACCACGGACCGGACGCCGACGATTGCGTCGACGAGAATTCCGATCTCCATTTGCCCCGAATTGAGGATGACCAGCCTGTTGAGGTCGGCCAGGCCCCTGATCGGGAGATCGAAAAACTTCTTGAGATCGATGACAGACAGAATGCGGCCCCGCACGCAGACGATTCCGACCACGAATGGGGCCACTCCGGGGAGAACGGTGATGTCCTTGACAAAACAGGCCTCGCGGACGTGCGAGACCTCGACGGCGTATCTCTCGTGTGCCAGGAGGAGCTCCACCACCGTGATCTCATCCCCGGCTCTCCTCTGCCCGCCCTGCGCCCGCGCGAGTTCCCTCGCCCTCGATTTCAGGATGGTTTTCCTTTCATCGAGGCTGAGGTGGTCGGAGCGCTGCAGGGACTCTTTCGAAGCCTCGAGGCGGCGCAGGATATCGCTCCAGTCGATTTTTCGCACTCCGGAGCCTTCCGGCATTCTATCCCTCATCGCCGTCATCCTTCCCGGAAGTCGACAGTATGATCTCGACCAATCTTCCCGCAGTCAGTCCCTCGGACCCTGCCAGGACATCCTCCCGTCCGCAGCCTCTCAGCAGCGACAGGGCGTTGCGGAGGCATTTCCTCGATTCCCTCGTCCGGCCCAGGCGTCGAAGGAGGTTACCCAGCGAGAAATGCGCGAGTATGAAATTGGGATCGGCATAGAGGGCGCGATTCAACGACTCCGCAGCTTCTTCCACACGGCCCTGCTCCTCCAGAACGACGGCGTGCAAATAGTGATTGCCGGAGTTCAGCTTGTCCGCAGCGATCGCCTTTTCGCTCCAATCAGCGGCGAGGGCGAGATTGCCCTGGTTTGCATAGATCCTGGCCAGAAGGGCCATCGCCTCGGCGTCATTCCGGCCGGATCGCATCCGTGAGAGGATTTTTCCCTCGGCATCCTGATATAGGCCGCTCTCGTAGAGGCGGCGCGCTTCCGCGAGGGGATCGGAGACAGGTGTGCGGGATCGCGGTGGGCCGGATGCGTTTGTCGGGAGTCCGGGCGGCGGAACTCCGGCCGGCTCCGGGAGCGGTCGCCTGTTTGGAGCGGGGACTTTAGAGGCGACGCTCGACTGCTCGAATCCTCTGGGCTGGATCACATCTGCCGGCTTGGACGCAGCCGAATCCCGTTTGACATATATGGGCACGGCCGGCACGGTCATCGCGGAAAACTCGTCGATAAGTGCTGTGGAAAGCTCGCAGGGTCCCACGATCAGGGATCCGCCGTCCACCAGGCTGCGGCGCAGGGCACGGATTGTCCGGGTCGCGGCTTCCGGGGTGAAGTACATCAGGACGTTGCGGCAAAGGATGAGACACATCGCATTGGTATTGTTCAGAATGGACGGGTAGGGGTCTTCCGCCAGGTTGTGATGGGAAAAAGTCACCATCGACCTGATTTCCGGCAGCAGCTCGAAGCGGCCCTCGCCTGTCTTCGTGAAATATCTCTCTTTCAGCCACGAAGGCGTGTCGCGGAAGGACCATTCACCATATGCGGCGCCGGCGGCTTTCTTGAGGAAACGAGAATTAATGTCCGTTGCCAGAATCGTGATATGCCAGAGCTTCCGGTCGGGAATGAGCTTGTGGAGCAGGATTGCCAACGAATAAGGTTCCTCTCCGGTTGCGCATCCCGCGGACCAGATCCTGAGGCGCCTGGTTTCCTGTCGCCGGCGGATCAACTCCGGCAGCACGGCCTGCTCGAGGGCGTTGAACGTGTTCGGGTCACGAAAGAAATAGGTTTCTCCGACGGTCAGGTTGCTCGCGAGCACCTCCACGTGGTCACGCCGGGGCGGAGACGAGAGCAGTCCCTCGATGAACGCGGCGGATGACGGAAAACCGAGTTCCCTGGCGGCCGCGCTTATGCCCCGGTCCAGCTCCGTGGAGCGTTCCTGGGGAAAGTGCAGGCCGAGACGGGAAGTGACCAGTTTTTCAAGTCCTTCCCTGAGAGCAGGGGTAAGAGCAGAAGCCATTTGGGCTCCGAACGGCTGACACCTGACGGGGGCTGCAGATGTCGAACCCGAAAGGTTCTCAGGTATCTCGTTCTCGCCTGCTCACGCCGGCGGCAACACCCGTCGGTTTCAAGGCGTCGTCGAGCTTCCCTTCCTCGTCAAGGGAGAGGAATGCATCGAGATCGTGAATCATGATCAGGCCGTCTTCGAGCCTGGCCACTCCCTTGACGTATTCCAGGTCGGGCACGATGCTCCCGCCCGGGATGA
>Ga0316628_100002206_pt1 | contig 14275 bp, 9 predicted proteins | sample OWC_Aug_M2_C1_D5_FD_207648 | JGI IMG/M metagenome (GOLD analysis project Ga0316628, IMG submission 207648) | Wetland soil microbial communities from Old Woman Creek delta, Ohio, United States - OWC_Aug_M2_C1_D5_C | ecosystem: Environmental > Terrestrial > Soil > Wetlands | place: USA: Ohio... | reverse complement strand
ATGGCCCTCAGGAACGCCAAGTGGCCGAGCTTGCCCACGACCTGCCCCTGCTCGTTGAGGACCAGCACGAAGCGGTACCTGGAGGCGCCTGCAGGTCGGCGCACCTGGGCCCGCTCGAGGGTGCACACCGCATCCAACAAGGTGGCCCCGACCGACACCGTCGGCACGTCGTCAAGGGGCAGCATCACGTCGCGGACGCATTGCGGTTCCATCTCACTCCTCCAGCTCCAGTCCAGTTGCGGATGCCGGCACGACCGGAAGTCGCACGGTGAAGGTGCTGCCTTCGCCAAGCCGGCTCGCGACCCGGAGGTCACCGCCGTGGCTCTTGACGATTCCGTAGCTCACCGAGAGCCCGAGACCGGTCCCCTTGCCGACCCCTTTGGTGGTGTGGAAGGGCATGAAGACCGTCTCCAACTGCTCGGGGGCGATGCCCACGCCGGTGTCCGAGACAGCGATCTTGACGGCGCCGTCGTCGTTGGCGGTGGACACCGTGAGCCGCCCCCCGTCGGGCATCGCGTCGATGGCGTTGGCGACCAGGTTGAAGAGGACCTGCTCAAGCTGACCGCGATCGGCGAGCACGGGCGGGAGCCCGTCGGCGTACCTGCGCCCGACCTCGATGTTGGAGATTGCCATCTCGCGCTCGAGAAAGCCTCCCACGACCCCCTCGACGACCTCGTTGACGTCGTGCCGTCCCAGCGTGACTTCCTGCTTGCGGACGAAGGTGAGCAGCTTACGGGTGATGTCGCGGGCCCGGAAGACGGCTTCGTGGATCGCCCTCAAGTGGCTGTTCAGCTCCTCAGGGCTGAGCCCCCGGCCGAGCTCCGGGTTCATCAGGTCCTGCATCAGCCCGGTCTCCTCGGCGATGACCGCGAGAGGGTTGTTGATCTCGTGGGCGACGCCGGCCGCGAGCTCGCCCACCGAGGCGAGCCTGGCCGCATGACGAAGCTGGTCCGACAGCTCCTCCTTGGCGCTGTCCTCCGCGCGGCGGCGCCGCACGACCTGGGTGGCCCGGATGACGATGGTGGAGAAGAGGGCCAGGATCACCGACGCCGAGATGGCGACGAAGCTCACGTTCAATCCAGCCGAAAACGACCCCGTCTCCTGTCCGGTCCACAACACGAGCAGCACCCAGTCGGTGAGGTCCAGCCAGCAGTAGGCGTAGTCGAACCTGCCCGCCCGTCCACGGTAAACGTCTGCGCCGAGGCCTGGAGAACGGGGCGGGACCAAGACCTCGCCGGCCTCGACCAGAGGCTCGGGAAGCTCCACGCTCTGGTAGCTGCCGGCGGCGCTCACCAGCACGCTCTGGACCTCGCGTGAGCCCCGGAGCGTGGTCATGTACTGCGAGATCCCCTCAGGGTCGATGGTGGCACGGATTGCCGCCGGTCCCGCATTGGTCGCACTGCGCACCGCGATCGTGAAGTGAGGCCGTTGGCGAAAGCCGAGGTACATGTCGGTGATGACGTAGCGTCGGCTGGACCCCTTGAGACGACGGAACCAGGGCTCGTCGCCGTAGCTGCGACCGAGCAGCGATGAGAACGGCCCGGCATAGCTGAGCATGACGCCGTCCTGGTCGAAGAAACCGAGATCGACGAAGGCGTTGGAGTCCCGCTGCAGCCTCTGCAGGGCCTCCTGCGTGGTCTCTGTCGGCGGGCGCTGGGGAAGTCGGGGGTCGTCGATCAGGTTGGTCAAGTTCCCCACTCGCTCGCGCAGGAAGAGGTCGAGGGTGCTGGCCTGGTTCTCGGCGATGGACTGGAGGTGGCGACGTCGGCTTTCCACGCTCAGGCTGTGGAACTGGAGGTGGAAGTACGCCGTCAGCAGCAGCAGTGGCGCCAGGTAGGTGAGCAGCAAACGGACCAGGGTGTGGCGCCAGAGCTGCCGGTAGTGGCGAGACGCCTCACCCATCCCCACACTCCTGGGGCCCAGTCCCGGCGTCGCCGTGCCCGCTGTCGCGGCTCACGCCCGACGTGTGCTTGGCGATCTCGAGGACGATCGCGCGGTCGCGGAGCACACCGACCAGGGAGTCGCCGTCCATCACCGGCAGGCTGTTGAGCCGGTGCTCGACCATGAGCTGGACTGCGTGCATCAACGGCGCGTGGACGTCGACGGTGACCGGCCTGGCCATGACGTCGGTGAAGGTGCGCGGGCCGATCACCTTGCATTGGGCCAGGAACATGCCGGTGCACGACGTCGAGTACGGGGAGTCGGACCGGGACCGCGGCAGGACCAGCTTGAGCAGGTCGTTGAACCGGAGCATGCCGACAAAGCCCCCGTCACGGTCGAAGACCAGGGCCGTCCGAATCCCTTGCGCTTCCACCGAAGCCGCCTGGGGCCGGAAGAAAAGATCGGAGAGGGTCGCGAAGGCGACGTCCGCGGGCTGGTCCACGGTGAGCCTCGGGTAGAGGGATGGCGGGACCATCAGCTCGGCGATGGTGCGTTCGCGGAGGGCCTCTGCACGTGCCCCCTGGCGCAGCACTTGCCAGATGCGAGTCGCGAGGCGGTCGATGTCCACCGGCTTCTGCGCGAAGTCGGTGATCTGCAGGCTGAGGCCCGCGAACGCGTCGTGGTAGGTGCCGTGACCGGTGAGGACAATGACCGGCAGCGTGGGGTCGACCTCGCGGATCTTGCGCAACGTCGCGATCCCGTCCAGGCCCGGCATCTTGAGGTCCAGGATCACGATGCCCGGTCTGTTAGCAGCGATGAGCTGCAACGCTTCCCGGCCGCTCGCGGTCCCGACGACCGCGAAACCGCGGCGGGCGAGAGCCTTCCCGGTCGCCTCGCGAAAGTCCTCCTCGTCGTCGACCAACAGGAGGCGAATGTTCGGCTCGTCGATGCTCATGCTCCTCCCATCAGGCGATGGCCGACCCGACTCCCCGGTGCCTGACCACCACCACCTCGCACAGCGCCATCGACCCCCGCAGCGAGCTCATTGCCGCCATGGCTTCCACCTGCAGGCGGTCACTCGGGTTGCCGGTCGAGGATCTCGTCGATTGCCCGCCGGCGGCCCACGTCGACGGCCTCCCTCCGCTCGAGCCAGGCGCGGTGGATCGCCGAGGCGAGGTCGTCGACGTTCGCCGGCTTGGTCATGTACTCGGCCGCGCCCAGCTTGACGCCAGTCACTGCAGTCTCCACCGAGGGATAACCCGTGAGCAGAATGACCTGTCGATCCGGGAAGCTGTTCCGAATCTGCTGCAGGAGCTGGAGCCCGTCCATCCCGGGCATCCTGACGTCCACGACCACAACGTCGACGTCCATGCTGAGCAGGAGCTGCAGGGCCCACTCGCCGCTCTTCGCGGTCGTGACGCGGAACCCCCTCCGGCTGAGGACCTTCTTCAGGGACTCCAGGAGCTCCTCCTCGTCGTCCACGAGCAGCACCGAGATCGCCTCTCCGGGACCTGGAGCGGCGTCGTGGTCGACGTGTGCGCCCGTTCGATGGGCGGCCTCGCAGACCTTGGCCGCCAGGAGCTCGGGCGGGAAAGGCTTGGCCAGGTAGTCGTGGACCCCGTCCTTGGACATTTGGAAGGCCTGCGGCACTGTGCCGTGCCCGGTGAGCATGATCACCGGCAGGCCAGGGTGCTCGTCCCGCACGCGCCGGAACACCTCGTCGCCGTCCATCCCGGGCATCTTCACGTCGAGCACCACCACGTCGACGGTCTCGCTCGCCAGCACCGCCAGCGCCTGCTCGCCGCTGGCCGCGGTCAGAACCTCGAGCTCCCTGCGACGGAGCACCCTGGAGGTGGCTTCGAGAAATTCGACCTCGTCGTCCACCAGCAACACCTTCGGCCTCGATCTCTCGTCGTCCATCGCCTAACCCTCCCGTCGGGGGAAGCGGATTCGGATGGTCGTCCCGCGCCCGAGCTCGCTTGAGGCTTCGATGCGGCTGCCCCAGGAGTGGACCAGGCCGTAGCAGACCGACAGACCGAGCCCAGTCCCCTGACCGACCGGTTTGGTCGTGAAGAAGGGCTCGAAGGCTCGCTCCAGGACTGCGGCCTCCATGCCCTGACCATCGTCTGTCACATCGAGCCGGACCTCGCCATCGCCAGCCTGGGCGACGAGCCGGATGGTGCCGCCGGCAGGCATGGCGTGAAACGAGTTGGTGATCAGGTTGACCAGCACCTGCTCCAGCTCCACGGGATCGGCAAGGACCGGGGGCAGGTCTTCCTCCACGTCGAGCAGGATGTCCACGTTGCGCACGCTGGCCTGGCGGTGCAGCAGGGCGGCGATGTCCTGGAGACGCGGGCTGAGATCGGTGGGCTGCACCGCGCTCTCGAGCCTGTGGCTGAACTGGAGCAGCTTGCCGGTAATCCCGGCACAACGCTCCACCTGGGCCCTGATGCGCTCCGAGGACTCGCGCAGCTCGCCGCTGAGGGCCGGCTCCAGCGGGGCGAGCGCGATGAGGTCGGCAAGGTTGGTCTGCTCGGCCGAGATGATCGCCAGCGGGTTGTTGATCTCATGCGCCAGCCCGGTCGCGAGCTCGCCCACCGAGGCCAGCTTGGCAGAACGCATGAAAGCGCGGGACATCTCTTCCCGCTGCTGGTCGGCGCGGTCGATCTGGCGCTGGAGGTGGCGCGTCGCGCCCATGGTTGTGAGCACCACCAAGAGCACCGCGAGCGAGATCACCACGGCGCCGGTCGCGACCGCGCGCCGCACCGGCGCCCGCACCTCGGCTGCGTCCTGCTGCACCACCAGCTGCCAGCGTCCGGAGTTGATCCACGAGGTCACCACGATGCGCTCGGTACCCGCCACCTTGACTCTGCGGTCTCGCACGCCGCTGTGAGGCTCCACGGTCTCGAGGGGTGCACGGTCGAGCAGCGATCCGAGCCTGGGGCTGGTCTGATACAGCCCCTCGCGGTTGACGATGTACGCCTCGCCGGTCTCGCCCAGCACCCCGGTTCGGACCAGGGCGTCGAACGCCTCGGAGTTGAAGGTTGCCCGCAGCACCCAGGGACCCTCATCGTCCGACTCCCGGATGGCAATGACGAAGTGGGGAACCTGGCGGAAGCCGAGGAACACATCGGAGATGAAGACCCCGCTTGCCACGACCTGACGGAACCACTCCGCGTCGCGGTAGTTGCGGCTAGCGAGGTCATAGGGTCCGACGTAGGCCAGGTGCTCGCCCTCGGGACCGATCACGCCCAGGTCGACGAAGCTGCTGCCCGAGGCACGGTTGAGGGCGGAGAGGAGCTCGCGCAGGGTCGCCTCATCGCTGAGCTGGCGGCGGCTGTGGTGGTCGGCCACCAGTCGCAGCAGTTCGCGCTGGGTCGCGAGGTGGACCTCGATGGACTCGGCGTGCGATTGCACCACCCGGCGCTGGAGCTCGACCGCCTTCCCCTCGAGCAGGCGACCGAAAACCACCCACGCCCCGACGCCCATCAGGGCCAGCGGCAGCAGCGACACCGCCAGCAGCACGGTCACGATGCGCCACCTCAGGGAGAGTCGTTCCCGGCTGGGCGCTGCGACCGGGCGGGTCACATCAGCTCCTCACACCCGGAAGATGCAGCGCAGGCCGAGCGAGTGCTCGCGCTCCACCACGGCGTTCTTGCGCTGGACGTCGGCGAGGTTGGAGTTGCCACCGGAAACGATGCCATCAACCCCCTCGGCGAAGTCGGGCGCCCACAGGGTGGTGGCGTCAAGCTGGAAGCGCAGGTTCCGGTTGACGGACCAACCCACCCCGAGAGTCGCCTCGTGGACGATTGTCGCGCCCTGCAGGTCACTGGAGCTGACCGAGCCACCTTCACCAACCGCCATGCTGCCCTCGGGCAGCTGCTCAGCAGTGTACCCGTATATGCGCTGGGTCGCGAACAGCTGCTCGTCGGTCTCGGTCGTCGAGAGTCGGGCCCGCAGCTCCCACGCCCCGCTGCCCCCTTCCCCAGGCACGAACGGGCGCTCCGGGTCGGGCTGCGTCCAGCCCGAGTCGTCGACCTTCTTGCCCTCGCCGGTCAGCATCACGCTCAGCCAAGCCGAGATCGACCGCACGCCGCCGTCGCAGGTCGACAGCTGGTCGTGCATGAGCCTTCGCGACCCGGTCCAGTAGTCGTGGTAGAGCACCACATCGGCGTAGCTCACGTCGAGCCACTCGAGGCTGGCCGCCAGCGGGCCATGGGCGTAGAGCAGCTCGGCCGCAAGACGACGCCGGCTGCCGATCTCTGCAGTGACCCGGTCGCTGTCACCCAGTGCGGAGCCGATCGTCTGCTCGGTGCGCCAGCGCCAGACACTCGACTCGTAGTCGGCGGACTCGAGACCGGCGAGCTCGAAGCGGTTGGTGGGCACCGATCCACTGCCATACGTGCCCTGACCGACCACCGAGAGGCCACCCAGCGCACCAGCCGACTCTCGGAAGGGCTGGGCAAAGAGGCGCAAGATCGCGTCCTTGTGGTCGTCGATGTCGCAGCGCGAGGCGTCCACGTCGATGCCGGCTCCGGTGTGGGCACCGAGGTTGCAGGTCACCCTGCCGTCGATGACCTCGCCCCACAGCAGCACCCCGCGGTTGCAGAATGGGTACACCGGCTGTGAGGTCGGGCGCTCCAGCTCCTCCAGGGACCTCCCCGACGGGTCCAGTTCGTGGCGCGCGGCCGCAACCTCCTCGGGCAGGTCGGCAGGCTGGATGAGGCCCGCCTTGCGCAGGATCACGGCCCACTCGATCGCGTTCTCGAGCTGGCGCACGCTGCCGGGCCAGGGGTGGTCGACGAGGATGTCCATGGCATCCCTGCGCACGTCCTCGACGCGGTATGACGAGGCCGCGTTGAACTTGCGGATGAAGTGGTAGACCAGGGGTGGGATGTTCTCGCGGCGCTCCTTCAGGCTCGGGATCTCGATCGTGATCACCGACAGTCGGTAGTAGAGGTCTTCGAGAAACTCGCCCTCATCCACCAGCCGCCGCAGCGCCCGGTTGGTGGCCGAGACCATGCGCACGTCGACCGTCCGTTCTCTGACCTCCCCGACGCGACGGTAGCTGCGTTCCTGGATGAAACGCAGCAGCTTGGCCTGAACCTGGAGCGACAGGTTGCTGACCTCGTCGAGGAACAGGGTTCCGGCGTTCGCCGACTCGATGATCCCTGACTTGCCCTGGAGGGCACCGGTGAACGCGCCCCGTCGATCGCCGAAGAGCTCGCTCTCGAGCAGGCTCTCGGGGATGGCGCTCGAGTCCACCGCCACAAACGGTCCGGCCCGCCGGGGGCTCATGCTGTGGATCGCCCGCGCCAGCAGCTCCTGCCGGTTCCGGACGAGCCCTGGATCAGGACCGAGGCGCTCGAGGCGGCCACGTCACGAGCCAGGGCCAGGAGCCGGGTCATCGCTGCCGATCGGAAGACGATGGGGAAGACCGGGTCGACGGAGGCCGGATGGGATGAGCGGATGGTCCGCAGCTGGCGGACGATGCGCTCGACAATCGGCAGGCCGAGCCCGGTGCCCTGATCCGGCGGCTTGGTGGTGAAGAAGGCCTCGAAGACCCTGAGCTGTCAGCGCTGCGGGTCACGAGCCCCACAGCGGGCGCATCGTCGGCGACCCAACGCTGGACCTGCAAGAGGCGCGACTCGCCCGGCGCAAGCGGCCCGGGGACGTCAGCTGCCGAGACCCGCGCACCAACGTGGGCAGGGTCCGCCTGGGACGCCACGACGACCCCCCGGCCATCGATCACCTCCAAGCGACTTCGGGCAGGAGCTCACGCGGCGGCAGCTCGAGCGTAGGTCGGACGGCGTACCGGCGGGCGGTGCCATCCATGCGCCTCAGCAGAGCGTCGAGGTACTCCGCGGCCAGGTTGGCGATGTGGCGATTGGCGGCTGGGATCTCCTCCTCGACGATCCTGACATCGTTGCGGTAGCTGGACTAGGTCAGGTACCCGAGGGGGAGAAAGGGAATCGCGGTCACGAGCAGGACCGCTCCGGCGAGCACCCTCCGCAGGGAGGTTCGACGCGCCCGAGCCTGCGCCTTGCGCCCTAGCTCGGAGAGGCCGGGGTGCTCCCTGTTCGCGCCCATTCACGCGGAGTGCAGCACCCGTGCACCCCCGCGCTCCGGCCGGCGAGGCGTCCGTGCCTCGACACCCTTGCAATCCGATTTTCGCCCAGGTAGACTTACGAACGGACGTTCGATCGAAAGGCGGGCATGGCCCCCATGAGCACTCCCAAGCGGACCCCCACCTTCGACACCAAGCTCCTCCATCTCTTGGATGCGGCGGCTCGGGTCTTTGCAGAGGTGGGGTACGACAAGGCCTCCATGAGGCGCATCGCCGCCGAGGCCCAGGTCAGTCTGGCCGGGATCTACCACTATGTCGCGAGCAAGGAGGAGCTCCTCTCCTGGATCCAGCTCCACACCTTCGACTCGTTGATCCGGGGTCTAGAGAGCAGCCTCGAAGGCACTGTCGATCCACGAGAACGTCTCGCGGCGGCAGTCCGCAACCATGTCCGACACTTCGGCGAGCACATGAATGAGCTCCAGGTCTGCGCCCGAGAGCTGGCAACCCTCCAAGGCGACGCATATCGCAACATCAGTGACCGTCGCCGCACCTACTTCAACGCCGTCCACGCCATCGTCACCGAGCTCCAGCCACAGCAGGGTCCCTCGCTGGACTCGTGGCTCGCGACCGCGAATCTGTTTGGGATGCTCAACTGGTTCTATCAGTGGTACGACCCGAAGCGGAGGCGGGTGAGCCTGGACGACCTCGCCGCGCAGCAGACCACGCTCTTCCTCGATGGCTACATCGAGGCCGCCTCCGGTGATCGCGTGAGGGGAAGACAATGAGGTATGCAGAGACCGGGTTCAATCTGGAAGTTGATCTCACGCGAGGCAACATCGAGCGGGTCGAGACCGACCCGACGCTCACCGAGCTCCATCTCGGCGGCCTCGGTACCAACGCCAAGATACTGTGGGACCGGGTTCCCCCTGAGGTCGGGCCATTCTCTCCAGAAAACCTCCTCATATTCGGCACTGGTCTTCTGGTCGGCACTCCAGCAATTGGCTGCAATCGCACCATTGTCTCGGCCTTCTCGCCCCAGACATTATTGATGGCGTATTCCATGATGGGCGGCTTCTGGGCTCCCGAGCTGAAGCATGCCGGCTATGACAAGGTGATCGTCCGCGGAAAGTCTCCAGATCTCGTCTACTTGTCGATTCATGACGACAAGGTGGAGATACGCGATGCTTCTCACCTGCGAGGCAAGGGTTCTGTCGAAACCGCAGAGCTCATTCGAAAGGAATTGTGCGATCCGAGAGTCCAGGTCGCATCCATCGGTATGGCAGGCGAGAATCGAGTGTATTTCGCCTCTATCGAGCAGGGCAAATCCAGTGCCAGTCGAGGTGGAATTGGCGCTGTTATGGGCGACAAGGGTCTCAAGGCAATTGCCGTCCGCGGGACCAGGGACGTCCACATCGCCCACCCAGCAGAGTTCATGCAGCTCTGCAACGAGGTGCTCGACTACATCAAGATCCGGAGAGAGAACCCGATCCCGGGGGTCATGCCCATCCTGGCCGGGCTGGGTTCGCCGCAGGAAATGGCGGTCCATGACGAGAAGTGGCACACCGAGAACTTCTCCTGGGGAAACTCGCGCGTCCGCCGCAAGGACTTCTGGACCGAAGACGTCGAGAAGCAGTGGAAAAAGACTCTAGAAGGAATGCGGACGCGCCTCATCAGCTGCCACAATTGCCCGATGAAATGTGCGGCCACGATCTCTGTTCCAGGGCTCCCGACTTACATGATGAAGTGCTTCTCCAAGCTGACATACACGATGGCGTCGATGTCGGATCTGGAGTTCGGATTGACCATCGCGCAGAAGGCCACAGAATACGGAGTTGATGCATTCTCTGCGCCACAGGTAATGGCTTTTGCCGTTGAGCTCTATGAAGCCGGAATTCTGACTGAAAACGACATGCCAGGAATTCCGCCCGATAGCGAGAAAAGATTCCTCTGGCTGCTCGACCGAATTGTCCGGCGCGAAGGAATTGGAGATGTCCTTGCCAATGGCACCTATTGGGCTGCGACACAGATCGGAAAGGGCGCAGAGGAATATGCTCACAACAACATCAAGAAACACGAGCAGCTGCCGCTCAAGCTGGGGATGCTGAATCCCATCTACTTCCTCATGTACAGCACCGGGGAAAAGATCAACATCACCCAGATCGAAGGCAACTTTCCGCAGGCGCCCTTTGCGACAAGGGACGAGAGAGAAGCGTTCGTCAAGGACTGGATCCAGGTTCCCGACGAGAGGTTCAAGCAGTACTTCCTGGACTGGGAGCTGCGCGGAGAACGATCGATTCCGAATTACCCGCCAGCTGCGGCAACCTGTGAGATCGTCGACTGGCAAGAGCAGATGCACTACATCGACGACGCCACCGGGATGTGCGCCGGTCTGTCGTCCTTCCCCCTCAAGCCCCCGTACCACCTCCACAACCTGCCCACCCTCATCTCTTCGGCGACCGGGATGGCGCTGGACGAGGACGGGCTGAAGCGAATCGCCAAGCGGAACCGCAACCTGGTCAGGGCGGTCAACATCCGCAGAGGCATGAGGAGAGAGGACGAGAAGCCTCCCGAGGACCACTGGAAGAAGAGGTTTCCCGAGCTCGAAGCCGCCCTCCTCGACGAGTACTACAAGTTCAAAGGCTGGAATAGGCAAGGCATCCCCACTCGAGAGTCCCTGCACGACCTGGGCCTGGGCTACGTCAGTGATGACTTCCTCAAACGCGGAATCACGACCGACGACGAGGCGAGCTCGTCCCAGGCGACCTCGGCGCAACCCGGGCAGCGGGAGAGCGGAGGCGGTGAACAGTGAAGGCTGAGAAGAAGAAGAAGGTGGTCAAGACGATCCGGATCGACGTCGACAAGTGCAACGGGTGCCGGGCCTGTGAATTGATCTGCTCCGCCTTCCACGCCGTGCCCAAGTACAGCAGCAACAACCCGGAGAGGGCTCGCATCCGCGTGGTCCACGATCCTTTCCGGGACATCTACGTCCCGGTCTACGCCGGTGAGTACACTGCGGCCGAGTGCGCGGGCAGAGACAAATACACGATCGACGGCAAGGAGTACGACGAGTGCGCCTTCTGCAGGTCTTCCTGCCCGTCCAGGGACCTCTTCAAGGAACCCGACTCCGGTCTCCCGCTGAAGTGCGACATGTGTGAATCCGATCCGCCGCTCGCCGAGCCGATGTGCGTTCAGTGGTGCCTGGCTGACGCCTTGATCTACGAAGAGAGACAGGAAGAAATAGAAGAGGTGGAGGCGCCCGAGGAAATCGAGATCGGGCTGGAGGCAATGGCACACAAGTACGGATGGCAGAAGCTCATCGACACTGCCGCAAGAATGTTGAGGAAAGACTGAAGGATAGAGACTCAAGAAAGAGGATCGCATAACCGTGGAAACAGTAGCTCCATTTCTCGAAGCGATTGACGAAATCAAGAAGGCTGGAGCACGATCCTCTGGCTTGTGTTTTCAGTGCGGAAAATGTGATGTGTACTGCCCCTGGAACAGGGTCCGGAACTTCAGCATGCGCAGGATGATCCGCGAAGCCGACTTCGGCCTCCCTGAAATCGAAGGCGAGGACATCTGGCGGTGCACAACCTGCGGCTCCTGCCCTAGCCACTGCCCCAGAGGAGTCGACCAGATCGAAGTCGGGGTGGCTCTGCGCAGGGTGGCCTCGGAGTATGGCGTCTACCCGACCTCCGTCCGCGGAGTGCGGAGCGCTGCGGGGAGCCTTGCCGCTGAAGGCAATCCCCTGAGCGAGAGTCGAGCCAAGCGGGCTGATTGGGCCAACGGTTTATCGGTGAAACCCTTCAGCGAAGGAATGGATTTCCTCTACTTCGTCGGCTGCTACTTCAGCTATGATTCGAGACTCAAGAAGGTGGCCGTCGCGACTGCGAATATCCTCAACAGAGCGGGTGTTGACTTCGGGATATTGGGCACCAAAGAGAGCTGCTGTGGCGAGAGTATCCGCAAGGCAGGAGGAGAAAAGGAGTTCAAGGCTCTGGCCAGAGAGAACATCAAGAATTTTGTAGATCATGGAGTGAAGAGAATCCTGGTTTCCTCGCCTCATTGCTACCACACCCTGAAGAACGAGTATCCCGAGCTCATGGTGAGCTTCGAGGTCGTTCACATCTCCCAACTCCTGGCGGAGCTGATCCGCGAGGGAAGGCTCGAGCTGAGGCGCGAGTACGGCAGGAGGGTGACCTATCACGACCCCTGCTACCTGGGCCGACACAACGGCATCTTCGACGAGCCAAGGGAGGTCTTGAGGAGCGTCCGCGGCTTGGAGCTCATCGAGCTCCGTGACTCGCGCGAGAAGAGCCTCTGTTGCGGCGGCGGCGGTGGCAGGATCTGGATGGAGACGCCGAAGAGCGAGCGCTTCTCAGACCTCCGCGTTGCCCAGGCCACTGGTGCCGGAGCTCAGGTCCTGGTCACATCCTGCCCGTACTGCATCACCAACTTCGAGGAGAGCAGGTTGGGCCTGGACGGCGAGGAGGCGCTCCAGATCAAGGACATCACGGAGGTCATCAACGAGGTGATTTGAGCGGGCGCGAGGAGCTGCGCAGCGCCCATAGGGCGTCAGGGGCCGGGGAAACGAACGGAGCGGATCAAGGACGATGGGCATTGGAAGACAAACCACTCGATAGCCTCACCGACGGCGCCCTCGGAGACGTCATGGTGGTCGGTGGTGGGATCAGCGGCATCCAGGCCGCGCTCGATCTCGCCACCGCCGGGTACCGGGTCTATCTGGTCGAGCGGTCGCCGACCATCGGCGGGAAGATGGCCCAGCTCGACAAGACCTTCCCCACCAACGACTGCTCGATGTGCATCGAGTCGCCCAAGTACATCGAGTGCGACCGCCATCCCAACATCGAGATCCTGACCTACACCGAGGTGGACGAGGTCGCAGGAGAGGCCGGCGACTTCACGGTCACCCTGACCAAGAAGCCCAGATACGTGATCGAGAGCCGGTGCACGGGCTGCACGACCTGCGTCGAGTACTGCCCGGTCCAGGTCCCGGATCCGTTCAACCAGGACATCTCGGGCAACAAGGCCGTTCACATCTACTTCTCCCAGGCCGTGCCGCTCGTCCCCTACATCGACGACCGGTGCCTGTTCCTCACGGAGCAGAAGTGCTCCATTTGCGTGGGGGTGTGCAAGTCCGACGCGATCGATCTGCACCAGAAGCCGGAGAGGCTCCAGGTCAAGGTCGGGGCGATCGTTCTGACTCCCGGGTACGACGTCTTCGACCCTCGGACGAGGGGCGACTATGGCTACGGGACGATCGAGAACGTGGTCACCAGTCTCGACTTCGAGCGGCTCCTCTGTGCGACCGGGCCGCACGAAGGCGAGATCCTGCGCCCTTCCGACAAGCAGCACCCGCACAAGATCGCGTGGATTCACTGCGTCGGCTCAAGGCAGGTGCTCGAGGGCGGGCACAGCTACTGCTCCGCGGTCTGCTGCTCGTACATCCAGAAGCAGGTGATTCTCGCCAAGGACCACGATGCCGACACGCGGGCGACCGTCTTCCACAACGATATCCGCTCCCATGGCAAGGACTTCGAACGGTTCTACCAGAGGGCCGCGAATCTCCCCGGGGTCGAGTTCATCCGGAGCTACGTCGAGATCGGACGGGAGATCCCGGAAACCAAGAACGTGACCATCCGCTATGCGACGGACGCGGAGGGCGTGAAGGAGGAGGAGTTCGACCTGGTCGTCCTCGGTGTTGGATTGGCCCCTCCGGCCAAGGTCAACGACCTGGCGGCCAGGTTCGGCATCGAGCTGAACGCGCACGGGTTCTGCAAGACGAATCCGGTCAATCCGATCGCGACCACTCGGCCGGGGATCTTCATCGGCGGAGCCTTTCAGGGACCCATGGACATCCCCGAGGCGGTGGTGACCGCCAGCGGGGCAAGTGCCATGACGGGCGCGCTCCTCAGGTCCCGCAGAGGCAGGCTGGCTAGGGAGAGGGTGTACCCGCCGGAACGGGACGTCGCTGACGAGGAGGTCAAGGTCGGCGTCTTCGCCTGCCACTGCGGCGCCAACATCGGCCGAGTGGTCGACGTGCCCGGTCTGGTCGAGTACGCGAGGACCCTGGACCATGTCGCGCACGCGGAAGAGGGCCTCTTCATCTGTTCCACGGATGCTGCCCAGCAGATCTCGAACACGATCCGGGAGAAGGGGCTCAACCGAGTGGTCGTGGCCGCCTGCACCCCGCGCACCCACGAGCCGCTGTTCAGGGACACCCTCCGTGAGGGGGGGATCAACCAGTACTTCTTCGACATGGCCAACATCCGAGAGCACTGCTCCTGGGTCCACTCCAAGCAGAAGGAA
>Ga0316628_100002205_pt1 | contig 14277 bp, 17 predicted proteins | sample OWC_Aug_M2_C1_D5_FD_207648 | JGI IMG/M metagenome (GOLD analysis project Ga0316628, IMG submission 207648) | Wetland soil microbial communities from Old Woman Creek delta, Ohio, United States - OWC_Aug_M2_C1_D5_C | ecosystem: Environmental > Terrestrial > Soil > Wetlands | place: USA: Ohio... | reverse complement strand
TCTCGACTTTCTCGGCGAGATCAAGGATCTCCTGGATCGTGGTCGGGCACGCGCTGATCGCCTGGATCATGTGCCGCAGCCCCTCTTCGATGCGCTTGGCGATCTCGATCTCGCCCTCGCGCGTGAGAAGCTCGACCGAGCCCATTTCGCGCATGTACATGCGGACCGGGTCGGTCGTGCGGCCGAATTCCGAGTCGACGGTGGAAAGCGCGGCCTCGGCCTGCTCTTCGACGTCCTCGTCGTTCGATGCGACCGGCGCCGCCTCGGTGATCAGCAGCGATTCCTGGTCGGGCGCCTGGTCGTAGACCTGGATGCCCATGTCGTTGAACGTCGAGATGATCGACTCGATCTGTTCCGCGTCGACCAGGTCGTCGGGCAGATGGTCGTTGATCTCGACGTAGGTCAGGAAGCCGCGGTCCTTGCCCAGCTTGATGAGATTCTTGAGGCGGGTGCGGCGCGCTTCCGCGTCCTCCTTGGGCAGCTCGGCGGTAGCGGCAAGCCACTCTTCGCGGCGCGCCTTGCGACTGCCGCGGCCCTTTTTCTCCTTCGCCGCTTTCAGGCCCGCGTTGACCTTCGCTTCGAGCAACTCGAGCGCCTGCTTTGCGCTCTGGATCGTGCCCTTGCCCTTCTTGGCGCCCTTGGCCTCAACCTTTACGTCGATCGGCTTGACAGGCAGCTTGTCCTTCCCGGCGGGCTTGGCGGTGCGGGCGGGCACCTTGGCCGGCGCCACCATCTTCTTGGCGGCCGGGCGTTTCGCCTTCGGCGCCTTGTGCAAAACGCGCGCTGCGCGAGTTGCTTTGGTTCCCTTGTGCGCCGCGGGGCGCGCCTTGACCGGCTTCTTGGCCTTCACAGCCTTGATTGCCTTCGATTTTCTCTTCGCCGCGACGGCGTGCTTGGGTTTACGGTTGCGCTTATGCTGTGCCATCCTGACCTCGTGTTGTCCCCTTGGGGCGGGACACAACCCTATATAGTAGCAAAGCCTTTGATCTTCAAGGCCTGTTGCGCAGCGATCCGAGCATCTTTTCTTCGAATCTACGGCGCTCGTCGGGCGTGGCGACCCCCTTCAGGACGCGCTGCCGCAGGGTTCTGTCCGCCTCCGGCTCGCGGCGGCGCAAAGCTCCAACAAACTCACGGAACTCCGATACCGCCTCGTCCTCACCCAGCCTGAGCTCGAAGTTGAGCACGGCCTGCGCGCGCGACAGCATGGCGCCGTGCGCCGCCTTGTCGATCAGCTCCGCGAGTACGCTGTCGCTGAGGCGCGCGGTGTCCCCGGCGCCCTTGAGCAGCTCCATCAATTCCAGCAATGCCTGCGACTCGGGAAGCTCCGGGCTGAGCAGCGACGGGTCGATCTCGAGCACGAGCTCCGGCCTGGCAAAGGCGCGCGCGAGGAGCTTCCACTCCAGCGACAGCGGCAAGGGGGCGCTCGCGCGCTGGGGGGCCGGTCGGGCGTAGGTCGGCGCGCTGCGCAGCTCCATCAGGCGCTCGGCCTCCTCCTGCGACACCCGCGCCATCTCGGCCACCTGCTTCACCACCTGGAGCCTGAGCCCTGGCGCAGCGATGCGCTGGACGTGCGGCTTCGCCGCCGTGAGAAAGCGCGAGCGGCCCTCCGGCGTCGCGAGATCGGACTGGGCGCGCAACTCGGCGAGCAGGAACCCCGAAAGCGTCTGCGCCTCGCGTATCAGGCGCTCGAGCGCGTCCCCGCCGTGACTGCGGACGTAGCTGTCCGGGTCGTCGCCTTCGGGCAGGAACAGGAAACTGACGGGCTTGTTGTCGAGCGCGAGGGGCAGGCTCACTTCGAGCGCGCGCCAAGCGGCCTTGCGACCGGCCGCGTCGCCGTCGAAGCAGAACACCAGCTCGTCGGCCAGGCGCAGCAGCTTGGAGACGTGCACCGGCGTGGTCGCCGTGCCGAGCGTCGCCACCGCGTAGCCGACGCCGAACTGCGCCAGCGCGACCACGTCCATGTAGCCCTCGACCACCAGCACGCGGCCCGCGGCGCGGATCGCGTCGCGGGCCTGGACCAGGCCGTAGACCTCGCGCCCCTTCTCGAACAGCGGCGTCTCCGGCGAGTTCAGATACTTGGGCTCGCCCTCGCCCAGCACGCGCCCGCCGAAGCCGATCACTGCGCCGCGCGCCGAAAGGATCGGGAACATCACCCGGTCGCGGAACCGGTCATAGCGCTTGCCCTCTTCGCCCTGGATCACCAGGCCGCATTCGACGAGCGCCTTGTCCTCGTACTCGGGGAACGCCGCGCGCAGCGCCTGCCAGTCGTTGGGCGCATAGCCGATTCGGAACCGCGCCGCGATCTCGCCAGTCAGTCCACGCCCCTTGAGATAGTCGATGGCGCGCGGCGCCTTCTTCAGCTCGGCACGGTAGAACTCCATCGCCCGCTCCATCAGCGCATAGAGGTCGGTTTCGCGCTCGCGGCGCGCGGCTTCCTCGGGGCTGCGCGGCTGGAACTCCGGCATCTGCATGCCGGCCGAGGAGGCGAGCTCCTTGACGGCGTCGACGTAGCCCAACCCGGCGTGCGCCATCATGAAGCCGATCGCATTGCCGTGCGCGCCGCAGCCGAAGCAGTGATAGAACTGCTTGGCGGGGCTCACCGTGAACGACGGGGTCTTCTCGTTGTGGAACGGGCAAAGCCCGAGAAAGTTCGCGCCGGCCTTCTTCAACTGCACGTAGCGCGACACGACGTCGACGATGTCGGTGCGGTTGAGGAGATCCTGCTTGAAGCTTTCGGGGATCACGGTAGCGCCGTTCCCCGCTAGTTTAGCGGGCTCGGGGCCCGATCTAGGCCGAGAGCCTGGATTTCACCTGGGCCGAGACCTTGCCCATGTCGGCGCGTCCGGCAAGGCGCGGCTTGAGCAGCCCCATCACCTTGCCCATGTCCTTCACGCCCGCGGCCCCCGCTTCGCTCACCGCGGCATCGATCGCGCGGGCGATTTCCGCCTCGGTCAGCTGCTGTGGGAGGTATTCCGACAGCACCTTCATCTCGAATTTCTCGGCCTCGGCCAGGTCGGCGCGGCCGCCGGCCTCGTATTGCGTCACCGACTCGCGGCGCTGCTTCAGCATCTTCTCGAGGATCGTAACGACGTCCGCGTCGGAAAGCGCGATGCGCTCGTCGACCTCTTTTTGCTTGATCGCCGCGAGCAGCAGCCGGATGGCCGAGAGCCGCGCCTGGTCCCTGGCGCGCATCGCCGCCTTCATGTCTTCGGTGATCCGATCCTTGAGCAACATAGGGCCCCAGAAATGGAAACGCCCCGATGCTGCGCATCGGGGCGCGTGGTTGCCGGAACGCTCTCGCGCTCGCCTAGTACAGCTTCTGCGGCAGCATCTGGCTGCGCAGCCGCTTGTGCAGGCGCTTCACCGCCGCGGCGAGCTTGCGCTTGCGCTCGGCAGTCGGCTTTTCGTAGAACTCGCGCGCGCGAAGCTCGGTGAGGAGCCCCGTCTTTTCAACGGTGCGCTTGAAGCGGCGCATGGCCACCTCGAATGGCTCGTTCTCCTTGATGCGTACAGTCGGCATCCAATCCTCAGCTGAGTTTTGCGGAAAGACTTGAATTATATCCGTATTCCGCGGGCACCCGCCAGCCCCCCGTACAATGCCGCGCTATGCTGATCCTGGGCCTGGAAACCTCCTGCGACGAAACCGGGCTGGCGCTTTACGAGACCGGCGGCGGCCCGCGGCGCGGTCTGTTGGCCCATGCGGTCCACTCCCAGGTCGCGATGCACGAAGCCTACGGCGGCGTGGTCCCGGAGCTCGCTTCGCGCGACCACATCCGCCGGCTGGTGCCTCTTGCCCGCCAGGTGCTCGGCCAGGCCGGCCGTGACGTGCGGGAACTCGGCGCTCTCGCCTACACCGAGGGTCCGGGCCTGGCCGGGGCGTTGCTCGTCGGCGCGTCGTTCGCGCACGCCCTCGCGCTTGCGCTCGGCATTCCCGCGATCGGCATCCACCACCTCGAAGGGCACCTCCTGTCCCCGCTGCTGTCGCCGCGCGCGCCCGAATTCCCGTTCGTTGCGCTGCTGGTGTCGGGCGGGCATACCCAGCTGATGCGCGTCGACGGCGTCGGCCGCTACGCGCTGCTCGGCGAAACCCAGGACGATGCCGCCGGCGAGGCCTTCGACAAGACCGCGAAGCTGCTCGGCCTCGGCTATCCGGGGGGCCCGGCGCTCTCGAAGCTCGCCGAGGCGGGCACGCCGGGACGCTATCGCCTGCCGCGGCCGATGATCGCCAGCGGCGATCTGGAATTCAGCTTCTCCGGCCTGAAGACGGCGGTGATGCTGCTGGTGCGCGGCGCCGACCCCAACGAGCAGTTTTTCGCCGACGTGGCGCGCGCCTTCCAGGACGCCATCGTAGACGTGCTGATCGCGAAATGTGCGCTCGCCATGGAAACCACCGGCCTCGCCCGCCTGGTGGTCGCCGGCGGCGTCGGCGCGAACCGGCAGCTACGCGCCGCGCTCGATGCGCAGGGCGGGCGGCTCGGCTTCGACGTCTACTATCCGGAACCCGAGCTGTGCACCGACAACGGCGCCATGATCGCCCTTGCCGCCGCGCTGCGTCTCGAAGCGGACGGGCTCACGCGCCAGCGCGCAGGCTTCACCGTCCGCCCCCGCTGGGAGCTGGACAAGGTGGCCTAGGCGGCAGCGTCGCGCTTGCGTCCGATGCGCGGCTCCGTGCCTGCGAGCAAGCGACTGATGTTTGCCCTGTGGCGCCAGGCCAGCAAACCGGCAATGACGACCACCACGGGGAGCACCGGGCGCAGCCCGAACAGCCACCAGGCGTAGAGCGGCGCGAACAGCGCGGCGGCGAGAGCGGCGAGCGACGAAATGCGGAAGAACAACACGATGATGATCCAGGTCGCGATGGTCGCAAGGCCGAGCCAGGGATCGAGGCCGGCGAGCACCCCGGCGGCGGTCGCCACGCCCTTGCCGCCCTGGAAACGATGGAACACCGGAAACAGATGGCCAACGAACGCGGCGAGCCCCGCGAGCGGCGCGGCGAGCCCGATCGCCGCGGGGCTGCCCGCCGCGAGGGCCGCGAGCCACACCGCAAGCCAGCCCTTGCCGGCGTCGCCGACGAGCGTGAGCACGGCAGCGAGCTTGCTCCCGGTGCGCAACACGTTGGTCGCGCCCGGATTCTTGGAGCCATAGCTGCGCGGATCGGGCAGCGCGAGCACGCGGCTCACCACGATCGCGAACGAGATGGAGCCCAGAAGATACGCGGCGAGGACGATCAGGGCAGTCTGCATCGGCAGGGCATTTTACCGCCGTGGCCCCTATAATCGGCCACGCTCATGGACAGCATCATCATCCGCGACTTGCGCTTCAGCGTGTTGATCGGCATTCACAAGCGCGAGCGTCATGTGCCGCAGACGGTGTCGCTCGACCTGGACATCGGGCTGCCGGGCGACGCGGTGTTCAGCAGCGACAAGGTGTCCGACACGATCGATTACGAGCAGGTGGCGCTCGGCATCGGACAAATCGCCGCAAGCGGCCACTTTCGCCTGGTCGAGACCTTCGCGGAACGCGTCGCGCGCCTGATCCTGGACCAATTCGGCGCGCCCTGGGTCAAGGTCAGCGCGGCGAAAATCGGCATCCTCGGCAACGCGAAATTCGTCGGCGTGGCGATCGAGCGCCGCAAAGGCTAGTCGGCGAGCGCCGCCTCCACCAGTTGCGGCGAGAGCGTGCGCACGATGTCGGCGGGCGCGAGGCCGAGCAGGAAGCCGCGTCGCCCGCCGTTGAGGTAGACGCGCGCCAGGTCCTGGATGCTGCGCTCCATGTAGACCGGCATCGCCTTGCGCGTGCCGAAGGGCGAGGTGCCTCCGACCTGGTAGCCGGAATGGCGCTGCGCGACCTCCGGCTTGCACGGCTCGATGCGCTTTCGGCCGGCCTGGCGCGCGAGGTTCTTGGTGGAAACCTTGCGGTCACCGTGCATCAGCACCACGAGCGGCTTGCCGCTCTCATCCTCCATGAGGAGCGTCTTGACCACCTCGCCGGGCGGCACACCGAGCTCTTCGGCGCCGCGCTCGGCGCCGCCGTGCTCGACGTACTCGTAGAAGTGCTCGGTGTAGGCGACACCGTGCTTTTTCAGGAACTGCGTGGCCGGCGTTTCCGTGTGGCTGGGGCGTTTCATCCGCGCGGGTGGTGCTTGGCGTGCAGCTGCTTCAGGCGCTCGCGCGCCACGTGCGTGTAGATCTGCGTGGTCGAGATATCGGCGTGGCCAAGCAGCATCTGCACCACGCGCAGGTCCGCGCCATGGTTGATCAGGTGGGTGGCGAAGGCGTGGCGCAGCACGTGCGGCGAGAGGCTCTTGCCGGGAATCGCGCGCGCGCCGTAGCGCTTCAAGTTGTGCCAGAACGCCTGCCGCGTCATCGCCGCGCCGCGCGCCGTTACGAACAACGCCTCGCTCGTCGCGCGGCGCAGCAGCTTGGCGCGCCCCTCGCGCAGGTACTTCTGCAGCCAGTGCACCGCCTCTTCCCCCAGCGGCACCAGCCGCTCCTTGGAGCCCTTGCCGAGCACGCGCAGCACCCCGGCCTCGAGGTTGGCCTCGAAAATCCTGAGCGAGACGAGCTCCGATACGCGCAGGCCGGAGGCGTACAGCACCTCGAGCATTGCCCGGTCGCGCAGGCCGAGCGGCGTCTCGACCTCCGGGGCGGCGAGCAGCGCCTCGACGTCGGCCTCCGAGAGCGTCTTCGGAAAGCGCGGCGCGCGTTTCGGCGGGTCGAGCTTGAGCGTGGGGTCCGTGCGCACGCGGCGCTCGCGCAGGCAGTAACCGTAGAAACGCTTCAGGGTCGAGAGCATGCGCGCGTCCGAGGACGCGCGGTGCCGCGCGCCCGCCTGGTGGCGCGAGGCGAAATAGGCGTGCAGATCGCCCTCGCCCACCGCGACGAGCGCGACGCGCCTGGGCGCCAGCCAGGCGGCAAGCTGCGCCAAGTCGCGCCGGTACGACTCGATGGTGTTGCGCGCCAGGCCATCCTCGAGCCACAGCGCGTCGCAAAACGCGTCCACCGGCTTCGCGTCCGCCTCGCTCAGGGCGCGAGCTCGAATGCGTCCGCGCCCGCCTCGTGCATCAGCAGCCAACGCTTCGCCTCCAGCAGGTAGCCGCCGGTCGAGTGCGCGAAGCCGCCCAGGCCGTCGGCGGCTACGACGCGGTGGCAGGGGATCACGATCGGCAGCCGGTTGTCGCCGCAGGCCTGGCCCACGGCGCGCGCCTCGCTGCCGAGCTCGCGCGCGAGATCGCCGTAGGTGCGCGTCCTCCCGCGCGCGATGGCGCACATGGCGGCCCACACCTTGCGCTGGAACGGCGTGCCTTCGATCAGCAGAGGGAGATCGAAGGGGGCATCGGCATCGTCGCGGTAGCGCTCGAGCTGCAGCGCCGCGCGCTCGGCGAGCGCGTTCAACGGTGCCTGCGCCGGCGCGCCGGGCGGCAGGTAGCGGATCTCGGCCACGCGAGCATCGCGTGTCGCCACCGCCACCTTCATCCTCGGGAACTCGACGATCGCCTGCCAACGCATCTCAGCCCGCCAGCTTTTCGATTCTCGCCAGCAGCTCGTCGGCGACTTCGATGCCGTCCTGCCGCAGCTTCTTCTCGGCCGCGAAGCGCTTCGCTCCCGGCAGGCGCACGCCCTGGTCGGCGAGCATGGCGCGCACCACGGTCTCCACCCGCTCCAGGTACTTGTCGCGGCCCGCGAGCGCCGCCGGATCGATGGCGATGAAGGCCTGGCCGATTCTCGGCTTGTTGCCCTGTTCGGCGAAGAACGAGTCCGCCTCGGGGCCGATCGCGGCGCCGGTGAGCGCAGCGCACACGAGCTCGAAGGCGAGCGCGAGCATCGCGCCCTTCGCCCCGCCGATCGGAAACAGGCTGCCGTGCTCGATGGCTTCTTTCGGGTCGGTCGTGGGCTTTCCGTCGCGATCGAGCGCCCAACCCTCGGGAATCTTCTCGCCCTTCTGCATCGCCATCATGATCTTCCCGCGCACCACCGTGGTGAGCGCGAGGTCGACGACGATCGGGTCCGCGTCCGCGCGCGGGAAGGCGAAAGCGACCGGATCGGTGCCGAACAGCGCCTTCCTGCCGCCCCAGGCAGGGATCGCGGCGGGCGAATTGGTGAAGGCCACGCCCACCATGCCGGCTTCGGCCACCTTCAGCAGGTGGATGCCGAGCACGCCGACGTGCGCGCTGTTCCTGATGCCGGCGAAGCCGATGCCGTTCCTGCGGGCGCGCTGCACCACTTCCTCGATCGCCCAGGCGCAGGACTCGTAGGGAAGCCCATCGGCATTGTCGATCAGGCACACGGCGGCCTTTTCGGCGGCCATCCGCGGCTGCGCCGTGCCGTCGGCGCGGCCGTTCTTCAGCATGGCGCAGTAGAACGGCACGCGCGACATGCCGTGGGTCGGCAGTCCCTGCTCCTCGGCGCGCACCAGGTGCCGCGCCGCGGCCTCGGCCATCCCGGAGCGGGCGCCGGCGCGCTCGAGCGCCGTGCGCGCCAGCGTCAGCAATTCGCCAGAGGTCTTTTTCATGAGCCGAATTCTACCGGCTGCCGCTAGAATGGCCGGCGATTCCGGGACAATCCAACACGGGGGGGCCAGATGGGCAAGATGATCGAGCTAACCGCGAGCGACGGCCACAAGTTCGCCGCATATCGCGCCGATCCGGCGGGCAAGCCGCGCGGCGCCATCGTCGTGGTCCAGGAGATCTTCGGCGTCAACAGCCACATCAAGTCGGTGACCGACGGCTACGCGGCCGACGGCTACCTGGCGCTCGCGCCGGCGATGTTCGACCGCGCCCAGCGCAACTACGACACTGGCTACAGCCAGCCCGAGATCCAGGCCGGAGTCGCCGTGATGCAGAAGCTCAACTGGGACCAAACGCTGCTCGACGTGGGCGCAGCGATCAATGCGGCCAAGTCCGCCGGCAAGGTCGGCATCGTCGGATATTGCTGGGGCGGCACCGTGGCCTGGGTGGCCGCCGCACGCCTGCCCGGCCTCGCCTGCTCGGCGCCGTACTACGGCGGCGCGATCCCGAACTTCATCGCCGAGCAGCCCAAGTGCCCGGTGATGTTCCACTTCGGCGAGCAGGACCATTCGATCACGCTGGAGCAGGCGAAGAAGGTCGCTGCCGCGCACCCGACGGCGACTTCGCACTTCTATCCCGCCGGGCACGGCTTCAACTGCGACCAGCGCGGCTCGTACGATGCCGCCAGCGCGAAACTCGCGCGCAGCCGCACGCTGGAGTTCTTCCGCAAGTACGTCGGCTGACGCCTACTGGGTGTCGGCGCCTTCGCCGAGCAGCGCGCGGCGAAAGCGCGTCTTGAGAAGCCCGCCGTCGCGCGGCGGCAGGACGATCTGGATCTTTTCCGCGGCGACCTTCACCGTGGCGAAGTTTGGCCCCGGCTGGCCGTGGATCGCCCCGCGCAGGGCGCCGATCTCGCCCTCGCGGGTGAGCGTGCTCGCGTTGCGGAAGCCGCAGGCGAGCGCCACCGCCGCGAGGTCGACGCCCGACGCGGTGTGCGTGGCCTGCATGCCGGTCTCGCCGTAGCGCTCGTTGTCGATCACGACCACGCTCAGGTTGGCGGGCCGCTGCACTCCGATTGTGGCGAGCGAGCCCATTCCCATCAGCATCTCGCCGTCGCCGGTGATCACCAGCACGCGGCGCTTCGGCTGCGCGAGGGCCAGCCCCAGGCCCATCATCGCCGCCTGGCCCATCGCGCCCCAAAGCGGGAAGGTGAGCGGATGGTCTCCTGCGGCGGTGCAGTCCCACGCGGTCGAGCCCAGGCCCGCCACGACCAGCAGCTCGCCGCGCCCTGCGAGAAGCTGCGCCACGACCTCGCGTCGTTTCAGCGCCGCGCTCATTGCGCTGCCTGCTCCTGGAAGCTCTTGATGCCGATCACGCGCTGCGAGATCAGCACCGCGACGGCGACGTAGCTGTTGTAGGCGAGGCGCAGCGCGGCATCGACCGCGGCGGGCACCTCGGCGGCTTCGCGCACCGGCTGCACCACGACGCCCATCGCCTCGAGCACCGCGGGAGTCGCCTGCCCCATGGGCACCTGCCAGGGGTTGAACTCGCCGTACTCGCCGCGCATCGTGACGAGGATCGGCAGCGGGATGCGGCACTCCTTGATGGTACCGAGCGCGTTGATGATGTTGCCGACTCCGCTCGATTGCATCAGCAGCGCGCAGCGCTCGCCGCCGAGCCACGCGCCCGTAGCGAGGCCGATACCCTCCTCCTCGGTGGTGAGCGGCACCGCGCGCATCGAGCGGTCGGCGTGGCATAGCTCGATCAGCCGCTTGTGGCCGGCGTCGGGCACGTAACCCACCTGCCGGACGCTCGACGCCGCAAGCGCGCGATGCACCTCGAGCGGCCAGTCGATCATGGCTTGCGGATCGGCCGCCATCCTCAGGCAGCGTCCCTGAGCAGCGTCTCGCCGGGGCGAACGCGCGTAAAGTCGACCGGCTGCATTGCGATCTCGATGCGCCCGGAAGCAAGAAGTCGCGCGCGCGTGTACGCCGAGGCCTCGAGCGGCCCAGTTTCGGGAAAATCCTCGCGGAAGTGCGCACCGCGCGAATCCTCGCGCGCCGCGGCCGCGCGCGCGATCACGCGGCTCACCTCGATCAGGCTCTTCAGGTTCATCGAGTCGTGCCAGGAGAGATTGAAGGCGCGATTGTGGTCGGCGAGGGTGCCGGCGTCGAGATCCGTTTCGATGGCGTCGAGCCCCGCGAGCGCGGCGCGCAGCCCCGCCGCATCGCGGATGACGCCGACTTTCCCCCACATCAGGTCGTAGAGCGCCTCGCGCACCTCTTCAAGCCCGCCGTGCCGGGTGGCCTTGCGCGCGAACGGCCGTTCGCAGCGCGCCACGGCGGCGGCGACCTGCGCGCGATCGGGCTCGCGCAGCGCGCCTTCGATGGCCACCCAGGCGGCCATGGCGTCACCTGCCACGCCGCCGAACACGGTGGAGTTCGCCACGCCGTTGCCGCCCAGCCGGTTCGCGCCGTGAACCCCTCCGGAATCCTCGCCCGCGACGAATAGCCCCGGGAGCGCGGTCGTGCAATCGGCCTGGAACTCGACGCCGCCCATCATGTAATGCGCGGTCGGCACCACCTCGACCAGGCCGCCGGCAAGGTCGAAGCCGCAGTCCGCGCAGCGCTCGACCATGCCCTTGAATTCCCTGGCCACCCTGTCCGGGCCGAGGTGCGCCATCGAGATGTACAGGCCGCCGTCCGGGGTGGTGTTGCCCTTCCGCATCTCCGAGAACATGGCGCGCGACACGACATCCCGCGTGGCGCGCTCCGCCTTGGGGTCGTAGCCCGGCATGAAGCGCTCCCGCGCGCCGTTCAGCAGGTAGCCGCCAGAGCCGCGCAGGCCCTCCTCGAGCACCGTCCCGGTCATGCGCGTGTGAGGCCCCGCGAGCAGCCCGGTGGGATGGAACTGCACCATCTCCATGTCGCGCAGCGAGAGGCCCGCGCGCAGCGCCATCGCCAGCCCGTCGCAGCTCTTGTCGCCCGAGGGGGTGTGGTAGCGATACATGGTCGGCCCGCCGCCCGTGGCGAGCAGCACCGCCTTGGCGCGCACCATGACGTAGTCCCCGGTACGCATGTCGATCATCAGCACGCCGGCGAGCGCGTCGCCCGATTTCGTCTTCACCAGCTCGACCGCGCGGTGCTCTTCCAGCCGGCCGATGTTGCGCGCCCAGACCTGCTCGGCCAGCCGATTGATGATCTCGATGCCAGTGAGATCGCCCTTGTGCACGGTACGGTCGAAGGTCTGGCCGGCAAACGCCTTCTGATGGATCGTGCCGTCGGGGTTGCGGTCGAAAAAACAGCCCAGCTCGTTCTCCAGCTCGCGGATGCGCTCCACCGCCAGCGTCACCAGCTTCCACGCGAGCTCCTGCTGCGGCAGCCATTTGCCGCCTTCGATGGTGTCCATGAAATGGCGCTCGACCGAGTCGCCCGCGGCGAGCGCCACGTTGTAGCCGCCCTGCACCATGCGCGTGCAGCCGCACTTGCCGAGCAGCCCCTTCACCGCGACGGTGATCGAGAGCGAAGGGTCGGCCTGGTGCGCGTGCAGCGCGGCGAACAGGCCTGCGCCGCCCGAGCCGAGGATCAGGATGTCGGTCGAGATCTCGCGCACTATTTGACGCCCAGGCTGGCGAGCGCCGCCGCGCGCCGCGCCTGCGCGGACTGCCTGACCGCGCTGTAGAGGCTCGCGCCGTGGCTATCCATGGCGACCCGCAGCGGGCCGAAGCCCCTCACGCGAAACTTCCACAGCGACTCCGGATTGAGATCGTCCAGATCGACGTCCTCGATCGCCTCGATCCAGGTGGTCTCGAGCGCGGCGGTGCCGCCGATGATGGCGAGGTACGCGCCGCCCAGATCGCGAAACGCCTCGAGCGAGCCGTCGCGCAGCCCCCCTTTGCCGATGATCAGGCGCACGCCGTACTGCTCGATCAGCGGCCGCGTGAAGCGCTCCATGCGGTCGCTGGTCGTGGTGCCGATGCAAAGCGGCGCGTAACCGGCGGGATGCGAGGCGCTCTTGGGCACCTGCTTCACGTTCGGCGCCGTGTGGATCACCGCGTGGCCGGACAGGTCGAAGCGCGTCTTGCGGCCGCGGTCGAACATGTGGATCTGCGTCGCGTCGCGGATGCCGAAAAGCGTGCCGTTCAGGGTGACGGTGTCGTTCACCCGCAGCGCGCGCACCTGCTGCTCGCTCACCGGCATGTCGAAGTCGTGATGCGCCATGTCAGCCCTTCTCGCCGAGCACCGCCTTCTTCAGGTCGTCCTGCACCGGATGCTCGCCCAGCCAGATGCGCAGCAGCGCGCGGTAGAAATCCTCGCCCGCGATCGGCTTGCCGCGCGCCGCACCGTTGATCACGAGCACGGTGCCGCTGCCCGGAATCCAGTCGAGCGAGATCTGCATGCCGTCCTTCGCTTCGCCGACTTCGTTCATCAGCGCCGCGAGCTGCTTGACGCGCGGCTCGAGCGCCGCCATCTCGCCTTCGGAGTGGTTGTCGCGCATGCCCTCGCGCAGCGCATCGGTGAAGGTGTCCGCGCCGACGTCGCGCAACATCCGGATCGCCACGCGCTTCGGTCCGGGCTCCGCGATCAGCTCGCCTCCGTCCGACGTCTTGCGGGCGACGTACAGCCCCATGACGTAGACCTTGAAAAAAACCTTCTTGCGCAGCCCGGCCCCGTTCAGCGTGAGCGTCGCGCCCGAGACCTGGACGCTGGGCTCGAGCGCGACGCCCGCCACGTCCACCGCGTGCGACGGTGCCGCGAACAGCGCCAGCGACAGCGCGAGTGCGGCGCGAATGCTAGTAGCCATATTCGACTCCCGAGGGACGAAAGGTTGCCCGGGCGCGGCGCGCGGAGTGGCATTGCATGTTCACCGCCACGGGATTCATGGTGATGTGCGTGGCCGCGGTCTCGACGTGCACCGCGAACGCGGTCGAGTCTCCGCCCAGGCCCTGCGGGCCGACCCCGAGCTGGTTCACCGCGGCCGTGAGCTGGCGCTCGAGCTGCGCGCCTTCCGGATCGTCGCACCGCGAGCCGAGCGGACGCGTCGCGGCAGTCTTGGCCAGGCGCATGCACAGATCGGCCGTGCCGCCGACGCCCACGCCGACGATCGTCGGCGGGCAGGTCTTGCCTTCGGCCTGCAGCACGCAGTCGATGACGAAAGTCTTGATCGCGTCGACGCCTTCGGCCGGGATCGCCATGCGCAGGAAGGAGTTGTTCTCCGAGCCCGAGCCCTTGGGCACCATCTCGATCGCCAACGTGTCGGGCACGTCGCTGAAGTCGATGTTGATCACGGGCACGCCACGGCCGCAGGACGTGTGCTCGTTCCTGCGCGTCACCGGGTGCACCACCGACGAGCGCAGCGGATGCTCGCGCGTGGCGCGCTCGCAGCCCTTGCGGATCGCTTCTTTCAGCCGCACGCCGTCGAGCTCCACGCCGCGGCCGATCGACACGTTGTAGATCGGAATGCCGGTGTCCTGGCACAGCAGGTTGTCGGTATCCTCGGCGACCCGGATATTGGTGATCATGGTGCCCAGCACGCTCTTCGCCGTGGCGTCCGTTTCGCTCCGCGCGAGGGCGTCGAATCCCCGCTTGATGTCAGGCGGGAGCAGCTTCAGGGCCCGGATGTAGAGCTCCTTCGCCGCCTCCTCCACCTGCAGGGGATCGATTCGCATCGCCTACCTCACGTGGATGTTACGCTCGCGCACCACCCTGGCCCAAAGCTTGGTTTCCTCCTTCATGGCCTTGCCGAACTCCTGCGGGCTGTTGCCGACGGTC
>Ga0316628_100002204_pt1 | contig 14279 bp, 7 predicted proteins | sample OWC_Aug_M2_C1_D5_FD_207648 | JGI IMG/M metagenome (GOLD analysis project Ga0316628, IMG submission 207648) | Wetland soil microbial communities from Old Woman Creek delta, Ohio, United States - OWC_Aug_M2_C1_D5_C | ecosystem: Environmental > Terrestrial > Soil > Wetlands | place: USA: Ohio... | reverse complement strand
GAGAACCGTTATCCACGACATAGACATTTCCATCATCCAAAATTTTAATTTTGTTCGCGCCCGTATAAGTTTTTCCGCCTTTCGATAATTCTCCCGGACCTTGTCCCTCTTTTCCAAAACCATATAAAAACCGTCCCGTGGGGGAAAAGACTTGGACACGGGAATTCCCGCTGTCAAGAATGTAGATATTTCCGTCACGATCAACATCAAAAGATTGTGGCCGATAAAAATCCTCATGATCCTTATCCGATCCAATCGCGAGTATGTATTCGGTTTTTATTTGCAGTTCCGGAATCGGGCCATTTTGGGCAGCGCTTTTTCTCATGCCGTAAAAATCAAGGCTGAGATTGGCCATGATCAACGCGGAAAACAAACCATAGCAGATTATTCTTCTTTTCATTCCTCCCCCTATGATGGATTTTGTATCCGGCCGTTACTTATTTCGGCGGGCGGGCGCGCTCGGGCGCAATCCAGGCCGTCACCCGCCAGACCAAAAACGCCAGGAGCGTCCCGCAAAGCGCTCCCCCGAGAACATCCACGGGGAAGTGAACCCCGGAATACATCCGCGAATAGGCGATCGCCGCGGCAACCAGATAAGCCCACCAGTATTTTCTCCCGAAAAAGAGGACCAGGAGCGTGGCGATTTCGAACGAAACCCAGGAATGGCCCGAGGGAAAGGAATTTTCGGTAAGGGCCGGGCCGACATTATGGACCCGGTATGGCTGAACGGCCTCTCCGTTCGCCGCGCGGGTGTTGACCTTGTCGAAATAGGCCAGCGGCCGCGGCCGGTTCAGGCCGTCCTTGATCGTATCAGTTAAATAAGCGCCTGCGAGCAGGGTCACCGCCGAGGCGATGAAGACGACCCAAACCCGGCTTTTTTTTGAGGCGAAAAGAATGAACAGGGCGTAAGCCGGCACAATGCCCCAGGCGCTGCCGAAGGTGCTGCAGCCCCAGAAAAAGGCATCGAAAAGCGCGGAATGATGGGAATTGATGAATCGGAAGATCTTTTCATCCCATACAAGAACCGGAGCTATAGCGGTAAGCAAGTTTTTCATCGGTCACCTTTTTATTAAATCCGGTTTCCCTATTTCCATATACGTTTTCGCTAATATATCGTTATCTACGAAAAAGTGTCAATAAAATCGGGCCGGGGCGGAGGGATTCCGCCCCGGCCGCTCGCGAAAATCGCTATCGGATATCCTTCAGGATATCGGAGGTTCGGGAAGATTCGAATCCGAAACGCGCTTCTTTTCGGGCTTCATCCCCCTGATTTTCCCGCCGATCCCTCGAAACGTGCGGCCAAGCTTCCGCCGGAAGATGAACAGGATCGCAAGAAATCCCAACAAGATGATGATCTTAATAAGGACGACCGTTCCATCGGAGACATAGCGGAAATCCAGGGTCAGCGCTTCCTTGTCGATCAGGGATTTGGCGAAGCGGAAAACCTGTCCCGAAGTCGGGATGAGGACCCGGATTGAAAGAAGGCCCGCCCCCGAAAGATTCGGAGCGTTCTGGACGTCCCCGATCCGGCGGGTGAAGCCGGCTTCGTTTTCCATCTGCTGGACCATCTGCGCCTCCGACAGGGCCGCTTTCCCCTTGAATTGACCCATCAGACGGCTGGCTTCCTGGCGGCGGATCTCCTTCTTTTGATCCTCATCGATCCCGGGGGCCGCGGGCGCGGGGGCCAGGGCATCGGCCGCTTCGCCTTTCCCGCCCAGGATGAGCCGGAAGCCGGCGGCCGTCTTTTCCTTTTCCACTGTCCCGCCGAAGCCGATGAATTTGTAGTCCTCGGGCAGGTAAACGCTCCAGAGCATCTGGCTGACGATGATGTCGGGGACGGGGAAGAATGTCCCGCCGCGGCCGACGCCGGCAAACCGCCTCCCTTTCTCGAAATAAATCACCTCGACGTCGAAGGCGGCCAGGCCTTCGGCTCCGCGTACCGACCGGTTGAGGGGGATGAGGATCCGGTCGCCGTTGGACCGCGGCTTGACCGACTCGCCGCCGACGAAAACGCTCCAAACCTGGGAGCCTTTCGGCAGGCCGAGCTCCAGGAACTGCTTGGAGGTGTTGCGGATGCTGTAGATGACCCGGTGGACGATCTTGCCGTCCCCGGTGAACAGGGTCGTTCCGCTGGCGAAATCGGCGACCGTGCTGATGACCGGCAGTTCCTCGTGCTTGCGGACCTCCAGATTCAAGGCGAAGCCCGGGCGCAGATATTTGAAGCCGAGGAGAAGCGGCTTGGGCGACCGGTCGATGAGCTCGGCCGGAAGCTCGGAAACGTCGAGCCGGTCCAAGCCTTCGAATCCCGCCGGGGTGACTTCCGACGCGCTCTTCAGCTGAACGCCGATGAAGCCCTTTTCCCGGGCCGCCTCGACGACCGAGAAACCCCCGAAATCCGCCGCCCCGGAAGGCCCGGCCAGAGGTTTTTCAGCGGAGATGGAAAAGACGAACCGCCCTTCCTTCGGAGAGTCGAACCGGATATCAAGGTAAGGCGCTCCCTTGATCGCGGTCTCGCGCCATTCCCCGATTCCGCTCCCCCGGACATCGAGAACCCGCCATCCGGCCGGAATTCCCACGGTCACGCCGGAAACGGAATTTTGGAGAATGGACAAGGTGATATCGGCGCCCACTCGCAGGGCGTCATCCTCAACCGAAAGAAGGTTGATCGTATCGGCGTAGATTTTCGCCGGCCCCTTGACCACATCGGCCGGTTTTTTCCGCCAGCTCAGGCTGATGATGTCCGAAGGCGGGAGATAAGCTTCAACGTGAGTCAGATTGCCGCGCGGGCTGATCTCGAGCTGCTGGGCTCCGGATATGTCAACGCCAAGCCCCGAACCGGGAAGGTCGACGACAAACCGCGTCACGGCCGTCTGGGGAATGGGAAAGGAAAGGCTCGCCGGATTTTGATCCGCGGCGACTTTCAACGAAAAATCGATCTCGACCCGATGCTGTCCCGGCTTGGCCATGGCCAGGGTATGCCGGCCGTTTTCGAGAATCATCAGGGCCCGGGATCCGTCGACCTGCGCCTCGCGAAGCGCTACGGAAATGGGAAAGAGGGGGACTTTCGTGTATTGCCGGGAGGGCTTCTCGAATACCTCCAGATTCATAGAAGCATGGATAAGAAGGCTGCTTCCCGCCACCCGGGCCGTGTAAACCGCTTGGGTCAGAAGGAATTCGGCGGGCGGGGGCAGGGTCGGATCCGCCGGGGGCTTCATCCGGTTCAATAGCTCGCGGAACTGGGCCCGGGTCAGAAGGACCCGCTCGTCCTTGAGCTGGAAAGCCGGAACATACTTGAAACCCGTCTGCCGGAGAATCTGCTGGAACTCCTCCCAGGAGAGGTTGATCTCGTCCTTATCGAGGGCCAGGAGCTTTCGAAACTCCTCCCACGATATCGAAACGCCGCTTCCGGGCTTCGCCTCCTGGGCCGGGGAAGAGGCCGCGACCGCCGCGAGGAGAACCGCCAGGACGACCGGGATGAGCCGTTTCCGTGAAGTATTCATGTCGACCTCCTGAATCGATGTCCGAGGTCAACATAAATCAAACGCGAACGGCGATTGTCACCTCAATGTAAAATGAAAGTAAAATGGTTTACTTTTTTTTCAATCCCGCGGCCGTACGGTCGTCGGGCTTCGGAGCCGGCGTGACGTGCTTGGGCTGGGTCTTGGTCAGCTTCATGACTTCCTCGACCGCCTTCTCCAGCTGCGGATCGCTCCCCCGGACGAGGGCGTTGGGATCGTCCCAGACCGGGAAATCGGGGGCGACGCCCTCCCCTTCCCAGAACCAGTGGCCGGCGTTGTCATAGAGCCGGCCGTCGGGCACGGTGATGTTTCCGCCGTCGATCAGGAAGTGCCCCGTCGCGGGGCCGACCAGGATTCCCAGGGTATGTTCGCCGACAATCGGACCGGCCTTCAGGACCTTGAAAGCCCAGGGCAGCCCGTCGCCGCCGGAGCCGGCCCAGCCGTTGATCAGCATGGCCATGGGGCCGTTATTGACGGTGATCGGCTGGGGCGTGTCCCGTCCCTGGCGCCAATGGATGTTGTAGACGATCGGCCGCCGCATCAGCTCGAGGAAGCGGTCAGCCAGCGCGCCGCCGCCGTTGAACCGCTCGTCGATGATGAAGCCTTCCTTGTCGATCTGGCCGTAGAACATCCGGACCAGCTCGCTCTGCCCCTGGCCGCCGGTGTTGGACATGTAAACATAGCCCAGCTTTCCGCCGGACAGCGTCTCCACCCGGCGTCGATTGGTTTCGATCCACTCGAGGTTGCGCAGCGTCGCTTCCTCGCCGCCGGTGAGACACTTGACGATGACAGACTTGGCCCCGGCCTTGTTGCCGTCGGAGCTGACCAGGAGGGAAACGGTTTTGCCCGAAAGGCCTTCGAACGCCGCGTAGGGATCGCGATCCGCCCGCAGCTCGATGTCGTTGACCGCGTGGATGGCGTCGCCTTCCTTGACCCCGACGCCCGGCGCATCAAAGGGAGAGCGGGCGGCCGTGTCCCAGGCCGCGGGCTTAACGATCCGCTGAATCCGATAGATCCCGTTCTCCAGCTTCCAGTCGATGCCCAGGAAGCCTGTCACGACCGGGACGACTTGTTCGACATCTCCGCCCCCCGTATAGGTGTGGCCGGCGCTGAGCTCGGCCTGCATATTCGAGCAAATGTTGGTCACGTCCCAGCGGGTCCGGGCGTCCTCAATAAGGGCGCCGTAGCGCTCCCGCATTTTTTGCCAATCGACCCCGTGCATGGCCGGATCGTAGAAGAAATCGCGGTACCGCCGCCAGGTATCGGTGAAGATCTGCCGCCATTCCTCCTTGGGCACGAGGTTCATGAACAGGTTGTTCATGGGAATGGCGTCCTTGATCTTCTGGCCGGGCATCGGGCTGATGACGCCGAACCTCGGGCCGCTTTGGACCATCAGGGATTCGCCATCGGCGGAAAGGGCGGCGTCATCCACATCCTCCATCACCGGGTCTTCCTTCAGGGTTTGAAGGTCCAGTTGGATCAGCTGGCCGTTTCCGCCGCCTGAGCCCGCGTTCGGCAATTTCTGGAAGATGATCTTGTCCTTGAAGGCGAAGAGACGGCCGAAATTCCCCGCCCGGACGGGCAGGATGACCATGCGCGATTCCAGTCCCTCGAAAGTGATATTGACTTCCGGACCCTTGGCCGCCCCGGCCTCCGGTTTCTTCTCTTCGGCCGGTTTCGGCTTGTCTTCAGCCGCTTTAGGCTTTTCCTCGGCCGGCTTGACGGCAAAAGCATCGTTTTTAGCCAGGAGCGGCGACGGCGCTTCGGGAGTCAGGCTGAGGCAGGCGATCTGGCTGGAATTGGGATAAACCCAGGTGCCGTCGCCCATGTCGGAGTAAACCGGCTGCATGCTCCGGTTGGTCATGTAGAAGAGATACTTGCCGCAGCGGCTGAAGATCGGGTTGTAATCCTGGTAGAATCCGCTGGTGACCTGGTGCTTGGCATTGGCCTTCAGGTCGAAAATAAAGACGGCGTCGTGGGCGTTGGCCAGGTTTTCGGTGAAAGTCAGCCAGCGCGAATCGGGCGACCAGGCCATATGATAACCGGCAAGCGCGCCATGGCCGATGGCCGTCTGGTTATGTCCGACCTTGATCGTTTCGCCGTTTTCGGCTTTGACGATCCAAATGGTGGACGTTTCGTCGATGAAAGCCAGGTTCTTGGCGTCGGGCGACCAATACAGGCGATATCCATAGCCCTTGGCCCGCTTGGTCAGGGCTTTCTCCCCGCCTTTCCCGTCTGTGCTTCGCAGATAGATCTGGTATTCGCCGCTCCGGTCGCTCCAATAGGCCAGGGACCGGCCGTCGGGCGACCAGGCGGGATTGCGGTCGAAGCTGCCGCTGGAATTCGTCAGGTTGAAACCGGCGCCCTCCTTGACCGGGATATCGAAGATCTCCCCCCGGGCTTCCACGGCGACCCGCTTAGCCTGGATGGAAAGAGCCATGTCGTTGACCTGGCGGGAGACATCCACCCGGTGCGGAATCTCGATCGACAGGTCCGAGACCACCTTCACGTCGACAGGCTTGTATTGATGGGTCTTCAAGTCCATCAGGTAGAGCCGGCCGCCGCACTCGAAAACGATATCGTTCGGTCCGGCCGACATGTAAACGATGTCGAAATCGGTCATTTTGGTGGTCTGTTCGACTTTGCCGGTGCCGGTGTCGTAGCGCCAGATGTTCAGGCGCATGTTCTCATCCCGGTCGGACAAGAAATAGATTGATGAGCCGATCCAGGCCGGTTTGCCGTCGATGGCTTTGTTGCCGGTGATATTCGTGGCCTTGTCGGTCGCCAGGTCGTAGACGATGATATCCGAGCTGTTTCCGCCGCGGTAGCGCTTGAACGGATAGTTTTCGGTGATTTTCGTGACATAGGCGAGCTGTTTCCCGTCTCCGGAAAAGCTGCCCAGCTCACCGTAGGGAACCTTCAAGCGTTCGGGAAACCCGCCGGTCGCCGGGACCAGGTAGAAATGGTTGAGGCCGCGGACTCCAATAGCCCGGTTGGAGGCGAACAGCAGGCGCTTGCCGTCGGGATGCCAATCGACCAGGCGGTCGGTGAATGACGGATAAGTCACGCGCGTCGGCACTCCGCCCTGGACGGAGATCACATAAACGTCCGGATTGCCGTTGTAGTTGGCGGTATAGGCGATCCGGGAGCCGTCGGGCGAAAAATGCGGCCAGGATTCCTCTCCGGGCGAATGGGTCAATTGGACGGCCGTTCCGCCGTTCTTGTCGACGAGCCAGATGTCGCCGCCATAGACGAAACAGATCTGTTTGTCGGAGACGTCGAGGTAGCGCATCAGCTTGGCCGAAATCTGGGCCCGCAGCCCGCCGGCCAGGATGGCTATCGCGAGCAGGATGAGAAAGGCTTTTTTCTTCACGTGGTCCTCTCCTGATGGGATTTATGGGGATTATTGAAATGCAATCGGGCAAACCAATAGGACATTCTAAGTTAAATACGCGCCGGCGGCCCTTTTAGTTACATTCAGGGGAAAACTGCCTTATTTCCGTGCGAACGAGAACCCGCCCTTACCGTCGGCGTCGACGCGGACGGTGTCGCCGTCCTTGACCTCGCCGCCGAGGATCTTCAGGGCCAGGATGTTCTGAATCTCCTTCTGGATGACCCGCTTGAGCGGCCGGGCCCCGTAGATCGGGTCGTAGCCCAGGTCGGAAAGGAGCGCCTTGGCTTTCGCGGTGGCCTCGATACCGATTTTCCGGTCGGCCAGGCGCCGGCGGAGCAGGTCGAGCTGCAGGTCGACGATCCCGGAAATGACTTCCTTGGACAGCGGCTTGAAGAAGATCAGCTCGTCGATCCGGTTGAGGAACTCCGGCCGGAACTGGCTCTCCAGGAGCGCCTTGACCTCGGCTTCGGCCTTGGCCCAATCCTTGGCCCGGTCCTTGAGGATCGCGCTCCCGAGGTTTGAGGTCATGATGATGATCGTGTTCTTGAAATCGATCGTCTTCCCCTGGCCGTCGGTCAGGCGTCCGTCATCCAGGATCTGGAGCAGGACATTGAAGACGTCGGGATGGGCCTTTTCGATCTCGTCAAGGAGGACGAGGGCATAGGGCCGGCGCTTCACCGCCTCGGTCAGCTGTCCTCCTTCGTCGTAGCCGACGTAGCCGGGCGGGGCCCCGATCAGCCGCGAAACCGTATGTTTCTCCATATATTCGGACATGTCGAGCCGGATCATGGCCTTCTCCGTGTCGAAAAGGAATTCGGCCAGGGTCCGGGCCAGCTCCGTCTTCCCGACACCCGTCGGGCCGAGGAAAATGAACGAGCCGAGGGGCCGCGACGCGTCCTGGATGCCGGCCCGGGCCCGGCGGATGGTATCGGAGACGGCCCGGAGGGCCTCGTCCTGGCCGATCACCCGGCGGCGGAGGGCCTCCTCCATCTTGATCAGCCGGGCCAGGTCGCCTTCCAGCATTTTTGCTACGGGGATGCCGGTCCATTTCGAAACAATCTCGGCGATGTCCTCCTCGTCGACTTCTTCTTTAAGCATTTTCCGGGTCTTCTGGACGGCGGCCAGCTCGGCAACCAACTTATCGAGTTTTTTCCCGGCTTCGATCTTTTTCCCGTAGCGGATCTCGGCCACGCGTTCAAGCTCGCCCCGCCGCTCGGCCGCCTGTTCCTCATTTTTCAATTGGTCCTGCTCGGCCTTTAAAGCCTTGATCCTGTCGATGAGCTCTTTTTCCCGCTTCCACTGGGTTTTAAGGATATTGGCCCGCTCGTTGAGGTCGGCCAGCTCGGCTCCGAGCTTCTGGAGCTTATCCTTGCCGGCCGGGTCGTTTTCCTTCTTCAAAGCCTGTCGCTCGACCTCGATCTGGCGGATCCGCCGCTCCAATTCGTCGATCTCCTCAGGCATGGAATCGATAGCCATCCGAATCCGGGAAGCGGCCTCGTCGACCAGGTCGATGGCCTTGTCCGGGAGGAAACGAGTGGTGATATAGCGGTTGGACAGGGTCGCCGCCGCGACCAGGGCGGCGTCCTTGATCTGGACGCCGTGGTGGACTTCGTATTTCTCCTTGAGGCCGCGGAGGATGGAAATCGTATCCTCGACGGTGGGCTCCCCGACCATGACCGGCTGGAACCGCCGCTCCAGGGCGGCGTCTTTTTCGATGTGCTTGCGGTACTCGTTGAGGGTCGTCGCCCCGACGCAATGGAGCTCGCCCCGGGCCAAGGCCGGCTTGAGGAGGTTCGAGGCGTCCATGGCTCCTTCGGCCGCGCCCGCCCCGACGATCGTGTGCAGTTCGTCGATGAACAGGATGATGTCGCCTTCGGCCTCCTTGATTTCCTTAAGGAGGGCCTTCAACCGGTCCTCGAACTCGCCCCGGAATTTCGTCCCGGCCAAAAGCGCGCCGACATCCAGAGCGACCAGGCGCTTGTTCTTGACCGAAGCCGGCACATCGCCGTCGGCGATCCGCTGGGCCAGGCCCTCGACGACCGCGGTCTTCCCCACCCCCGCCTCGCCGATGAGCACGGGATTATTTTTGGTCCGCCGCGAGAGGACCTGGATGACCCGGCGGATTTCGTCCTCGCGGCCGATGACCGGATCGAGCTTGCCCTGGCGGGCCAAGGCCGTAAAATCGCGCGTGTATTTCGCCAGGACCTGGTACTTGCTTTCCGGTTCCTGGTCGGTGATCCGTTGCGTTCCCCGGACCGAAACCAAGGCCTGCAAAACCGCTTCCTCGGTGACTCCGGCCTCGGCCAGGAGCCGGCCGGCGTCCGTCGAGCGGCTCTTGATCATCGCCAGGAACAGGTGTTCCGTCGAGACATATTCGTCCTTCAGGACATCCGCTTCCTTTTCGGCTTGGCCGAGGATTTTGTTCAGGGAGTCGGACAGGCGGGCCTCGCCGCCGGTGGCTTTGGGGCGGCGCTTCAAGACCGCTTCGACCTCCTCCAGGATCCGACCTTCCGGAACGCCCAGCTTCGCCAGGATGGCCCGGACGATGTTTTCTTCCTGGGTCAGGAAGACCGCCAGGAGGTGCTCCGGAGTCACTTCGGCGTGGCCGAGCCCGGCGCTTTTGGCTTGGGCCGCGGACAGGGCCTCCTGCGACATGACCGTCATTTTTTCCCAACGCATCGCTTTTCTCCCCGGCGGCGGTCTGCCCGCCGGCCGCCGAAATCAGTAGATAAACCGCCCAATTCATTTTGTCAAGTCAAGCCTTTTTTTCGACTTTTTTACGGGAAAAAAAAGGTCTTCGTGCCCCCTTGACAAACCGGAAAAAATCGCTATTTTTGACTTGTCCGAGATTTTCCGGGAGCGGATAATGGAAGAAGTCGAAATTTCAAGCTGGGTCACGCTCGACGCGATCAAAAAGAAGGCCGAGGTCCACGAAACGGTGGGCAACCTTCAAACGGGTCATTCCATGTCCGTCTTCTGCCAGATCGAGGACGACTTTCTGGAGCTGGTCTACTGCGACACCACGAACAACACCCTCCGCCGCTACGAGGACAAGGACGAATTCGAGATCGGCATCCAGCAGCGCCGGGAAGACGACGGCGAAGCGCCATACGACGAGGACAAGGAATTCGACGACAAGAACTACGACGAAGATGACGACGAGGACGACGAGGAGCTCGACGAAGAGGAAGAGGAAGACGAGGAAGAGGACGAAGAGTCCTGACGGATATTCCGAAGGGCGCCCGGCTGCCGGCAGATCAATTATCCATCGTTCCGTCCCGGGCCTGCATCTATCACTCGTCCTTGAGACAACGGGCCGGGTTGACCCGGGCCGTTTTTAACACCTGGCGGCCGACGGTCAGGACGGCCGCGGCCAGGGTCAGGGCGAGGGCTAGGGCGAAGGCCGATCCGTTCAGGGAGATGCGGTAAGCGTAGCCGCGCAGCCACCGGCCGGCGATCAGATACGCGACGGGGGCGGCGATCACGTTCCCCCAAACGACAAAGCGGAAAAACTCCTTGGTCAGCATCACGGTGATCCTCGACGAGGATGCTCCAAGCGTTTTGCGGATCCCGATCTCCCGGGTTCTCTGTTCTGCCAGGAAGGAGGCCAGGCCGAGCAGGCCGAGGCAGGCGATGAAAATCGCCAGGCCCGCGGCCCAGCGGAGCAGCGCCGCCAGCCGCGTCTCCGACTGGAACATCCGGCCGAAATCCTCGTCATAGAATCGGAATTCGAACGGAAAACCGGGAAAGACGCGCTCCCATGTCTTCCGGACCGAAGCCAGCCCCTCGGAAATCCTTCCCCGGGGAAGCCGGACGACGACGAAGCGGACGTGGGCGGGAGAGGCGAAAAGGGCCAGGGGCTCGATTTTCTGCTGGAGCGCCTGGAAATGGAAATCCTTCATGACGCCGACGACGAGGCCCTGGGCCCCCAGCATGGACAACCTTTTGCCGACGAGGTTTTTTCCGCCCATGATCCGGGCAAGCTCCTGGTTGATCAGGAAGCCGTTGGCCGGGTTGGCGACGGAGCCCTCCGGCGTCGAGCGGGCCATGGAACCGTTGATCAGGGCCTCGTCGGCGAAATCGCCGGGGAACTCGAAGGAAAACGCGCGCCCCTCGATAATATCGATTTTCATCGTCTCGACATAGCGGGGATCGACGGCCGAATAGAAGACGGTAGGATTCTGATCGGGTTTTCGCCCTTCCCAATCGGCGCCGGTGATCCGGCTGCCGAAGGACGTCGGCCGCTGGAAGAGGCCGGAGACCGCAACGACGTCCGATTCGCGGGCCAATTGGTCCCGGAACGCGGAAAACCGGCTTCGCGTCTCGCCCTGCAGGGACAGGTAGATCAGCTGTTCCTTGTCATAGCCGACGCTTTTGGAACGGAGGAAACGGAGCTGATTCAGGACGACGAACGTCCCGACCAGGACGATGACGGCGAGGGCGAACTGGGTGATGATGAGGACCTTGCGGACCACGCCGCTTCTCGTCCCCATCCTCAGGGTTCCCTTGAGAACCTTGACCGGACGGAACGAGGACAGGAACAGGGCCGGATAGCTTCCGGAAAGAATTCCCGTCAACAAAGCGATGCCGGCGAACGCCAGGAGCTTATCCGTCCTGAGGAAGGACCGCCAAGCCAGGGATTTTCCGGCCAAGGCATTGAAAGACGGCAGGAAAAGGAAGACCAGCCCGATCGCCAGGAGAAAGGAAATGCCGGTGACGATGAGGGACTCCCCGTAAAACTGCCCGAGGAGATCCCCGCGCCGGGCTCCCACGGTTTTCCGGAGTCCAACCTCCATCGCCCGCTTGGCGGACCGGGCCGTGGACAGGTTCATGAAGTTGATGCAGGCGATCAGGAGGATCGCGGCCGCCAATCCCCCGAAGAGCCTGACGGTCTGGATTTTCTGGGCCGCCTGTCCGGGTTGGGCCGAGGCGTACAAATTGATGGTCGTCAGCCCGACGAGCGAGGGATTCGGCGAGGGCGGATCGAAATGCGACCGATACAATCCGGCCAATTTCGTCCGAACGCCGTCCGCCTGCGCCCCGTCCTTCACTTTCACCCATGTGGTGACGTTCTCGCTTCCCCAACGGTCGATGTACCAGCCGAATTCCCGCATGAACTCCAAGGGCACGAGCGCTTCGTGGCGGAGGGAGGAGTTCGGCGGAACGTCCCTCATGATCCCGGTGACCATGAAATCGAACCGTCCGTCCATGGTCACGGTCCGGCCGATCGGGTCCTCGGAACCGAAATATTTCTTCGCCGCGCTCTCCGTCAGGATCATGGAATGCGTCCCGTCCAGGGCCGTGGCCGGGTTTCCCTCTTTCAGGGGAAAGGAGAAAACGCGGAGGAACGAGGGATCGACCGCGCGCACGTCGCTTTGATAGAAGGCTTTGTCGCCGTTTCGGAGAACCACGGTTCCGAGCGAAGCGACGCGGGGGGCGGCCTCGACCTCCGGAACGGCCGTTTCCAAGGCCGGGCCCAAGGGATACGGCGTCATCGCGCTCACCCGGCCATTCCAGTCGACATCCACGCGGTAGATTTTCGAGGCATTCGCGTGAAATGTGTCGAAGCTCAGCTCATCCTGGACCCAAAGGACGAGGAACAGGCCGACGGCCATTCCGATCGACAGGCCGAGGATATTGATGAGGGAAAACGCCTTGTGCTTGGCCAGGCTGCGGCGGGCCATGCGGAACGTTGCGGCGATCATGAATAAACCTCCTGAAACGGCGTAGGCGATCAAAGGCCCCATCGTCACCGCCATGCGCAGGGCATGACGGATAAAGGCGGCGGCCCGGCCGGCCTTCTCCCTGTCCCGCGAGCGCTGGTAGTTCAGGTCCTCGCGGATCGAGGCGGCCAAATCGGAATCCACCAACAAGGACAAGAGTCCCTTGCGGGGGGATGAGGCACGGACGTTCGGCATCTCAGCCCTCCCGGACTTCCCGCCGGAGCGAGGGGACGCCGGACCAAAGGGTCCGATTCATGGCCTGGAGGACACAGAGCTCCTCCCGGCCGCGGTCGGTCAGGGTGTAGTAGATCCGCGGACGGCCGCCCAACTCCCCCTGCTCCTTAGCCGGGCGGGCGGCGACGTATCCGTTCTTCTTCAGCCGGTTGAGCGGAGCGTAAATCGCTCCGGAGAGCCAGCCGATCCCGGTATCCTTCTCGACCTGCTCACGGATCGAGATGCCGTAGGCGTTGTCCCGGAGCTTCCAAATGGCCAGAAGCAGGATTTCCTCGATGCGGGTCAGCAGGATCATCCGAGTCTCCTTTGAATACTCCACATAGTATGCGTTTTTTAGTATTCACTTATTATATACTCGAACTCCGGAAAAAAGGTTGCCTCACGGCGGGAATTTATTTATGGAGTCTCGGGAACGCTCACCCTTCCCCGGTTTTGTCTTCAAAGACAACGACGAAGCGGGTGCCCGCTCCCCCTTTCAGGGTGAATGTCCCATCGATTTGTTCGCACAGCATCCGGACAAGCCGGAGGCCGAATCCGCCAGATTTTTCGATGTCGAACCCCTCGGGGAGCCCGATCCCATCGTCTTGAAGGACGAGCGTCACGCGGTTTTCGGCCCGATGGAGCTCGAGGCGGACCGTGCCTTCCGGCTGATCAGTGAAGGCATACTTCAAGGTATTTGTGAGGAGCTCGTTGATGATAATGCCAAGAGCAAACATCTTCTTCCGGCTCAACTCGAAGTCGCCGACGTTCAATTCGAGCTTGACCTTCAAAAGGGCGGGAAACAGGGAGACGACGGCTTCCGCCAGGCGTTCGACGTAGTTTTTTGCCGCAACATCCTGATAGCCATCGCCCAGCAGCAGTTTTTCGTAAAGGATGCCGACACTGTCGATCCGGCCTTTGGCCTCCAGCAGCGCCGACCGGGCCGCGGCGTCCGCCTGCTCGCGCGCCTGCATGGACAACATCGCCGACATGGAGGCGATGTTGTTCTTGATGCGGTGATGGACTTCCTTGAGCAGGATTTCCTTTTCGGCCAATTGCCGGCGGATCTCCTCCCCGGCCCGCTTGGCCTCGGTGATATCCGACATGATGCCGCGGATGCCGACGAAGACTTCCCGTTCCACCACGCTCTGGCTCGCCACCCTGATCCAGCGGGTGGAATCGTCCCTGACGGAAAGCGGATACTCGCCGACGGCCGAACCGCGGGCCAAGGTTTCCTTCATTTGCCCGGCGAAAAACTCTTTATCCCGCGGGGAAAGGAAATCGAAGAGATTCTTGCCGACGACATCCTCTTGCGGATAGCCGTAAATGCCGATGATCGCGGGAGAAACATAGTTCACCCGGCCATCGGCCGAAACGGAGAAAATGACGTCTTTATGGCCCTCGACGAGCGCCCGGTATTTATTCTCGCTT
>Ga0316628_100002203_pt1 | contig 14284 bp, 11 predicted proteins | sample OWC_Aug_M2_C1_D5_FD_207648 | JGI IMG/M metagenome (GOLD analysis project Ga0316628, IMG submission 207648) | Wetland soil microbial communities from Old Woman Creek delta, Ohio, United States - OWC_Aug_M2_C1_D5_C | ecosystem: Environmental > Terrestrial > Soil > Wetlands | place: USA: Ohio... | reverse complement strand
TTGCTCCCCCGGTTTTCGAGACACGCTGGTTGTCGTTGTGCAACCGGACAAGCACCAGAATAGCGTCAAGATCCAGAACAACTGAAAGTTTTTGCCTAGTTTTCTCGCCAAAAATTCCACGATGGAGAGGTCAGCCGCTAAACTCTTCTTGACCGGCGTAAGCATGGCGCGCCCGGAGGATTTGAACCCCCAAACCCCAGCTCCACAGTTCGTCCGGAAGCCAAACCAGAGCGATTGAGAGAGAGAATCGTTGACTTTTGTTGGCGCTCGCATTTCACCGTTCTGGCTACTTTGCGGTCATTCTATCTCAACCTGGAAACAAAGTGGAAACAAAAAACGAGTATGGCTAGGCGCCCCCGCTGGCAGGAAAGAGTTGGTAGCTTCCTCTCGCCCTCGCGTGCATACGCGAGGAGATAAGAAACCAGGTCTCGATCCCCGCGTGATGACCGATCCGGGAGGTTAACGAATCCGCCATCACTTTTATGTGAGCGACGCGGTATGGAGTTTGTACTTTTCCGCCGTTGGCTTACGCGAGTGACGGCCGTTCTTGACAGATTCAAGAAAGGCGATCTCGTTACCGAGTTTTCGGATAATCTGCTGATGTTTCACCTCAAGGGTTTTCGCTCCTACTATCGCGATTCGATCGGGGACGCACCGATCGGACCGAGCGTTATCAATTTGACCGTGAACACGTCGCCCGCCTCGCCACGACTGATCAACACGACAAAGGCGCTGCCGCTGCCTGTATCCGAGGTGGAAACATCGGAAAATGACGACGATGATTCCCTGCCGGTGGATTATTTGGACGGAAACGGGAAATGGTGACTGACCTCTAGCCAGCAAGCAGGTATGCGGCAACGATCGAAATCCGTATTGCGCCAATTTCTACTTGTCGTTTATGCAAGACTTGGCGCTTTGAGCGTTTTCGGTCGGGCTTGTTCCCGCCGAATCTGCTCTAGCTGTTATTGTTGGATTTGCCGTCGCCAAGTCTAGCCCTTGTGATGCCTCTCCCGTTTTTACATACAGCGTCCGGTAACAACATCAGCCGAGCGGCCCTGAACACCACAGCGCATAATCAGGTCATGCGGTTCAGGTTTTGGTAGTAGTGCAGTAAAGGGAGGATACAAATTCTGCGCGTTGATCTGTTGCCCTCGGGGAGCCACACAGTTACCAGTGACAAAGTCCACTGCCAGCCCTTTTGATCCACATGCATAGACCAGATCGCCGGGATTGTTTCTACCACCGAACAGCGTCGGAGCAGGTTGTTGATCCGGCGAGGAACGGGCTCGCTGATTCATGACTTCCGGCTTTGGCTGGAAAGAACGAGGATTTCTTTGGGGAGCATGGATAGCACCTGACGAAGTTGCTGGAGACCTGTAGGCATTTTCTGAACTGGAGGAAATTGATGAAGTCACTATAGATCGGCTCGGTTTACCGTCTCGGCCTAAAATTCGGGTTTGGCTGGGCAGTTGCATATCTGACGGTCGGGGTTGACGCGAGGCTCCAACCGCAGTCATAACCCCTGGGCTAGTCTCCATCCCAGCAGGCTGTTGATAGCCAGGGATTAGCCCAGTCCACTCGCGAGCAGTTGCGGGGGCAAGAGGGGGCTGTTGCTGATCTTGCCCAGCTGACAGCCCATAAGAGCCAAGCACAACTAAAAAGGCCAGCAAGAAACGCAAGTGATTCATTGACTTTCCTCTCTAATCATTAAAAGGAGCAATTCCTGTGCCCCCGCCAGTGGGTAATGAAATCAATAGCTTTCGAGTTCGAGCAAATGCCACATACTGGCACACTGGCCGAACGTGTCATCGTGTTGGCACTGGTTATCTAGGTCCTGAACGCAAGCCGAAGGTTCTTGTGCAGGCAATTAACAGCACTGCGCTCAATGCGGTTACCGGCTGGCCTTGATTGTGGTTCGGGGGAACACTCGCGCCTATCAAGTCGAGCCGACGACAGCCGTAGGATTATGCAGGTAACATCGGTTAGCGTCACTTTGGCCAACGAGGGTAGGCTCCGGGCCTACGCAGTAATTGTGCCTCGCGATTCACGGTCTGAGAATCATCGAAGGCGAACACGGCTTATTCGTCTCCATGCCTGCCAGGAAGCAACAGGACGGAACGTTTGCCGATGTAGTGCATCCGATCAATCGCCAAACGCGAGAGATGATCGAGCGCAGCGTGTTGGCGGAGTATCACCGGGTAAGCGGGAAGGCTATTTCAGCAGGTTCTTCACGGCAAGCTTGATCGCAATAGTCCCACCATGAGTGACGGCGGTTTGATTGCCGGCGCGAGTTTGCGCCGTTGCATTAGACGCCGGCGTAACGCCCAGGCTGACCCGCCCATAGGGAAAAGCTATTGGTTAGATTGCACTGGTCTTGGTAGCACCAAGAAATCGACTCACATCTTCGCAATGGGCAACCGCTTGACCTATCGAGAGCAGTTCGAAATATACAGCTGGTTTTTCGGCAAACTTGAATTTGGCGCGGGCCTCATCCAGCAGTGCGAAAATACGCTCATCCGTCTTGCGCTTGGTATCGAAGTGAGCGCCGCCCAGCTTGTTTGCGATGTAGTTAATGAGCATACGGCGCGGTACTAGTTCGCCCGAGACAACGACGCACGGCGCGTCGATGAAATCGCACAGCTTCATCTTTGCTGAGGGAACGCCGGCTTCGTGTTGTGACTTGATCTCTGTCTTATTCATCGCGTAGTTTGCAATGAGTATACCGCGCAACTCTATTCCCTTGTAACGCGCCCCACCAGCTCCCGCGAGGACAATCTTCTCGCGGGGAATCTCATCCAGTATTGGTTTCAAGGCTGACGCCCTAATTAACGGTTGCGATGGCAGGCCAACGGCACGCCAAGCTCTCTGAAGTTCATTCTGCACAAGAAGTCGGCGAAGGACGGTATTTCCACGCTTCAGTGCCGAGTCCTCGACGCTTTCGTTCCACTCTTCCTTCAAGTACTGCAAGTCCTCAGATACAATCTGGACTAGGTCGTTTCGCGGAATCATTGTGTGCCGTCAACGTTGTCTAACATCATTATCAATATGGCTGCCGGTGGGCACTATCGTTGACAGTCTTTAAGCCTATAAAACGCAAGTAATTTATTTTGAAAGAAGATGGAACGTTTACATAAGTCGGTGACGGTGAGACGTGACTCTACCGGTCAAGTCCCAATTTCCCTGTAAAAGCGTGAGGCGTTGAACACCCTCTTCTCCACATTACACGACAGCCGCATAAGTCACCGACCATCCAGCGATGGTTGCTCAAACGGCCGCGTTTCCATCTGCACTTTACCCCGACCGGAGCTTCTTGGATCGATCTGGTAGAGGGCTGGTTCGGCCTGCTCACGGAAAAACAGATCCGCCGCGGGATATTCCGTAGCACCCGCCAACTCGAAACAACCATTCGAAAATACATCGACACTCACAACGAACATCCCAAGCCTTTCATCTGGACTAAAACTGCTGACGAAATCCTGGCGTCTGTTGCTCGATTTTGTAAACGAACTTTGGTTCCAGGACACTAGTGCCCGGCAGCAACCGTCAAGCGGTCGATCGGTTGGACGATCCTATGCCGGCAATGGTGGAAACAGATGAAGCAGCAGAGGCCTAAAAAACAGCGAAATTGAGGCAGAGTGGAAACAGAAGTGGAAACAATTGAATTAGGGCGCGTAACGTCTTGAATTTATTGGCGCGCCCGGAGGGATTTGAACCCCCAACCCCCAGATCCGTAGTCTGGTGCTCTGTCCAATTGAGCTACGGGCGCCTTTCGTGGATTATCTAGCGTGTACTTCAACACGCGAGATACCTCGAAGCGTAGTGAGGTAAGTGTTCTGACGCACCCACTCCGCGTGCTGAAAATTAGCACAGAGGACTTACGTTTTCCACAAACGCGGTTGGGAAAGTGCAGAAAGCGGCACGCCGTGCGTTCTGCTGATCGTGGCGCGCAGCCGGCAAAATCTCAGGAAATCATCATTAGCGTCAGCGTGGCGCGAATTTCAATCCGCACGCTTAAAATCATGGAGTTTGATATTGTGCTTTTTTAGCAGATCGTAGAAGTCGGCTCTATATTTACCGGCAATTTCGGCGGCTTTTGTTACCTTACCTTCGCAGAGGCTGAGGAGCCGAACAAGATAAGCCCTTTCAAATTCGGCCCTCGCCTCTTTCAGTGATTTTAAGGGGCTCCGAGCCGGCGTCATGTCCGTTGCCAGAGCAGACTCATGGTTTCCGTTTGGAGGCGCAACGTTTGCCTGGAGTATCAAATCCTCGTTAATGATTTCTTCCTGGGTCATCGCCACAGCATACTCCAACGCGTTCTCCAACTCTCTGACATTGCCTGGCCAGTCGTGCAGCATTAACTTTTGCATCGCTTGCGGCGAAAGCCCGCGAACGCTCTTTTTCATTTGTTCGCATATTTTCTTTAGCAAATGATCCACCAGGTGCGGAATATCCTCTTTCCTTTCTTTCAGAGGAGGAAGAAAAATCGGAATCACGTGAATACGATAAAACAGATCTTCCCGGAAGGTGCCGTTTTTCACCTCTGCTTCCAAATCTTTTTTAGTAGCGACGATCACCCTCACATCTACCTGAACCGTTTTTTCACTGCCGATTGGATAGAACTGTCGTTCCTCGAGGGCGCGCAGGAGCTTGACCTGAATAGATTGAGGCATATCGCCAATCTCGTCGAGAAAAATTGTCCCCTCGTGCGCCTGAGTAAATAGCCCCCTGGTGCTGCGGATGGCCCCCGTAAAGGCACCTTTTTCATGACCAAAGAGCTCGCTTTCTAGCAAAGTCTCCGGCAGAGCGGCGCAATTAATGGCGACGAAAGGTTTTTCTTTGCGCCCGCTGGCCAGGTGAATAGCTTTTGCGATTAATTCCTTTCCGGTGCCACTGTCGCCGTGGATATAAACGGTCGATTCCGTGTCAGCGATGCGCGATACGGTCTCCAAAACTTGTTGCATTTTCTCGCTCTTGGCGACGATGTTAGCAAAATCATATTTTTCTTTTAGCAGCCCTTTGAGCCTTTGATTCTCGTTAGCAAGTTTGCAACTTTCCAATGCCCGGGCAATTTGCCAAATCAGGGCGCGCGAATCGAATGGCTTCGTAAGGTAGGTATAGGCCCCCTTCTGCATCGCCGCCACCGCCCCTTCGATACTTGCATGCCCGGTTAGGATTATGACTGGCATACTTGGGTTGATGGTATGCAGCCGCTCCATAAGCGCCATACCGTCCTGGTCCGCAAGTCTCATGTCCACGATGGACAAGTCAAACAAGCTATTTTTTACAGCCTCGATGGCATCTTCTGCGTCCAGGGTAGTCGTCACGTCATAATTAGCCGATTTGAGCTTGGTGCTAGCCAGTTCGAGAAGGTTCTTGTCGTCGTCTACAACTAAGATCTTTCCGGCAGCCATGATGTACCCTTATATTTGCTTAGCTTTTCCTTTACGTCTTCACAATGACCGCCCGACGTTGGCGAAATAGAAACAAAAGATGTCGCGGAATCTGAGAGGCGGTGACTAACATCAGTTGATGCCGCAGTTACGGCACAATATTCCACGCAACACTACCTTTTTTGATACTGCCCCCGTGACCGGTGAATCTAGTGATTGAACGTACCACCGATTTATAGCAAGATAAACGCCAACCCTCATCACTCCTAATGAGCTGATTTAATTAATATTTTACACTTCATTCATGCCACCGTAGGTCAAAACTGAAGTGATTTTCCTACAGAAATGTCCATGTAGGCTTTGACCGGTATGGCTCCGTGAGATTATTCCGAGGTCACGGGTAAAAGAATTTTGAAAGTCGCACCGTGACCGGGAGTACTCCGCGCTTCGATAGTGCCCCCGTGCGCGTTGACAATTCGTTCGCATACCGCCAGGCCTAATCCCAAACCCTTTCTCTTTCTTGCGGTGAAGAAGGGCTGGAAAATCTTCTGCAGCGTCTCTGCTTCGATACCAAAACCGGTATCGGACACGGTGATTGCCAAGCGCCGTGGTGGTTCCGCTTCTGCTTTGATCGTCAAGTTTCCCCCTTCCGGCATTGCATCAATCGCGTTCAAACACAGGTTTGCCAAGAGTTGCTGCAGTTGCTCTGGATCGGCATGGATCGTCGGCAAATCCGCGCTTGTCTGGGTTATCGCTTTTACTTTTTGCTTAACGAGCCGACTCGAAATCATGTCAAGGGTTTTTCTTATCACTTCCTTGACATCAGTCTGGACAAACTCCACACTTCTCGGCCGTGTGAATTCCAACAGATCCTGCACGATTCTTGCGCACCGTTTCGCTTCTTCGTCGATGATCTGCAGGAACCTATATTTTGGATCGCTGGGATCCATTTCTCCCAGCAAATCCTGAGTGAACCCAAGCACAATCCCGAGTGGGTTATTAAATTCGTGAGCCATTGAGGCCGTTAATTCACCCAGTGAGACTAACCGGCCGGAGGCGATCAGTTGCTGCTCCAGTTCGTGTGCGTCCTGCCGCAATTTTTCTTCACACTCGATCAACTTTTCTTCGCTGCGCTTTCGATGAGTAACATCCTCTGCCACGACGAGTATGAAAAGAGGCATCCCGGCCGCGTTTTTCACGACCGATAAGCTGTTACCGGCCCAGACGTGAGATCCGTCAGGGCGCACGTAGCGCTGCTCGACCGCAATATTGGGAGTTCCAGCGATGAGCTTCTGAGATAATTCACGGCTCCGTGACACGTCCTCAGGATGTGTAATATCCTCCATGCGAAGCCGCACCAATTCGTCCACGGATCGGCCGACAAGATGACAAAACGCCGGGTTGACGCAGACGAAACGCCCGCTAACGTCCGTTTGCGCAATTCCAACACCTACGTGATTAAAAATCGTTTTGAATTGTTTTTCGTTGTCACCCACTTCTAGTGCCCCTCCCGCTAGAAATGGCCTGCAATCCCCGCTTGTTAATTCAATTCCCGTTCTCGGGGTTTGCAACTCCAGGGTGGATGAATAAGGACTTATAGCATTGTTCTCAGCGCTACGACAGCCAGCGAACCGCGTCAAGGAAAGTCCCGAGTTCTAACGGCTTGCTGAAATAGGCCGACGCGCCTTTTTTGATTGACGTCATACGGCTTTCATACGTCGGGCGGTAAGCATAATGACCTTAAGCCGGGGTAGGAGTTGCTTAAGTTCAACCAAAAGAGAGAGCCCGCCCATGGGCACCAGTTCCCTGCGTCAACTTCTCACTGCGGAATCCGGGTTCTATAGAGCGTTAAGATGGCGGAGAGAGAGGGATTTGAACCCTCGGTACCCTTTTGAGGTACACACGCTTAGCAGGCGTGCGCCTTAGACCACTCGGCCATCTCTCCGTAACACGATTAGTTCTGGGCTGCTGTCTTACAACCACCAGACATTGGCATCGCTTTGTCTTGGGGGAACTCAAATTTGAGAGCGCTGTGCGACGCCCGTTTGGATTGTTACGCTAGCACACGATCAGTTCATTTTCTACAATTCGACAATTTCCGATCCGACAGCCCTTTCCTTCAAAAACGGAAGTCGGCGCAGCTTTGAGGCTGCCCGACTTCCCCATTGTCGAGAATATTATGCTTTATCATTCAAAAATTGGTTTCACATGACTGTCTAGCCAAGTTTTCGGATCTTCCAAGAACGCCTTGTCGGTAACAGGGATCGGTTTGGTTCCCTTTGGAAAGGCATGCTCAATCGAAGTCTTCGACTTGAAGTCATTGCGCGACGACTCCCGCCCCACAGAGTCGATGACTTTCTGTCCTTCCGTGGAGATGGCCCACTCAGCAAAAAGTTTGGCCGCGTTAACATCGGGCGCCTTGGCATATATGGCAGCCATCCGAGGAAACACAACCGGAGAAGCCGTCTTAACGTAATCAATGGGCGTATGCTTTTCTTTTTCTTCCATAACGTCGTGCAGCAGAGCAGGCATGCAAATCGAATATTCGCCGGAGATCACTAGACGAAACATCGCGCTGGTGCTTTTGTGCACGGGTACGTTGAGGGCTTTTAATCCTTTTACAAAGTTATTGAACCGAGTCTCATCTTTCCACTGATCCCGTAGACCAGCCAGCATTGAACTCAAGGGCCCTGCCCGCATTGGGTCATCTAAAGCGACCAACCCCTTGTATTTCGGATTGGCCACATCCTCCCAAGTCTTCGGAAGATCCGCGGGTTTCATTTTTTTCGTGTTGTACGCGAGCGCCTGGATTTGCAGACTCACCACGGGCATCGTTGGATCATGAATGTGAAGGACCGCTTTTTGCACTGTTTCGTAAGGCATAACGGCTCCCGCGGCGCGAATAACCGGCGGCGCATTGTCAGAAAGCACGATATCCACACTCGCCTGGCCGCCTTGGAATTCGGTCAAGACACGCGTCACAATTTCTGGGTTTCTGGCTTGCCAGTAAGTTGCCTTTATGCCCGGATACCTCTTCATGAAGGCGTCGGTGATGACGCGCAGATGCTCGACGTCCCACACCGAGTAAATGATTAAGTTGCCTTCTTGTTTGGCTTTCGGATAAAGCTCTTTGCTCACCTTTTCGAAGGCCCGTGCCGCCGCAGCCGTCGCCGACGCGCTCGATGCGCCTTGCTGGACTCGTTCTTTAGCCGGCGGCTTCTGAACCGACTCCTTAGCGGATTTCTCTGCCGCCTGACCGGTTCCCCCGCACAAGAGCATTGACACAATTACGCCGGCGGCTATTGTAGATTGCTTGATCATCTGTATCCCTCCCCTTTGTTTAAAAATTCGATGTGTCAACCCTACAGACTAAACTTCATCTTGAACGCGAACTTTGCGACAGATACGGCAACGATTAGAATGACCAGATAAATCACACCTCCAGCTGCCGCTTCGGCCCACTGTCCTACTCGGAAATAGTCAAATAAGGTGACCGGACCGTATTCGTGTCCGGGTGAAGTGAGTAGAACGGCGACATCGACGTTTCGCAGCGCTTCTATAAATATGTAAAAGAGCGCCCCGCCCACTGAAGGTTTCAAAATCGGAAGGGTAATCTTAAAAAATACGTGCCGCCATTTGGCCCCATGAACCCAAGCCGCCTCATCCAGTTCCTTATGAATATTAATAATCGACCCCGAAGCATTCCTAAATGCATAAGGAAAATACGCCACGAAAAGAGCGATGCCAAGCGCCCATAGGCTGTTATACAAAGGGGTGCCGAGAAAAACGATAACCAGACCGACGGAGAGAACGAGGGGCGGAAAAGCGAGAGGGAGCGTGCCAATGAACTCAAAGATTTTCGTTCCGTAAGCCCGTGTGCGGTGAATCGTAAAAGCCATGACGATACCCGCCAGAACCGTAACCAGAGCGAGGATCACCGATAGGACAATAGAATTGTAAAGGCCTGTGACGAAACTCGGATGGTGTAAGACCGTGTGATAGTTGGTCAACACCAAATTCGACGGAAATTGCATGAATGTATCGTAATCAAAGTACGGAATCATGGAAACAACAATCAACACCGCGAACGGCACCAGAATTCCAGCGAGAAAATAGAGAAACACGCCCACGAAAGTGAGGTATTTCCACGCCCCGATGTCGATGACCTTAACGCGATAACCTTTCCCCGTAATCGTCGCGTAGCGCTCGGAGAAGCGAGTGGCGCGCACGTAAATCAACAGTGTAATGACAGAGAGCACGACCAACACAATGCTGTAGGCCGTCGCCAATCCGCTGTTGAACTCCATCGCCATTGAATCGTAAACCCGACTGACGAAAACTTGAATGTTGCCCGGAGTGCCTTGGAGCACCGGAGTCTCGAAAGATCTAAGCCCCCTCAAAAAGTTCAAAATAAACGCCGACAAGAACGCGGGCACGGCAAGCGGAAAAGTGATGTGCAACATCGTATGGATGGGCTTGCTGCCCGCAATATAGGCGCTCTCCTCCAAAGATGGATCGAAGGATAGGAAAACAGGGAGTAAAAACAGATATCCCAAGGGCACGCACGCCAAGCCAAAGACCCATATCATCCCTGCCATGCTGAAAGCATTAAAAACTTGTGCCTGAATGCCGAAAAATTGCTGCAGCATGTTATTGAGTATTCCGGACCTTGGCGCGAGAAGAAGAATCCAGGCGATATTTTTCATGACGGGAGGCATTAAAATCGGGTAAAGCGGCATCAACTCCACCAGCGCTTTTCCCGGGGTGTTGGTCCGCGCCACAATCCAGGCGAGCACCGCCCCTATACCCGTTCCAAGTGCCGCTGCGCCCGCCGCATACACAACCGAATTGGTCAGCATCGGCATGATGTCTCGGTCACCGAAAACTCGAAGGTAATTCGACAGGGTGAACCCAACAGAGGCGCCCAACTTGCCTGTCGTCAAGCTTCGCAAGAGTACAATGACCACAGGCGTGATAATGGCGCCACCGGCAACAGCGCTGGTCACCAGCGGCACAATTGTGCCCTGACGGTAAACGAGCTTAAGTGAGCTTAAAGAAGTCGTAGCCATACTTGTGAAACCGAGAGGTGGGCTAGATCCATGGCGCGCCAACAATGACGCTAATTGCCGACTTGTCGATCAACAAATAAGTCTTCCCGCCGTCCCCATTGACCCTAACCAACGGACACTGCTTATGAGACGTGACCACGATTTCTGTGGCGCCCACTTGCACACGATGATCCGTCAGTCCTCCCCGGTATTCACGGCCGGTCATCAACCCTTCCAGGACGTTAGCGGTTCCCTCCGGATAGCGCTCATTGCTTAGGCGCACCTCGCTGGTTCGAATGACGACCTTGCAGGCGCTTCCCGGCGACGCTTCTTTGGGTGCCGCGGAAATCAGAGTTGCGCTGTTGAAATCGGGAATACAGACGACACAATCGCCGCCTTTCACGCTGAGGACCTTGCCATCGAGAAGTGCCGAATGGCCGACAAAGGAGGCGACAAAAGGGTGAGCGGGACGATTGTAGATCTCATCCGGAGAGGCGTATTGAAGAATGCGGCCGCTCTCCATGACGATCACGGCGTCAGAAATGGTAAACGCTTCCTCCTGGTCGTGAGTCACGTATAGAGCGCTAATCCCAACCTTTCTTATAAGCTTTCGCAGCTCTACCCTCATTTCTTCGCGAAGTTTTGCATCGAGGTTACTCAACGGTTCATCGAGCAGAATCAGTTGGGGCTCCAATGCGAGACTCCGTGCCAGCGCTACGCGCTGCTGCTGGCCGCCGCTCAGCTGGGAAGGATAGCGCTGCTCTCGACCAGCCAATCCGACCAGCTCCAACGCCGCCATTGCCCTGCGCCTAACCTCTGCTTCCGGAAGCTTTCGCAGTTTGAGGCCGAAGACGACATTGCCGTATACGGTCATGTGCGGCCATAAGGCATAATTTTGAAAAACAAAGCCGATCGCTCGGGCATAGGGCGGGATAAGAATACCTTTTTCAACACACGTCTGGAGCTTACCCGCAATTGAAATAGATCCTGCGTCGGGGACTTCCAGGCCTGCTATAGACCTGAGCAAGGTCGTCTTGCCGCATCCGGACGGACCCAAAAATGAGAGAATGCCCTTCTCAAATTCAAAGCCGACGTTGTCCAAAGCTCGGACGTCTTTGAATGTTTTGAAGAGACCTTCAACCTTTACGATTGCCATGGCTTACTCGCGCTTCTGGATCACGGGCTCGGTATGTTTTTATCGTGAAGCAATCGATGCGCCACAAATTTCCGAGCCTCCTGTTCGCGCGAATTTCGCTCCTAACTTACTCTAACTGAAAAGGAAATGTAAATGGACGGATGCAATAGTTTTGGCAAACGATTGCTGAAAAACTATGCGGCTATACTATTTTTATGCAACGTCTAATGAAGGGCCGCGCGAATCAACTTCAAACCGGAAGCGAATCCACAGCAGCACTACCGCAAAAGATGAATTTTCGCAAGAAGCCGGAATCACCGGTCTGCTCTCTTGGGGATCTAGCTCAACTCAACTCGCTCTCCGTAGGCTGGAATTTCGACGTTCCATTTCAGTCTCTCTCTGATTACTTGCGCCAAGCTGTTTGCAGCCTTCGGCTCGCCATGAATGATGAAGGTTCTTTGCGGAGGCCGTTCGAACCCTTGCAACCAGCGCAATATCTCCGGCTGATCAGCGTGCGCGGAAAATCCGTCAATCGTTCTGATTTTTGCGCGGACGGGAATCATCTGTCCAAACATCCTTATTTCTTTCGCCCCCTGTTGCAGACACTGCCCACGGGTTCCCTCGGCCTGGTAGCCAACGAATAGAATGGTGCTTTTCGGATCAGGCAAGCGCTGCCGCAGATGATGAAGAACCCGGCCACCGGTGGCCATGCCACTGGAACTTAACAGTATGAATGGACCATCGATGGCGTTGATCGATTTGGATTCCTCTTGGGTCCTATGAATGTAAAAGTGTCGGCTGCGCAGCAGGGGGCGACCTCTGTCAGTGAGCCGCTGCATATCGAGGTCGTGTTCCTCAGAATGACTGCAGTAGATCTCGGTGGCGTCGATCGCCATTGGGCTATCGAGATGGACGGCGAGCGCCGGTATTCTGCCCTGATCCTCCAACATTCGGATCGTATAGATCAACTCCTGCGTCCGTCCAACCGCAAACGCCGGAATAATCAACGCTCCTGCCTGATCGGCCACTTCATTAATGATCTTGGCAAGTTCAGCATCCGGGTTTGCCGGATGACGCCGATCACCATACGTAGATTCCACCATCAGCCAATTGGCGTCCTTCAGCGACTCGGGATCTTTTAGAATAGGCCGATCGTAGCGTCCGAGATCTCCTGAGTCTACCAGGTACTTTTTCCGGCCCGCTAGTTCATACGCGATTCGCGCCGACGCGGCGCCCAAAATATGCCCCGTGCGGAAAAACTTAATCCCGATTCCCGGCCCTAACTGAACTTCTGTACCCGATCGGATCGGTGATAACAGACGCAGAGAGCGCTCCGCATCTTCGACGGTATAAAGCGGCAATGCGGGATTGTGTTTCGAGTAGCCCTCCATATTTGCGTATCGCGCTTCTTCTTCTTGCAAGTGCGCGGCATCCGCCAGCAAGATCTTTAGGAGGTCACAAGTGGCCGTCGTCGCATAAACCGGTCCCCGATAGCCGCGCGCCACCAAGCGTGGCAGATAACCGGAATGATCGAGGTGCGCGTGGCTGACCACAATGCCGTTTAACCGGCCGATATCGATTGGCGGCGGCGCCCAATTGCGCAGTCGGAGCTCTTTGAGCCCCTGAAACAAACCGCAGTCCAGCAAGAACTGTTGGCCCTCATAACTCAATAAAAATTTAGACCCCGTCACCCCGCCGGCCGCGCCCAGAAAGTTCAAGGATAGCCTTGTCTTGTTTGCCGTTGCCAATTTCCCGATCCGGCCTCCATCCGTGGCCGCGAGCGCGGCCTCTAGTCCGTATCATTCACCGTTAGAGGAAAATCGATGACACCGTGTCGATCGAGAGGCGAGCCTGGAGGAGCGAGGCACCGAGACGAACAGCTTCAATGCCGTCTTTGGTGTTCGGCTCGGCACTTGCCTTCGTTTCAGGCGTTCGCTCCACAAACTCAGTTTGCAGACCGCTCCATGGCACAGACCTATTGCCTCGCTCTGGAGGGCTCGCCTCTCGATCGCTCTCATGCATGCCTAGTCCGGGATGGTAAACCCGTAATTCTAGGCTTCACGCTGGCAATTATTCATCCACATTGACGCTGTTGCGGTTTCAGATGGTGATTACCAGATTGGTAACCAGCCCTCTTCTAACCAAGCCTTGAACTCGCTATACCCAATCGTTTCTTACCTCGACGTCGCAAAATAGGATTGAAGCGCAATTAGTATGATAACCGCGATTATGAATTACCCGATAGATAATTGCTGTCGCCATTTTTCCATGCGGATTCTCCTTGGCCGGAGATGGGTTCCAGACTAGAAGAAACAGCGGCGCCACGGCAATTCGGGGTAATGTATTAATCGAGGCCCGCCCGTTAGGTCGGAACGCGCTAATTTCGGCTGGCGGAGGGGGCGAGATTCGAACTCGCGGTCCACGAAGTGGACGCCGGTTTTCAAGACCGGTGGTTTCAACCGCTCACCCACCCCTCCGTTATATTTTCAGCTAGTTGCACTCGCACCCTGGTGGGCCTGATGGCTTTGTCTACCATCGGTGTCCACCATTTTCAAACCAAATGCTGCCGCCACGTCGCCCGCCTTCAAGTTGACGTAGCGTTGGTGCATGGCAACAGACTTGTGCCCTGCAGCTTTCATGGCAACATCGACATGACGGCCCTCGCGTGCCCATCGGGTTTGGGCGCAATGCCGAAGGTCGTGGAAGCGAAA
>Ga0316628_100002202_pt1 | contig 14284 bp, 11 predicted proteins | sample OWC_Aug_M2_C1_D5_FD_207648 | JGI IMG/M metagenome (GOLD analysis project Ga0316628, IMG submission 207648) | Wetland soil microbial communities from Old Woman Creek delta, Ohio, United States - OWC_Aug_M2_C1_D5_C | ecosystem: Environmental > Terrestrial > Soil > Wetlands | place: USA: Ohio... | reverse complement strand
GAGGTCGGGTCCCAGGCGGTCTTGGTCAGGAATTCGCCGATCTTGATCTCGCGGAAGGCGGGGACCGCAGTGGTCACCAGGGTCAGGAATATCCCGACGAGCACGAGCACGGCCAGGATGCCGGAGGCAAAGAAGAAGGCCCTGATCACGGCCTCCCGGATATTCCGTCCCCTCATGCGCATATTATTTGAAGGCTTTGTCGTTATCCGCCTTGTATTTGCCCTCGCCGATCGTAAAGAAGCCCTCGCGCTCGACGATCGCCTGGCCTTCGGGCCCAACGATCCAGCCCAGGAACCGGGCCACGTCGGCCTTGGGCTTGCCGTTGGTGGCCATATAGAGGGGCCTCGAGATCGGGTAGGCGCCGGAGTCGACGGCGGCCTTGTCGGTGGGAAGATAGCCCGTGCCGTTCGGCTCCTTGGAGATCTTGAGGATCTTGAGGCCCTTGCGGATCTGGCGGTTCTCGTCGTAGAGGTAGCCGACGCCGACGTAGCCGACCGCGCCCTCGTCCTGGATGAGGCCCTCGACGATCTGGGCGTTACCGTTCATCTCCTTCATGTCCGGCGAGTAGTTCTTGTTGCCGAGCACGAACTCCTGCATGAAGACATAGGTGCCGGAGTTGGACTGGCGGCCGTAGAGGGAGACGGGCTTCTGGAAGTCGCCGAGCGTCTTCCAGTTCTTGATCTCGCCGCGGTACAGGGCGCCGACCTGGGTCATGGTCAGCTGGTCGATGGGGTTCTTCTCATTGACGACGATGCTTAGGCCGTCGACAGCGACGACGAAGAACCGGGGGGTGACGCCCTTCTCCCAGGCCTGGTCGATCTCTTTCTGCTTCCATTCGCGGGAATGATCGGCGATGTCGCAGGTCTGGTTGATGAGGCCAGTGATGCCCGTGCCCGAGCCGCCGCCGAGGACGGCGATGGCCGCGCCGGGCGTCTTGCCCATGTACTCCTCGGCCAGGATCTGGACGAGGTTGACCATGGTGTCGGAGCCCTTGATCTGGATCATCTTCCCGGCCGGCTTGGCCGGGAGGGCGGGCCCGAGGAGGGCCAGTGTGAGGATCGCGATGATGAGGGTTCTATTCATGTCGTTGCTCCTTGATATCTTGCGCATTAGAAGGACAGGGAGAAGGTCATGTTGAACTGGACGTCCGTGTTCGACGTGGCCGAGGCCTTGTACTGGGTCCCTTCTTTGTAGCTGTAGATCCAGACGTTCGGCTGGAACTTGAGGCTCGAATGCAGGGGGGCCCAGTCGAGGCCCAGGATGGCCAGGCTCGCGTCCTTGGCCTTGGCCAGCCCCGTGGCCGCGCTCACGAAACGGTTGTTCGGCGTGTAGTTGTCGTAGCGGGCGAAGGCGTTGAGCTTGTCCGGGACGAGCGCGTAGCGGCCGAAGACCGACCAGCCGGACACATTGAACTTTTCGGGAGCCTCGGCGCCGGGCGCGGTGTACTGATTGAGGTCGTTCTTGTAGGTGAACCATTCCCCGGCCAGGACCAGGTTCTTGACCATCTCGAAGTAGGAATCGATCTTGTACGTGTAAGCCTTCGGGGCGGTAAGGCCCAGAGGGTTGACCTTGTACTGCTGCGGTTCGTAATCCATGTAGCCGAAGACGGAGAACCCGGCCACGGGCACGAAGTGGAGGTAGCCCTCGAGCTTCTTGTACCTGTCGGTTTCGAGGTGGGTGTAGCCGCCGCCGTTGACGACCTGGAGGCCGTAGCGGAGCTGCTTGACGATCGAGCCCTTGAGGCTGACGCCGATGTCGGCGCTCGAGGCCCGGATATCGACGCCGGTGATGTCCTTGTAGCCGTCGACGAGGGTCTTAGCGACGCTCCGATAGTTCCAGCGGTCCTCGGCCAGCTTGAAGGTCAGCGTTTCCTCCATGCCGACGGTGAGCGTCTGGCCCGGGAAGAGGAAGTTGGACCACTCGAAATAGAGGTGCTTCATGAAGGGACGCAGCTTGTCGTCCTTGGAAAGGCTGACGCCCGAGACCGGACTGCCGGTCAGCGTGACGCCGGTGACATTGGCCGTGTTGTCGGCGTCCAGGCGGAAGCGGAACTTCAGGTTGTCGTTGATCCTGTTCTCGTAGGTGAAGTAGGCCCGGCGGAAGACGAATTGGTTGTTGAGGTATGCCGCGGCGGGATCCGCCGGCTTCAGAGTGATGGGGCCCGCGTTCGACAGGAAATACCGGTAGTCGAGGTAGACGGTCGCGGAAAAGGTCTGGGGCGGAGGGGTCACCGTCTGGCCCATCAGGCTCATCAGGGTGACCATGGGCAGCATCAGGAGCCCGAGGACGAGGTCCCGGACCGTGCTCAGGACTTTGCGCATTCTCTGTGTCTCCTTATGGATCTTCTGTCATCTTTCAGGGTCATCATAAGGAGACCGGGTAAAGGGACGATTAAGGAACGTTCAGATTTCGGTTAACCCCGCATCTTAATCAAATCTTAACAATCGGCTGATTCAATCCCCCGTGGATAGAGTTATGCCCGAAGCCAGCCTGATTCTGGTCATCTTCATCATCTTCGTCGCCCTGGCCTTCGATTTTACTAACGGCATGCACGACGCGGCCAACTCCATCGCGACCATCGTCTCGACCCGGGTCCTGACCCCCCGGCTGGCCGTCGTCTGGGCGGCTTTCTTCAACTTCATCGCCTTCCTCATCTTCGGGACCGCCGTGGCCCACACCATCGGCGAAGGGATGATCGATCTCGCGGCGGTGACGCCCTATGTCGTCTTCACCGGGCTCCTCGGGGCCATCTCCTGGAACCTCCTGACCTGGCTCCTCGGTCTGCCGACGAGCTCGTCCCACGCCATCATCGGCGCCTATGCCGGCGCCGCCGTGAGCCGGGCCGGCGTCGGGGTCATCATCGCCAAAGGCTGGGTCAAGACCGTGGCCTTCATCTTCATCGCCCCGATCCTGGGCATGATCCTCGGCGTCCTTCTTTTTTGGGTCACGGTCTGGATCGTCCACAAGAAGCATCCGGCCAAGATCAACATGTGGTTCAAGAGGCTCCAGCTGCTCTCCGCGTGCCTCTTCAGCCTGGGGCATGGGGGGAACGACGCGCAGAAGACGATGGGCATCATCGCCAGCCTCGTCTTCTCCGCCGGATATATGAAGACCTTCCATATCCCTCTCTGGATCGTCCTCAGCGCCCACGCGGCCATTGCCCTGGGGACCTTGTCGGGCGGCTGGCGGATCGTCAAGACCATGGGTCAGAAGATCACCAAGCTCCGGCCGATCGACGGCTTCTGCGCCGAAACCGCGAGCGCCGGAAGCATCTTCCTGGCCACACACCTCGGCGTCCCGGTCAGCACCACGCACGTCATCACCGGGGCGATATCGGGAGTGGGGGCCACGAAGAGGCTTTCGGCTGTGCGCTGGGGCGTGACCCTCAAGATCGTCTGGGCCTGGATCTTCACCATCCCCGGTGCCGGCCTGATGGGCGCGGCCTACTACTTCCTCATGAGTTTGTTCCTGAAACCCTAGGATCGTCGCGACCCTCCGCTTCGAGCACGTCCGAGCGGGCCTCTCCCGGCCGACGTTTGACAGGTGCCCGGCGGACGGGGAACCAACCGCTCGAGCCTCTGCATCTCGAGGGACGGTGCGAAGTGACGGGGCTTTCTCTGCCGCTCCTGTGGCGGTAAGCCGCTCCGGCTCCAGGGCTCGAGCTCCGCGACGGCCGGGCCGATATCTCCTGGTCCTACGACATCCGCAAGGAAGCGAACGGGCTCAACCTGTCGCAGCTCGCGGCGCCGGCCCCGACGCCGGGCCCGGCCATGCCCGTCGACGTCGCCGCGATCGCCATCCGTAACGCGACCCTGGACTACACCGACGAAAGCCTGATCCTGCCCTTCGACACGAACATCCACTCGACGAACGGGACCCTGCGCGATCTCTCCACGACCTCGGCCGCCGCGGCCCGCCTCGACCTCGAGGGCGGGGTCGCCGAGGCCGGGTTCTTCAAGGCCACCGGGACGCTCCGGATCGCCGACCCCTTCGCTTCGACGGACGTGTCCGTGACCTTCCGCGGCGTGCCGATAACCGACCTCACGCCCTACGTCGCGCAATTCGCCGGCTACTCGGTCGAGAAGGGCGACCTCGACGTGGACGTCCGCTACCGCGTCCAGGACCGCCATCTCGTGGGAGAGAACAAGGCGGTGATGACCGACCTCGTCCTCGGCCCCAAGGTCCCGGGGGCCAAAGGCCCGGGGCTGCCCGTGCGCCTGGCCATCGCCCTCCTCAAGGACAAGGAGGGGCGCATCAACCTCAACGTCCCCGTCGAAGGGACCGTCGATTCGCCCGAGTTCAACTACGGCAAGATCTTCTGGCAGGCCCTCAAGAAGATCCTGCTGAGCCTGGTGACGTCCCCGTTCCGGGCCATCGGCCGGCTCTTCGGCAGCGACAACGAGGACCTTGACCTGGTCGGATTCTCGTCCGGCAGCGGCGAGCTCCTTCCGGCGGAGCGCGAGATCCTGGCCAAGATCGCGGCCGAGCTGGCCAACCGGGCCGAGATCGCGGTCGAGGTCGGGGGCCGCTACGACCCGAAGGCGGACGCCGAGGCCCTTCGCCGCGCCCGTCTCGAGGCCCGCATCGACGCCAAGAGAGGCGGCACGGCCACCCTCGAGAGCATCCTCGAGGCGCTCTACGCCGAGACCTACTCGCCGGAGCGGCTGGAAGCGGAGCGGGCCCGGTTCCAGCCCCAGACGGCGCCGCCCGTGACGGAGAAGAAGAAAGGCAAGAAGAAAACGCCCGCGCCGCCGCCGCCGGCCTCGACCGGATTCAATGCCGGCGGATTCTACGATTCCCTGCGGGCTCAGCTCCTGGATGCCGAGGCCGTCAGCGAGGCCGATCTCCAGGCCCTGGCCCGCGAGCGGGCGGCGGCCATCGTCGCCGCGCTCACCGCGCCCGGAGGGCTCGACCCCTCCCGGGTCAAGGCCGGGGACCCGAAGCCGGTCACGCGCAAGAAGCAGGGCTCGGACCTCGTGGCCAGCGAAATGATCATGTCGGCCGGGGACTGACCGGACCTCGCGACACCGTCCCCCGGCCGGATTCGTATCGGCATCGAATTCCCTGGCGGCGCCTCTTCACGCCTGTAGTGCCGGCGATCTTGGCAGGCTCTTGACAGGATGTTGACAACTTGCCGGCCGGTAAGGATGATGATGCCCGCGGCCGGAGAAAGAAAGAACGGATATCGAACAGGGAGGCATCATGGCAGAGCCCGCCCGGTTGGTCCGGTTAGCGAGCGGCAAGGGCGGCATCTGGCCTTCCAATTCGAGGCCATCAGGTCCGTATTCGAGCAGACCTTGGGCGTGCGCGTCGAGTCCGGCAAGCCCTTCATCGTCATGGGCTTCAAGAACAAGAAATCCATGCGGGCGATCATGCCCGAGTATTGGGAGAAGAAGGGCCAGATCCATCCCGACGGCGGGCTCCTGCCCGGCCCGGACAAGATCTACGCGTTCATCCGCCTCGACGCCGGGGGCGGGAATCCTTTCGGCATCGTCTATCACGAGTATGCCCATATGGTCCTGAACCTCCACTTCCGCTCCATGCCCCTCTGGATGAGCGAGGGGCTGGCGGAGTTCTACGGTTTCAGCACCATCGGCGAACAGGAGTTCAGGCTGGGCGAGCCGGCCGCCAATTGCATCCTGGCCCTGCGCCAGCGAAAGATGCTCCCGCTCGCGGAGCTCTTCCGCGTCACCTACGACTCCCCTGACTATAATGAGGATGCCAAAGCGCAGATCTTCTATGCCGAGTCCTGGGCGCTCACCCATTACCTGATGCTGGCGGAAAGGACGGAGGCCGGCCAGCCCAACCGCCTCTCCAGATTCCTGTCCCTGCTGGGCCAAGGCGTCGACCAAGACGAGGCGACCCGCCTGGTCTTTGACGATCCCGCCAAGCTGCAGGCCGACCTCGAGGTGTATATCGGGCGATCGGCCTTCGATTTCCTCTCGACCAAAACGGACATGTCGGGCTCTTCCGAGGATTTCAGCGCACGGGCGCTGTCGCCGGCCGAAGCGGCCGCGAGGCTCGGCGATTTCCAGCTGCAGAACGGCCGGAGGACGGCAAGCCTTTTCTCGATTATTTCGCTATGAAGTCCTCGTAGCGATAGCCCGCCCGTAAGGGGTCCCCGTTCGGCGCCTGACCTGCCAGCTGCGATAATTCTAAAGCGACTCTCGGGAAATCTCTTATCTGACCCCTGCAATTGCGTCGGGAAGCCATATTGATGGCGACGTGCAATAACGGATGCGCCCAATGGAATGGGAGTCTCTTGACCATTGCCGGAATCTTCGTAAACTCGCTTCTGGCCCAGATCCGTCCCGCGAGAAGCTCGAGCGGCGTGACATTTTTCGGCCTGTAAACGACGCTATTATGATTGTAATATTTCCAGTCCTCCGTAAATATCCTGCCTTCTTCCTTGAATTGCCGGTAGATCTGCGTGCCCGGATAGGGAGTCAGGATATTGACGCTCGCGGACCCAACATGATTCTTATTCAAGAATTCAAGCGTCTCCCGGAATGTTTGCGGCGTGTCCTCGTCAAAACCGAATACCACAGAGGCATAAGGGTAGATCCCCGTCTTCCTCAGTTTTCGAATCGCTGCTTTGATTTCCTCGATCTTGTGAATGGATTTCCGCATCTTCCCCAATCGATCTTCCGAGATGCTTTCCAGCCCGAAAAATAGGCCCCCGCAGCCGCTTGCTCGTGCCAGCCGTAATAATTCCGCATCATGGACAAACGACAAGGATGCCTGGCCGGACCAGCGAATGTTGAGCGGCTTTATGGCCTCGAACAGCTCTTTGGCGTACCGGCGATCCCCCATGATATTGTCATCGAGGAACATGAAAATTTTCCCGCCTGATTCGACCATGTAGCGGACGATGTTTTCGACCGGAACGTGGCGCACCGTCGCGCCATAGATATCGTGCACACAGCAAAAATCGCAGTTATAGGGACACCCGCGCGTGGCCATCACGGGGACGACCTGAAATACTCCCTTTCTCAATCCTTTTCTGCGCCTCAAAGGAACGTACTTTTCCAAAGGAGGGCACGGGTCGTGATATCTCTTTTGCAGCCTGCCGTTCTGAAAATCGTCCAGCAGCAGCGGCCAGGAACCTTCCGCCTCCCCGATGACGACGGAATCGGCGTGGCCAAGGGCTTCGTCCGGCAATATCGTGGGGTGGACGCCTCCCAGGACCACTGTTCTCCCTCTTTTCTTGAATTCTCGGCAGAGCCAATACGCCCGGGGGGAATTCGAGGTCATACAACTTATGCCGACGAGATCACAATCTGTATCGAGATCAATATCGTCGTATTCTTCCTCGACAATGATGACTTCATGTTCAGGCGGGGTAAGACCGGCGATCAAGTCGAGCGCCAATTGGGGAAACATGACGCTTTTCCTTTGCTTGCTTTTAAGGCCTCTAATTGGAGAAATCAGCAGGATTTTCATGGTGTTTCTTCTTCCGCTTCCGCATCACCGTCAAAGCGTAGCCCCGATTTCGTAGTCGCCCGGCCTGTGGCCGCCTCAGGCCGAGAGGATCTCGTGGGCGCGGACGAGCCTCGCCCGGACCGGAAGCCCGTGGGGGCAGGCGCTCTCGCATGGCGCGGCGCAGCCGGCGCAGCCAACCGGCTTGCGGCCCGGTTCGAGCTCGGCGTAATGATCCGCAGCCATCCTTTCCATGCCGTAGTCATCGTGGTACATCGCATAGCGGAGGATGTCATTGACCGCCACGCTGGCCGGGCAGGCCGAGAGGCACTCCTTGCAGCTCACCCGGCAGTATCTCGAACGGGCCTGCTCGCGGTAGAGGGCGACCATCTTCAGGGCGGCCCGGTCCAGGGGCTGGCCCGAGGCGGCGACATACTCCTCGACGTGGGAATAGCTGGCCATGGTCGGGATGCAGGTGTCGAAGTCGGGGTTGGCGAGGACCCAGCGGATGGCCGCTTGCGGGTAGCTCATCTTCGGCCCGACCATCCCCTTGAGGTTCCCCTGCTGGTTCCCGGCGAAGATCTTCATGGCCACGGTGCCGATGCCCTTGGCCCGGACGGCCTTGACCAGAGGCTCGATCTCCTGGCCCTCCATATGGCTGTAGATGACCAGGACGACCTGGGGGAAATCCGTCTCCAGGGCCTGCTTGAGGGTGACTTTAGGACTATGGCTGGAAAAGCCCGTGAAGCGGACCTTGCCGGCCTTCTTGAGCTCGTCGTAGGCGCTCAGAACCTCCTGATTTTGGAGAAGCGGCGTCAGGTCCTCGATGCTGTGGACCATGGCCACGTCGACGTAATCGGTCTGGAGCCGCTTGAGGCTGTCTTCCATCCTCTTGATGACCGCGGCCTTGTCGATCTTCCGGCGGAAGTCCATGACGTGCTTGGTCGTGATGGCGACCTTGTCGCGGACTCCCTTGAGCCCCTGCCCGACGTAGGTCTCGCCTTTCATGCGCAGGTAGCTCTCCGCTGTGTCGAAGTAGTTCACGCCGCAGTCGTAGGCGTAACGAAGGACGTTGGGCTCGAAAAGGGAGATGGCCCCGCAGCTGACGTCGGAGACCTTGAGCCCGGTCTTGCCGAGGTCTTTGTATTTTTTGATCCGAGGGGCTGCGGCTTCCTGGCCGCCGGCCGGTACGGCAGTGACCCCGCCTTGGAGCCGGCCGGCGACACCGAGCCCAACGGCGCCGGATGCGATCGAGGTGATGAACTGGCGTCTTTTCAATCCTGACATATGTCTTTCTCCTTCGGTTTCAACTTGCGGTCTTCTTCACGGAAATGGCGGCCAGCGGCGTGAGTTTGGCCGCCAGGGGCTCGCCTTCCCCCCCGATAACCTGGATGGCGAAGGTCTCCCCGCCCCTTGGCATGGGGGCCAGCAGGCGGCCGACCTTGGCCATCTCATCCCGCGACGGAAGCTCGCTCGATTGCTCATAGAACGTGAGGCCGAGCTCTTCCTCGCCGATGAGGAGGACGAGCTTGTCGCCGGTCCGAAGGCCGGCCGCGTCGATGTCCTTGCGGGTCCAGTTGGTGACGATCGTCAGCCCGAAGGGAGAGGCGTTCCAATCCAGGACGTTGCCCTTCATCTGGCCGGGAGAGGCCTCGGTCCGGCCAACGTTCGTCTCGGCCTTGTCGAAAAAGCCCTTGTCGAGGGCCACGTTGGTCTTGACCTCGCTCATCTCCGTAAGGTTGCCGCGTGTCCCGACCTGGGAGGCGAACCAGGAGAGGGGCAGCTTCAGGCCCTCGACCTCCTCGAACGGGGCGAAGTCGTAGTTGACCTCGTAGATGTCCCCGTCCGGGGTTGTGCCGGAAAAGACCAGGCGTTTGAGAAGGAAATCGTCGGCCCGGAGGTAGAAGTGGACGGCGACGGGGCCGACGGGGTCCCGGGACGTCAGATGATAGAACTTTTCCGGGCCGAAGGACTTGACCCCGACGAGCCGGAGCCGGCCTTCAAACTTGGCCAGCGAGAAGAGGCCGGCATAGAGCTTGGCCATGATCTGGTAGACCGTGGCCTGCGGGCCCGTGACCTCGCTCAGGACGCCGAACGAGTTCCGGACGACCTTGTCGCCGGCAACAAGGATGGCTTCTGTGACGACGGGATCCTTTCCGGTCATAGCCTTGAGCTCGCCGGCGGCCGAGACGAAGTTCCGCGTCCCGCCCGTCCTGAAAGACAGAGTCTTGACCTGGGCCAGCTTGGCCTTGCCGCCCGAGGCTTCAATGTTCTTGCGGAGGATATCCTCAACAGACAGGCTTGTCTGGGCCCCCAGGAGCGCGATGGAGGCCAGGAAGACGAGGCTCCCGGCAAGCCAAGGCCGGCGGAACGATCGTCGCATGCATTCCTCCTTTACGAAAGTGCGGAGAACCATTATATAGAAAAGCTCTTTCCAGAAATAGGAGAACACGCGGACCCGTCGCGATGGCCGCTCAGAGACCGGTCCCTTTTTCCAGGGCCTCAGGGTAGCGTGCTCCTTGGATGGGGATCATCGCAGCCGCTTTTTGGATCTCGCTGAGATCGTCGGGCGCGAGTTCGATGGTCGCCGCTTCGAGGTTCTCCGATAGCCCTTTCTTGCCGACGCCGCGCCCATCACCCCGGCGGATCGATCCCTGATCCCAATGTACCATCTCTTGAGTTGAGTTTCCAAAGTGCCGAGCCTTCATCATCCTCTTCCACACGGGGCGGCTAGGCTGTGCAGGATCTATCGATCATGCCGGAAGATCTGGCCGTCCTTCATGACGAATAGGACCTTCTGCAGCGCCGAGATATCCTTCAACGGATCCCCCGGCACGGCAATTATGTCCGCCAGCATTCCGGGGGCCAGGCGGCCGATCTGAGCTGATGGGCCGAGCAATTCGGCCGCTACCGACGTCCCGGCCTTGACGGCGTCCATCGGACTGAACCCGGCCTTGGCCACGAGGTACTCGAACTCCTTGGCCTGGTTGACCGACCAAGGAAAACAGCCGGCGTCCGTGCCGAAAACGACCTTCAATCCCTTTTTATAGGCGCTGTTTAAAGCCTTGTACTCGATCTCAAGAAGCTGCCTGTTGGCGGGATTCGGCGCCCGCTCGAAGTGCTTTTCAAAGACCAGCAATGTCGGGCACCAACAGACGCCTTGAGCCTTAGCCTGATCGATCAGGGCGTCGTCGAAGCCGCAGCCGTGCTCGATGCTGTCGACGCCGGCGTCCAGTGCCGCCTTGATGCCGTTGCGGCTGATGGCGTGCGCGGCCACGCTACGCTTGAGCCTGTGAGCTTCTCTCACCATGACCGCCAGCTCTTCCACGGTGAAGTTCGTCAGGCCGGAAATCCCGCCGTCCTTGTCGACAGAGAACGGCCAGTCCACGTAGATCTTGATCCAGTCGGCCCCCTTGGCGACTTGCTCCCGGACCGCCTTGAGGCATTCGTCGGTCCCGCTGACCATCTGGGCTCCCGCGGGAAGATCGAGCTCCCAGGAATAATCGTCGGGGACATAGCGCCCCTGGAGGTTCAACCCGCGCGTGGAGACCCAGAGGCGCGGCCCCGGGACGAGGCCTGCGCCGACGGCCTTCTTGACGTCGACATCGGCGTACATGGCGCCTTCCGACTCCATGTCCCGGAGCGCCGTGAAGCCCTGCGACAGCAGCTGGCGGCAGTTGGACGCGGCCTCCAAAGCCCGATACGGGATCGACTTCTTGTATAGGTTGGCTCCGTAGTCGGTCCCGCCGTCGACCATGATATGGGTGTGGGCATTGATCAAGCCCGGAAGGACGGTCATATCGCCGAGATCGACCGGGATGGCCCCTTTGGGAACGGCCGCCTTTTCTCCGATCTCGGTGATCTTGTTCCCTTGGACAATGATGACGACATTCGTCTTCGCGCCCGCGTTCTGCCCGTCGATCAAGCGCCCCGCTTTGATGGCGTAGGCCTGATCCGCCGCCGCGGGCAAGGCCAGGAGCAAAGAATTCGCCAGGATCCAGAAGCCTTTTTTCATTCCGCTCATGACTCCCCCCTCGCACGTTTGTTTCAACGACCTCATCCTCCCGCCGGCTTCAGCTCCTCGCCTTCCGGCGGTCAGTGACCGGACTTGGCCTTGATCTTCGAGATGACGAAATCGGCAAATGCTTCGAGGTAGACCGCGCCCCTTGCGGCCGATGCCTTCCGCGGGTCGCCGAGGACGCCGTTGGACGAGAGGGCGCGCATGCCCTTCTCGAAGAGCAGCTTCTCCTCGGCCTCTCCGAACGGGCCCAGATAGCCCGGGGCGTAGCGGCCGGTGGCGACCAGCTCGGGTTCGAGCGCCAGCATCATCGAGGTCTCGCTCTCGCCGGCGTGGCCCCCACCCTCCTCCGGCGAGATGCCGTTCCGGGCCGATATCCGCCCGAGAAAGTCAACCAGTGCCAGCGCGTCGGTGAAGCCTGCGATCTCAAGTTGGGGATGCCTGATCCGGGCCGCGCCGATGGCCCGCTCGACGGTGGTGAAATTACCGCCGTGCGTCGGGACGATCACGATGCGCTTGAAGCCGTGGCCCGCGAGGCTGTCCACGTAGTCTCGAAGGACGAGCGACAGCGTCTCGGGCTTGAGGGAGATCGTGCCGGCGAAAGAAAGGTGATGGGCTGAGACGCCGGCATCGATGGTCCTGGCCTGGAGCGCGTGGCCGATTTTCCGGGCGACGCGCTCGCCGACCTCGTCGCCGATCCTCGCGTCCGTCATCTCGGGCAGGTGAGGTCCGTGCTGCTCGGTCGACCCTACGGCGAAGACCGCGGTCGTATATCCCGAATCGATGGCCTGTTTGATGTCCGGCCAGGGCATTTCTTCCATACGGATCCGTTTCTTCAGCTCCTGTCCTTTGGCGCTCGGGTCTTCCTGATCCGCCGCCCCGGATGATTGCCCGCCAAAAAGGACCTGGGTCCCGGCCGCCGGCCAGCTGCAACGCCCCGGAAAGGCCCGGGCGATCTCGGCGTAAGCGTCCACGCCGGTGCAATGGCTGAGCATGATCTTCTGAAGCCCGAACCGGTGGAAGGCCGCGACCGTCATCTTCAGCCGCGCCGGAGAGGCGGTGATCAAATGGGTCCCGCCCATGACCGCGTGGATCGTGTTCTCCCCGGTGAGCATGCTGACGTACCGGATCGTATTGACGACGCCCGCGTGGGCGCAGCCGAGCAGAACGACCACCCCCTCGGGGACGCGGAAGAAGATGGCTTGGTCGTCTCGGACGAGGTCCTCGGTCTTCCCGTCCGGGTCCATGAAGACGTCGCCGCGCAGGCCGGTGTCCTCGAAATCCGTCACCCGCGGCACCTCTCCCGTGACCATCAACCCGCCGCCGATCTCGGTCGGCTTGATCGTTTCATGAAGAGCGCGAACGCGGCTACGAAAGTCAGCGGCGGAAAAGGACCCCCCTCCCTTGACGAATCGCAAGCCTTCCTTGTAGTATCTCGCGGCGAAGGCGGCCGGGTGGATGAACAGGTCCACGGGGCCGCACGTTTCGAGCTCCTTCACAAGGCCGCCGGTATGATCGATGTGCCCGTGGCTGATGACGATCGCGTCGATCCTGGCGAGATCGACGTCCAGGGCTCGGGCGTTGCCCGGGAGCGTGAAGCCCGAACCGGTGTCGAACAGGATCCGATGCCGGCCCGCCTCGATCAGATAGGCGAGTCCCCACTCGCCGAGTACGGGCCCGCCTCCGGCCATGTTCTCCACGAGGACGGTCACTTTTACACTCGGAAGGACCGGCAGGCTCACGGGACCCGCGGGGGCCTGTTGGCCGAATGAGCTCGTCGCGTCGTCCGCCAGAATCCGGTCCATGGTTGCCCAATCCGTCTTGAGATCTGCATTTGTCCACTCTTGCTCGAGGCTGATCAGTGCCTGCTCCGCATTTACGCCCTTTGTCCTGGGCGCGATGCTCGACTGGTCGTACTGGGCCAGGCTGGCGGCTGCGAAGAACAGGACGACTAGGCCGACCGCACAAGCTAGGCGTTTCATAACACCCCTCCCTCCCGAACATTGTAAGGGAAGATAGTACAGACCAGGCACCAAAATAGCCGGGACCTATTTCCCCTTCTTGTCTGAGTATATAGCCCCCTGGTCAAATAGTTGTCAAGAAGATGAATCAGAGAAAAGCGGGGAGCGTGCCTGGAGGGACTCGAACCCCCGGCCCGCTGCCTAGAAGGCAGCTGGATTAGCTCTCTAGCTGATGGAAGATCAGGGGTTGGCCTCTTTCCTACCTCTTTTCATTGACCGGAAGGTTCATCCGCCGCAGGAGGTCCGGCGTGGCAGCTTGGGCACTTGGCGGCCATCCCGGTCCCTTAGTCTGATTGCCCCTGAGGTTTACGATAGACAGGTTAGGCCGTCAATGGATTACGGGAGCAATTTCGGCCCTATTTGGCCTTCGAAAAGTCGGCTTTCTCGAGGTTGGCGAAGACTTCCGCGACGGCGGCTTTGGCCAGCTCAACGCTGATCAGACCGTCGAGCTTGACCTGCACTTTGGCGTTCTTCGTCCAGGCCACGCCCCTGAGCTTGACGTTGGGGACGATCATCGGACCGACGCGGGCGGCATAGGCGGCCGGCCCTTCGGGCGGGCATTCGGACATGCGTTCGACATAGACGATCTCTCCGTTCCCCAGCTTTTCTATTTTGGGTGTCAGTCTGGTTTGCGCGAGCTCCCTCGTCGCGTTCTCGACGGCCAGGGCTTTGTCCGCGTCCCTATCGACCGTTCCGTACGGTGATTCGTCCGATTTGATGAGTATGGCCGTCTCGCCCCCGTAATGCTTGACCTCGATCCTGATACGGGCCGAGAACCGCTGCTTGGGACAAATAGGATCTTCGAAAGACAAGTCGGCCGAGCCGT
>Ga0316628_100002201_pt1 | contig 14288 bp, 12 predicted proteins | sample OWC_Aug_M2_C1_D5_FD_207648 | JGI IMG/M metagenome (GOLD analysis project Ga0316628, IMG submission 207648) | Wetland soil microbial communities from Old Woman Creek delta, Ohio, United States - OWC_Aug_M2_C1_D5_C | ecosystem: Environmental > Terrestrial > Soil > Wetlands | place: USA: Ohio... | reverse complement strand
TGGCGTCGGGGGGCCGGAGCGACGGCAGCCTCTGGGACCTCTGGAGCGGTGGCGGGATGGGGCTCACCCACAACAACCCCGAGACCGCGCCGCTCCTCGGGCTCTACCTCGGCCGCATCCGCCGCGAGCAGGTGGTGGAGGCGACGCGCGCCATCGCCCTCCTGCAGAAGGAGCACGGCGAGCGCAAGGACCGCCGTCTCGCCCGCTGGAAGTACACGATCCGGCGTCTCGGGCCGGAGGCGGTGAAGGCGGAGCTGCGACGCCGCTTCGGGATCGATCTCGCCGACGCCGAGCCGCAGCCGCTGGCCCCGATGCGACTGCATCTCGGCTGGCACGAGGGGCGCGGCGGTCTCGGCTACTACGGCCTCGCGGTGGAGAGCGGGCGCCTGCACCCGGAGCAGCGCCGCGGCGTCCGCGCCCTGGTGGAGGAGCTCGGACTCGGCGTGCGGATCACCCCGCAGCAGGATCTCCTGCTCTGCAACGTGGGGGATCGCGCGGCCCTCGAGCGCGGCCTCGAGCGCCACGGCGTGAGGCGCCCCGAGGGCGTGTCGCAGCTCCGGCGCAGCGCCATGGCGTGCCCGGCGAAGCCGACCTGCGGCCTCGCCATGACCGACGCGGAGAACGTCCTCCCGCTCTGGCTCGAGGCCGTGGAGGCCGCCGGCTATGGCGACGTCGACGCCATGATCCGCATGACCGGCTGCCCGAACGGCTGCGTGCGGCCGCCGACGGCGGAGATCGGAATCTACGGCTACGGAAAGAACGACCACGTGATCCTGGTCGGCGGCTCGCGCGAAGGCACCCGGCTCGGCCACGTGCTGTATCAGCGCATTCCGGCCGAGCAGATGGTGCCGGCGCTGGTGGGTCTCTTCCGGGCGGTCCGCGAGCGCAATCCCGAGGGTCTTCCCGTCGGAGAGTTCCTGCATCGCACCGATCCCGCGCAGCTTCGTGCATGGATCGGCCTCGGGGACGCGGTGGCATAGGCCCCCCCCGGGCCGTATGCTCGTCGGGCCGCCGCGACCGGGGCCGATGCTGCGAGGAGCCACCTGCGTGAGCCCCCCCGATCCCACCGCTCCGCTCCCCCTCGGCGAGGCCGAGGGCCGGCTGCGCGAGGCCGTCGAGACCGGCCGCCTGGAGCGCGCCCCGGCCGAGCGCCTGGCGCAAGGGCTCGAGGATCCGCGGCTGCGCGGCGCCGTGCTCGAGGCCGCGCTCGAGAGCCGTCGCCGCGGCAAGGGCGACGTCGTCACCGTCTCGCGCAACGTCTTCATCCCGCTCACCAACCTCTGCCGCGACCGCTGCGCCTACTGCACCTTCGCCAAGCCGCCGGACTCGCCCGAGGCCCGGACCTACACCCTGGAGGAGGTGGCCGAGGTCGTGCGCGGCGGCGTCGCCACGGGCTGCATCGAGGCGCTCTTCTGCCTCGGCGACAAGCCCGAGGTGGCCTACCGCTCGTATCGCGCCTGGCTCGCCGAGCGCGGCTTCGCCTCGACGGCGGAGTACCTGGGAGCGGGCTGCCGCGTCGCGCTCGAGGGCGGAATGCTCCCGCACACCAACGCGGGGGTGCTCTCCCAGGCGGAGATGGTGGCGCTCCGGCCCTGGAACGCCTCGATGGGCCTGATGCTCGAGTCCACCAGCGCGCGCCTGCGCCAGCGCGGCGGGCCCCACTTCCACGCGCCCGACAAGGACCCGGCGCTGCGCCTGCGCATGCACGCCGAGGCCGGAGAGCTCGGCATCCCCTTCACCAGCGGCATCCTGCTCGGGATCGGCGAGACGGCGCTCGAGCGTGTCGACACCCTCTTCGCGATCCGCGAGCTGGCCGATCGCTACGGGCACATCCAGGAGGCGATCATCCAGCCCTTCCATCCGAAGCCGGGCACCCCGATGCGCGCGAGCTCCGCTCTCGGCGACGAGGAGGTGGCGGGCTGGGTGGCGCTCGCACGCCTGGTGCTCGGCCCCGGGATGAACGTGCAGGCGCCGCCGAACCTCGCGCCCGAGGTGCTCGAGCTCCTGCTGCGCGCCGGCGTGAACGACTGGGGCGGCGTCTCGCCCCTCACCCTCGACTTCATCAACCCCGAGGCGCCCTGGCCGACCCTGGCCGAGCTCAGGCGCCGCACCGAGGCCGCGGGCTTCGTGCTGCGCGAGCGCCTGCCCGTCTATCCCGAGCACCTGCTCGGTCGCCCCGAGCTCTTCGATCCCGCGATCCGCCAGGCGGCGCTGCGCTTCGCCGACGACGCGGGCTACGCGCGACCGCGCACCGCCGGCGCCTCTCTCGGGGCCGGACTGGAGGCTGCATGACCCTCTCGCGATTGCTCGGCGACGTCACCCCGGAGATCGCGGCCGTTCTCGAGCGCGCGCTCGAGGGCCGCGAGCTCGCCGTCGGCGACGCGGCGGCGCTCCTCGGGGCGGAGGGCGCGGACCTGCACCTCCTGATGCGGGCGGCCGACGTCGCGCGCAAGGAGGACGTGGGCGACGACGTCAGCTTCGTCGTGAACCGCAACATCAACTTCACCAACGTCTGCTACGTCGGCTGCTCCTTCTGCGGCTTCTCCCGGCACAAGGAGGACGCGGACGCCTACGACCGCTCGATGGAGGAGATCCTGGAGAAGTGCCGCGATGCGGTGGCGCGCGGGGCCACGGAGGTCTGCATCCAGGGCGGCATCCACCCGAACAAGGACCACACCCACTACCGCGAGATCCTGGTCTCGATCAAGCGCGAGTTCCCCGCGCTCCACATCCATGCCTTCTCGCCCGAGGAGATCGACTTCGGGCATCGCAAGAGCGGGATGCCGCTCGAGGACTACCTGCGCTGGCTGAAGGACGCCGGCCTCGGCACGATCCCCGGCACCGCCGCCGAGATCCTGGACGACTCCGTGCGTCAGGTGCTCTCGCCCCACAAGATCCGCAAGGAGCGCTGGGTCGAGATCGTTCGCGCCGCGCATCGGGTGGGCTTCCGCACCACCTCCACCCTGATGTACGGCCACATCGAGAACGTGCAGCAGGTGGCGAGCCACCTTGCGCTGCTGCGCGATCTCCAGCACGAGGGCGGCGGCTTCACCGAGTTCGTGCCGCTCGGCTTCATCCACGAGCGCAACCTGCTCTTCCGCCACCTGGGCGCGCGGCCCGGCTCCTCCATGGCCGAGGACCTGCGCCTGGTGGCCGTGGCGCGCCTCTTCCTCCGGCCGTGGATCCGCAACGTCCAGGTGTCGTGGGTGAAGATGGGGCCGAAGCTCGCGCAGATGGGGCTGATGGCTGGGGCCAACGACTTCGGCGGCACCTTGATGGAGGAGTCCATCAGCCGGGAGTCCGGGTCGCAGTTCGGAGAGAACCTCCCGGCCGAGGACATCCGCCGGCTGATCCGCGAGGTGGGGCGCACCCCCGTCGAGCGCAACACCAGCTACGGCGTGCTGCGGCGCTTCGACGATCCGGCGCTCGATCCGCCGTCGCTCGAGCCGGATCGGCGCGCGCCGGTGGCCGGCCCCGGGCGCTGGCGCGAGCCCCGCGGCGGCCGCAGCCCGCTGCCGATCGTCGCAGCCTAGCGGCCCCTGGCACGCGGCCCGCGCGGGGCGGAGGCGTCGGCCGAAGCCCTGCGGGCCGGGGACGGCCTCAGCGCGGCGCGCGCGCCCCCCGGCCCGCCGCCGGCGCCGCCATCGCATCGAGGCGCGCCGACAGGGCCTCCACCTGGTAGCGCAGCGGCGCGCGCTCGAGGATCGCGCGCTCCAGCGCCGAGATCGCGTGGCTCACCGCCGGATGCTCCCGCCCGAGCGCGTCGCCGATGCGCTGGAGCGAGGCGTCGGTGTAGCGGCGGCAGAGGTACATGGCGAGCTGGCGCGGCACCAGCACGTCGCGGCGCCGCGAGCGCGAGGCCAGCGCGGCGGGCGTGGTCTTGAAGAAGCCCGCCACCACCGCGATCACGGCCTCCGGGCCGAGGCGCGTGACCCGCGCGCTCCCCGGCGCCACCTTCTGCAGCGCCGTCTCCGTCAGATCGAGGTCGATCGGGCGCTTCAGCAGGGCGGCGCTGGCCACGAGCTGGATCAGCACGCCCTCGAGATCCCGCACGCTCCCGCGCACGCGCTCCACCAGCCGCTCCAGGCAATCGTCCGGCAGCCGCACCCCGCCGCCGGCGGCCTTGGCGCGCAGGATCCGCCGACGCACCTCCGCGTCGGGAGCGTCCATCTCCGCCACCAGGCCGCTCGCGAGCTGGGAGCGCAGGCGGTCGTCGAGGTCCGGGATCGCCTTCGGCATCCGGTCGGCGCTCAGCACCACCTTGGCGCCGGCATCGAGCAGGTGCTCGATGGTGTGGAAGAGCTCGAGCTGGGTGGCGTTCTTGCCGCGCAGGAACTGGACGTCCTCCAGCACCAGGAGGTCACAGTCCTGACGAAAGCGGCGCTTGAAGCCGGGCATCTGGTTGCCGCGCAGCGCCGACATGAGCTCGCTGGTGAAGCCCTCGGCGGAGGCGTACTGCACCCGCGCCAGGCCGGCGCGCCGCGCCTCGAGGGTGATGGCGCGCGCGAGATGGGTCTTGCCGAGGCCCGGCTCCGCGGCGAGGAAGAGCGGGCTCACGCCGAGCTGGCGGCCCTGGGCCAGCGCGAAGGCGGCCTCGCGCGCGAGCGCGTTGCAGGGGCCCACCACGAAGGAGTCGAAGCTCTGGGGCAGCGGGTGGCGGGCGCGCGCCGCGGGCGCGTCGCCGCCGGGCCCGCTCGCCGGCCGCTCGGCCGCCGGCGCGCGTCCCTCGGTGGTGTCGGTGCCGCTCGCGGCCCGCGGCGGCGCCGCCGCCCCCACGCGGAGCTCCACCCGCAGGGGCCGGCCGGCGGCGTCGGCCGCGCAGGCGGTGATCGCCTCCAGGTAGCGGCCGCGCAGGCGGTCGCGGTGGAAGGGGCTCGGGCAGACCAGCCGCAGGGCGTCGCCCTCGTGCTGGACCACCAGCGGGTGGACCCACGCCTCCACGGCGAAGGCGGGCATCTTTGCATCGAGACGGCGCAGGACGCCGTCCCAGACCGGGGGGTGATTCATCCGCATTTCTCGGGGATTTTCGACCCTCTCTGGCGTTTTCCTACCAGGGATGCCCGAAAACTGCGGGAGTAGACCATGCCGCATCGCGCTGGGGCAACGGCGATTCGCGCGGGTCGGGCGCCCCGGAGCCCGTCCACGCGACACTCCCGTGAACGCCCGATCACCGTCGGAGAACCGTTGTTTGCATCCCGGATCGCGGTTCGATTCCGGGGACTTCCCGCGCCCCGTTCAGAGGCCTCCCGACGCCCGGCGGGCCGCGCCCCGGGCCTCCGCGGCGCGGCCCCGCCGCACGAGCGAACTCGAGATTTCTCGCTCGTTCTCACTCATTCGAGAATTTTCACGATCTTTTCGAAGACGGATCAGTGGCGCGTGGGCGCGCCCGCCAGGCGGCCGGCGAGCTCCGCCAGGCGGAAGTGCAGCGCCGCCGCGAGGCCCTCGGCGCGGGCGACCACGCCGTCTGCCTCGAGCAGCGCCTGCTTCTCGGAGGGCGGGAGGTCGAGGAGCTGGCACAGCGTGCTCACGAAGGTCGCGTCGTCGATCTCCGCCAGCAGGGCGGGCTGGAGCTCGCGCGCACGGGCCGGCGCGAGTCTGCGCACGAGCTCGGAGAAGAGCTGGCTCACCCGCGCGCGCAGCGCCGCGAGCCGCGGGGCGCTCGCCGGATCGCACGGATCGCCGAGCCGCGCGACGCGCGCCACGCGGTAGAGGCGCCTCGCCGGACGCGGGAGCTCCGTCACCACCCGGAAGCGCTCCTCGCCGAGCAGAACGATGTTGTAGCGCCCGTCGGCGAGCGCCTCGTGGGCCACGATCCGGCCGGCGCATCCCACGCCGAAGAGCGGGGGATCGCCCGCCATCTCCGACGCGTGCTCCGGCCGCACTGCGATCATTCCGATGCGGCCCGAGCCGGCGAGCGCGTCGGCCGTCATCGAGCGGTAGCGCGGCTCGAAGACGTGGAGAGGGGTCTGCAGGCCCGGGAACAGAACGACGTTCGCGAGCGGGAAGAGCGGGATCTCCTCCGGGACCGGCGCGTCGCTCACCCTGCGAGGATACCACGCGCTCCGCCCGCGCTCTTGACGGAGATCGCACGCCGCCGGAGACTCGGCCAGCCGGATGTCCCGCGAGATCTTCCGTGCGCTGATCGAGCAGCTCAACCGCGACGCCGAGCGGATCGCTGCGCGCTTCCTGCTGCGCTACGCCTCGATCGAGCCCGAGCGGGCCGGCGTCCGCCGGCGCTACGGCATCTGCTACTCGGACGGGCGCATCCGCATCCGCCTGAGGCATGTCGTCACCGGCGAACCGCTGCGCTACTCGAGCCTCGTGAACACGCTCTGCCACGAGCTCGCGCACCTCCGCCACTTCGACCACGGGCCGCGCTTCAAGGCCTTCTACCTGGAGGTCCTGGAGCACGCGCGCGCGATCGGGATCTACCGGCCCGGCGGCGAGCCGGCAGGGCGCGCGGCGGCGCCCCGCGTGCGCGGCGGTACGGGGGCGCAGCGCCGCGAGCGGCCGGCGGGGCCGACCCAGCTCGTGCTCTTCGCGTGCGCTTCGAAGGAGGTCGCCGGCGGGGGCGAGGGCTCGCGCTAGGAGCTCGCCTGCTGCTGGTCGTATTCCTCGAGGGTGTTGGGGCCCTCGTTCACCTTGACCCGGATGTCGTCGCAGGCGATGGCCTTGTCCAGGATCTGCTCGATCAGCTTCTCCACGGTAAGCTCATCGTACTCTGCGAGCGCATCCTCGAGCCCGGCCTCGGTGACGTTGAACTCGAGGCTGAGCTTGATCTTGGTCGACATGCGTCCTCTGCTCCTGCCGAAGCGTAACCTCCCGAGAAATCGAGAGTTTCGGCAACGGCGGGCAAGGATAACGCACGCCCTCGGGGGCGGCTACGGAATTGCCCTGATTTTTTTCGCGTCCTTCCGGGCGTGGAGAAGGGCCAGGAGGGACGCCCCGAGCGCGGTCGCGCCGTAGAGGGCGACCGAGGCTCCGTGCAGCCGCACGAAGCGGGCCCGCAGCTCCGGGGAGGCCGTGAGGGACCTCACCTCCGGGCGCAGCGCCTCGATGCGCGGCACCAGCACGAGCTGGGAGAGGGCGCAGAATCCCGCGAGAACGCAGGGGATCAGGATGGCCAGGCGGCCGCGCCGGAGCGCGCCGCCGAGGATTGCGAGCCACAGGCCCGCCGCGATTCCATAGCCGTGCAGCGCGGGCAGGATCCGGCCGACCAGATCTCCGGCGAGCTCGCGGCTCGGGAGCACGCGGAAGGCCGCGGGGGCCACCACCCCCGCGAAGAGGACGAGCGCACCGAGCCAGCCGCCGAGGGGGAGCCAGAGCCCGAGGACGAGGAGCGGCCGCAGCCGGTCGCGCACGGCGGCATTCTCTGGAACGCCGGCCGGTCGGGCAAGCCGGACGCGCCGCGCCGGGCAGCAGGGAGGTCGGGATGGGTCTTCGGAGCTGGCTCGTCGCCCGCCTGGTCGACTGGCTCACCACGCCACTCGAGCGCTACGAGCAGCGCGCTTCCAACGATCTCGACGCGCTGAAGCGTCACATCCGCAAGGGCGACGTGCTCCTCGTCGAGGGCGACCAGCGCGTCTCCTACGTGATCAAGGTGCTCACTCAGAGCTCGTGGTCCCACTCCGCGCTCTACATCGGCGACGAGCTGCTGCGCCGCGGGGGCGCGATCCGCGAGCGGGCCCTCGCGAGCTTCGGCAGCGACGCCGAGCATCTGATCGTGGAGGCGCTGATGTCGGGCGTGGTGGCCTCTCCGCTCGCCAAGTACGTGGATTTCAACGTGCGGATCTGTCGCCCGCACCGGCTTCGCCCGGAGCACCTGCGCCAGATCCTCGACGATGCGGTGGCGTCGATCGGCTGGCGCTACGACCTGCGCAACGTCTTCGACCTGACGCGCTACCTGCTGCCGGTTTCCCTGGTGCCGCAGCGCTGGCGGCAGGCGGCGCTGCACTTCGGGAGCGGCGCTCCGACGGAAGTGATCTGCTCGAGCCTGCTGGGCCAGCTCTTCGGCAAGGTGCGCTTCCCGGTGGTGCCCGAGGAGGAGTCGCCCCACGCCGCGTCGCTCGCGCCGCCGGGCCTGCTGAGTCGCCTGCTCGGGCCGGGACGCCCGGCCTACACCCGCCGCTTCCGGATGCGCCACCCGACCCTGCTGACGCCGCGCGACTTCGATCTCTCGCCATACTTCGAGATCGTGAAGTTCAACGTGATCGCCGACGGCGACTTCGATTACCAGCGCATGCGCTGGGCCGAGGAGGCGCCCGGGGCGGCCGGCGCGCAGCCGCAGGAGCTCCCCGAGGCCAGCCCCGCGCGGCGCTAGGCCGGCCGCCCGGGACTCCGGGCAATCCGGGGGGTTCCGCGGGCGGGCGGAGTTGCGCGCGCAGCGGGCGGCACCTCAGCGGCAAGACGGGCTCAAGTTCCCCGCCGCGCCGCCGAAACACAGGGTGGATCCGAACTCATCCTGGGGGGGAGGAGGTTCGGACGCGGCGCCCCGGCGGCCCGAACGGGTCCCGGGGCGCCTCTCGTTTCAGCGCGAGGCCGGCTCCGCGCGGAGCTCGTCCTCCTGCAGACGCAGCGCCTCCTCGTCGTCGGCGTAGTCGCTGTGGCAGGAGGCCTTCTGGCCGGTCGCGGCGCCCATCCGGCTGCGCGTCTTGCTGGCGAGCCGGTGGATCTCCTCGGGGGCGAGGACGCCGCGCCGCTCCAGGATCTCGCGCTGCTCCGCGCTGAGCGCCTCGGTGACCTTCGGCTGCCGCCAGGCGTAGTCCGCGTCCTTCCCGCTGGTGAACTCCACGATCTCCTTGCTGATGCGCACGGAGCACCAGTCGTGGCCACACATCGCGCAGAAGTCGGTATCGACGTCCAGGTCCTCGTCGTGGTACGCGCGCGCCGTGTCCGGATCGAAGGAGAGCTCGATGTGCTTCTCCCAGTTGAGCGCGGCCCGGGCCTTGGTGAGCTCGTCGTCGCGATCGCGCGTGCCCGGGATGCCGAGCGCGACGTCGGCAGCGTGGGCCGCGATCCGGTAGGCGATGCAGCCCTGCTTCACGTCGTCCTTCTTCGGCAGTCCGAGGTGCTCCTTCGGCGTCACGTAGCAGAGCATTGCGGCGCCGTGATAGGCGGCGGCGGTGGCGCCGATGCAGCTCGTGATGTGGTCGTAGCCCGGGAAGATGTCGGTCACGAGGGGCCCCAGCACGTAGAAGGGCGCTCCGTGGCAGAGCCGGCGCTGCAGCTTCATGTTGTACTCGATCTGGTCGAAGGGGACGTGGCCCGGCCCCTCCACCATCACCTGCACGCCGTGCCGCCACGCCCGCTCGGTGAGCTCGCCGAGCGTCTCCAGCTCCGCGAGCTGCGCCTCGTCGGTGGCGTCGGCCAGGCCGCCCGGCCGCAGGCCGTCGCCGATGGAGAAGGTGACGTCGAAGCGGCGCAGGATCTCGCAGATCTCGTCCCAGAGCTCGTACATCGGGTTCTGGCGCCGGTGCACCAGCATCCACTTGGCGAGGAGCGATCCGCCGCGCGAGACGATCCCGATCAGGCGTCGTCGCACCAGGGGCAGGTGCTCGCGCCGCACGCCGGCGTGCACGGTGAAGTAGTCCACGCCCTGGCGCGCCTGGTGCTCCAGGCCCTTCAGGATCACGTCCGCGTCCAGGTCTTCGATGCGCCGTCCGAGGATCATCGAGTAGATGGGGACCGTTCCGATGGGCACCGTCGAGTTGCGCACGATGGCGTCGCGCGTCGCGTCGAGGTCGCCACCGGTGGAGAGATCCATCACGGTGTCGGCGCCCCAGCGCTCGGCCCAGCGCAGCTTCTCCACCTCCTCGGCGGTGGAGCTCGAGACGGGGGAGGCGCCCATGTTGGCGTTCACCTTGGTGCGGCTCGCCCGCCCGATGCACATCGGATCCAGCCGGTGGCCGAGGTGCACCTTGTTGGCCGGGATCACCAGTCGCCCGGCGGCGACCTCGTCGCGCACCTGCTCGGGGGTCAGGTGCGGCTCGCGCTCGGCCACGCGCGCCATCTCGGCCGTCACCACGCCGAGTCGCGCGAAATCGAGCTGCGTCACCGGCGTCCAGCCCGGCGGCGGCGTCCAGCGCGTCTCGCCCGCTCGCGGCGGCGTCCAGCCGGGCGGCATGAAGTCCCAGGCCGTCCGATCCGAGGGCTGCGGCATGCCCGGCGTGTCGGGTGAGCAGAAGCTTCGCGGGCCGCCGATCTCGGGTCGCGCGGCGAAGCTCCCAGGTGTCGTTCCCTGCGCTCGGCTCGAGGGATTGCTCCAGACGGTGGGCCGCTCGAAGCGGTCGTCGGCGGGGCGGTCGGACATGGCGGGCGCTCCTCCTGCGTCGCGGAGCGCGGGCGACCGGATGTCGCGTGCGGAAGAGCCTTCCCTACGCTCGTACGAACGAGTTCAGGTTCGGAGGGTCTCTCTCAGGCCCGGGTCCTCGCGCGCTCTCGAGGCACGCGCGCCCGGCCACCCCTAGGCTCCGCTCGAAGCACGCTATCACGCGGCGCTGCTTCCGCCAACGGCGTGCGCGGCGGCCTCAGGAGGGCTCGCGCGCGCTCGAGCGGCGCGAGACCCGCTCGTGGGCGGCGACCACGTCTCGCGCGGCGCGCTGGTGGCGCGCCTCCAGCCGCTCGCGCAGCGCGGCGTCGTGGAGCGCCAGGATGCGGGCGGCGAAGAGCGCGGCATTGGTGGCGCCCGCGCTCCCGATGGCGAAGGTGGCGGTCGGCACGCCGCCGGGCATCTGCACCGTCGAGAGCAGGCTGTCCAGGCCCTGGAGCGCCTTCGACTGCACGGGCACGCCGAGGACGGGGAGCTGCGTCAGCGCGGACATCACGCCCGCCAGGTGCGCCGCGCCGCCGGCGGCGCCGATCAGGACGCGCAGCCCGCGCTCCTCGGCCTTGCGCACGTAGTCGAGCAGGCGGTCCGGCGTGCGGTGCGCGCTGATCACGCCGATCTCGTAGGGCACCTCGAGCTCGCGCAGCACCTTCTCCGCCGGCTCGAGCGTCTCGAGGTCGGACTCGCTCCCCATCAGGATCCCCACCAGCGGCGCGCGCGTCGTCACGCTCCTCCCCCCCGGCCGCCGGCCGGATGCAGGTCGATCAGGTGCCGGAAGCTATCGGCGTCGAGGGTCTCGCGCCGGAGCAGCTCGTCGCCGATGGCGTCGAGGGCCTCGCGGTGCTCGCGCAGGATGCGCACCGCGTCGGCGTACGCCTCGTCCAGGATGTGCCGCACCTCGTCGTCGATCCGGCGTGCCGTCTCCTCGGCGCAGTCGCGCTGCAGGCCGCCATCCACGCCGAGGAAGCTGCCGTCGCGCGGCCGCGCCGCGTGCATCAGGCCCACCGCCTCGCCCATGCCGTACATCGTCACCATCTGTCGCACCATCGCGGTGGCGCGCTCGAGATCGTTCTGCGCTCCGGTGCTGACCTCGCCGAAGACGACCTCCTCGGCGGCCCGCCCGCCGAGGAGCCCCCGCACGCGATCGAGGAGCGCGGAGCGCGAGAGCAGGAACTGATCGCCGGTCGGGAGCTGGAGCGTGTAGCCGAGCGCGGCCCGCCCGCGCGGCACGATGCTGATCTTGTGCACGGGATCCGAGCTCTCGCAGAACGCCGCCACCAGCGCGTGGCCCACCTCGTGGAAGGCCACGCGGCGCTTCTCCTCCTCGCGGAGGCGGCGGCTGCGGCGCTCGGGGCCCGCCACCAGCTTCTCCACCGCCTCCTCCAGATGCTTCTGCGTGATCTCGTGCTCGCCGAGCCGCGCGGCCAGGAGCGCCGCCTCGTTCACCACGTTCGCGAGATCGGCGCCCGAGAAGCCGGGGGTGGCCTGCGCGATCTGGCCGAGCTCGACCTCCGCGGCGATCGGCTTGCCCCGCACGTGCACGCGCAGGATCGCCTCGCGGCCCTCCAGATCCGGGGCGTCCAGCACCACCTGCCGGTCGAAGCGGCCGGGGCGGAGGAGGGCGCGGTCCAGCACGTCGGGGCGGTTGGTGGCGGCGAGGAGGATCACGCCGGTGTTGGCCTCGAAGCCGTCCATCTCCACCAGGAGCTGGTTCAAGGTCTGCTCGCGCTCGTCGTTCACCATCCCCATCTGCACGCCGCGCTGGCGTCCGATGGCGTCGAGCTCGTCGATGAAGACGATGCAGGGGGCCTGCGCCTTCGCCTGCTCGAAGAGGTCGCGCACGCGCGCGGCGCCGACGCCCACGAACATCTCGACGAAGTCGCTGCCGGAGAGCTGGAAGAAGGGGACCCGGGCCTCGCCGGCCACCGCGCGGGCGATCAGGGTCTTGCCCGTCCCGGGCGGTCCGACCAGGAGGACCCCCTTCGGGATGCGCGCGCCGAGGGTGCGATAGCGCTCGGGATTGCGCAGGAAGTCCACCACCTCCACGAGCTCGGCCTTGGCCTCGTCGCAGCCCGCCACGTCGTCGAAGCGCACGCCCGTGTCCTTGTCCGCCACCAGACGGGCGCGGCTCTTGCCGAAGCTCATCACTCCCGAGCCGGCGGCGAGGCGGCGCGAGAAGAGGGCCCAGACCCCGGCCAGCAGCGCGATCGGGAGCACCCACGACAGCAGGAACTGGGTCAGGAAGCCCGGATGGACGCCGACGAAGCGCACCTGCTTCGCCACCAGCTCGTCCACCAGACCGGGATCCTCCACGCGCACGGTGCGGAAGAGGAAGGGCGCGGTGGGCGGGCCCTCGGCGGGGGTCGGGGGAATGAGACCCGGGAGCCCGGGCAGGGCCGGCCGGGTGGGTGCCGCCTCGGCGGGCGTGCCCGGCTTGCCGGGAGCGGCCGGCGTGGGCGGCGCGGGAGTCGCCGGGGGCGCGGCCGGCGCGCCCGGGGCCTTCGCCACCGCGCCGGGCTTTGGAATGGCGCGGCCCTCGATCGCGGTGTCCTTGATCGCGACCTCGGAGACCTCGCCCTCTGCGAGATAGCGTTTGAATTCGCTGTAGGGGATCGTCTTGTAGGCCAGGTACTGGAAAGCCTCCTGCCAGACCCAGAGCAGGAGGAAGCTCGCCGCGAGGTAGAAGAGCAGGGACTTCCCGGGCGGCGGCAGCGGCCCCCCGGACGGGAGCAGGGGCTTCGGCTCGGAGCGGCGCCGCTCCTTGCCGGCTGCGGGCTTTCGGCCCGCGCCCGGCCCGGCGTCGCCGGGCGGCCCGCGCCGCGGCGTCCGGGGCTCGCCTTCGCCGCCCATGCCCGGACTCTAGCGCGTGCGGCGCGCTAGAGTGCCCGGCGATGCGCGCCCTTCTCCCCGCCCTGCTGTCCCTCTTCGTCTGCCTCGCCGTGGCCTGCGATCGCAAGATCGAGCGCTACGACCCGAACGAGAAGCCGAGCCAGCCCGACCTGGCGAAGATCTTTCCGCCGGGCGCGCAGCGCTCGGCAATGGCCGGGCCGGCTTCGACGGGCGGGGGCCCGCCGCCCGCGCCGGGAATGCCTGGCGCCGGCGGCGGCGGCGACGAGGCCGCGAGCTCCACGGAGCCCGTGCGCGGGCGCGTGGTGCTCGATCCCTCGCTCGCCGGGCGCGTTCCGCCCCATGCGACGCTCTTCGTGATCGCACGCCGCGGCAACGCGGGCCCGCCCCTCGCCGTGAAGCGGGTGCCCGATGCCGCGCTGCCCTACACGTTCGAGATCGGCCCGGACGATCGCATGATCCGCCAGATGCCCTTCGCCGGGCCGATCCAGCTCTCCGCGCGCCTCGACGCCGACGGCAACGCCACCACGCGCACGCCCGGCGATCTCCAGGGCAGCGCGCGCGCCGCCGCCAATCCCGGCGACGCGAACGTCGAGATCGTGATCGATCAGGCCCTGTGAGCCGCGGGGATCGCCGTGAGCGCACCGAAGCCGTGGACCGTCCTCGAGACCGAGCTGCTCCAGGACTGCCGCGTCTTCCGCGTGAGCCGCACGCTCGCGCGCTCGCCGCGCACCGGCGCGACCCACGCCTTCTTCCGCATCGACGCGGACGACTGGGTGAACGTGGTGCCGCTCACCGCCGCCGGCGAGATCGTCTTCGTGCGGCAGTACCGGCACGGCTCGCGGGAGCTCACGCTCGAGATCCCGGGCGGCATCGTGGACCCGGGCGAGACGCCGCCCGAGGCGGCCGCGCGCGAGCTCCTCGAGGAGACGGGATACCGGGCCGACCGCATCATCGCCCTCGGCGCGGTGAACCCGAACCCCGCGCTCTTCGGCAACCGCCTGCACACCTTCCTCGCGCGCGACGTGGAGCGGGTGGCCGGCATCCGGAACGAGGGCGCGGAGGAGACGGCGGTCGAGCTGGTGCCGCTGGCGGAGCTCCCGGCTCGCATGCGTGC
>Ga0316628_100002200_pt1 | contig 14295 bp, 10 predicted proteins | sample OWC_Aug_M2_C1_D5_FD_207648 | JGI IMG/M metagenome (GOLD analysis project Ga0316628, IMG submission 207648) | Wetland soil microbial communities from Old Woman Creek delta, Ohio, United States - OWC_Aug_M2_C1_D5_C | ecosystem: Environmental > Terrestrial > Soil > Wetlands | place: USA: Ohio... | reverse complement strand
GAGGGCGGTGAATGCGCCGAAATAGCCCATGATGAACGCGACTGCAATGAACCCAAACACCACAAAATTGAGCGGGTGGGGAGAAAGGTGGCCGCCCGCCCGCCAAAAAATCAGTGCGAACAATGCCGCGGCAACCACCAGCACCAGACCATCGACCAGACCGCCGAGGAAGCGCCGGCCCAGCGGAGCCAGGGGGAGCCTTGAGACTCTCGCCGACTCTTCGGTTTCCTCGGCCACGGGCTGGGAATCCAGGACGATTTCCACGGGGCGGGCAGGCGTCGGGTCAGCCTCGAGTTCATATTCGCCGGAATCGAACGGCGCGTCATCGAGCGCCCCGACTGCGGCAGGGTGATGGAGCGACATTGAATCCATCGGCGTATCCGCCGTCGGGGGCACTTCGGGCTTTTCCAGAATGGCGTCAAAGGCGCCGCCGGGCTGGGGAAACTCCGCCAGCCTCGAGTCGGGAGCCGTCTCCGCTTCGGCTTCACGCTCCGAATGAAAGTCAAATTCCAAGTTGTCGTCCGTGTCGCCACGTCCTTTCAGGCGCGCCCGCCGCCGGCGAAAGTCCTCCACGCGCTGGCTGAGTTCCTCCTGCAATGGGCTTGCGGCCACGACCGGAGGAGGCGGTGCAGCAGGAATCGTGGGCGCTGTCGAGACGACGCCCGGTGCCTCCCTTGGGGGTTCCGGCCCGGACGGAGCGGCCTCCGGCAGGTGGAGGGAAGGATGTGGCTCCACCGTTTGGGTCTCTCGATAAGTCGCGGCAGGCGCCGGGGCAGAGGCCGCAGACAGCCCCAGGATCTGGGGCGGCGCGCCCGCCGGCTTGCCAGGGGCAAATGAATAGCCGCACTTCTTGCATTGGGGAATTCCAGGATAGCTGACGAATCCGCATTTGGGGCATTTCACGGAATTGCTTGCGCCCTCCAGGCAGCTTCCAAACGAACTTTTGGCATCTTAGCAAAACCGTGCATTACAGCAAAGCGCTTTCAAGTAGAATGGACGTGCTTCGCGCTCCCATGGCTCACACTTTCTTCCGGCAACGTCTGGCACCTCTAGCGCTGCGCGGGGCGCTGAACCTACTCGCGCTGGTCGTTGGTTTGCCCCCGCGACTCCCGGGACAGCAGCCCGAGATCCCGCTTGAACTCCAGGATGCAGAATCTACCGTCAGCATCCGCGCCGATAATCAGGAAAAAGACAAAGACACTTACCGCTTGCGCGGTCACGTCGAAGTGACCTACCGGGGGATGAAAGTAACCGCCGACGAAGCCAGCATGAATGAAACCACGGGGATTGTGGAAGGGCGGGGGCACGTGACGTTTACGGAGTCCGGAAGCCATCTCGAGGCGGACGATATTCACTATAACGTTCACACCGGTGTGGGCTGTTTCACGAATGCGCATGGCTACGTTCGCGCCAAGGTAAGAAAGCGGGCGCGCATGCTGACGACGGAAAATCCTTTCTACGTGAGCGCGCGCAAAATCGAGCGGCGCGGCGAGTCTTCCTACGTGGTCGAAGAGGCGCACCTGACGACCTGCGAATGCGAGAGGAAGGGGTGGACGATCGGCGCCCGGCGCGCCCGGGTCGAAGTCGGCGACAAGGTGGTCTCCCGCGACTCGGTTCTCCGGCTGTTCCGAGTGCCGGTGTTCTATACGCCCATATCGATAAACTCCATCGCTCGTCTGCCGCGACAGACGGGTTTCCTGCTTCCGCACTTCGGGAACTCAACGCAAAAGGGATTCATCGTGGGGGGAGGTTTTTTCTGGGCCATCAACCCCAGTGCTGACCTGCTGTTGGGGGTGGAGAATTACAGCGTTCGAGGTCTGGCCCGCAGCGGGCGCTTCCGCGCCACCCCTAATGAGTCGAGCGATATCACCATTGAGTATTTCGGGGTCAACGACAAGGGCAGCGGCCGCCTGCGGCAATCTCGGGCGCCAGGCCAGAGCCTGCGCGCCGTCGGGCAGACTCGAGATCTGGGACATGGCTTCCGCGGCGTCCTGGATGTCGACTACATTTCCTCGCTGGCCTTCCGGTTCACGTACACCGACAACTTCACCCAGGCCGTCGCCTCGGAAGTTCATCAGACCGGTTTTCTGACCAAGAACTTCGACGCTTACAGCATCAACATCTATACTTCGCGCTATCAGAACTTCCTTTCGACGGCGCAGGTGCCCGGAAATTCGGTCATCCTTCGGCAGACGCCCAGTTTTTCATTTTCAGGAATGGATAAGCAAGTGGGACAGTCACCGTTTTACTTCGCGTTTGACTACTCCATGACAGCCGTGGGCCGCACCGAACCCGGCTTGGATATTTCCCGCCTTTCGGAGCGCGTGGATTTCAACCCCGAGGTTACGCTGCGGCCAAAGCCGTTCCTCGGCTTCCACCTCACTCCGACGGCGGGCCTGCGCGCCACACAGTACGGCGCCAGCCTGCGGCCCAGCGGCGGAGGGCTCAGCCGGCTTCTCGGTGAGTTTACGATTGACCTCCGGCCGCCTTCGCTCGCCAAGGTGTTTTCCCGGCCGCTGGCCGGCTACCGCTTCAAGCATGTCATCGAGCCGGATGTCCGTTATCGCCTGGTACGGGCGCGCGACGCGCAGGCTCTCCAGGACGTCGTCCGCTACGATCAGACCGATATCTTCGCCGAGACAAATGAAATCGAGTATTCACTCACCAATTCGCTCCTCTTTCGCAAAGACGTCCCGGAAAGTCAAACAGAGAAACCCCAGGCGCGTGAGCTGATTTCGTGGAGGCTTTCGCAGAAATACTATTTTGATCCCACTTTCGGCGGGGCGCTGGTTCCGGGACAGCGCGTGGTTTTTGATCCCACGATATCACTCACGGGTTTTGCGTTTGCCCAGGGGCGGAGACTCTCGCCCGTGGTCTCGGTCCTGAAGTTTTCGCCCTTTTCCAATTACGATACGGAACTGCGCGCGGATTTTGGCCCGAACGGCGGAGGCGTGCTGAACGCCGGAATCACTTCGCACTTGCGGAGCGGCCCCCTGGGGCTGTCCTTCACGGACTTCTTTATCAATCGCACCGCGGCGCTTTCGACGCCGCTCGTGCCGGGTGGGGCGCTCTCCAAGCTCCCCTCGTTTCACCTTCTGCGCACGGTGGCAACCTATGGGGACATCAACCGCAAAGGATTCAGCGGCGCCTTTGGCATGGACTTCAACTTTGCCCAGCGAATCGCCCACCAAGTTGTGAATCAGGTCAGCTATAATTTTGGCTGCTTTGCGCTCGACTTCGAGTACCGGCGGTTTGCCCTGGGCGATTTAAGGCGAGAGAACCAATTCCGCGTCGCGATTTCTTTGGCCAATATCGGCACCTTCGGGAATCTGAAGCCGCGCGAGAGACTTTACTGATCTCCGCAGTCAGTCGTCCGTGGTCAGTTGCAGGTGTACGCCGTAACAGAAACTGGTGAACAGCGGACCACGGACTACGGACAAAGGACGCTATTATGGCTTTCCCTACTCACCGACCTCGCCGACTTCGGCGCACGGAATCGATACGCGACCTCGTGCGTGAGACTCGCCTCAGCGCCCGCTCGCTGATCTACCCGCTCTTTGTCTGCCCGGGCACGAAGGTCAAGGACGAAATCAAGTCGATGCCAGGAAACTACCGCTGGTCGGTGGACCTGCTCGTCGAGGAATGCAGGGCGGTTCACGGGCTGGGAATCCCTGCCGTCATTTTGTTTGGGATTCCAGAGAAGAAAGACGAAGTCGGTTCGGAGGCTTACGCTCCCGAGGGCATTGTGCAGCGCGCCGTGCGCGCGATCAAGCAGGCTGTCCCGGGGCTGATCGTTATCTGCGACCTCTGCCTGTGCGAATACACCAGCCACGGGCACTGTGGCACGGTGAAGGGAACAGAGATTGACAATGACTCGACCCTCGAGTTGTTGGCAAAGGCCGCGTTGGCGCAGGCCCAGGCTGGGGCCGACATTGTAGCGCCTTCCGACATGATGGATGGCCGCGTGGCGCGCATCCGCGCCGAACTCGACGCGGGCGGATTCAACCAGATTCCCATTCTGGCTTATTCGGCGAAATACGCTTCGGGTTTTTATGGCCCGTTTCGCGAGGCTGCCGATTCCACGCCGCAGTTCGGTGACCGGCGCTCGCACCAGATGGACCCCGCCAATCAGCGCGAGGCGTTGCGCGAGATCGCCCTGGACATCGAGGAGGGCGCGGACATCATCATGGTCAAGCCCGCGCTGCCTTATCTGGATGTCATCGCCCTGGCGCGCCGCCGGTTCGACGTGCCCATTGCCGCTTATCAAGTGAGCGGAGAGTTCTCGCTGATCGAGGCCGCGGCGCGGCAAGGCTGGATCGACCGCGAGCGGATCATCCTGGAATCTCTCACGTCCATTCGGCGCGCCGGGGCGGACATGATCCTCACCTATTTCGCCAAGGATGTGGCCCGATTGCTAAAGTAGCGCCGGCCGGCCCCGCTCCTCCGGCAAGCGCCCGTTTCTGGGAGTTCGTTGCACGTGAATCCTCTTTCCCGCCGATTCCTCGTCCACATTTTCATCTTCGCCGCGCTTTCTTCCATCCTACCTGCCGCTGACGTCTCACAACACAATGCCGGCCCGCGCTCGCTGGTCCGGAAAATTGATGCCATCTTGCGCCGCAGCGAGGCGCGGCGGGGGCACTGGGGCATCGAAGTCGTCCACCTTTCCGACGGCAAGGTCCTCTATTCGCGCGACGCCGAACATCTCTTTCTGCCCGCATCAAACATGAAGCTGTTCACTACAGCGGCGGCGGTCGAGAAGCTGGGTCCGGATTTTGTTTTCCGAACCACAGTTGAAAGCACAGCGCTGCCCGATACCAATGGTCGTGTGGGGGATTTGATTCTGGTCGGCCGAGGCGACCCGACGCTCGGCAACCGCGTCATTCCCGGCGAGCCCACGCCGCCGAACCAGCCCCCGGCGGACGCTGTCTTCCAAAAACTGGCGGAGCAGGTCGCGGCGCGCGGCGTGCGCGAGGTAATTGGCAACCTCATCGCCGACGACAGTTACTTTCTTTACGAGCCTTTCAGCCACGGCTGGGAAGAAGAGGATTTGCAGTGGGGCTACGGCGCGCCCGTGACCGCGCTCGCCTTCAACGATAATTCCCTGTTGCTGCGCGCCCGCCCTGCTTCGAACGCCGGCGAAACGGCGCAGGTCACGATGGAGCCGATCGGGGACTATTATCGCCTCAACAACCGGCTGATGACGGCGGTGGCTGCACGCCGCAAGCAGATCTATATCGAACGCACGACCGGCTCTAATCAGCTTGATGTCTGGGGTGAGATTCCGCTCGGCGCCGACGAAGAACAGGCTGCGATCTCCATCGCCAACCCGCCCCTGCTGGCGGGCGAGCTGCTGCGGCGCGCGCTTGAGGCGCGGGGGATTCCGGTCCGCGGGCGAGTGGAAGTTCATCACCTCAGCCGCATTGAAGCGGCTATCGCTGATGACTCACGCGCCAATCCGCTTACGCGTGCTGTGCTTGCGGAAAATCTTTCCGCTCCCTTGCGGGAAGACCTCAAGACCATCAACAAGCTCAGCCAGAACCTGCACGTTGAAATGCTCCTGCGAACCCTGGGGCGGGAAGTGAAGCAATACGGCAGCCTGACATTGGGCCTGGAAGTGCTCACGGACTTTGCCGCCCAGGTGAGCATCGCGCCGGGGGAAGTGAATTTCGCCGACGGGTCGGGACTTTCGCGCCACGATCTGGTCGCTCCGCACGCCGTAATTAAGCTGCTCAAGTTCATGGCTGCTTCGCCGCGCTTCGAAGTCTATTTCGACTCGCTTCCCGTGGCCGGCGTGGATGGGACGCTTTCCGACCGGTTCGGAGGGACGCCGGTGAAAGGGCGCGTCCACGCCAAGACTGGCACGATGGAGCACACCAACGCGCTCTCTGGCTTCATGGACTTACCCTCGGGCGAGCGCCTGGCTTTTTCGATCTTCGGGAACGGTCACCTCCTGAAGCCCTCGGAGGGTGCGGCGGCGATCGATGAGATTGTGCTGGCGCTCTATCAGCATTATGCGCGAAGGCGAATGGCACGGTAGCGCTATTGTAGCGCCGGGCTTCAGCCCGGCAGCAGCGGCAGGCAAGGCATACGTGCCGCCTTAGAAGGCGGTGCTACGGAAGGTTTATGAAGACCATCACCATCTTTGGCAGCTCACTTCCCGGCGAAGGCTCTGCGGCGTACGATGAAGCTCGTCTCCTGGGACGCTATTTGGCGGAGAGCGGCTTTGTTCTCTGCAATGGTGGCTACAAAGGTTTGATGGAGGCCTCGGCGCGCGGGGCTCGCGAGGCGGGCGGTCACACAATCGGCGTAACGTGCACGATCTGGCCGGCCTCGGCCAACCCGTGGATTGCGGAGGAAGTCCGCACGGGCTCGTTCCTCGAGCGGTTGTTGGCTCTGATCGAGCGCGGCGACGCTTACGTCGTGCTGCCGGGCGGGACGGGAACCCTCGCTGAGTTGGCGCTGGTCTGGGAGATGATGAACAAGTCCAGCCTGGCCAAAACTGTGGGCGGACAGAAACCCCTGCTGGTCATGGAACGTTACTGGCAGCCGGTCGTCGCCTGCCTGGAACAAGAGGGGTCGCTGGGCAGCGTTGAAAACGCCAGCATGGAGGCCACGCGGCGCACCATGGAGATCGTCACACTGGTGACGAGCGTTGAAGATGCGGTCGCGTACTTGCGCCATCAGCCTTAGCTATCAGCAGAGCAGTCCCGTTTTTGACCGGCCTTGCTTCCTTGCCCCAGCTCTGGGAATGGCACTCCACCCCTACCCGGGGCTTGCAGTTTATGGTACAAAACCTACAGGACCCTTCTACCCGCACCGCAGAGGATCTCCCTCGCAGGACCTCGCCGGCCGCGTTGCGGTGTTGCGCATCGCGGCAAGATGCCAGACTGATTTCCGAACACGACCGATGGCCGTGACAACAGCTTCGAAAGAATCCGATCTCCTGCGCCGCTCCATGCGGCTTTCCCTGGGCATAGGTTTCCTTATGCTGGGGATGAAGATGTTTGCCTACTGGCTGACCGGCTCGGTGGCCATTCTCTCGGACGCGGCCGAGTCAGTGGTCCACGTCGTTGCAGTTTCCTTTGCCGCCTACAGCCTGTGGTTGAGCCAGAAACCCGCCGACCGTAGCCATCACTACGGCCACGACAAGATCGCGTTTTTCTCCGCCGGGTTCGAAGGCGCCATGATCGTGCTGGCGGCGATTTACATCATTTACGTCTCAATCCATAAATGGCTCGGGGGGCTAAAGCTCGAGAACCTCGGCAGCGGAACTTTGCTGACTCTCTCCGCCGCGCTCATTAACGCCCTCCTGGGTGGCTATCTCCTGTGGGTGGGGAGGAAGCACAAGTCCCTCATCCTGGAAGCCAACGGCAAACACGTGCTGACCGATTCCTGGACGAGCTTCGGCGTCGTGGCGGGGCTTTCTCTGGCCCTGCTGACGGGTTGGCTGCCGCTCGACCCCCTCGTGGCCATCGTGGTCGCGCTGAACATCCTCTGGACGGGTGGGAAACTGATGCGCCAGTCGGTGGGCGGACTGATGGACGAGGGCGATCCCCAGACCCAGGCGAAGATCTTGAAAGTGCTGGAGGAGATGACCACCGAAGCCGGAATTGAGTTTCACGGACTGCGCCACCGCAACGCCGGCGCCACCCTCTGGGTCGAGTTCCACTTGTTATTCCCCCGGACGACGCTGCTCGAGTCCGCCCATGCCTTGGCCACCCGGATCGAGGAGAGAATCGAGCGGGAGCTGCCTATGCGGGCGGAAGTTACCAGCCACCTCGAGACCCTGGAGGACCACCGCGCCGTCCATACCCGAGCCCACCATGAAGATTTCCCAGACTAGGCACCTATTTTCCCCTTGACTTGCCCCCTAGAGAATGCTATAAACGATGTTAGCTGCGCCAGTACGGCCGCCTTCCGGCAACCATTTGCAGGAAGCGGGAATGAAGTGAGGGATGATAGCAAGGCGCGCGCCTGCCACAAAGAGGGTGTTCCCCCTCTTTCTAAGCCACCAGAAATCCAGGCCCGGAACAAGTTTGTCCCTGGAGTCTCCTTCGAGCTGAAGCCCCAGGGCTCAGCCGGGAGTTCTTTCCGCGATGTGAGGCAGTTCGTCGCTTCCCTCGCCAGGGAATTTGCGGGATTAGGAGGAATATATGCGGGGAACAACATCCACACGTCTCTTTTCTATCGCCCTCGGGTTAACACTGGTTCTCCTCTTTCCAAGTCTGAGGCAGGCTGCAAAGGCAGCCGGGAAGCGCGACTACGCTCCCAGTGAGCTCCTGGTCAAATTCAAGGCCGGGGTGCCGACCTACGTCATGTCGGATATTCACCGCGGGGCCGGGGCGCGAGTCCTGAAGAGCTTTCGGGCCGATGCGCGGCTCCAACAAGTCAGAATCCCGAAAGGCTGGGCCGTTGAGAGCGCCCTGGCTTACTACCAGTCACGCGCTGACGTTCAATACGCGCAGCCCAACTGGGTCTACCACATCGCAAACACCGTACCCAACGATCCAGCCTTTTACGCGCAGTGGGCGTGGCAGAACACCGGCCAGACCGGGGGTAATGTCGGTGCCGACACGCACGCCACGGCCGCTTGGGATAAGGCCCGCGGACGCTTCACCGTGGTCGTTGCCAGCATCGACACGGGCGTGGATTTCCTGCACCCGGACCTTCGCATGAATATCTGGACCAACCCCGGCGAGGCGGGAGCCAATTGTTACGATGGGATCGACAACGATGCCAACGGCTATCCCGATGACTGCCGCGGCTGGAACATCGTTGCCAACAACAACGATCCGCGCGACGACAACGGCCACGGGAGTCACACGTCAGGGACCATTGGCGCCCGGACCAACAACTTGCTCGCGGTGGCGGGCGCTAACTGGGACGTGCAGATCATGCCCGTCAAGGTATTCGACTCCACGGGGAGCGGGTTCACCTCATGGGCGATCGAGGGCATCGACTATGCCGTCAGTAGCGGCGCCAAGATCCTGAACAATAGCTGGGTGGCAGGCGGGCCTGATCCCGCGCTCCTCGAAGCCATTCGGCGCGCCGACACCGCCCATGCGCTGTTCATCACTTCCGCGGGAAATGCTGGAACGAACAACAATCACGACGCGACCTATCCCTGCAACTACGACAGCATATTGTTCACGGTAAATCCGCCGACGAACATTATTTGCACGGCGGCCACGGATGATGCGGACGGCCTTTGGACCTCGTCGAACTATGGGGCGAATACCGTGCATCTCGGCGCGCCGGGGGTCGATATTCTGAGCACCGAAGCCTTTGGGGCCAACGGCTACCGAACCGGCACCTCGCACGCGACGGCACACGTCTCCGGTGCGGCGGCGTTGCTCAAGGGCTGCAAACCGGGCCTGAGCTCCGCGACCATCAAACAAATCCTTCTCGACACGGCACGGCCCGTGCTGAGCCTGTCGGGAATCACCGTCACGGGCGGCGTGGTGAACTATCAGGCGGCGATCAACGATCCGCGTGCCGCCGGCGCTGGCAGTTGCGACGCTGCGCCCGCCAATGCCTTGCCGGTGGCCGATTCCGGCGGGCCCTACAACGTGAACAGCAAGAAGACCATTCAGTTCGACGGAACGGGCTCCTCCGATTCGGACGGACAGGTTCTGATTTACTTCTGGGATTTTGGAGACGGCGCCGTGGGCGTGGGAGCGAAACCTGCTCACCAATACGCCTTGGGTGGGATATACACCGTGAAGTTGACGGTGCGCGACAATCTCGGCGGCACCAGCAGCAATACTACGACCGCCACCATCCGTCCCCTGCCCAGGAACTAAGACGGCACCAGTTCTTGGCCACCCACGGCGAGTGAGTATTCTCGCCGTGGGCTTTCCTTTCCTTCCCCGCGCTTCCCACCTCAGCGCTCCATCACGCGTTGACACCTTTGTTCCCCGCCGCTACGATTCCATGTGGCGGGAAAAACGAGGGAAGTCGAAAGTCAGAGGGCAAAAGCCAAAAGTGATAATCCCGTCAGGGTCAAACTGCCATTGAATCAACCACCGACATTGGACACGGGACAAAGGACGACGGACACATTCTCGCGCAAGGTGCTGGAGTTCGCAGAGGTCGTCGGGCTATTGCGGGGCTATCTTTCCAGCTCCATTGCCGAGCCGCTGGTGGAGGAACTGGCGCCCGGCGTGGCCGTGGAGCGCATCCGTCGCGATCTGGACCGCGCGCGTGAGGCACGCGAGTACCTCCGCCAAAGTCCGCGCCCCGGGCTGGGGTCGGTGAAAGACCCGCGCGCCATCCTCGAAAGGCTAGCCATCGAAGGTGTTTCTCTGACCGCGCACGAAATCCTGGCGTTGCTGGCGGTGGCACGAGCGGGGAAGGACTTCCGCACGCTATTCCGCGGCACTCCGCTATCCCACCTCGACGAACTGGCGCGCGGGCTTGCCGACTTCCGCGGGCTGGTGGGGGATCTGGACGGGAAGATTCTTCCCGACGGCTCGATCGATTCCTCCGCCAGCCCGGAGCTCAAGCGCATTCGCCATGCCATCGAGCGTTTGAGGGTCGAACTGCAATCGACGCTCGAGAAACTTCTGCGCCGCTTCAGCCAGGAGGGCGTCCTGCAAGACGCCGTGGTCACCATCCGCAACGACCGCTTCGTTCTGCCCATCCGCACGGAAGAGAAGCGGCACGTGGCGGGCATCGTGCACGGCGCGAGTTCCTCGGGCGCGACGGTTTACCTGGAGCCGCTCGAGACGCTGCCCCTTAACAATGAACTGGTCGAACTTCAGGACCGGGAGTTCGCCGAAATCCAGCGGATTCTTGGCGTGTTTAGTGCGATGCTGCGCGAGCGGATTGAAGACTTGCGGAGTGCGGCGAGTATCCTGGGCGAAATCGATCTGGCTTTCGCCAAGGGGGAATTTGCCCGCGCTTACGACTGTTGCCTGCCGGAGTTTGTCTCCGGTCGCGCGCTCACGCTCAAGGACGTCCGCCATCCGCTGCTCGAAAAGACCCTCCGCGCCCAGAAGCGGAGGTCCGTCCCGCTTTCGCTCGACTTGACCGAGCCGAAGACAATGATGATTGTGAGCGGCCCGAACACGGGCGGGAAAACCGTAGCGGTCAAAACCATCGGCCTGGCGGTGCTGATGGCGCAGGCGGGGCTGCCGGTCCTGGCGAGCGAGGCGCGCCTGCCGCTCTTCGGGCGCGTGCTGGCCGACATCGGCGACCAACAGTCCATCGAGGCCAATCTGAGCACCTTCTCTGCGCACGTGACCAATATCCAAGCGATGGCGCGACTGGCCGACGGCAACGATCTGGTACTGCTCGACGAGCTCGGCGCGAGCACCGAGCCCAACGAAGGCGCGGCGCTGGCCGTGGCGATTCTCGAGCACTTCCGCGCCCGTCAGGCAATGACCTTCGTGACCACTCACCACTCGCGCCTAAAGGCTTATGCGGCCGAGACTCCGGAAGCCGAAAACGCCGCGATGGAATTCGACGAGGAGACTCTCGCGCCGACTTATCGGCTGCTGGTCGGCCTGCCGGGGAAATCGAGCGCGCTGGATATTGCCCAGCGATTGGGGCTGGAAACTTCCATTGTCGAGAAAGCCCGCAGCCTGCTTCATCCCGCCGACGCGGAGGCGGCGGCCTTGCTGGCGCGACTGCACGCGCAGAAGACGGAATTCGAACGGGCGACGGCGCAACTCGCGGAACAGAAGAAGGAACTGGAGGCCAGACGGGTTGAACTGGAGAAGAAGTTCCAGGAGGAGCGCCGCGCCAAGCTGAAGGAACTCGACAAGCGGCTGGAGGAAACCCTGCGCCAGTTCGAAAAAAAGTGGCAGGAGACGGTCGCGGAGCTGCGCGCGCAGCTCGAGTCGGCCAAAGCCGCGCGGCGCGTTGACCGCACGGCTGCCAGCCTGAAGCAGGAGGTTCGCGAGGAGTGGAACGCCCAGGTCTTGGACACACTGGGCGCGCCCGCCGCCGCCGAAGAAGCGCTGGTTCTAGGGCCGCCCGTGGTGGGCGACCGCGTCCGTATCGCGAACCTCCCCACGCCGGGTACGGTCGTGGCGATGACGGACGCCGACCACCTGGAAGTCGAGGTCGGCCGGCTGAGGATGCGACTGCGCAAAGATGAAGTGCGCGTCCTCACCCACGGAGCGGCCGCCGCGTCGGGGCCACGCGCGATGGTTGAGGCGCCGCGCAAGCGCGCGGGGTCTGCGGCGACCCATTTCACGGAGGAAGTCGGTCCAGAAACCTCAGCCGAGATCAACGTCATCGGGACGACCGCCGAAGAGGCTCGCGAACAGGTCGACAAATTCCTTGACCAGTCGTTCCTCGACGGACGCTTCCGCCTGCGCGTGGTTCACGGGCACGGGAAGGGGATTCTTCGCAAGAGCTTGCACGAGATGTTTGCTTCCCATCCTCATGTGGAGAAGTTTTACGCGGCTCCGCAACGTGAAGGCGGGGCAGGAGCAACGATCGTAGAACTTAAGATGTGACAGGGGCGACGCAGCTTCGCCCTTGAGATTGGCATACCATGCGAACGCGTGGGGAGGAAAACTGATGGACCTGCCCAAGGTTTTTGAGAAGCTCTACACGGTTACGGACGACGTGGCTATCCATTTCATGGGCGCCGGAGTTCCGCCCGTGCTGGCGACCCCAGGCCTCCTCGCCTGGATGGAGATGACTTCGCGCGAATGCGTTGGCGCCTTGCTCGAGCCGGGCCAGGACACCGTGGGAGTCTCCGTCACGCTCAAGCATCTGACCCCCACCCCCGTGGGAGTGAAAGTGCGCGTGGCCACGAAACTCGTCGGCATCGAGGGCCGCATCTACACCTTCGAGATTGAGGCGTTTGATGAGACGGAAAAGATCGGGGAAGCCCGGCACGAGCGAGCCGCTATTCGCGTCGCCAAGTTCGCGGAGCGCGTGCGCGCCAAGATGAAACCGTAAAGTTGTTCAGGACGAGATCCGAGGATAGTGGTTACACCCGCCTGCTACTGGCTCGAACCGGCGTAAGTTTTTTGGGGAGTCAGGGGGTTGCTTCGGTGCTGGTCGCGCGTGCTTGCAGGCAATTTCGCACCACGGCAATCAACTCTTCCGATTTAACGGGCTTATTGAGGTATTCGGTCACACCGGCATTCATGGCCTCCAGGTAGCTGTCCACCTCGCCGTAGGCGGTGAGGATGACCACCGGCACCTCGATGCCGGCCTTGCGCAATTGCTGGAGGATGCTCAGACCATCGCCGTCCGGCAAGCGAAGGTCGCTGATCACGATATCGAAGGAGTTCTCCTTGAGAATCTGTGCGGCTTGTGCCGCTCCTTCGGCGGTCGTGACCTGAAAGTTCTCACCGGAGAGAATTCGGCTGAGGACCCGCAGGAAGTACGGGTCATCGTCAACTAGAAGGATGCGGCCCGTCAATTCGGTCGCCATGTTGTATTTCTCAGCCAGCGTCTTCGTTGCTTGCTGGGCCTTATGAGACGCTTCACAAGTCCTTCGCGGTTGGTCAAGCACGTCGAGCACCATTTTTCCTTACCAGTTCATTGGAGGGAGAGGTCTCCCACTCTCCGGCCGACACGAAGTCGCGGCTTCAAGGAAGCCCAAGTCTGAGCGTTTTCCGTAAGAGTGCTCGGCGAGGGTGCGAGGGGGGTCGGGGCCCCGTCAAGTATGAAGGCTGGCCGATTCGTGGATGATGTTAGGCGGCCAAATAGGTTGTGCTTACGCCATCTTTTTTCCCCAGCCGGCGGCGAATAGTGCGGGGATTAATATCGAGCAGCTGCGCGGCCCGCAGCCTGTTTCCACGCGCGTATTGCAGCACTGTTCTGATAATCGTGTCGCTAATCTCACGCATTGGACTGCCCAACGTAAACGTCAGCGTAAAGGCGGGCTGCATTTCTGCAGGCGTGTCCGCCTTGATGGTGGCGATGGGCTTGGGATTGGATCCGAACTCCCGTGGTTCCTGGCTTCGAGCCCCAGATACTGTTCTCATGACGATCTCCTTCCGATGACGAATGAGAATTACGGCCACTTTGTCAGCATTTTTGGTTCCCTTATGAACAACCCCCAAGTTATTGAAAAATAGACATCTCGTCCCATTCGGGTGGTCTTTTAGTAACGGACAAATTGAGTCGCTTCGCGCATAATCGTGCGGCATTTGCCCCAACTTTCAGCCCCCGAATGACTGTCTTTGGTCTGGGAAGCAGCCCTTTTCAGCTTCTTTCTTGCCTGTTTTCATGTAGTTGGGGGATACGGACATTTTTGCTTAGCTGGCACCGTAGGTGCCAAGAAGTTTGTCTTAGGGCAGCGGGCCACCAAGGTCCGCTTCATAC
>Ga0316628_100002199_pt1 | contig 14297 bp, 12 predicted proteins | sample OWC_Aug_M2_C1_D5_FD_207648 | JGI IMG/M metagenome (GOLD analysis project Ga0316628, IMG submission 207648) | Wetland soil microbial communities from Old Woman Creek delta, Ohio, United States - OWC_Aug_M2_C1_D5_C | ecosystem: Environmental > Terrestrial > Soil > Wetlands | place: USA: Ohio... | reverse complement strand
GGCGCTCTGGCCGCCCTTGGAGATAATGTACACTACGTCTTTATTCGTGACACTGCCGGCGCCGCCATGAATCGCATCGGCCGCACTGATAAACAGGGCCGGTGTGCCGCAACAGGCTAGCAGATGGGCGAAGCGCTGGGCGATGGCCCGGCTCGTCCCGGCCCCGGCGATCAGAACATGCCCGGGACAGTCGAGAAGCATCTGGGCGACGGTGGCCAATTGAGCAGTAAACTGCGTTCTCAGGCCTGCTACAGCCTGTGCTTCACTATCCACGACGGCCCGCGCCCGCGCGAGCATTTCCTCAAATGTCAGCTTCGCCATGTTCGGATCTTATCCTCTGATCCCGGGAGTGCCCGGCCGTGACGCAGCACCAAGTCTCTTACACATGTTCATTGCTGAACGTTTGAACAACTTGTACTGGCAATGTCCCTCCCTGTCAAATGTAATGCCGACCCATACGGCGAATCCGTGGTTTGTCACTTGACAAGGACGTGACACTGGTCGAAAATCCGAGAAGATGAACGAACCTGAACATGTGTTCACGTATCATGATGGCAACCGACACTGAATTCAGCAGACTTCTACACAAGGTCGCCCGGGCCTATTACGATGACGGCCTGACGCAACAGCAGATTGGCGAGAGATTTGGATTGTCGCGGGTCAAGGTCTCGCGCTTGCTGCGCAGCGCCCGCGAAGAGAAGATCGTGCAGATCACCATCGCGCCGCCGCAATCGTCGAACGCTCAGATCGAGCAGCAACTCGAACAGAAGTACGGGCTGAAGGAGGCCCTTGTCGTCACACCTTCTTCCTATGCTCCGGCCACACTGGTCAGCGAATTGGGTCCCGTCGCCGCGGCCTGCCTGACGCGTGGCCTGCAGGGGAACGAAGTGGTGGCCGTGAGTTGGGGTACGGCAGTTCTGGCGGTCGTGGACGCCCTGCAACCCGCCAGTCTGCCGGAGGTACGCGTGGTCCAACTCATTGGGGGATTAGGCGAACTGGAGGCCAAGACCCACGGAGCCGATCTGGTGCGACGCATGGCCCAGGCACTCGGGGCCAAGCCACGCCTGATCCACGCGCCGGGGATCGTCAAAGACAAAACCGTTCGAGACGCCCTCGTCATGGACGCGCAGGTGTCTGACACGCTGGAGTTGGCCGGTCGGGCTGATGTGGCACTCGTGGGCCTCGGCGTTCTGGCGCCGGATTCGACCCTACTGGCCGGCGGGAACACCCTGACGGCGGCCGAAGTCGGAGAGTTGAGGGCCGCCGGCGTGGTAGGTGACATCGCCCTGCAATTCTTCGATCGCGCGGGCGGCAAGGTCGCCCACCCGATTCATGAGCGAATCGTGGGGACGAGCCTGGAAACAATCAAGGGCATTCCGCGTGTGATCGGCGTAGCCGGCGGGAAAGAGAAGGTCGCGGTGATCCGCGCGGCCCTGTGCGGTGGTTTGATCAATGTCCTGGTGACGGACGATCAAGCCGCGTCTGAGTTACTCGACCAAGACGGTACAAACACGGACTGAAGGGGTGGTTCGCATGAAGCTTGCCATGAATACGTACGTGTACGAGGTGGCCAAGTGGCGCATCGAAAAGACCCTCAAGAGCGCCGCACGAATGGGTTTCCGATATACGGAGTACGCCGCCTGCGGCTCCGGCGACCCGACGAAGATGAAGGCTGGCCAACGCCGGGACCTCATCAAGATGCACCGGGATCTTGGTCTGCACAGCTCGCAAATGCTCCTGGCCAATGTGGAGCACATGGCCTGCCCGGAGGCGAAGGTCCGCCGGCAGGTGCTCGACTACATGAAGGCGTGCAGTGAATTTCAGCTTGAGTTGGGTGGACGGCAGGTGCTGGTCTGCTGGGGCTGTGGCGTACATGTGGCCCACATGATGCCGGAGCAGGCGTGGCTCAATTCGGTGGCCTCGATCCGCAGTCTGGCGAAATGGGGGCTCGACCAGGACCTCTTGGTGGATCTCGAGATCGAGCCGCACGTGTATTTTATTCTCAACAGCAGCGACAAGGCCGCCCGCATGGTGGAGGACATCGGATTGCCGAACGTCTTCCCCAATCTCGATATCGGCCACTTCGTCATCAACCGCGAAGCGCCGCACCGGATCGAGAAGATCAGGAATAAGATCATCCACATTCACCTGAGCGAGACCCAGGGCTACGAACACACGAACAGCATTCTGGGAACCGGCTGCGTGGATTTCGCTTCGTATGTGCACAAGGCGGTGGAACTGGGAATCGAAGAGAACTGCGCTCGGGTCAATGAGCCGTGCATCGCCGGCATCGAGATGGGCGAGCCGCACTATCCGGTCGATGACCCAGACCGTTGGATGCAAAAGAGCTTAGGATTTCTGGCCAGGCACCTGCCGGAAGTGACGCGATGACAGGATAGGGAAAGCGAAGATGAGGAAAGAGAAACTGACTTTCGGGCTGATCGTCGGAACCAGGGGCGTGTTCTCGGCCGAGCTGGCGCACAGCGGCCGCAAGCAACTGCTCAAGCAGATCAAGGACCTGGGCCATCGCGCGGTCATCCTGCCTCAGGAGGCGACACCCAGCGGGGCCGTCGAGACGGTCGCCGACGCCCGCAAGTGCGCCGACCTGTTCAGCGAGCATCGCAACGAGATTGACGGCATCATCGTGGCATTGCCCAATTTCGGGGATGAGCTCGGAATCATCAATACCCTGCAGTTCGCCAAGCTGGGCGTGCCCATCCTCGTGCAGGCCAGCGACGACGACCTGGACAAGCTCGACACCCTGCACCGCCGCGACTCCTTCTGCGGCAAGCTCTCCGTCTGCAACAATCTCTATCAGTACGGCATCCCCTTCACGGATACCGGCACGCACACCGTGGCGCTCGATAGCCCTGCTTTCGCACGCGATATGGAATTCTTCGCCGGCGTATGCCGGGTGGTGGGCGGATTGCGCAATGCCCGGATCGGCGCGATCGGTACCCGGCCGGCGGCCTTCCAGACGATGCGCGCCAGCGAGAAGCTGCTCCAGGCGTCCGGCATCACCGTGGTCCCGGTAGACCTTTCGGAGATCCTCGCGGCCACCACCAAGGTGGACATCAAATCGGCGCGGGCCCGGCGGACCCTGGAGCGACTCAAGGCCTACGGCAATGTGCCCGCCGGCATTCCAGACCTCGGAGCCAAGTTCGAGCGGCATCTGCGGCTCTTCTTAGCCGTCCAGGACTGGATGGACGCCAACGCCATTGACGCCGCAGGGTTCCAGTGCTGGACCTCCCTGCAGCAGAACTACGGCTGCGCCGCCTGCCTGACGATGAGCATGATGAGCGACAGCCTGCGGCCCTGCGCCTGCGAGGTGGATGTGGCAGGCGTCACAGCGATGTATGCCCTGGTGCTGGCCAGCGGCAATGCGGCGGCCATCGTGGACTGGAACAACAACTACGGCGACGACCGGAACAAGTGTGTCGCGCAGCATTGCAGCAACTACCCCAAGAGTTTCCTCGGCGGCGACGTGGAGGTGTCGACGCTGGATGTGTTGGGACGAGCCTTGGGCGAAGAGAACTGTTTTGGGGCCATTAAGGGCAAGGCCAGTGCAGGCCCGATGACCTTCCTGCGTTTCAGCACGGACGACCGCAACGGCCGGATGCGCGGCTACATCGGCGAGGGCCAATTCACCAGCGATCCGTTCAATATGTCGGGCGGCATTGCCGTCTGCGAGGTCGCCAACCTCCAGGGACTGCTCAAGTTCATCTGCAAAAAGGGGTTCGAGCACCACTGTGCGATGGTGCGGTCACACTGCGCCGCCGTTGTGGCGGAGGCCGCGACCACGTACCTCGGCTGGGATTTCCACGTGCATGAGTGAGCGTGAAGGGGACCTATGGTGACGAGCGGGGATGTATGGCTAGAGGCACGGGGCATCTCCAAGTCGTTCCCCGGCGTGCAGGCCCTCACCCGGGTCAATCTCGACGTGTGCCGAGGGGAGGTCCATGCCCTGCTCGGCGAGAACGGCGCGGGCAAGAGCACCCTGATGCACATCCTGGCCGGTGTCTTCGCACCTGATGAGGGCACCATCCGCATAGCGGGCCGGGAAGTGCAGTTTCGCGATGCCCGGGCGGCCCAGGAAACCGGGGTGGCCATGGTCTTCCAGGAACGCAGCCTCGCCGGACCCTTGAGCGTGGCAGAGAACGTCTTCTTCGGACGCCAGCCCGTACGCCGCTGGGGCATCATCGATCGAGCAAGATTGCATGAGCAGACCCGCGCCATCCTGGACGATCTCGGCATCGCCATCGATCCCGGCACGCCGCTCGAACACCTGTCACCGGCGCAGCAGCAAATGGTGGAAATCGCCAAAGCGCTGTCCCTGGACGCCTGCCTGCTGGTGCTGGACGAGCCCACCTCGACGCTCACCGAAGCCGAGACGGCGATCCTGTTCCGCGTCATCGAGCGACTGAAACAGCGCGGTGTCGGGATCGTTTACATCTCACACCGTATGGGTGAAGTCTTCCAGATTTGCGACCGCATGACCGTGCTGCGCGACGGCGTCTGTCAAGGCACCTTCCTCCGGGACACGGTGACGCAGGATGAGTTGATCTCCCGCATGGTGGGCCGCCAATCCGGCTTGGATCGACCTGCTCGGGCCGGGCCCGTAACCAAGGGAGTCCCCGCGCTGGAAGTCCGTGACCTCAGCGACGGGCTACTCCTGGAAGAGATCAGCTTCGTCGCACGTGCTGGCGAGATTACTGCCTTGGCCGGGCTGGCGGGCTCAGGGCGAACAGAGCTGGCGATGTCCATTTTCGGCGCCCGTCCGATCACATCCGGCGTGGTTCTCGTCAACGGGCAGCCAGTGAACGTCCGTTCGCCATCGGACGCCATCGAAGTCGGCGTGGGATACCTGCCGGAAGACCGTAAGGACGCGGGGCTGTTCCTGGAGATGAGCGTGGCGGCGAACGTCACCGCGGCGAGTCTTCACCGGTTCGGCGGCTGGTGGCTGAATGACAGGGCCATGGAGCAGCAGACTGCGGCCATGGCCTGCCGGATGCGGCTGACCGCCGATCCGCGGGGCCGGAGGGTCCAGGAACTCAGCGGCGGCAACCAGCAGAAGGTGATCCTGGCCCGGTGGCTACTGGTCCACCCGCCCATTCTGATCGTGGATGAGCCCACACGCGGCATCGACGTGGGGGCCAAACAAGAGGTGCACCAGCTTCTCCGCGCGCTGGCGGACGAAGGGACCGCTGTGGTCCTCATCTCCTCGGAGCTCCCCGAGATTCTCGCAGTCGCCGACCGCATTCTCGTGATGCGCGAGGGCCGCCTGGCAGGAGAGGTGCCCCGTGAGGACGCTACCGAAGAGCACATCATGCGTTTGGCGGCTATTCGGAAATGACCATGAATCAACGAGAACCAACCCCAGCAGTTGACACCCTATCCACCGCGGCCTTGCCGCGACGAAGGCTGAGCTTGCCGCCTTATCTGACGCGCGAAACCCTGCTGGTGGCCCTGACGCTGGCAGCGATCGTGGGAGCATCTCTCGCCTACCCGACCTCCTTTCCGACCTTCCGCAACTTCTCCGCCCTGTTGCGCAACATGGCGATGGATGGGGTAATGGCGTGCGGCATGGCGGTCCTGCTGGTCAGCGGCATGTTCGACCTGTCCGTAGGATCGATGCTCTCCATGGCCGGCGTGCTGACGGGATGGCTGCTGACCCAGGGCCACGTGCCGGCGCCTCTGGCGATCCTCCTCGGCCTGTGCGTCGGAGCACTGGGCGGCGCTCTCAACGGCTGGATCGTCGCGAAAGTCCGCGTCAACGCGCTGATCGCGACCTTAGGGACGATGCAGATCTTCCGGGGAATCGCGGTCCTCGTGGGCGGACCCGGCATCGCCAACCTGCCCCCTTCCTTTGCCCAGTGGGGACAAGCCCAGTGGCTCGGGCTGCAAGCGCCGGTGTGGCTGATGTTGGTGGTGGCCGCTGTGGGCCAATTCTTCATGGCCAAGAGCCGGTTCTTCCGCCGGTACTACTACATCGGAGCGAATGCCAAGGCCGCCACTCTCTCCGGCATCCCCGTGGATCGCATGCTCATTTTGGCGTTCACGCTCATGGGGCTGCTGGCGGGCCTGGCCGGCATCGCGTTCGCGGCCCGCATGGCCACTGCGAACTCGACGGCGGGCGACGGCGCGGAGCTGCGCATTATCACTGCCGTGATCCTGGGCGGGGCCAGTCTGCAAGGCGGCCGCGGCACCGTCTGGGGGACGCTGGTGGGCGTCTTCTTCATTTCCCTGATCAACAATGTTACGATCTTTGCACGCCTGTCGCCGGAGTGGCAAAGCATCGTCATCGGGATGGTGCTGGTGCTGGCCGTAGCAATGGACCGGTTCCTCAGCCGCAGAGTATGAACGGAGATGGTATGAAACCGACCAAGAACACACCGCATGTTTCGCGACGAAGCTGGCTGCACACACTGGCCCTGACGGGTGGGACCGTCCTGGCGACCTCCTGTGCCAAGCGCGGGGAGCCTTCCGCCGCTTCGGACCCGGCGGCGGACTATTCCCAGGAGGAGTACGTGTGGATGTCCTGCCATGCCAATTTGCCGCTGTTCATGGCTCACGATCACCCGGCCCTGCGGCTGGCAGGCAAGCAATTGGGCGTCCAGGTCACGATCGGTGGTCCGAACACCTCGGACATCCCCAGCTTGATCTCCTACATCGAGACCACCGCCGCCCGTCGGCCCGCCGGGATGATGGTCGTGGCCTGGGACCCCTCCGCCGTGGTTGCCCCGATCAACAAGGCGGTTGAGTCAGGCATCCCGGTGGTTTGCGTGGACACGGACGCTCCGGAGAGCAAACGGCTGTCCTTCATCGGCACCAACTGGTTCGACCTGGGCCTGCGACAAGCGCAGGCGATGGTCAAGGCCCTGGGCGAACGCAGAGGCAAAGTGGCCATGCTGGGCCTGACAGAGCACTACATCGACCAACAGGCCTTCGCGGGTTTCCGGTCGATCGCCGAGAAGGCGGGCTTGACCCTCATGGAACCGCAGAATGATCGCGGTGATTCCGCCATAGCGGCCCGCGTGGCGGCCACGATCATCCAGGCCACACCCGACCTCGTCGGCATGGCCGGATTCGACTCGGAGAGTGGTCCGGGGATGGGTCTGGCGATCAAAGAAGCCGGCAAATCCGGCCAGATCGTCGCCACCTGCGTGGACGCGGAACCGGCACATCTGAGCCTGGTCCGGGAGGGCGTTCTAACCGCCGCCATCGGTCAGAAAAGGGAACTATTCACTTACTTCGGCCTGCGGGTTCTCTTCGAACTCAACCACTCTTCTTTGAAACTGTGCGCCGACGACAAGACCGCCGGTGTTCGCCCAGCGCCCGATGTCATCTACACCGGCAGCTACACCGTCACGCAGAATAATGTGGACATCTTCATCAAGCGCGCCTAGCGTCCTATTCGAGTGTTCTGTTGTCCGTTGCGAGCCCCCCGACCGGCTCTTCGGCATCGATTGTACCTGGTGTCCCTTGAGCACGCCGATCCGCTTGCCGTCCGGTCGTGTGTTTGCTCCCAGTCGACCCGCCGTCGCAATTCCCGCAGGTCATTTGCCAATACAGTAGAGGGCTTTGTCCGTGCGGATGAAGAGGCTGCCCTGCGAGATGGCAGGACTGGCGCAGCATTTCTCGCCCAGCTCGTTCTCGGCCACGATCTTGAACTGCGGGCCTTGCTCCACAACTGTCGTCCTGCCTCTCTCGGACAGGAGATAGACTTTGCCGTCCGCCGCGACGGGCGAGGCCGAGAACGGGCCGCGCAGACGCTCTCGCCAGAGGACCTCGCCGTTCTCGCCCTTCATGCAGGTCAACACACCACTCTCGTTGATCTCGAACAGCAAGTGGTTGGCGAAGACCATCGATGGGATCTTCGACATGTCTTCGAGGTGCGACCACACGAAGTGGTTCTTCGTAACATCGCCCGTGCCGCCTAGGCGGAACGCCCGTACGGCCTCCCCCTCGGGTACGTTGGTCGGGAACGCGGACGTGGCAAAGACCATCCCATCGCCCGACACCGGCGATGGCACGAGACCCTCACCGCGGTGGGCGGCCCACCAGATCTTCTGGCCTGTGAGGGGGTTGAGGGCCTGGATAATGTCGCCGGCACACGTGATGAGTTGCGGCGCGCCGCCGGTATCAACGACGATCGGCGTCGAGTACCCGACGCGCGACATCCCTCGCATCGTCTTCCATCTCTCCTTGCCGGTGGTCTTGTCGAGCGCCAGGACGTAAGATCTGTCCCAGGCTCGTTGGTGGCCGTCATCGGTCTTCGGGTCGGTCCCGTCGAAGTTCATGATCAGCAGGTCGTTGTACTGCATGGGCGAGGAGGCCAAGCCATAGATGACGTGGAACTTGATCTCTCGATTGGTCCATGCCACCGTCCCGTCGTACGTCACGGCGGCGACGCTGGCGCTCGAAAAGAAGGCGTACACATGCTCGCCGTCGGTCACAGGCGTCGACGTCGCGTGCGAGTTGCGCCCGTCGCACACACCCGGGACCTGCTGGAAGACCTCCGTGTCCCAGATGGTCTTGCCCGTCAGGCGATCGAGACAGACGATGTGGCAGCTCACACCGTCGGCGGTAGTTCCGGTCACAAAGACGCGCTCGCCGAAGACGATGGGCGACGACCAGCCGGCATGCGGAATCGGGGTCTTCCAGAGAATGTGGTCAGTCTGGCTCCACGTCACCGGCACCCCCGTCTCGTGGGAGATGCCTTGCCCCGTGGGCCCGCGAAACTGCGGCCAGTTCTCCGCCCTTGCCGACGCTGCCAACGACACGACGAATAACACCACGACGACCGGCAACGCCACCTCCGCGTGTCTTACCGTACTCAATCTCATGCGACTCGCGACCTCCACTATGAAATCATCTACAACGGGCTGATTCACCAGCGAAGCAGCATCCCACTCTGGGTCCCTCCCGCGCCGGAACACCGGCAGACCTTGCCAATGCATAGGGATACTACCGTCCCTGCGACGAGCCAGATGCGGCTCCCGTCATAGTCGTCCAAGCGGGTATAGCGACGGCCGGCTGCCCTTTCTTGTAGATCGTAAATGACATACCGTTCATCTTCAAGACTTCGTCCAGCACCCAAACCTCCCAAGCCGCCTCGATGACCGCACAGTAGGAATCGGGGCTGTAGTACCCCTGGGCCACAGGCCAGTCAATCAGCGCCTTCAGGTCGCGGCCTTCAATCTTGATCACCCTGAACCAGCGACACACGGATTCCTGTCGGGCATCCACTTCTTAGCGCCATCGTACTTGCGGGTGACAAGTCCGGCGTGCCCCGCAAGATCGTGTCCAAGAGAAAACACCGTACGCATCGGCCAGGGCCGCCCTTCCCAAGCGTTTGCCCGGCCGTGCCAGTTGCATCCGCCGGTTCTCGTTGAGCAGGATTCGCGTGGTGCCGATCTTCTCCCGCAAGATCTTGTTCTCCTCCTTGAGGTACTCGATCACATCCTGCTTATGCCGAATGACCCAGCCCGGCGGCATCATCAAGAGCATGCCCGTCGGTGTGACTTTCATCACGGCTCCTCCTATCCCTCTATTCTCCGAAGCCGCAAGGCAAGATAGGGCTTACCCGGCAGCGGAACCGGCTTTCCGCTCCGGAACGTACCTTCGACCGGTGTGATCGTCATGTTCCACGTGTCAATCACCTCCGCCTTGTACTCGAACGTCCTCGGAAGAGGCAATGTCGCTTCGACCGGCTGATGAACGCCGAAGTAGATCAGGTAGTAGTCGTTGCCCTTTCTGCCTCCGGCATACACATTCCATTCCCACGATCCATCCACCGGTTCGAGGCCGACGGGCGGCCCGTCCTCGACACACTTGCGTAAAAGAGCGATCCGAGCGGGACTTTCTCCGTGCAGTACTCCACCTTTGGACCACCAGAGAATGTCGTTCGGATGCACGTATGTCTCGCCGTGGCCTACGTAGCAGCCGACGACCGCCCCCAACCAGAAACGGTGGACCAGCTCCTGTGCGCTGAGGTTGCCCCATGGCTCGCGGATATTGCCCTCGTACTGGCACTCATCGTCAATAATGGGCTTGTCGTACCGGCGGCGCCATTCTTTTGCATCCTGGAGGTTGCTGCTTTGAATACTGGCGTGCGTCACCCACGGCCTCGTGTGGTCGTACCAGCGCGTGCCGTTATCGTAGTTGAAACGGTCGGGGGTGTCGACTATCTTCGCTGGTGCCTTCACCATGCCAGTACAGACGAGATTTATTGACGGTACAGGATGAGTTCAGCTGATCTTCGCTGACATCTGCCAACATACACATTTGCCGACCCGTCGCTATCATCATCAGCGTCATCACGGCCCAAGTTATTCTTCAATTCATCGCAGGGTCTTTCCCTCTTGGCTCTCCACCCAGCGCATGTTTCGGAATTCCGGTTTCGCACCCTGCCAGTCGGCGCCCAGGTCCAGCTTCTTTTCCTGTCCCCCGTCCTTCAAGCGGAGCGTTTCCTTGGCCCCCAGCCGTAATTCCTGGATTCCTCTCCAGTCCGCACGCCCAACTCCGGCGGCGTTGCGAAAATCGGCGGGAGCCAGAACGACGCTCTGCCATTCCGGTCCGCCTTTGAGTAGAACCTCCGCGGCGTAACTGTCAAGCCCGACGACCAGCCGGTTCGTCTGTGCGGCACGCACGTCGAGCACGAGATGGGCCGACACAGGCGCCTGCCATTTCGGGTCGTAGAGCTTGTGCGTCTTCCGCGCCCAGTTGTCCGTCAGGTCATAGGTAAACCACGCCTTCGACCACTGGGCTTCGAAGGTCTCAATCACAAGGGATGGCCGGTCGGTCACCTTCACGCCCGCCGCTTTTAGCTGCTCCGGCCTGGCGATCATCATCCGCGTGGAGAGGCAGAACTGGTTGGCCGTATAGGGTGCGTAGTAGTACCCGGCGCCGGAAACCGGCGTATCCAGAGCATAGAGCACATTGGCATAGACCCACAGCGGTTGGTCCGTGCTCAGCAGAGGCAACTGTGCCCTCCAGGTCTGGCCGCTGCGCTTCGCATCCGCGTGATGCCAGAAGCGGTTCACGGTGTTGGTCATGTCCTCCTTCTCTCCTTCTTTCTTACCTTGCTGGGTGTAGTAGATGTCCACCGACAGTATCTTCTTGGACGGGTCCGGATTCACCGTAAAGGACGGCACACCGTTGTCTGTCTGCAATTGCAGCGCCGCGTCAGGCATTTGCGGGAATTGGAACGTCCCTTTCAAGCACTGATCGAACCAGAGGGGCCCGGCAACCTGGTATTCTGAGGTGTCCTGGTGGTTGTGATGCGGCGCGCAGGTCAAGCGCCACTCCTCGCTTGAGATCTCGTCGAGCGCCTTCTGCAGATCATCGATGTGACCGTGAAAATCATTGGCCGGGCTGAGGAAGATGATGGGACAAGAGATACGTTTGAGGCTTTCATTGTCATTGATGGCGGCACGATAGAGCGGATTCTCGGAAGTGCGATCACTGACGCCGCCGCAGGAAGGCGCCGCCGCCTTGACGCGGGAATCTGCGGCGGCGGTCATGACGGTGATCTTGCCGCCCATGGAATGTCCGTAAACCCCAAGCTTAGCAGGATCTACTTCTGGTTGTTGTTCCAAAAACGTCAAGGCCCGCCGTGCCCCCAGAACGCAGAGAAACCAGGGATTATTGCGGGGCGAATCTACGGCGTCCAGCGTCCACGGGGCCGGGATCACATTGGCAAAACCGTTCTTCTCGTTTCTGCACGGCGCGTGATAGGCATCGAGCGCTCCCCAGTCGGTCGTGACTCTGTAGGCCGGATCGTTCGTCTTTCCGGCCCAAAAGAGCGCAATGTTCTCGTTGTTGACCGGATAGCCCGGCGCGCTTATTCGGCCCGCCCAAGCCAGGGAGATGGTGGCGTAGCCGCGCTTGGCATTGGTCAGAGGCGCTCGGTAGTCGGCATACTGTCCACCGCCATGAATCTGAACCAGTCCGGGTAGCCCTGTGCCCCCCTTGGGGAATCCGTAGACGGCGGCCATCATGGCCTTCTGCCCCTTGAAGACTCCGATGCGGTATCGGACAACCCGCAGCACTACGCCGTCCTGCTCCCATTCCTTGAGTACCTCAATCTCCAGAGGTTCCTTGCGCGGGTCATATCCAGCCCACTGTTCCTCGAAAGTCTGCGGCGCCTTGCCATCCTTCAGCGCTGGAAGCGTCTCGTCGGCCTTCCCAAGGAAAGAACTCAACATCAAGACGCACAGAACAAGTTCGAGCTGCTTCATGTCTACACTCTCATCCGATCTTTGCCATTTGCTTGATGCCCGGCTGCATTGTTGAGGTCTTCGTGTGCAGTATAAGGCCGCCCCCGCAGGAATCCAAGCCGCTTGCCGTCCTGCCACGATGATGAACAGCAGATGGGGCGAAGGCTCTGATGAAAGCGCTTGCCTGCCACGCATCGGTCCGTTAGCCTTGTCGGGCTATGGGACGACACCTGTGGCCTCCGACGCTGGCCGTCTTCCCGATGCTCACCCTCGGCGCGATCTTATGGTTCGACTTGCTCAGCGCAAGGAGAGAAATGGAGTGAACAACCGATGAACAGCGCAAGACTCATCCCCAGCGTCCTGCTCCTGGCTTGGACCGTCTCCGCGGCAGCCCAGACCGGCAGCAGAACAACAACCGACGCCAACTCTGTTCCGCCGATGGCCCTCAAAGGCAAGCTTCTGTTCGCCGACGATTTCAGGACGCCGGCGGAGTACACCAAGCAGTTGCAGCCCGCGGCCGAGGGCTGGCGTGTGCGCACGGCGCATGCCAACTGGGACCGTGGCTCCGAGGGCGTCAGGAGCAGTTGGATAAGCGGCCACATGCCGGTGCTGGCCTATGAGGGGACTTTCCGCGATGCGGTCATCGAGGTTGACTTTCGCTTCCACAGAGAGGAAGGGAAATGGGGAGGATGCCGTATCTCGGCCACGAACGCGGAACTGAACCCGCGGGCGTACGCCGCGTCTGTCTGGGCCAATTCCGACGGTAGCGGCCATGATCGAGGACGACCGCAGGGCCTTCTCCTCGAGCACGATGAATGGAGTGCGGGGCCCGAATGGGTCGCCAACAAAATGGCAGCGTTCGAATCGGATACCTGGTACACCCTCCGCCTAGAACTGATCGGCGACAAGGCCCAGGCCACCTGCCATGGGGTCACGGTCTACGGGACCCACGAGAAGTTCGGCCTGATGCCGAAGACCTCCCTGTGGCTGGGCGTCGGGACCTGCCCGCATGAACTACGGAACCTGCGCGTGTATGAAGCGACGCTGAATCCGGCCTGGAAGGCCCCGGCCTCCCCTCCGGTCCTCAAGCCGGCCCAACCGGCTCCGCAAACGGGAGCCGCCCCCGCCAAGATATCTGCTCCCGCGGCCAAGACGGACGATTTGACTGTCGGCTGGACACCGGCACCGTTGAAGTTCGACATCCAGAAGGCGTGGGACGTGGATGTCAAGGACCGCTACCGGTACGATGCCGCCACGGGCACGCATACCCTTTGGATTCTCAAAGGTGACAAACCCCATGCCCCGCCGCCGAACCGCACGGGACCACGGGCGGAGCTGCGCTTCCGCAACGATTATTTGACGGGCGAGCATATGTTTGATGCTGACGTGTACATCGTGCGTGGCACCACGGATGCGTGTGTGATGCAGATCTGGGGCTCCGGCCTCAGCGCCACCACCATGATGATCCACGTCCGACAGGGCGGCCGACTCGAATGTGGCGGCGGGGTGACTTTGAAAGAAGACGCCTACGACAAATGGTTCAATCTCAAAGTCATGCACAATCCCGCCGGCGCCGGCGAAGTCAAGATCTACATCGACAACATTCTGGCCGGTACCCGGCCCGGACGCGGCTTTCGCAAGGATGGGGGCGGCTTCTATTTCAAATGCGGCGTCTATGGCTTGAAGGGCGATCGGGCCGAAGCTCGCTTCCGCAATATCAAGCTGTGGGAAAAGCCCGCTCCGTCTCAAACCAAATCGAAGGAGGAGATCGTGTCGGCTTTACCGCGGCCATAGCGACGCGCGAGCGAACACTCTGCTTCCCGCCCTCCGTCGTGACCGGCAAATCGCAAAGATCGGCTTTCTTCGTGCTTGATGGAGGGTTACGACGTGCGGGCTTTCGTCGGAATCCCTGCAGGCGGAGACATCCTGTAGACACGATCTCATGAGAAACACACCGATCTCGATTATGCCACACTCGTATGGTGCAGATATTATCCGAGCGCAAATTCTGTATTTGCGTGACTTGCGCCGTTATCCAAGATCGCGCTCGGTACTTGGTTACCGCCACTCGCAGAG
>Ga0316628_100002198_pt1 | contig 14297 bp, 10 predicted proteins | sample OWC_Aug_M2_C1_D5_FD_207648 | JGI IMG/M metagenome (GOLD analysis project Ga0316628, IMG submission 207648) | Wetland soil microbial communities from Old Woman Creek delta, Ohio, United States - OWC_Aug_M2_C1_D5_C | ecosystem: Environmental > Terrestrial > Soil > Wetlands | place: USA: Ohio... | reverse complement strand
TAAGCAAAGTTACAATCGAGGGCTCTGGAGATGCCTTGCAGGCCAACGACTCGGTCTACCTGGTCAACTGCCGAATTGTGGGCTATGCGGATAATGTCCTTGGACGCGGGCCGGCGTTCTTTAACCATTGCGAGCTCATTTCGCTTTTCGGCCCCCACATGTGGATTCGCAACACTTCCGCCAACCACGGGAATGTCTTTCTGAATTGCAGGTTCCGGGCCCTCGGGGACAGGGAGACAGTGATTGCCCGCGCGCCTACCAACCACGGAAAAAATTACCCATATTGTGAAGCGGTGTTGATCAATTGCGCCCTTGCGGGCGTCAGCCCCGAGGGGTGGGGGCCGGTGGGCGGCGACACATCGAATGTTCATTATTGGGAGTACAACAGCACGAACATCAGCGACGGCAAACCTGTTGATGTGAGCCAGCGGCGTCCGTTTTCCAGACAACTGACCCAAGAGAACGACGCCGAGACCATCGCCAACTATAGCGATCCCACTTTTGTACTTGGCAGCTGGACACCTTCGATGGCACCCCTCATCCTGTCGCAACCAGCAGCAGTCATTGCAGCGGCCGGGCAAACGGCGACCTTCACGGTCAAGGTGGCGGCAATTCCCAAAGCGACCTATCAATGGTTCAAGAACGGCACAGCCATCAACGGCGCGACGGATGCGATGCTAGAAATAGAGAATGTTCGCGCGGGCGATGCGGCGACCTATACCGTCAGCGTGATGAATGGATCGGGCTGCGTAACGAGCCAGGCAGCAGCATTGATGGTGAAGTAGGATGGCCACGGGATCAGAAAACTTGGCAACAGAGGTCGGACGAATAGGTTAAACACCGACGGACTAGCGGTAGTTGGGCTGATACGATTTTCCACTTGCCACGGGCGCCGCTGTGGCCGTTGGGCCGCCAAGTACGTTGTCCGAATTCTCCTGCCAGATTGATGAATCCACTATGAAGTTCAACTTGGACAAGAACAAAACGTTGTATGTGAACAATCGCAAAGAATGGCGCGCCTGGCTGAAGAAGCACTACAAATCCGAAAAAGAAATCTGGCTCGTCTATTACAAGAAGCACACGGGAAAACCGCGCATTCCCTACAATGAAGCGGTCGAGGAAGCGCTCTGCTTCGGCTGGATTGACAGCACGGTCAAGAGTATTGATCAGGATAGGTTCGCCCAAAGATTCTCGCCAAGGAACCCCAAGAGCCGCTACTCACAAGCGAATCGGGAGAGGCTCAGAGCACTAGCTGAGCAGGGGAAGGTGATGAAAGAGGTGTTGGCAACCCTAGATCTTGCGGAGGAAGAGTTTGAGATTCCGTCGGATATCCTGGAGGCTATCCAGGCCAGCAAAGAGGCTTGGAAGAACCTTCAAGGATACTCGCCATCCTACATACGAATCCGAATTGCTTTCATAGACGGGGCGCGAAACAGGCCCGAAGAATTCAAGAAGCGTTTGAGATACTTTATTCAGATGACAGAGAAGAACAAGCAATTCGGGTTCGGCGGCATTGAGAAATACTACTGAAAGCAAGTCCTGTCAATCAGGGTAATGAAACGACCGCCCAACAAGCGCTCGTACCTGACGCTGCTCCGGTGGCACTTCGGGGCACGGCTGGGGCATACGAAAGGAAACAGAATGAATGTCCTCTTATGGGCTTTGCAGATAGTGCTTGCCTTGAAATTCGTCTCGGTTACTTACACACACGGCTTGCACCCAGACGAGACAAAAATGCAACGAGGGAGACAGAGGCTTGGGGCTTTGGCTCGGCCTCTGCTAGTCCTGATCGCCGTCTGCACACTTTTGGGCGGAGTCGGTCTGATTTTGCCGGCCGCAACCAGGATTCTGATTTGGCTGACGCCTTGGGCGGCGGCGCTGCTCGCACTGATGATGCTATTTGCCGTCGGGTTCCATATTGCCTGCCGCGAAAAGCCCAATACCGTGGTCAGTCTTATTCTTTTCGCCTTTGCTGCATTCCTTGCCTATGGGCGATGGGCGATTGCCCCGTTTTGAGCACAGTTTGATGCCGATCGTATGTGTTCCGCAAAGGGTTCGTGCCAAGGTCTGATTTCCACGTGATAATTGGGACAGCCCAACACTGACTCACCTGACCGCCTTCTTCGGCCCAAAATACTGGCCCCGCTCTCACGTGGCCGCTGTTTTGTACGCCGCGCTTTTCATCCAGCACAGTTCGCCAGGATGCCGGCAGGTGTCATGGTAGGGTCGAGTTGCTTGAGCCTGTCCAGACTCGCCTTCCATGGCTTGACCCGGTATCCCACTTCCGTATAGAACTCGTTGCGCTCACGCCGCGATGGCAGATGCGTCCTCGCCCATTCGCTCTGATAACCCAACTCCAGCGCGCGCTGAAGCACCGTATGCCCATAGATGAAATGCGCCCCATCCATGAACGCTTTACGCACTGGGGCCAGCTCAGGCGCGTCAAAATCGTCAACTAGTTTTTGCCCAAAGCTGTTCATTTCGGTCCCGACGTTTAAAGGCAATGCTAATTGCTCCGCAAGTTGAACGATCTCGTAAAGCTTTTGAACCTTGAGGCGGCGTGTCTCAGGGTCAGAGATATTCCAGTTGCGATCCGGTATGATGTTCAGCGCAACTGCGCCCTTGCCGATTAAGAGATTCAAAAGCTCTTCGATGGCTTGCTCTCCGGCAGAGGTGCCGTCCAGCCACGTCGCGCAGGGCAAAGCGCCGCACTGGACGATAAAGCTGTGAAACTCTTCCACCGTGGGAAAAGACTCTGGGCCAGGCTGGACATACCCCACGCCGCCGCGTTTCATCAGCCTGGCCCGAATCAGGTTCTGAAATTTGGCTGTGTCGGCAATCACCGATGTCACTTGATCGGGGGAGAGGTTAAGCTTGGTGGCCCAAAACTCTGGCAAATCCAACACCATGCGCTCGGCTGCGTGCACGTAAGCGGCGAGCATGTGTCGCTCGGTCGCACTGCCGGCCGGCGTGAGAGGCAACACGTCCCTTTCGTAATCAATCGTCACCGGGGCCAGGTGAGCGTTGATGCGCGCCAGCATGTCCCGGTTGCGCCGTTCCGCACGCTGACGCATGTCTGCCAGGATGGCCGCCGCGGCTCCCTGAGCCTGGCTCGAGGTAAACCCAATTCCCATGTCATAATACACTCCCGGCTCGCCCGGTGAGTTGATCTCGCGCGTCGCAAATTCGGGAATAAAGACGCGGGTCTCGATCCCTGTGCTGGCGCGCACCTCAACCATGTCGCAAGCAATCAGAAACTCGTCCACACCATCCAGCACATCGAAATCCACACTTCCGATCAGCCGGAAGCCGCGCCGCTTGGCCAGCCACGCCAGCGACGCAGGTGAATGGCCATAGGCGTTGAAGGAGAAAAAGGTGTGGCAATGCATGTTCGCCACATCTGCTTCTGCGGCAGGCGAAATTTCGCCCTGTTGAGCCAACGCGACCAACTTGACCAGAGCGTCGAAGCGAGTGCTGCGGGAAAAGCTATTGAGGTCCTTTTCCAAGTCAGCGATTTGCGGATTGATGAGTGATCTCCTTTTCATCCAGCGGCGAACAGGTTGCGGTAACGAGTATACGCTTCGTCCCAGCGGCTCGTCTCGCGAGGCGAAAAAGTTTCTGTCCCAAAGGAACGACGGATGACCTCGCGCCCCTCCTCAAGTGAGCCAATCGCTCCCAACGCCAACAACTGCATCAGCGCATTACCCGCCGCCGTCGCCTCGACAGGGCCGGTCACCACAGGCCGACCGATGGCATCCGCTGTGAACTGGTTGAGCAAGCGGTTCTGCGAACCTCCGCCCACGATGTGCAATGTGTCCAGGCGATGGCCTACCAGTCCCTCCAGCCTCTCGAGTGTCCAGCGATACTTACATGCCAGGCTCTCAAAGACCAGGCGAGCGATGGTCCCCTTATCCTCAGGTGGCTTTTGTCCCGTGCGCACGCAAAACTGCCTGATGCGAGTCGGCATGTCGCCGGGTGGCATGAACTCTTGTGCGTCCGTGTCAATGAAAGCCGTAAACGGCTGCGCGCCAGAGGCCAGCCGCGTGATTTCGTCGTAGGAAAAGGCCTGACCTTCGGACGCCCAGGTGCGGCGACATTCCTGGATCACCCACATTCCGCTCATGTTCTTGAGGAGGCGGACGGTGTTGCACACGCCTCCCTCGTTGGTAAAGTTGTACTCGCGGCTCTTGTCGGTGATGACAGGCTGCAGCGTCTCGACCCCCATGAGCGACCAGGTGCCGGAGCTGAGATAAGCGTAACTGCCTGCCCCGACAGGCACAGCCGCCACAGCGCTGGCCGTGTCGTGACAGCCGGGCGCGATCACCGAGACGTGGTGGGCGTTCGTTTCATCACGGACCGCTGGCAGCAGATCGCCCAGCACTGTGCCGGGCTGGACAATGTCGGGGAAAATATGTACCGGGATGCCCATCTTTTCGATGAGTGACTTGGCCCAGCCGCCGGTATAAGGGTCGAGGCATTGGCTCGTACTGGCAATCGTCCGCTCGCTCACTTGGCGGCCCGTCAACCAGTAGTTGAAGAGATCGGGCATCATCAGCAGCTTGTCAGCCGCTGCCAACGCGCACGACTTTTGAACGACCATAGCCAAGAGCTGATAGAGCGTGTTGATCTGCATGAACTGGATGCCCGTTTGTGCAAAGATCTCTTCTCGCGGCACCCGCCGGAAAGCCTCCTCCATCATGCCGTCGGTCCGGCTGTCGCGATAGTGATAAGGGTTGCCCAGCAGTTCGCCGCACTGATCCAGCAATGCGAGGTCAATTCCCCAGGTGTCGAGGCCAAGGCAGGCCAAATCGGGCGCTTGACCGATGGCCTTTGCTAGACCTTGCTTGATCTCGGCAAAGAGGCGCAGCGCGTCCCAGTACAAGCTGTCCAGCACGCGCACAGGTCCATTCGGGAAGCGATAGACCTCTTCCAGTGCCAGTCGCGCACCATCAAAGCGGCCCAACACGGCGCGTCCGCTTTCTGCGCCAAGGTCAAATACGAGGCAGTTCTTGGTCTGGGTCATGGTCAAATTCCTCCGTCGGCTACGGGGTTCTCAGACAGGCTTTTAGCGCATCTCCTGCCCGCCGGTCACGTTGATCGCCTGGCCGGTCATGTAGCTGGCCTGGTCAGAAGCCAAAAAGACCACCGCGTTGCACACGTCGTCGTAGGTGCAACCTCGCTTCATGGGCACCTGGTCAATGTACTTTTGACGCACCTGTTCTTCCGTGATGCCCTGGTTTCTGGCATATTGTTTGAACAGTGCGTTGGGGCCGTCTTTCCACAAAGGCGAATCGAGCAGGTTGCCCGGGCAGACGGCGTTGACGCGCACGCCGTACTCGGCCAACTCAAGCGCGATGCTTTGCGTCAGCCCGATCCCGCCGAACTTGCTGGCGGCATACGCCGAATTCTTGTAGCTGCCCTTCTTGCCCGACTTGGAATTGATCTGAATGATGGCGCCGCTGCGCTGTGCTTTCATCACCTTGGCAGCGTGCTTGGCGACCAAGAAATAGCCAAAGAGATTCACATTGATCACGGCCCGCCATTTTTCGGCGGAGAACTCGGTCACTTCTTCCGCGATGAGAATGCCGGCATTGGAAACCACAATATCGAGCCGCCCGAATTCCCGCACCGCACGCCCGACCATCCCCTCAACTTGAACTTCGTCGGTCACGTCCACTTTGAGCGCAATGGCCCGGCGATCACTGCCGGCCACAATCTCCGCCGCAGTCGTCTTGGCGCTTTCCTCGTTGACATCGGCGACCAGAACATGCGCTCCCTCCTGAGCCAATCGCTTCGAGAGCGCCTGCCCCAATCCTTGCGCGCCGCCGGTAACAACTGCAATGCGATCTTTCAAAAGCATGGTCATCGAACTCAATCCTCCAACATCAATCGCAGAAATTCTTTTTCCGCTTCCACCGTCCACTCGCGCCCATCCTTGAGTTTAGCATAGACGCTCGGTAGCTTGTCTTTCAGATCCGGCAGCGCCGTGAGCGGCATCTCTTTGATGTGCGGGAAGATGACGACCTTGCCAGGGAAGGTGGTGTCCTTCACAGCTTTCAAGCCATCACGGGCGGCGCTGAGCGAGCCAACCGCCGCGACCGACCGATTGGGCGATAGCTCGCCCGATTCCGCCTGCTGAAGCATCAGCCGCAGGTCGGCAATTGAGGAAGCCGAATGCCCAAAGACGCGAACGGATTTCAGGTACGCGTCGCTCAGATCGAGTTTGGCCATAGTGCCACGCGCCACGCCGGCAAAGATGTTCATGATCCCTTTGGGAGCCACGTACGAAGTCGCGTCCGAGATCACTGCCGGCACTGGAACCAACACGATGACATCGTCAAAGCCTTGTTCCTTGAAGCGGGCCATACCGGCCTGGTAAGCGGCCTGGTTGGTTGGATTGAGGCAGATGAACTCGATGCCTTTGTCGGCAGCCTCTCCCGCGAAGGAGGTGCACAGATCGTCGAGGCGCAAGTCGCTGACATCGGTGCAGACGATGGTCTTGGGCCCGTGCGCGACTTGGATGGCGCGTTGGACGTGCATGCGGCCCATCGGTCCGCCTGCGCCCACAAACCACGCCCGCCCTCCGGGCTTGAGCGTGGAGCGGGCTGGCATCTCGCTATAGGCCGCCGCAACATCGGGGCCAGTCGTCCCAACATAGAGCCAGCGATCATAGTGGATGCGTCCAACGTCCACGTTGATCGGCCGAGGCAGCGGCTCATCGGCAAGGATCGCCAGGATGCCATGATTAGCGAGGCGCGGGCTCACAGCCTCGATGATATCCGGGTCTGCGCCCAAGAGTACGATGTCGTCTATCTGTTCCACGGATGGGTTGGCGAGGTCGGGCACGGAAACGACCTCAACCTGAAGGGATTTGGCGCGTTCCTGCAACCACCAGGCAAAATCGGCTGGCACATTGGTCAAAAGCAGCCGGGCCGGAGTCGAGGCTTGATCAAAGCCCTGGCTGATCGTGTAGGCCCGCCCGCCGCTGTCTGCATCGGCGTTGCGGACAGCGCCGATGATCCAGGTCGTGCCGCCCTTCTTCAGGCTGGTGCGGTACTGAAGCCCATAAGCGGCGATGACACATGCCCACGGCTCCGTCAGCGCACTTTCGGCATAACCGGTCTGGGGTTGCACCGGGATGAGGTAATTGCCGTCGTCGCCGTTGAGGATGCGCTGGTCAATCACCGCGTACTTGGAAAGACCTCCCTGAAGCATGTAGCCATAGGCATAGTTCACGCCTTTCACATAGATTTCTGCCTGCACGATAAAGCGGTCTCCCACCTTGTACTGGTTGCGCAGGTTTTCGCCCACGCCCACGACCGTGATCGAAACCTCGTGTCCGAGCACGACCGGGTCTTTTCTAATGTCGCGGAAGATGCGAGGATGCTCCTGGCCGAGGCTGATCACCTTGATGTCAGAGAAACACAGACCGCAGGCGTCGTGACGGACGAGCAATTCGTCGGGGTCGTATTGGGGCAGTGGCCTCTCAATCGGCTGTCCATCGCGCCCCAAGTTCTCCAAACCAGCGCCGTAGAGAGGCCAGAGCCGATTCGGCCCCTTGATCGGCTGATCACCTTTTTGATATTTCACCAATTTATCCAGCACCATTCATCTCCTCCCCACATCCCTTAATCAACAAAAGACGATTGACGAAGGACGAATCCACTTTCGCCCTTCGTCTACGAGTCTTACCGAGCCCCTCCCAAACACAAATGTCGAATGACGCATCAGTACACTCGTCATTCGACATTCTTTATTCCTACTTGCCGGCGATGAACTCTTCGACTTTGCGCCGGGCCACGCTGTCGGTGAACTGCTTGGGCGGCGACTTCATAAAGTACGATGAAGGCTCGACGAGCGCGCCCTTCAGGCCACGGTCGAGTGCGATCTTGGCGCAGCGCACCGCGTCAATTACGACGCCGGCGCTGTTGGGGCTGTCCCACACTTCCAGCTTGACTTCCGCCTTCAGCGGCACGTCGCCGAACGTGGTGCCTTCCATCTGGATGTAGCAGAACTTGCGGTCGGTCAGCCACGGCACGTAATCGCTGGGACCGACGTGAACGTTTTCGGGCGCCAGCTCGTAAGGAAGCTGGCTGGTGACGGCGTTCGTCTTGCTGATCTTTTTCGACTCGAGCCGCTCGCGCTCCAGCATATTCATGAAATCGGTGTTGCCGCCAAAGTTGAGCTGGTACGTCCGGTCGAGCCGCACACCGCGCTCCACGAACAGGTTCGTGAGGACGCGGTGCGTGATCGTCGCGCCGACCTGTGACTTGATGTCGTCGCCGATGATGGGCAGGCCACGTTCCTCGAACCGGTGCTGCCAATACTTTTCCCGTGCGATAAACACCGGCACGCAGTTGACGAACGCACAGCCCGCATCCAAGACTTGTTCGACGTACCACTTGGTCGCCATCTCGCTGCCCACGGGCAAATAGCTGATCACCACGTCGGTCTTGGTGTCCTTGAGAATCCTGACGATGTCGGCGGTGGGGCCGGGCGCTTTGGTGATGATCTTGGACAGATACTTGCCCAGCCCATCGTGCGTCATCCCGCGATACACCGGCACGCCGAGCTTGGGCACGTCGGCGAACTTGTACGTGTTGTTCGGCGGCGAGTAAATCGCTTCAGCCAGGTCTTTGCCGACCTTGTTGATGTCAACGTCAAACCCGGCAGTGAACTCGATATCACTGACGTGATAATTGCCCAGGCGGACATGCATCAGGCCGGGGACGGCATCGTTGTCCTTGGCGTTCCGGTAGTAGTGAACGCCTTGAACGAGCGATGAAGCGCAGTTTCCCACGCCGACGATGGCGACGCGGACCTTACCGGTTTTCTTAGCCACAGTTCTATGCTCCTTTTTGAAAAGTCGTGTTGATTGCAGCGAAAGTCTTCGCAAGGGTGAATAGTTTTTCCGCGAATAACGCGAATGGACACGAATGTAAAAAAAATGAGTGCAGATTCGCGTGATTCGCGGATAAGGACCTAAGACTGAGCCAGCCAGAGATAGGGTTCCTCAATCATGTCCTTGATATACTGCAAGAACCGCGCCGCCGGAGCGCCATCCACCAGGCGATGGTCAAAGACCAGGCTCAGCATCAACATCTGGCGCACCTCGACTTGACCGTTGCGCACGACGGGCTTGGGCGTGATGCAGCCCACGCCCAGAATGGCGGCTTCGGGCAAGTTGATGACAGGCGTAAAGGCCAGCACGTCATACATCCCCAGGTTAGTGATCGTGAACGTCCCGCCAGTCAGGTCGTCGGGCAGCGACCGGCCGTTGCGTGCACGGTCAACCAACTCACGGAACTCGGTCGCGAATTGACGCAGGCTCTTTTTGTCGGCGTCACGAATGACGGGCACCAGCAGCCCACGCTCGGTGTCGGTCGCCATGCCCAGGTTGATGTGCGCCAGTCGCTCGATAGCATCGGGTGCCTGACCTGAGTTTGAAGGAGCCAGGCGAGCGTTCATGTACGGGAACTGGCGCAGCGCCATTGCTACGATTTTCGCGAGCAGATCGTTGTAACCCGGAGCAAAGCCCCACTCTTCTGCGACGCGGGCCTTGAGCCGCTCGCGCATCGTGACGAACTCGGTGGCATCGGCCTCCATCAGCAAAGTCACGCGAGCTGTCGTGTGAACACTGGTCGCCATCCGCTCGGCGATGATGCCGCGCACACCTTTTAGCGACACGCGCTCCGAGACCTCAACTTCTGGAAGGATCACAGACGGCATAACAGCAGGGGGCGTCACAGCAGGCGCTTTGGCTCGTTCCACATCTTCTTTGGTGATCTTGCCGCCCGGCCCTGTGCCCGTTACTGCGCGCAAATCTATGCCCGCCTCGGAAGCCACTTTCTGCGCCACCGGCGTCACTTTGGGAAGTTGGCTCAGGTACGCCAACACATCTCGTTCAGCCACACGCTGACCATCGCCGCCGGTCGGCGTGACCTGCGCCAGGTCCACATCTTTGGCGGCAGCCAACTTGCGTGCTCGCGGCGAGGCAAACACTTTGCCTTGAGCTTGAGCGCTGGCTGCAACGGCTGTCGCTCCTGCAGCACTCGTCACTTGTTCGACCGATGCGACAGTGGTAGTTTCCGCTGCCGGTTGCCCACCGGGCACGAATTTTTCTTCAGGCTTGCCAATGGTCGCCACGACGGTGAGCACGGGCACGATCTCGCCTTCTTTGTAGGGGCCAATGTGCAAATAGCCTCGCGCGCTGGATTCAACGGTAAAGAGCGCCTTGTCAGTCTCGACTTCCAGGATTCCATCGCCCTGCTCGATTTTGGCTCCATCGGCAACCAGCCAGCGGACCAGGGTCACTTCTTCCACGGTCTGCCCGAGCTTGGGGATAAAGACTTCTTTTGCCATTAGCTGACCACCTTTCGGCAGGCTGCGATGATGCGCTGGACATTCGGGATGGCCAAGTCTTCCAACACTTCGGCGCGAGGCACCGGCACATTCGCCGCCGCCACGCGCACCATCGGCGCATCCAGCCAATCAAACGCCTGCTCGTTGACCTGGGCCATCACTTCATTGATGAAGCTGGTGTTTTCGTAAGATTCGGTCAGGCCTACCAGACGTCCCGTCTTTTTGACCGACGTGACAATCGTCTCGATATCCAACGGCTTGAGCGTGCGCAGGTCAACCACCTCGACGTCAATGCCCTCTTTCGCCAGAACCTCGGCGGCCTCCAATGCGCGATAGACCATGCGCGAGTAGGTGACGAGAGTCACGTCTTTGCCTTCGCGCTTCACATCCGCCACGCCCAGGGGAATGAGGTATTCTTCGTCCGGCACCGGCCCTTTTTCTTTGTAGAGCATCTTGTGCTCGATGAACATGACAGGGTTATCGTCACGAATCGCAGCCTTGAGCAGCCCCTTGGCATCGTAAGGCGTAGACGGCATCACAACGTAAATGCCGGGGAAGTGAGTCCACAACGATTCGAGGCTCTGCGAGTGGTGAGCCGCAATCGCGCGGCCCGCGCCACCCTCGGTGCGAAGGACCATCGGCACCGTCGTCTTGCCGCCGAACATGTAGCGGTTCTTGGCGCCCTGGTTGGCGATTTGGTCCATCGCGAGCGGCGTAAAGTCCACGTACATGATCTCGGCAACCGGGCGCATCCCGGCCATGGCCGCACCCACAGCCGCACCGCCGATGGTCGCTTCAGAGATCGGCGTGTCCAGGACGCGCCATTCGCCAAACTCTTGCCACAGCCCGCGCGTCGCGCCATAAGCGCCGCCATACAGACCAACGTCTTCGCCCATGACGAACACACGCTCGTCGCGCAACATTTCCTCGCGCATGGCTTCTACGAGCGCCTGGGCGTAGGATATGGTCCGCAGCTTGGGATCATGGCGCACGCGCTCACGCAATACTCGTTCAGCTTCGACATCGGCTTTCGTAAATTTGGATGGAGCAAAAACATCCGTCTCCAGTTCGTTCGGGTCAGGCTCCGGCGAGGCATTGCTGAATGCCATCGCACGGTCAAGCTTTTCCTGCACAGCCTGATCCAACTGCTCGTATTCCGGCTCGCTCAGCAGGCCGACAGCTTCCAGGTTTTCTTTCATGACATGAATCGGATCACGCTTTTTCCACGCGGCCTCTTCGTCTTTGGTGCGGTAGGCGCGCGGGTCAGAGTGCGAGTGTCCGAACCAGCGATAAGTCTTGGCCTCAATCAGCGTAGGGCCTTCGCCCCGACGGGCACGCTCCGCCGCGCGGACCACTGCGCCACGCACCGCCAGCGCGTCCATGCCGTCCACCACCTCGCCGGGGATGCCGTATGCGGACGCGCGAGTGGCGATGTCGGGCAACTTGCTGGCCTTGGCCCACGGGACGGACATCGCGTACATGTTGTTCTCGACAACAAAGACGACAGGCAAATCCCACAGGCTCGCCATATTGAGCGACTCGTGAAAGTTGCCAGTGTTGGAAGCGCCGTCGCCAAAGAAGCACAACACCACTCGATCCGTGCCCAAAAGTTTTTGCGCCAACGCAGCACCCACAGCCACCGGGATGTTGCCCCCGACGATGCCGGTAGCGCCCAGGTTGCCGTGCGTCACGTCGGCGATATGCATCGAGCCGCCCTTGCCTTTGCAGTAACCGTCGGAGCGTCCCATCACTTCTGCCATCATTTTGTTATAGTGCTCCTGCTTCTCCTCAGGCGTCTTGGCCGCTTTGTCGCCGTGGGCGTGTGCGTGACCGTGCCCCCGGTGCGTGCTCGTGACCAGGTCATCGTCGCGGAGCGCGGCTACTGCGCCCACGGCGACGGCTTCCTGCCCGGCATAGAGGTGTGACGCCCCTTTCAGAACGGCCTTCCCCAGCAGCTCGGCAATGTTGTTCTCAAGCGCTCGGATTTCCATCATCTGGCGCAGGTATGTCATCAGCTCTTCCCGCGTCAACGCTTGTTCCTCGATCATGGCCGAAACTTTTTCTGCAACCGATAATGCGACTGCTTCCATGTGAACTATCCTCCATTTGCCTGGCGCGCGGCCAGACAACATTGTATGCCTTCAAACGAGGTTGACTTCTATTCCCAACGCACGCACTTGCTCGACCAAGTCGGCGGGGGCTTGCACATCGGTGATGACGCGTTGAATGGATTCCAATGCGGCAAACGAAGCCAGACCGATTCGCCCCCACTTGGTAGCATCCAACACGGCGATGACTTCGCGACACATTTCTACGAGTTTGCGCTTGATTTCGGCTTCAGGCATGCTGACATCGGTTAATCCTTCGGGCACGCTGAGGCCATGTGCGCCAAAAAAGCCCTTCTGGATGTTGAATCCCCGGAGCGGCTCAAGACCGTTTCCTCCGGTCAGCGACGCCATGTCACGCCGCAAAGTGCCACCCGGCATCACTACGGTCACGCCTGGGGCATCCAGCATTTCATGGGCAATGGCAATGCTATTGGTGAAGATGGTCAAGTCGTGGCGATGTTTGAGATGGCGCGCGATGGCTAACGCAGTGCTGCTGGCATCGAGGATAATCGCGTTGTCATTGGAGACCAACGCCGCACCAGCCGCGCCAATGCGATCCTTTTCTGAGACCTGTTGCTGGGTGCGATCCGCCAGAGAAAGCTCATGCAATCCGCGGCCAGCGGGGACAGCGCCGCCATGAGTGCGTACGACGAGGTTGCGCGCGGCAAGAGCCTGGAGGTCCGCTCGGATCGTCACTTCGGACACGCCGAATTGCTTGGCAAGCTCAAGCACTGAGGCTCGCCCGCAATCATTGATCCGCTTGACGATCTCTTGCCGTCTTTCCGCGGGATAAATGTCCTTGAGCACGCGCTTGCTGACCATTGGCGGTTGCGAATTTATCCGAAAGTCTTTCGATTGGTTTCAGTTTACCATGAATTGAAAGCTGCGTCAACTCTTACGTCGTCGCACTCGTTTGGGGTATAATATCATCCGGCAGAAGCAAGCCTCCTTCGCGGCTCAAATCCCGAGCCGAAAGAACCTTCCAACCAACTGATGTGTTGTCATCCGCAACACAACTGAAAACCGCCGGAGAAAACCATGGACATCCAACACTTTCAAACACCTCCCAAGGAATACAAAGAAGTTCCTTTCTGGTCTTGGAACGATGACCTCGACCCACAAGAACTCGTCCGGCAAGTCGGCCTGATGGACGAGGCTGGCTGGGGTGGTTTCTTCATGCACTCGCGCGTGGGACTGCGCACGCCGTACCTGGGCCGGCATTGGATGGAGTGCATTCGCGCTTGCGTTGACGCAGCTCGCCAGCGCGGCATGGGCGCCTGGCTCTATGACGAAGACAAATGGCCCAGCGGCTTTGCCGGTGGGCTGAGTGTTGCATCCAATCCTTCTCACCGCGCTCAATACTTGATCTGCAAAGTGGACAACCGGCCTGCGCTTGTGGCCGAGCGCATCGCCACCTTCGCGGCGCGGGAAGTGGCGGGGCAGTTGGTGGACATCCACTCGGACGACGCACCTATCATCAAGGATGACACCGACCGTTTGATCCAGTTTTACCCGCAGACCGCCCCGCTCGGCTTGACGTGGTTCAATGATTATACCTACCTGAGCTTGCTAAATCCCGATGCCGTGCGCGCCTTCCTGGATTCGACGCATAAAGTTTATGCGCAGACCGTCGGCGCTGACTTTGGCCGAGCAGTGCCCGGCATTTTCACCGACGAGCCTTGTTCCTTGTTGGCCCGCGATCATTCGGCCGCCAAGCAATCCATCATCCCTTGGTCGGATGACTTGCCGGCCTATTTCCAAAAACGCAATGGCTACGATCTGTTGCCGCGTTTGCCTTCTCTGTTTTTCGACATCGGCGAGTTTCAC
>Ga0316628_100002197_pt1 | contig 14302 bp, 10 predicted proteins | sample OWC_Aug_M2_C1_D5_FD_207648 | JGI IMG/M metagenome (GOLD analysis project Ga0316628, IMG submission 207648) | Wetland soil microbial communities from Old Woman Creek delta, Ohio, United States - OWC_Aug_M2_C1_D5_C | ecosystem: Environmental > Terrestrial > Soil > Wetlands | place: USA: Ohio... | reverse complement strand
AAACGATGGCTGCCCTGGGCACCGAAAAAGGTAAGGGGGCCGTGTACAGCCTGTTCAACGCCTCGGAGAAGTACTTCAAGTACCTGCTGTTCGAGTGCGAGGAGTGCGGCGATTGCTACCTGCCCGAGAACTTCAGCCTGTGCACCATCGGCGGCTGTGAAAAGGGAATGGACAACGCCCCCTGCGGCGACTCGACGGTGGAGGGCTTGTGCGGCAACAACCTCGAGCGCGTCTGCATCGGCGAGCGGATTTACAATGCGGCCGCCGCCCAGAAGAACGGTCTCGAAAAGCTCAGAGGCATCATCAACAAGCCCAGGATTCCCGAACTCGAACATACGTCCTCGATTCTCAATTACTTGTTCAGCAAGGACCACACAAAGAAGAACCCGCTGATCAGCATCGGCGAGCTGGTCCACGCCTCGATCCCGAATACCGGCAAGATCATGAAGGACTTGGCTGCACTTGGGGCCGACGCCTGCTCCAAGCCGAGCCGACCACTCGACTACATCAGGGCGCTGATCGAGTCGCAGGCGGCCGAGGGGGCCGACTACATCGCCGTCAACGTCGATGCCTTCGGCGAGGACGACCCGAAGGCCGCCGTCGATATGATGATGCAGTACGTCGGCCTGGTCCGAAAGTGGGGGGCCGGCGTGCCGGTCTGTATCGACAGCAGCAACGATAACGTCTTGATCGCGGGGCTCAAGCAATGGTACCGCACAGAGAAGAAGGTCCGGGCTCCGCTGCTGAATTCCGTAAAGGTCCATACGATGGACCGGATACTGCCCCTGAAGAAGGAGTACGACTTTGCGTTCGTCGGCTTGCTGGTCAGCGAGACAGCGCCGAAAGGCGCCGGCGGCTCGCACTCGGTCGAGGAGCTGTATTCCCTGGCCAGACAGATATTCAAAAGGGCCGCCGGTGAATACGGTTTCAAGCCAAGCCAGATCTTCTTCGACACGACGGTCTTCCCGCTGGCGATCGACACGCCTATGGAGCCCAATGTCCCGGGCTACACGTACCGGGCCTTCGAGACGATCAAGAGAATCACGGGCGATCCAGGGATGACGGGCGTGCATTGTTCGCTCGGCGTGAGCAATTGCGCCAGAGACCTGCCCGCGCGAAAGGTCGGCGTTTGCAGGGCCTATGCCGGCAAGGCGATGGAATACGGTCTGGACGCCGGTATTGTCAACGTCTCCCACCACTACGGCCTGTCCGAAGCGGATGAGGAATTGCTCGAGCTGGTCGATGCCTACGCGAAGATGGATGGCTCGGCTGACAGAATGAACAAAGCCACCGAGTTGATGGCTAAATTCTGCCAAGCCAGCCGTAAGCCTGCAAAGTAGCTTCGCCACAAAACTTGCGGCAAGGATCCTGCTACAGGTGATACGGGTAGCGCTGAGGTCGTGACATCATTCGCTGCGCCAGTTCGTCGCCGACAATTGTCTGTTTGGCCTGATCCCATTGAAGTTTGCGCGCGAGGATGTAGGACAGGTTGCCCAGGATGCACAGGTTGGCCACGCCAACGCCGGCTTCGATGTTCATAATTGTCTTGGCGCCGGTCCTGATACCCTTGAACCAGTCTTCGTGGTGCCCCGGACTCCTATAAACGTCCTTGGCGCCGGCCGGCGGTTCCCACAGCCGGGCCTTCTTCTCGGCCCATGTGCCGCCGTCGCCACCCCAGTGGATAAACTCGCCTTTGTCGCCTCGGTAGATGGCACCGTAGCCGGGCCGGCTGATCTTGCCTCCGGGCTCATCGCCAGTTCTCTCTTCGGCGCGCGGCAACTGATCCTCGGGCATCTGCCGCCAGGTGAGCACCCAGTCGGGGTTCTTGAACGTATAGGTCACGTCCATCAGCACCGCACTGTCCCACAAACCCTTTGTCGGGTGTGTTCCCGTGGCTTCGACGGTCACCGGTCCCGTACCGTCGGCGCCCATCCACCACATGGCGCAACTCATCACGTGAGCGCCGCGGTCGCGGATCTGCCCGCCGCCGGACTCCAACAGCCAGCGGAACGTGCCGGGGCAGTATCTTTTGTTATATGGCCTCCAGCGCAGCGGGCCCAGCCACATGTCCCAATCTAATTCGGCTGGCGGCTCACTGTCGGGGACGGGATTGTCGTCCTCGGGGCTTGGGTAGTGAAAGCAATCGACCCGGCTGATATGGCCGATGTTGCCGTTGACCAGATAGCGGTGCGCCAGATACGCCTCCGGCTGAGACCGGCCCTGCGAGCCCACCTGCACCGAGACCTTGTTCTTGCTGGCGGCGGCGACCATCGCTTTGCCTTCCTCGATGGTGCAGCAGGCCGGCTTCTCGACATAGACGTGTTTTCCGCACTCGGCGGCATGAACCGTCTGGACGGCGTGCCAGTGGTCGGGCGTGGCGATTATCACGGCGTCGATGTCTTTGCGCTGCAGGATATAGCGGTAGTCGTGATACGGCTCGACGCCGGGCCCGGCTGTTTTAAGGGCACTGGCCAGGCGCGTTTCGTCGATGTCGCAGACCGCGGCGATATTGACTTCGCCTCTGCTGCGGCGGTCCAGCATGTCGCGCAGATGATACCCGCCCATGCCTCCGACGCCGATGTGCGCCGTGGTGATCCGTTCGTTGGCGCCGGCTCGGCCTGGTGCCGCTAAGACGCCGGAAGGCACAAAATGGGGGGCCGCCGCCGCTGCACCGGCGACGGCCAGAAATTGACGCCTGTTGAGTTTGTATGATTGCTTCATCGTTCTATTGCCTTTCTGTCTGAGTTGGGCTTGCTTCCGAACGTTCTGCTATAGCGGTTTGAGGTCGGTCTTCTTTTTCGGAACGAGCTTCTGTGGCGGATAAGCAGCGACTTCCTGGCCGCGTTTGCGAAGCGACTGCGCAAGGTTGGGTTTGAAGTCCTCGGGTGCCGCCTCGAAGCCGGCCTTCAGGGCTGCCACGGCGCTCTTGGCGGGGATGCGTTCGAGCGCCATGCCCGCGTCCTCGCGCAGCTCATTGTTCTTCAATAGCGCCGCAACAGATCTGACGGCATTTGCGCCCCCGATTTCCGAGAGTATCCAGAGAACTTCCCGCCGGCTGGCGACCGGGTTCTCATCGCTGAGCAACCCGATCAGCTCCTTCTCTACGGTCTGTTTCTCCTTCGCGGCGCCGGGCCTGCCGGCGTGCCGCGCGAGCTGCCATAAGGCTCGCGTCGCCGCGCGGGCGATTTCAAGGTTGCTGTCGGTCATGATCGCCGCCAGAGGCTTGACGGCTGCTGCCCCGGCTTTGCCGGCGTTCAGCCACGCTTGCGTTCGCACCTTATCGCTGCTGTCCCTCACCCCGGCCAGAAGCTCCGCTACCGCTTTGCTTTGCATGGACATGTTCTGAAACCCTTTCTCATTACGTACGAGCGAATTGTTTGCGACTCGTCTGAGATTCTACCGGCTCTCCGCGGCAAGGTCAATCGGTTTTGTACGGCTTGCTGATGACTACCTGCTGCGATGGGACCAGCCCGTAATCAGCGGTTCGACGAAGATATGTACTGAGCGGATTTAAGCTCGTATGCGTTACGCCCGCCGACGTTGTAGAGGTACCACTCGATTTTCTCTCCGGATGCGCCCCTGTCGTAGTCGCTCAGAAAGACGCGCTTGCTGTCGATTGGCTCAGAGGAGTCGGCGTCGCGCGATTCGAAGGCATGGATGCCTTTTTTCATAGTGATTATTGCATGTGAAAAAGCCGGGAGTCTGGGCAGACTCTGCGTGTCAGCCGTCACGAGGACATCGGAGCTGGATGCGTTATCGACAAACACGACGATCTTTCCCTGCAAACTCGTCTTCCAGACAAACCGTGTTTGAATCGAGCAGAAAACGCCGTAGGCGATACTATTGCCCAATTGTGCCGTGACGTTGTCAACGCCGATGCTTGTTGGTAGGTCCGATCTGAACGGCGTGCCGTTTGCGTCTGACAGAAAGAATACGCTATCAACGAGGGTGGACCACTCTTGGTCAAGGAATTCGCCTTGGATTCTATGCTCCCCAAGGGCGACGCCGAAGAAAGATCCGGTAAGTTTCAGCGGCCCGGTCACAACAAAGATATCCGGCCTTACTGCGGTCTGCTCGGCGGACGGTCTGCTGGCCAAGTATGAGAAGAGGCACACCAGTACAAGACCAAAACCGATCCCGGCTAGTATAACGGTTGCTCTGCGAGACGGCTTACCAGGCGACTCCGCTCGCGCGCTTTGTGTACGTCCGCCAGCGTTCACCGCAGGTTTCCATTGGCCTTTGGCCTCTCGATTCGCCTCTGGATCCGTAGAGTTCATGGACGCCCTGTGCCAACTGTTTTGAGCCGTGGGCTTGACTTTCTCGCAAGCTTGACTTCATTCCCGAATGCTCAATGTCATCGAATACCAGATTTCGTTTAAGCAGGCAAGCCCCTGCAAGCGAGCGGTCTGTTATTGGGATGGGGACTTATCCTGTGTCGGTGATGTTGTCTTGGGGTTTGCCGACGAGGTAGATTCTGTTCTTTCCGCTGCGTTTGGCGTCGAGCAGGGCCCTGTCGGCCAGCAGGAAAAGCTCGTCGCTGGTGCGGCCGTCACGGGGGAAACTCGCCAAGCCGCCGCTGATAGTCAGAACGCCTTTGCCTTCAGGGCCTAAAACGCCAAACCCCGCCTGCCCCGTGGGCCTGTTTGCCGGACTGGGCAGCGAAGAGAGTCCCGCCTTCTCCAATTCCCTGACGAATCGCCTGGCGATGGAGAGGGCTTCCTTCGGGTGGTCGGCGGTTGTCTGTCGTCGCTCGTCGCTGGTGGATCGCCGCTCGATGGCCGGGGGCCTGCGGTCGTCCCAGAAGACTACAGCGAACTCATCGCCGCCGATTCTGCCGACCACATCGTGGCTGCGGCAGCACCGCCGCATCAGAGCCGCCGCCTGCTTGAGAATCTCGTCGCCGGTGCGGTGGCCATAGACGTCGTTGTAATGTTTGAAGTCGTCGATATCGAAGACGAGCAATGTCACTCGCCCGTTTTGCTCTGCGGCGCGTTCGAGGATCTGCCTGGCGAATTCCCTGATATAGCGTCTGTTCTTCAGGCCCGTCAGGTCATCTTCGGTGGCTAATCGCTCGAGATCTCTTATTCTGGTTTCCAGAGTTGTCGGTAGGGCGGCGGGGCCTGGCGAGGCAACGGGTGCGACGGATTCGCACAGCCGGTCCGGCTCGACGGGACAGATCAGGTAGTCGTTCGCCAGAGCAGCCCCGTTGTGCGCAGAGCTGACCAATTGCAGTGCGATCGGCTCTTCGTACATCTGAGCCAGCAGTACGATTCGCGCGTCGCACCGGCGCCGAAGGGCTTCGAGCGCAGAAGTCAGCTTGAGGGACAATCCCGAGATGACCACCGCGACCGCGGCGAAGCGCGCCTCAGCCGCCGCGTCTATGGCATCAGACAGGTTGGCACAGACTGTGAACCCCTTATCTCTGATGGCGCCCACGTCGAGGAATGCCTTGCTTGCATCGCCAACCAGCAGAATTTTCCGAGGGCCTCCGTTACCGCCGATTTCTTTATCAACACCACTCATCGCCCTAATGGTACCAGAATCCGTCGGAAAGTCAATGCAAATCGGGAGCATATATGGGCAGAAGGCGTAAGAGCACGGGACGTATGCCCTTTGCTTTGCGTCTGATGCGCCTGGTCATGGGGAGGGCAGACTGTCGAGATTCTTCTTGATCTGATCGGCGTAGAAGCTGTTCGGGTACAAGCTGGTGAAAGTGCTCAGCGTGGCTCTTGCCTCGTCGAGGTATTTCTTCTTCAGTTCCTTGTTCGATTCGTCCTGTTGGCGCCACAGGCTGATCTTCAGCAATCCCAATTCGTAAAGCGCCAGCATACCGGTATCGGTCTGGCTGTATTGTTTGTGCAACTCGCTGAGCTTCTCGGCCCGAAGCTGCTCGTCGGCAATAAGCTTTGCCTGGGCCAGCAGGATGTTGTCCCGCAGGCGGTCGCCCTCTGCGGTTTGCTCGAGAAGGCCGTCGAGGTGCTGAGCATAATCGGGCGCGTGTGGATTGAGCATGACGAATTTTGCCAGGCGGTCTTTTGAGCCGGGCTCATCGCTGCGGTTCTCCGGACCGATGAGGATTCGCAGCAGATGGATTCTTCTTTGCAGGTCGCTGAGCTTGGGCGGCGTCATGACGGATTCGGCGGGCGGTTGAAACAGGCCGAACAGCTTTCCAGCATCCGGCTGCCCTGCTGCGAGCAGTTTGGCCTGCTCGGCCGCGAGCATCGTCTGTGCTTTGGCCAGGAGTTCGTCGGCCTGCTCGAACAAGCCGCGGCCGGCCCATTGCATGGCGATGCGCCAGAGGGCTTCGATGGATTCGGGGCTGGTGCCAAAGCCCTGATATAACCCCCACCAGATCCGCGAAGCCCTTTCACCGGGATAGTCGCTGTAGAAGCGCAGCACTTCTTTCTGACCGAGCACTTGCACGTCGGGACTGTATTCATTGACAAGCGCTTTGAAGTAGAGCGCTGTGGGCATTCGGCGGCTGCCGGGACGGCGGCTTATGAACGCATCGTACTGTTTGAGCAGTGCGTCAGCTTTCTGTTTGAACATCAGCTCCGGCGGCACCGTGAGCCAGTCGGGCCAGCCGTCGCGCAACTGTTCCTGGATGTCCTTCTTGAGCTCGGCGCGCCGCGCGATGGGATCGGCCGGATAGAACGACGCGTCGAGGTATTCCTGAGTGGCCGGGTCCTTCATCACCTGGTCCAGAATCTCTGTGATGCTGTGGTCGTGAAATTCGGTCGCCTGCTCGGGGTTATTCTTGGCGACGTAAAGCTGGTAATCCAGCTCGTCGAAGCCGATTGCCACCTCGAAGACAACCATGGCAATCACAAGCGTCAGAGACGCAAAGATACAGACCAGGCCCGGCCGATAACGTGTGAAATGACCTATGCCGAGCACAAACCCGGCGATGGCCAACGCATCGAGCCAGGCGCAGATCCACGGCGCGTAGGAGAATCCCCATTCGATAGGCTCGACTCCGCGGGCGCCGCCGAAATAGCCCCAGTAGAGCAGTTGAGGCGTTGTGCACAGTGCGATGGCGATGAAGCGCGAGCGAAAACGCAGCGGCCGGCACGCGGCGGCAATGCAGCTCACCAGCAGACAGATCGCGAAGACCGGCAGATTCGCCAGAAAGAACACCGCCAGGACCAGAATGATGCTGTAGCGGAAGGACATCAATTGCGACGTCAGAACCGGCACCGCGGCCAGGATGCCCATCAGCAGTCCCAGAACGAGAATTTGCCAGGGGTATTCGAATATGCTCACGCCGGTGGTGATCGAATGGCCCAGCCGGAGCAGCTCGGGCATCGTTGCCGCTTGAAGATCGAACGACCAGAAGGAGCCGGTCACGATCTTCGACCAGAAAAGACAACTGATACCGAACGCCACTACAGCCGCAAGCCACCATCGCTGGACGTTCTTGTGGCTATAGTGCAAGGTCGGGCCGACGGCCAGGAAAGACTTCGAGACGGCTATCGGTGTTTTTTCCGTTTCTTTTTGATCCATAAGCAACCATTGCTGATTCTCGATTGCCGATTGGGAATCGGAATTCGCCCATCGAGAATCACAACTGCCGTCTTACGTTCCTTCGCCGCTCGATGTGAGGTAAGCGATCTGTTCCGGCGTAAGCTTGTCTATGGCGATCGACATCGATTTGAGCTTGAGCGTGCTGACCTTCACTTCTATCTCCGCGGGGACATCGTGGACAGCCACGGAATACTTGTCCTGATTCTTCACCACGTATTCGACCTGCAGCGCCTGTGTCGCAAAGCTCATGTCCATGACGCTGGCCGGATGTCCCTCGGCGGCCGCCAGGTTAATCAGCCGGCCTTCGCCCAGCAGGAAGATGCGCTTGTTGTTCCGCAGCACGTACTGGTCCACGTGGTTTCGCACGCCGCGGGTGAATTTTTTGCTTAGTTTCCTCAGGGCCGGGATGTCAATCTCGACGTTGAAGTGCCCGCTGTTGGCTACGGTGGCGCGGTCTTTCATCACGCGGAAGTGCTCGGCGCGTATAACGCTCTTGTTGCCGGTAAGCGTGACGAACAAATCACCGACCTTCGCGGCCTGGGCCATCGGCATCACGTCGAAGCCGTCCATCGCGGCCTCGAGCGCCTTGACGGCGTCCACCTCGGTGACGATCACGATGGCCCCCATCCCTCGGGCGCGCATGGCAAAGCCGCGGCCGCACCAGCCATAGCCGGCGACCACGATCTTCTTGCCCGCCATAAGGAAATCGGTCGCGCGGATGATGCCGTCAACGGTCGATTGGCCCGTGCCGTAGCGGTTATCGAATAAGTGTTTGGTTGCAGCATCGTTGACGGCGATGACCGGGAACTTCAGCTTGCGTGCGTTGGCCATGGCCCGCAGGCGAATGACGCCGGTGGTGGTCTCTTCCATGCTTGCGATGATTCGGCCGGCGTCCTTCTTGCGCCGTGTGTGCAGCTCGTTGACCAGATCGGCACCGTCGTCCAAGGTGATGACGGGCTTGTGGTCGATTGCGGCGTTAATGTGCCTGTAATACAGGCTGCGATTCTCTCCACAGACGGCGAAGACTGGAATTTGGAAATCCTTCACCAGCGAAGCGGCTACATCATCCTGCGTGCTCAGCGGATTCGATGCGCACAGAACGACGTTTGCCCCTCCGGCTTTGAGCGTTCTGGCCAGATTGGCCGTCTCGGCGGTGATATGCAGGCAGGCCGAGACGTTCTTGCCCTTCAGGGATTTTTCCTTTGCGAATCTCTTGCGTATCGTCGCCAGAACGGGCATATCGTTGTCCGCCCAGAGAATCCGTTTCTTGCCGCCCGGCGCAAGCGACAAATCGGCTACATCGTACTTCATGTCTTGATCCCTTTCATAAAGATAAGCGAGGCCAGTAAATATAAATCCTATCCGCTGTCCCTGCAAGTCTTTATTTCCCGCGGGGGATCGTGTAGTGTACCGGCTGCGTCGTCGTGCGGACGCCTTAACTACCCCGGCTGTGCCCTACTGGACTCTATACAGATGCACGTCCCAGGGCTGGAATTTGTCCTTGAAAACACCGTTCTTTGAGGCAAGGGTGCGATTCTCGCCGAGCACTTGTACGGGCTTGTCGCCTTCAAGGCCCTGGATGGTGAAGGTGGCGGATGTTTCGCCGCTTCGCATGGCGACGGCGAAAAGATACGTCGCGCCCGCGTGCTTTTTGATCATTGTGGCGATAGGAACCGCGGCATTGTCCGATAATACGTTGGCTGTTGCGGCTACCGTCGGGCTGTTCAGAACTGGGGCAAGCTCGGTAATCTGGCGGTTGATGGCGGTGACCGTTTCAAGCATCGGCGGATCACTCAGCAGTGCCGATTCGTTGAACTTTGGCTCCCATTCGTGCACGAAGTAGATGAGGCCCTTGGAGCCGTGAATGAGGGACATCCAGACTTCGCATCGCACCTGGTGCGGCGTGGCTTTGGTGTTCGGGTTGTGGATTCGCGTGCACTCTATGCAGTTCCAGACGACCTGGTCGCCTTGCGCCCATTTTGCCAGCCGCTCCACGCCTCCGGCCACGTACCAGAGGTTCCCCGCCACCTCCGGCTTGTCATGACAGGCCGGGTAGATGTCGAACGAGGCGATGTCGCAGCCCTTGATGTATTCGGGATAATCTTCGGGATGGTTCTTGCGGACGCCGCGGCCGTACCAGCCGTCCCAGGCGACGCCCTGACCGAGGTTCAACAGCACCGGCCGGCTCGGGTCGGCCTGGCGAATCTTCGTGTAATCATCGACTATCTTCTGAGGCAGAATCGGTGGGCCATAGCCTTTGCCGTCCCTTAGCGGCTGGGCGTTGTCGGGTTCGTCGCCGTGCATCCAGCCGATGATCGTCCGGTTGTCTTTTTGCTTCAGCGCTGCCTGATTCTGATGGCAGATGACCTTCATGCCGGCGGCTTTGAGCTCTGCAAGCTGTTCGTCCGTAGGCCCTCTCCAAAGCCCCACGTAGGTGTTGAAGCCGGCCTGTTTGTATTGCAGCGCCTTGCTGGGATTCTGAAGCCAGACCGCTATCGCAAAGAAGTCCGCGCCGTGCGAAGGCCCATTCTCCCACTTTGCATACGGGTTTGTAGATATATCCGCCCCCTGAGCGATGCCGAACACCGAGAGCACGACACCAATTAGACAGGTTTGCTTCAACATATTCTGGCCTCCAAGAAAGCGTGGTTTTCCAGATAGAACAAATTAAGCAAGCAGTAACATAACAATAAGGCTGCAAAGACGCAAGCAACGACAAAATTTGCCGGATAAGCCTTGATGAAGGGGCCTGTCAATACTAATATTAACGTTTTTGCTTTGCAGAAATTGGTGAGTGAAAAGTCCGACTCGAAAGGAGCACAACGATGCAAAAGCCCATCTCAGTTTCAGCACATCCGATTGTTGTTCTTGCCTTGTCCCTGTGCCTCTTGCTGTGTTCGTCGGCCACTTATGGCCAACCTCTGGCGCAGATCACCGTCGAGGCGGGCGACTACGCCCGTGAGGATACCCCCGTGTCGCTTGATTTGAGCGGTATGCCGCTGGGCTTCCCAACGGATAATATCCGCGTGGTCGAGGTCAAGGGTTCACAGCGCGTCGAAGTCCCCACCCAGCTCGAACTCGGCAGTCCGCCGCGATTGTGGTGGGTACTTTCAGGCACGACACCGGCCGGAGCCAAGCGCACGTATGAGCTCCTGGAGGGCGCCGGAGCCAAAGTCGCTGGCGTGACGGCTGAGCGGGATGACAAGATCTTGCAGATTGCAGCAGGCGGAACAAAGGTTTTGAGCTACAACCACGCGATCGTTCCAGCGCCGGCAGGGCAGAGTCCGCTATTCAACCGCGGCGGATTCATTCATCCGCTCTGGTCACCGGCCGGATCGGTGATGACGAACATTCACCCGAAGGACCACTACCATCACCTGGGAATCTGGATGCCCTGGACGCATACCGAGTTTGAAGGCAAGCCCGTTGATTTCTGGAATCTGGGCGAGGGACAGGGAACGGTGCGGTTCAAGAAGTTCGTCTCGACGACGGCCGGCCCGGTCTATGGCGGCTTCCAGGCTGAGCACGAGCATGTCGCCCTCAAGACCGACTCGGGCGAGAAGGTCGTGCTCGACGAGATTTGGGACGTTCGGGTCTATAACATCGGCGGGCCCGACAAAGGCTACTGGCTTTGGGATTTTGTATCGACCCAGCGATGCGTGGCTCAAAGCCCTCTGAAGCTGCTTGAGTATCGCTACGGAGGCTTCGGTTTTCGAGCGACGGCCGACTGGGACGGCGAGAACGCCGCTTATCTGACCAGTGAAGGCAAGACGCGCAAGGACGGTCACGGCACGCGCGCCCGATGGTGCGACACGGCGGGAGTTTCCGACGGGCAGTGGAAGGGCGTGACATTCTTCAGTCACCCGAAGAACTTCCAGCATCCCGAACCCATGCGAATCTGGCCTTCGGGACAGGTGTTCTTCAACTGGGCCCCCGTGCAGGCAGGGGAGTTCGAGATGAAACCGGGCCAGGATCATGTGTTCCGGTATCGCCAATTCGTGCATGAAGGCAAAGTGGATGTTGCCAGGACTGAGCAACTCTGGAACGACTATGCTCACCCACCCAAGATAACCGTTCAGGCCGTTCGGCCGGGCAACGCCATCGTGTTGTTCGACGGCAAAGACTTCTCTCACTGGACGACAGGCAGTGACAAGGAAATCGGCTGGAAGCTCGTCGATGGGGCCATGAAAGTCGTGCCCAAGAGCGGCAGCATTATGACCAAGCAGAACTTCGGCGATTTCAAAATGCACGCCGAGTTCAGCACGCCGCTGATGCCGCCGAACGTCAAAGGCCAGGGCCGGGGCAACAGCGGGATCTATATCCAGCGCCGATACGAGCTTCAGATTCTCGACTCTTTCGGGCTGGAGCCCAAGAACAACGAGTGTGCGTCGTTGTACACGACCCGAGCGCCGGACAAGAACGTCTGCATGCTGCCCGGCCGGTGGCAAAGCTATGACATTATCTTCCATGCCGCCCGCTTCGAGGGCCAGAAGAAGGTCAAAGACGCACGATTCACAGTCTGGCATAACGGCGAGGTAGTTCACAACGACGTGGCCATCCCGAACAAGACCGGCGCCGGCCAGCCCGAAGGGCCTGACCCGCTGCCGATTCTCCTGCAGGAACACGGCAACGAGGTCTCCTTCCGCAATATCTGGATCGTGCCTTTGTGAAATATGACCGCCAGCAGGGCAGCTTCCTGCGAGAGATTTGAATTGCGTATGGACCACCGTTCAGTATAATCGGACAATCGTTCTTGGAGCATTTTGGCAAAAGATAAACCCGGACATTTATGGGCGTAAGTCGTACTTTCGCGTGCTGTTACAGCATTCACGCTCGCAAGGAGGAAATCGTCAAGGAGGCGCAGCGCGTGGGCGCTGCTTTGATGGGAATGGCACTTTTGGTTCAAGCGGAAAAGATATTCTGAAGATTAAGGAGATTGACAATGGCAAGATCTGTAACACTTTTCACCGGTCAGTGGGCGGACCTGCCGCTGGAGGTCCTGGCCCAGAAAGCGGCGAGCTGGGGTTATGATGGGCTGGAATTAGCCTGTTGGGGCGACCACTTCGAGGTGGATAAGGCCCTGAAAGACGACGGCTACTGCAAGGCCAAGCGAGAGCTTCTGGCCAAGTACAATCTTAAAGTCTTCGCGATTTCGACGCATCTGTGCGGCCAGGCCATCTGCGATAATATCGACGAGCGCCACAAATCCATTCTGCCTCCGGACGTGTGGGGTGACGGCGATCCCGAAGGCGTTCGCAAGCGCGCCGCCAAAGCGGTCATCAACGCCGCCAAAGCCGCCAAGAAGCTCGGTGTCAAGGTCGTCAACGGCTTTACCGGCAGCTCGATCTGGCACATGGTCTATTCGTTCCCGCCGGTCTCGCCTGCGATGATCCAGGCTGGCTACGACGATTTCGCCAAGCGCTTCATACCGATTCTGGACGCCTTCAAGGCCGAGGGCGTCAAATTTGCCCTGGAAGTCCATCCGACGGAGATCGCGTTTGACATCGCCTCGGCGCAGCGGGCCATCGACGCGGTCAAGGGCCACAAGTCCTTCGGTTTCAACTACGATCCGAGCCACCTTGGCTACCAAGGCGTCAATTACGTCAAGTTCATTCGCACCTTCGGCAGCCGCATATTCCACTGCCACATGAAAGACGTTTGGTGGGGTCATGGGGACGGCACAGTGGGCGTCTTCGGCGGACATACCGAATTTGCCGACCCGCGCCGCTACTGGGACTTCCGCTCCATCGGACACGGTGACATTAATTTCGAAGAGATCATCGTCGCGTTGAACGACGTCGGCTACCAGGGTCCGCTGTCGGTGGAATGGGAAGACAGCCGGATGGACCGCGAGCACGGCGCCGCAGAGGCCTGCCAGTTCTTCAAGAAGGCGGACTTCAAGCCCTCGCAGGTTGCTTTCGACAAGGCGTTCGACAAAGATTCGAGATAACAGGTAGAGTGACTCCGGCAGCGGGTCCGCGTGTGCAACACGCCCCCAAGGGGCAAGTTGCACGCCCTACATGTTCTCGATAGCGGTGAGGTGAAGTGCTATGGCAGAAACCAGAGGAATCAATCGCCGCCAGCTCATCGGCAGGGCGGTCGGTACCGCGGCAGCCGTGGCGTTCCCGTATGTGGTTCCCGCTTCCGCTTGGGCTGGAGCCGGTAATGCGGCGCCGAGCGAGCGGATCACGTTGGGCTTCATCGGTGCAGGCAAGCAGAGCCAGCACCTGATGAGGTCTTTTCTGAATTCGCCCGGCGCTCAGGTTGTCGCCGTCTGCGATGTGGATCGGCTCAAGCTCGAGCGCGACAAGAAGATCGCCGAAGACTACTACGCCGGCAAGGGCGCGGGCACGTACAAAGGCTGCGACACGTACGGTGACTTTCGCGACCTGCTGGCCCGAAGCGACATCGACGCGGTGGTGATTTCCACGCCCGACCACTGGCACGCCATCACGGTGATCCAGTCCGCCGCAGCGGGCAAGGACATCTATTGCGAGAAGCCCCTCTCGCAGACGATTGCTGAAGCCAGGGCGATGGTCAATGCCGTCCGGCGCTACGGCCGTGTCTTCCAGACCGGCAGCATGCAGCGCTCGGACTGGCACTTCCGCTTAGGCTGTGAGCTGGTGCTCAACGGTTACATCGGGCAACTCATGCATGTGACCGTCGGTGTCGGCGGACCGCCCGAGGATAGGCCGTTGCCGGCTGAGCCGGTTCCGGATTATCTCAACTGGGACATGTGGCTGGGACCGGTACTCTCGAGGCCGTACAACTCTGAGCT
>Ga0316628_100002196_pt1 | contig 14313 bp, 15 predicted proteins | sample OWC_Aug_M2_C1_D5_FD_207648 | JGI IMG/M metagenome (GOLD analysis project Ga0316628, IMG submission 207648) | Wetland soil microbial communities from Old Woman Creek delta, Ohio, United States - OWC_Aug_M2_C1_D5_C | ecosystem: Environmental > Terrestrial > Soil > Wetlands | place: USA: Ohio... | reverse complement strand
TATCGAGCCATACAGGATGTCTGATGGCCGGATTGCTGGCGCGGTGACGACGCAACACAGACCAGGAGCGGCCTGTACTCAGTGCAGTGCGTTTCGCATCGGACTCATCCATCCCCATCGAGACCGCCTTTTCGAAGTCATAGATGTTTGGACGCTCCAACATCACGTCCCGCACTGTTTGCTGCCCAGTAATATCTCCCGAGGCCAATGGCACCACCGCTAACAACCCATCTCTCAGCGTCGCGCGAGCGGCGATTTCTTCGTTTGCAGCAATGGCGATGCAGATCTGTGGGTTGGCATCCACATAGCGCCATCCGTCGATGGTCGTCATTACAAGAGACCGATCAGCAAGTTGCGAATGTCCCAGAAAGGTGGCGGTAGCGAACGCGACAGCTTCCTCCACACTATCCGCGCGAAGCGTAACGGGGTCGACTCTCCTTTCCACTGTCTCGTTGGCAAATGCCACGAGTTGCTCGCTCGCTCCGGTTCGGTCGGACAACAAGGCATCCCTTGAAATTGCCGGATTGCATTGGCCAGACCAGCGGCGCCAGTAGCGTTCCAGACTCTCGACACCGGGACCGAACAATCCAAGGAACTCGGCAAGTTGCAGGGCTACCGCAGGGGTTTGCTCCAGCCACTGCTCCAGATCATCAGCATCCAAGACCCTGACGTCGGCCCACTCTTTCGTGGTCTGCTTTGATGCGACCCACGCCTCCTTCTTGAGCCAGCGCCGTGGCGTGACAAACACAAAAGTGGTATCGGCACGCTCTGCCAGGGCCGTCGACTTGGTCCGCTTGTCGTAATCACGGCTGGCTTTACCACCAATATCTGCATCACAACCGATCTCCCAACAGGAGGCACCGGGGGGCACCCAGGCATTGCCCAGTTCGCAGAACAGCCTTCCATCCCAGCCTGGCCTGTAAGTTGAATCACCCGCCGGGAACGCAATTTCACGCGTCGCACTGGGCAGATAGCAGAGCTTTCGTATCCAACGAGGCCATTCAACTTGAGCCTCCTTGGCGTGGCTATTTGTCCAATCGATTAGTTGCGAGGCAGTGATCCGCATGGCTTCGTTACTCTTAGCTGGCGAGGCGACTTAGGGAAAAACCAACGCTACAAAATACTCCCACACTGTCTAGATCACCACGCCATCGGTATCGGCGGCCAGAACACGCAGAACCGGATCAGGAATAATCGGGGACGTACCACGGTTTTCGCCCGTGCGGCGCTAAACCATTGCCTCCCCGTGTTGTCGGGTTACGCTATCGCTTTTATCCTCGCAAGGGGGAACCCGACCTACTTCAAGTTACCCCAGCGATGCACCGAGCAGGTGGCCAATCAGGTAAGTCACCACTCCCGCGCCGCCACCGATCAGCACCATGCGAATTCCCGAAGTGAAAGCACCGCGCCCAGTAAAAAGCGAGAGCAGTGCGCCGACCACGAACAGGCCGATGCCGGCCAGCACCGCAGCGACGATCACCGCTTCGCCGCCCAGCCCGAGCAGGAACGGAACCAGCGGTATCACCGCACCGACGGTGAATGCCAAAAAGGAGTAGATCGCTGCGCCCCAGGGCGAACCGAGGTCGTCGGGGTTGAGCCCCAGCTCCTCACGCGCCAGGGTGTCGAGGGCGTGCTCCTTCTCTTTCATTAGGGACTTGGCGATGGCGCGCGCCTCTTCCAGCGCCACGCCGCGCGCGTGGTAGATGAGCGCCAGCTCCTCGGCCTCTTCGTCGGGATACTCTTCCAGCTCGTCGCGCTCCAGGCCGATCTGGTATTCGAACAGCTCGCGTTGCGAGCGCATCGAGACATACTCGCCCGCCGCCATGGAGAGGGCGCCGGCCAACAGACCTGCCACGCCAGCCGTAAGGATCATAGTGTTGTCGCTGGCCGCCCCCGCCACCCCCATGATCAGGCTGGCATTGGAGACCAGCCCATCATTAATGCCGAACACCGCCGCGCGCAGATTGCCGCCGCCGACGGTGCGGTGACGCCCACCCACCTCGCTCACGGTGGTAGGCATGGCGTGCGTGGCCCGCTTGGAGCCGGAATAGACCGAGATGCCGCGTACCTTCATCGCCGCTAGCACCGGGCGGATGGCGCGTGGCCCGAACAGATGCAGCAGGTGCGCTACCGTGCGGGCACGTAACGAGGGGGCAAAGGTCGGCAATGTCTGTTTTACCTCGGCGATCTGCCTCTCCCAGATGAGTGCCTGCCCCTCAGCCGCCTCGGCGAGTTGCGTAAACAACCTGCTCTTGGTGGTGTCGTGCTCCACCTGGGCGACGACCCGGTAGAGCCACGCCGACTGCTTCTCCTCGTGCCAGCTTTCGATGAAGCTCATGGTTGTTGTTCTCCGATGGCTAGGTGATGGCGCTGGGCGTAGTCGATGGCGGGTTGGTAGTGCTGCGCCGCCGCTTGCCGCAGCCAGCGCCGCGCCTCATTCCGATTGACCTTCACCCCTAGCCCCTCCATATAACTGACTCCGACCAGATGCTGCGCCTCTGCCATGCCCTGCCGTGCCGCCAGCGTTAGCCAGCGCACTGCCTCGGCATAATCCTGCGCTATCCCGTTACCCATGGCATAGCTATGGCCCAGGTTGAACTGCGCCTGTGCCAATCCCTGTTCGGCGGCGCGGCGATACCAGAGGATAGCCTGCGCAGGATCGGCCGCGACGCCGATGCCGTTGTCGAACGCCGCACCGAGATTGAGCTGTGACCAGGGATCGCCGCGTTCGGCATCGGCACGCAGCGTTGCCAGCTCGTCGGCGGCCCAGAGCGGCGCAACACAGAAGAGCACGGTAATGAAGAGGATGTATCGCATCGCTGTATGGTTGCCCATCGCGGTAACCTTTGCCACCCCCACCCACACCATTTCAATGTGCGCTACAGTGGAGCCATGAACGCTCATTTCACTCACCAGCTTCCTGACTACTCACACAGCAGCGTCAACCTGATGGCCTCGCTGAGTCTCTCCCTTGGCGGAGGGGCGACCGGCTATGAGCCGTTGCACAACCTCCAACCTGAAACACTGCGCGGACGGCCGGTGATCCTGCTGGTCATCGACGGCATGGGTGCGGAACTCCTGCAGCGCTATCCGGACTCTTTTCTCGCACGCCACACCCTCGATACCCTTTCGGCGGTGTTCCCCTCCACTACCGCCAGTGCCGTCACCAGCTTCGCTACCGGTGTCGCCACACAACAACACGCCATCACCGGCTGGCATATGTGGCTGCGCGAACTGGGTAGTGTTGCCACCATCCTGCCGTTCGTGCCGCGCCACGGCGGCAGCGCCTACAGCCGTGCCGGTTTCTCGCCACGCCAATTCATCGGACATGCGCCGATCTTCGATAGCCTTGATGTCCCGGTAGAGGTGCTCTCTCCCGAATGGATCATTCACTCCGACTACACCCGTGCCACCTCGGGCAGTGCGCGACGCCACGGCTATCGCCACTTTGACGAGCTGCTGCAGAAAATCAACGCACTGGTCAGCGACGGCGCGCCGCGTTTTGTCTATGGCTACTGGGCCGAGCTCGACTCTCTGGCCCATGAGTTCGGTGCGAACAGTCACAAGGTGGAAAAGCATCTGCTCGAAATGGATGCGGCACTTGCCACCTTCGCTGATACCCTCCGTCTCAGCGGAGCACTGCTGCTGATCACTGCGGACCACGGCCTCATCGATACCGACGCGCAACATACCCTCTATGTCCACGAGCATCCGACCATCGCCGAGGCCCTTACCCTTCCCCTGTGTGGTGAGCCACGTACTGCCTTTTGCTACCTGCGCCCGCGTCATGTGTTGCGCTTTCTCGATTATGTAAGAAATGAATGGGGCCACTGCTGCGAAATAGTCGAAAGCGAGAGTCTCATCGAGCAGGGCTTTTTCGGTCGCGGCGATGCCCATCCGACACTCTCTTCCCGGGTCGGCGACTACACCCTGCTGATGAAGGAGAACTACATCATCCGCCATCGTCTCCCTTTCGAGCAGCCCTACACACAAATCGGGGTTCATGGTGGGCTGAGCCGCGCAGAAATGCAGGTGCCGTTGATCGCCGTTGTTTCCTGACGAGCCTGTAGATCCGGTTATTTTGCGGAGGGCATCACAGAATTACTGTGCAAAAAGACAACAATCGACACCCAGAAACGAGTGCACTCGACCGGATAAGAATGAATGGGACTTAACGTCACACACCGCTACGACTACAAAATCGGTCCTATCGAACAGATAGCCATCGAAGTGCTCAACGACCGCTACGGACGGATCGCCGCCCGCCGCTGGCACGCTTCGCGTAACTACGCACTCGAACTGGCGACCCTCGATCCCGAAGCGCAGCAGTCGACCCACTACGCCTGGCGCTGGCTCTATGCCACCGGAGCAATGCTGCTCGGGCTGGCCGGATTCATCGCCTACCTGAAATACAGCAGCGGCGAAACCACACTGTTAATCTCAGCCGGCGGGATTGCCATCCTTGCTGCGCTGACGGCACTATTTTTCTACCTGTTCGTCATTCTCAGCATTCGCCGTATCGTCTTTCGTGCCCGCTACAGCGGGGTGCCTCTGTTAGAGATCCCGATCCCCGTGAGCGATCGCAAGAAAGGCCAGGCTTTCTCCAAAGTGATCAGTCAGTTGGCACAGAAAAACCTCAGACGCGTGGAGCACTACAGCGAAAACGATCTACGTGCCGGTGAACTGCGCATGTTGCGCCGCCTCTCCGAGGAGGGGGCCATCGCCAGCGACACCTACGACAAGGCGAAGATGTTTCTGTTGCGCCTGGCCTCCTGACCTTTCGCTACCCCTGTGCCCTGCGCAGTGCTAGATTAGCGCTCCTTGTCATCGAAGCAGGAGCCGCAGCGGCATGTCACTCCCCAACACCCCGCATAGTGATCTCGAAACCCTTATCGCGGCAGCGCAACAGGGCGTGCTCGATGAAGAGCAGTTCTTCAGCGCCCTGCTCGATGCCCAGGTCTTCATGCCGATCCTCGACCGTCACGCCATCGCCGGCTTCCAGGATTCACGCGCCGCCGAGCCGCTGGTGCTGGAGACTGAAGAGGGGAATCGGGTGGTACCGCTCTTCACCACTCCCGATCGGGCGCGTGAATTCCTCCGGCACTATCCCGGGTATGAAGGGGGACTGCTCGCCGAGTTTCGCTGGGTGCTCGAGCGTATCGGCAGCGGGATCGGCATCAGCATGAATCCCGGCTTCGACAACGGCTTCGATCTGGAGGCGGAGATGATCGACGCACTGCGCGACGCCAACTGCGTAGAGTAGAGGTCATCTCAAATAGGTCCTGCGATTATTGTAGGAGGGACTTCAGTCCCGATAGCCTCGCGCTCCGAATCAGCTGTGCTTCGGGAATGAATACCCAAAGGGCACAAGTACCCAGAGGGCACAAGTTCCCTCCTACAATTCTGGCGCAACATTTTTGAGCTGGCTTCTAATAATCACGCATTGCGCGCAGGGTTGAAGCGGCCTGCGCGCACCTCCATTTTGGAGATATGCAAAGCCTCGAATCGCTCCGCTTCTCCAACAGCTTCTCGCACCTGGGCGATCGCTTCTTTTCACGGCTGTTGCCCACACCACTGGAAAACACTCACCTCATCAGCTTCAACCCCGATGCAGCACAGCTGATCGATCTCGATCCGCGCGAGGCTAAACGCCCGGAGTTCATCGGCTATTTTGGCGGCGAACGGTTGCTGCCGGGCAGCGCACCGCTGGCGATGCTCTACGCGGGCCACCAGTTCGGCCACTACGTGCCGCAACTGGGCGACGGCCGGGCGATCCTGCTGGGTGAGGTGAAGAACCACAAAGGGGAGCCTTGGGAGGTACAGCTCAAAGGGGCGGGGATCACCCCCTACTCACGTCGCGGCGATGGGCGTGCGGTGCTGCGCTCCTCGATCCGCGAATATCTTTGCAGCGAGGCGATGCACGGTCTCGGCATTCCAACCACTCGCGCCCTCGCCCTGCTCGGCAGCAGCGAAGAGGTCTATCGCGAAACCATCGAACCAGGGGCGATGCTGGTACGGCTTTCCCCCAGCCATGTACGCTTTGGTTCGTTTGAAATCTTCTACTACCGTCAGCAGTACGATGAGTTACGCCAGTTGGCTGACTACGTCATCGACCACCACTACCCTGCGTTGTGCGACGAACAGAATTCGTATCTGGCACTGTTCGCCACAGTGGTGGAACGCACCGCAAAACTGATCAGCCGCTGGCAGGAGGTGGGCTTTGCCCACGGCGTGATGAACACTGACAACATGTCGATCCTGGGGCTCACCCTCGACTACGGTCCGTTTGGTTTCATCGACCGCTACGATCCCGCCTTCATCTGCAACCACACCGATGAGGGCGGTCGCTACGCCTTCGATCAGCAACCTGCCGTGGCGTTGTGGAATCTCAGCCGCCTCGGCCAGGCGATGCTGCCGCTGTTTGCCGAGGAGCTGCAGGAGGGGGCCGAACAGGCCAATGCGATACTTGAAGAGTATGAGTCGATCTTCAATCGCGCCTTCGGCGAAGGGATGCGCAACAAACTGGGATTATGCGGCCCCCACGATAGCGACCACCAACTGATCGAGGATCTGTTGCAGTTGCTGGAGAATGAGCGCATCGACTTCACCCGTTTCTTCCGCGCCCTGGCCGGTTTCGGTAGCGCAGCGAACGATGCCGAGCTGCAACAGTTGAGCGGCAACACTGCGGCCTTCCGTAACTGGGCCGGTCACTACGCTGCGCGTTTGCAGGGTGAAGCACGTGATGTGGATGAGCGGCGGGCAACGATGTTGCGGGTCAATCCTAAATTCATACTGCGCAACCATCTGGCGCAACACGCCATCGAGCGAGCCCAATATCATCAGGACTACAGCGAGATCGAGCGGTTACTGAAACTGTTGCAGACACCCTACGATGAACATCCGGATATGGAGCGGTATGCTGCTCCACCACCGCCCGATGCAATGCCTGTGGTGGTCAGCTGCTCGTCGTGACTGAGATTGTTCTGTAGGAGGGGATTTTATCCCCGATGCATCGCCAATTTCCCACCGGATCGCGACTGAAGTCGCTCCTACAGTGTTTTCAGTGAGCGTGATGCGTCAAAGGGTGTTGAGAATCGCTTCCATCGCCTCGTGATTTACCGGCAGCGGCTGCGCGATGAAGTCGGCAAAGCGTACGCGCAAGCGCTCCAGATGCTCCATATCCGCCGGTGCATAGAGCACGACGACCTTCACCCCCGCAATTCCCTGCACGGTCGCGAGGATCGATTCGAGGCTGCTGGTGCGGTCGCGAAATTCCCGCTGGTAATTAAACTCTGCCACCACCACCTGAAAACCACCCTGGCGCAGACGGCTGATCGCCTTGCGTCCGGTGGTAATGGTCTCCACTGTGTAGCCATACGAACGATAGAGGGCGGAAAAGTCGGGATAGCCGCCCAGTTCGACGATGGAGAGCAGTGTCTTGGAACCGGACATTGCTGTCAGTGGCTCTGCTGTGTGGAAAGGAGTTCGGTCTCCTGCATCTCGCCGCCGGTGTCGATGCGTACTGCAGCCACGCCGGGTGCGCGGCTGACGATATAACCGGCCATCAGCATCTTCAGCGTCTCGTTGCCACCCTCGATGGCGCCGAGCAACTTGTCCGCAGCGATCTGGCAGCGCTGCACGCTGTTGGGCGACTCCACCCATTCGCGGCCCATCTGCCACCCCTTGTCCATATCGCTATCCATGCGTGCAAAGAAGTCGGCGGCCTCCTCCAGCAGCGAAGAGGGCAGGCTCACCTGAACCATGGTGTCATCGATAAAGACTTGCAGATTCAACGGAATTCTCCCGGGATGATCGAACTATAAAACGAGTTTCCTTCATTGGGCCGCTATCCCGTCGATTCAATGAGGATTCAAGCCTGGTCACGATTCGCGCTACAATGACCCTGATTCCAGCCGCAAAGGCCGGAACAATTACCGAAAGCGGCACTACTATTACAACATCTGAACTTCCACGCCGCATTCTCACATAACACAACGATAACGAAGGTACGTCTGACCATGAAACTGAAATTTCCGCCATTGGGCATCCTTATGAAGGCTGTCGGCCTCGGTGCCGCCATCGGCATCATCGGCTATCTGCTCTTTCCAGTCCTAAATCTCTCCCAGGAAATCAGCCGTCCGCTCTTCGCCCTTACCCTCTATGTTGGCGCCATCTTCGGCATCATCGCCGCAGGCGTAGAGTTGATCCCCTCACCGGCTACTGCCAGCGAGGCAGGGCGCAAGACTGTCTTCGTCGGCAATCTCGCTTTCAAAGCCAACCGCGATGAGTTGCGCAGACTGTTCGAGCAGTACGGTACCGTTCATTCGGTGCGCATCATGACTGATCGCGTCACGCGTCGGCCACGCGGCTTCGCTTTCGTGGAAATGGATGAGAAGGCCATCCCCGCCGCCATCAAGGGACTCGACGGCAAGGAGTTTCACGGCCGCAATCTTCGCGTCAACGAGGGAAGCGATCAGCGCCCCCCCCGGGGCGAGGGCTGATCCCTCACGCTCTGCATGTCATCACAACGGGCCGTGCGGCCCGTTGTTGTTTCCAGTCGATTTTCGCCCTCCGTCACTTCACTCGTCGGCAGTGAAAGTTATAATTTGCACAATCTAACTCTGAAGATCACAACCTCTCCCATGGAACAAAAACACCAAATCGTCATCGTCGGCGGTGGTGCTGCCGGCCTTGAACTGGCCACCGCGCTCGGCAACCAACTGGGCAAGAAGGGGCTGGCTGATGTCATCCTCATCGATTCGAGCCGTACCCATATCTGGAAACCTTTATTGCATGAGGTTGCCGCCGGCACACTCGACTCCTCCGAAGATGAGCTGGAATATCTGGCACAGGCGCGCTGGAGCCATTTTCGCTACCGTCTCGGCCGCATGGTGGGACTGGACCGCGAGAAGCAGGAGGTCTGCCTCGCCGCCACCATCAACGAAGAGGGCAACCAAATCATCCCGGAGCGGCGTTTCCGCTATGACACGCTGGTGCTGGCGGTCGGCAGCCTGAGCAATGACTTCGGCATCCAGGGGGTGAAGGAGCACTGCCTGTTCCTCGACAGCACCGCCCAGGCAGAGCGCTTCCAGCAGAAGCTGCTCAACTGCATGCTCAAGGCGCACACCCAGGGCAAGCCCATCGAAGAGGGGCAGCTCGATCTGGCCATTGTCGGCGCCGGCGCTACCGGGGTCGAAATGGCGGCACAACTGCACCACGTCACGCGCCTCATGTCGGCCTACGGCCTTGACACCATCGACCCGGCCAAAGACATCAAGCTGCACCTGATCGAGGCGGGGCCGCGCATCCTCCCCGCCCTGCCGCCGCGCCTGTCACTGGCGGCCGAGAGGGAGCTGCGCAAGCTCGGCGTCACGGTGCACAACAATCAGCGCGTGGTGGAGGTCAACGAACAGGGGATCGTCACCGCCGGTGGCGGCATGATCCCCGCCACGCTCAAGGTGTGGGCGGCCGGTATCAAGGCACCGGAGTTCCTCAAGGATATTGCCGGGCTCGAAACCAACCGCATCAACCAGCTGGTGGTGAAGCGCACTCTGCAGACCACCCGCGACGAAAATATCTTCGCCATCGGCGACTGTGCCGCGTGTCCGCTGGATGATCAGGGCAACAACGTCCCGCCACGCGCCCAGGCGGCGCACCAGCAGGCCTCGACGCTGGCCAAAACCATCATTCGCCGCCTCAAGGGACGTGCGCCACTGGAATATACCTATCGTGATTACGGTTCGCTGGTGGCGATGGGCAGGTACTCCACCGTCGGCAGCCTGATGGGTGGACTGGCCGGCAGCATGATGGTCTCCGGCTTCATCGCCCGTTTCGTCTATCTGTCGCTCTACAAGATGCACCAGGCCGCCCTCTACGGCTGGCCACGCGCCATCCTGATCAGCTTCCTGCATATCCTGCGCAAGGGGATCGATCCGCAGGTCAAACTGCACTGATACTTTTCAGCGTTTAATTGCCTGCAAGGCATCCATCAACACACCGATATCGTGATCGCCGCGATAGAGCGGCGATACTTCACGCTCTACACCAAACAGGCCGAACACCGCAGTCTGTGCGGTGCGCACCGAATACTCGACGGTGAAGACACAGTCGTGCGGCAGCTCGACGAACTGGCCGAGAAAAGCAAAATTGGTGGCGCCCGCGGGGAGCACCTGTGGGCGATCGCCGTGGGCGCGCGGCATGAACTCGCTGTCGATGAAAGGCATCATGCAGGGGATGCAACTCACCTTCTCCATCACCGGCGCCATCTTCTCCACAATGCCCAGATGAGAGAAGAGTTCGAGGAGGAGCTCCGCGCCGCTGCACTGCGTCATCGGCTTGTGCACGAAATTGCCCGGCTGGTCGGGCAGCAAGCCATCGCCCCAGAAGACGAAGAGATCCTCGGGCTGATTGCGAAAGTGCGGCTGGTGGGCCAGCACCACCGACATGAACCAGTTGGAGTCGGTGATGGTCACCAGTCCGCCGGTGCCCGCCGTGTTGCCGGTGAAGTTCTCCTTATATTCGAAGAAGGTGGGATCCTTCAGCGTGACGGTGAACGACATCCACTTCGATTGCTCCACATTGCCGCAAAAGACCTGCGGTCGACCGAACGATCCATGCTTGGTGGCGATCTTCTCCCACAACGCCCAGGCCCCTGTGTCGCTTATCGGCTTGAGCGGTGCCGGCGAGGTCATGGAGCCGGTGGCAGAGCTCTCCACGATCGAACCGAGGGTGACGAAGAGATAGTCGTGTTCCGCCAGTTCGATTTTCTGCCGGCCTGATGCGTGGAGATAGTGCAGCGCTGTAGCCCGCTTGGTATCCGCACTGATATCAAAATCGATATCGAGCACCGGCGTATTCATCACGAAGTTGACGCCGTGCGCCCGCAACCACGTTTCGATGGGCAGGATCACCGAGTCGTACTGGTTGTAGACCGTGCGCATGATCCCCTTCAGCTGGTTGAAGCCGGGCAGCAGATGGATGAAGCGGATCGCATAGCGACGCATCTCGGCGAGGCTGCTCCAGCGCTGAAAGGCAAAGGTAGTGGCCCACAACTGCCAGAACACCGTGTCGAAGAACTCCGGGGCGAACCACTCATCGATACGTTTGGCACCGAGCAGCACCTCCGGGGTCATGTTGAGGCGCAGCAGGTCGCTCATGTCGCGGCTGCTCAACCCGTAAGAGGAGACATCCAGCTTCTGCCCGCCCTTGAGCAGGCGCGCATGGGAGCAGGAGACTACGCGCTGGTTGAACGCGAACACCTCCTGCTTTACAGAAACACCTGGATTTTCCAGCGTTGGGATCTGTGAGAGCAGATCCCACAAGCAGACGAAGTGCTCCTCATGCATACGCCCACCACGAATCAGATAACCCTCATCAGCAGAGCCTGCACCGTCCATGGCACCACCGCTGATATGCTCCTGATTGAAGATCGTGATATTCCCTCCAGCAATGCCCGCATCACGGATCATGTAGACCGCACAGGCCAGCCCCGCGATGCCGCCGCCAGCGATATAGGCCTTACTGTTACGGAGGGGTGTGGTGGTCATGGCAAAGCTCTCCCCTGTAGCGCTTGATGGCGAAGTGGGAGCATACCGTGAATTGTCTTGACCGCGCAGCAGGGTTAGAGTGTGCCCCGTTACTTCTTCGTCATCACGGTGCGACTTCCATGAACCTCAAGGCCCTCTACCATCTGGCCCACGACAATCCTGATGCCATCAGGAAGCTGGCTATACAGCAGGGTCTCGATCCAGTGGTCTCACTTGGCGTAGTGAAACTGATGCTCGCCAACGATGGCAATCTTGCCTCGCTGTCACAGAAACAGAAACACCACTACGAGATGACTATCAAGCCGTTGATCGAATAGCGCGTTGCAAGCAGGCCCTCCCTGGCGGCCTATCGCCTGATCAAGAGATGAAATAGGCGGTGCGTGCTCTCAACGCCGTGCCATACATGGCCGCCACACCGCATACATCGACCGGCACTATCCACTCGTCATCGTCGAAGCCCATCAGGCCCAGTGACGGGGCACAGATCTGAAAGGTGATCCCCGCCTCCTTCGCCAACTCGATCTGTTCCTCCAGCGGTGACATCTCACCCTTCATCATGTAGTTGAAGAATTTGCGGCCCAGCCCACCAAAGGCCATCTTCGACGGCGCCAGGTCTTTACTGCTGCCTGGCAGCATCAGATTGATCAGCTTGTGGGCAAAGCGCTTGCCGCGCAACTTGCGCCCCTTCTTGATCACGCTGCAGCCCCAGAAGGTGAAGAACATCGTCACCTCCATGCCCATCGCTACGGCGCCATTGGCCATCATGAAGGCGGCCATCGCTTTGTCGAAATCGCCGGAGAGCAGAATGATCGACACCTTGTTCTCCGGCACGCGCTCACGGATCTCATTCAGTTCGGCTTCCAGCTGACTTATGCGTTCGTGAAGATTGCCCGTTTCGAGCGGGCGAAAATCTGCAACAGTGGACATGATGACTCCTTATGTGTGGTGTTGTGAAAGAGGGAGGTCCACCTGTAATCTAGGCAACTCGTTGGCACGACACCAATCGAATGATTTTGTTAGTTGCACTAACAAACAAGGGCAAAACAGCACTCATGGAACAACTGGATGTCATTGGCCTGATGCAGGCCCTGCAAGCCCTGGAACGCAACATGTCGGTCGCGCTGATGTATGCCGGGTTGCGCATCCCGCAGTTTCGTCTGCTCGATGCGCTTGAGCGGATGGGGCAGGCAACGGTGACCGAGATGAGCCAGGCCCTTCACATCACCCGCGCCACAGCCAGTGTGTTGATCAACGAGCTGCTCGCTGCCGGTGTCGTCGCCACCGTGGAACATGAATCAGACCGTCGTTCGTTCCATGTCCGCCTCACCGAGCTCGGCATGAATAAACTCTCGGTAGGGCGCAAGGATATCAACGTCTATCTCAGCAAGGTGTCGGCGCACTACCCGCCCGAGATGGTCAGCATGCTCAATCTCTTTGCCGGAAATTTTCCCCGCGCGCCTGCGCCGCCAACAGCGTCACTCGATCCTTCCTCGACTCACCGGAATTAGCGAACGTGCGCTGCAGGAATTACACTTTGGCACTGTTCGCCTTCCCATAAATCTCTTATGACTACTCCTTCGCGCTGGGATATCTTCTGCTCCGTCATCGACAACTTCGGTGATATCGGTGTCTGCTGGCGCCTGGCGCGGCAGCTGGTCAACGAACACGGCCTGCAGGTACGGCTGTGGGTCGATGATCTGGCCAGTTTCCGGCGCATGGCACCGATCGATCCAGCGCGTGATGTGCAGTGGCTGCTCGGAGTCGAGGTACGCCATTGGACCAAGCCCTTCCCCGAATTGGCAGTTGAAGAGATCCCCGATGTAGTAATTGAAGCCTTCGCCTGCCCGTTGCCCGAGAGTTATGAGCACATGATGGCGCAAAAAACGCCCCAGCCCTTCTGGATCAACCTGGAACACCTCAGCGCCGAGGAGTGGGTCGAGGGATATCACACCCTCACCTCGCCTCATCCGCGCCTGCCGCTCACCAAGCACTTCTTCTTTCCCGGATTCACCCCGGCCACCGGCGGCCTGTTACGCGAGAGCGATCTGCTGGAACAGGTTCATGCCTTCCAGAGCGATAACGCAGCACAGGAGACCTTTTGGTCGTCGCTGGGCGTGCCCGCAAGAAGCGAAGGAGAGTCGCGCATCTCTCTGTTCGCCTACGGCAGCCGCGATCTGGCCGGGCTGCTCTATAGCTGGCGTGATGGCGATACTCCCATTCTCTGCCTGGTACCGGAGGGGGCACTGGCTACGGCGGTGGCCCGTGAGCTGGGGCACCCTCCCGTGAAAGCCCACCAGACCTTTTCCCGCGGCAAACTGCGCGTGCATGTCTTTCCGTTCCTGGATCAAGCGGCCTACGACCGGCTGCTGTGGGCTTGCGACATCAACTTCGTGCGCGGCGAGGACTCCTTCGTGCGTGCCCAGTGGGCGATGCGGCCCATGGTCTGGCAGCCCTACCGTCAGGAGGAGCAGCATCATGACGTCAAGCTGGAGGCCTTTCTCGACAAGTATCGGACCGGGCTGCCGCCAGCCGCTGAGCTTGCGCTCGTGAACCTCTGGCAGGCGTGGAATCGTGAGGAGGGGGTGGCGGGAACCTGGGAACCGTTCCTGACCGAGCGTCAGGAATTGACGAGCCACGCACAACGTTGGGCGGAAGGGCTGGCCACCCACCCCGATCTGGCGACAAATCTGGTGCACTTCGCCCAAAAACCTTTATAATTCGCGCCTCTATTGCCACCACTCTCAGAAGTACCCGATATGAAAATTGC
>Ga0316628_100002194_pt1 | contig 14319 bp, 13 predicted proteins | sample OWC_Aug_M2_C1_D5_FD_207648 | JGI IMG/M metagenome (GOLD analysis project Ga0316628, IMG submission 207648) | Wetland soil microbial communities from Old Woman Creek delta, Ohio, United States - OWC_Aug_M2_C1_D5_C | ecosystem: Environmental > Terrestrial > Soil > Wetlands | place: USA: Ohio... | reverse complement strand
CACCATGTTGAAGCTCAGCACGGTCAGGATCGGCTGGCTCGCCGGACCGAGCGGTCCCGTGGCCGGCGGCGAGGCCGCCAGGAAGATGGCCACGCCCGTCAGGCCCGCGGCGAGGCCGTAGGCGCAACCCAGCGCCAGTCGCGACTGCAGCAGCCGCCGGAGGCGCTCGACCGCCGTCCCGCCGCCGGGGATGTACTGGGTCAGCAAGGCCATGTGCGTCGGAGCCTAAGCGACTGTGCTCCAAACTCAACAGCCATGTTGCTCCGCTGCGTCAGCGGCGGCCGCGACCGATTTCCACGCCCAGGTCCTGGATCTTCTTGCGAAGGGTGTTGCGGTTCAGCCCCAGGATCTCGGCCGCCCGCACCTGGTTGCCGCGCGTCGCCGACAGGGTGAGCTGGATCAGCGGCCGCTCAACCTCCTCCAGCACGCGGTCGTAGAGCCCCGGCGGCGGCACGCCCTCCGGCTGGTCCGCGAAGTAGCTGGAGAGCTTGCGCTCCACGAGCTCCGAGAGGGTCGCCGGGCGATCGTCCCCGCCGAGCGCCGGCTGCGGATCCTCCAGCTCCCGCTCGACGATCCGCGCCGTGATCAGGTCCTCGGCGTAGAGGGCGCAGATCCGGCGGACGAGGTTCTCGAGCTCGCGCACGTTGCCTGGCCAGGGATGCAGCTTCAGCCGCTCCAGCGCGCCCGCGTCGATGGTCTTGGCCGGCAGGCCTTCGCGGTTGGCGCGCAGCAGGAAGGCGCGGGCGAGGTCGGGGATGTCCTCCACGCGGTCGCGCAGCGGCGGAATCCTCAGCGGTGCGACATTGAGGCGGAAGAACAGGTCCTCGCGGAACAGCCCTTGGTGGATCAGCCCGCGAAGGTCGCGGTTGGTGGCCGCGATGATCCGCACGTTCGGGCGCCGGTTCGTCTTCGGATTTAGCGCCGGCTCGGAGCCGTCGATCACCCGCAGCAGCCGGGTCTGGGCGTCGAGCGGCATGTCCCCGATCTCGTCCAGGAACAGGGTGCCGCCGTCGGCCTCCACGAGCTTGCCGATGGCGCCGTCCTCCTTGCCGAACAGCTCGGCCTCGACGCGTTCGCGCGGAACCGCGGCCAGGTTGATCACCACGAACCGTCCGTCGCGGCGGCGGCCCATGTCGTGCAGGGCGCGCGCGACGAGCTCCTTGCCGGTTCCCGACTCGCCGGTGATCAGCACCGTCAGGTCGGCGCCCACCAGCCGCGCGATCGTCCGGTAGACCTCCTGCATCGGGGCCGAGCGGCCGATCAGCGGCAGGCGGTCGTCGCGGATCGCCCGCGCCTGCGCCTTGGCCGCCTCGGCGTCGGCGGGCCTGGCGAGCGCCCGCCGCGCGGCGGAGGTGATGTCGTCCAGGTCGAACGGCTTGGGCACATATTCGAAGGCGCCGACCTCGGCGGCGTTCACGGCCGTGATCAGGTTGTTCTGTGCGCTCATCACGATGATCGGCAGCTTCGGACGCTGCTTGCGGATCCGCGGCAGGACGTTGAAGACGTTCTCGTCCGGCATGATGACGTCGGTCACGACGAGGTCGCCCTCCCCGTCCGTCACCCACTTGAGAAGCGTCGCCGCATTGCCGGTGGCGCGCACCTGGTAGCCGAGGCGGGTGAAGGCCTGCGACAGCACCAGGCGGATCGACGAATCGTCGTCGGCGATCAGGATCTTCTTGGTGGCCGCGTTCATGGCAGGGCGTCTCCGGCGGAGGCGATGGGCAGCAGCACCCGGAAGACTGTCCGTCCGGGCTCGGACTCGAAGTCGATCAGGCCGCCGTGCGCGGCCGCGAGCTTGGCGACCAGCGCCAGGCCGAGCCCCGCCCCGTTCGGCTTCGACGTCACGAACGGCTGGAACAGGTGCTCGCGCAGGTGGGCGGGGACTCCCGGCCCGTTGTCCTGGATGCGGACTTCCAGCGGCGCGCCCCGCAGGGACTGCCCGCGCGCGGCGCGCACGCGCACGCCGTGGCGGTAGGCCGTGTGGATGGTGATCTCGCCCCGGCCGTCGCCGCGCGCGTGCGCGGCCTCGGCGGCGTTCTTCACAAGGTTCAGGAAGATCTGGATCAGCTGGTCCTCGTCGCCCAGCACCGGCGGCAGCGAGGGATCGTACTGCTCGCGCAGGACCAGGCCGTCGGCCACGCCGTTGGCCGCCAGGGCGCGCACGCGGTCGAGCACCTGGTGGATGTTCACCGGAGCCAGCGCCGGCAGCACGTCCTCCGAGAAGGCTTCCATGCGGTCCACCAGCCGGGCGACCCGGTCGGTCTCGTCGACGATGAGCTGGGCGAGCGGCGCGTCCTCCGCCTTGGCGCCGGATTTCAGGAGCTGCGCGGCGCCGCGGATCCCCGCCAGCGGGTTCTTGATCTCGTGCGCCAGCATTCGCCCCAGGCCCATGATCGTGGGCAGGCCCGCCGCCTCCGTCCCGCCGCGCTCCACCCCGAGGCCGGTCTTGACGGTCAGGGTGAGCAGCACGGAGCCGTCGCCGAGCGGGGCCGCGGCCCCGTCCGCCTCGAACGGCGGCAGGCCGAAGAGGCTGATCTCCAGCCCCCGCTCGCGCACGCGCACGCCTTCGAAGCGCGCGCGTTCCAAGAGCGCCGCCAGGGCCGAACCCGGAGGCAGGGCCGATAGGAAGCGTCCGCGTGCGAGAAGGCTGAGCCCGTGCCCGAACAGCGCCTCCGCCGCCTCGTTCACCGCGACGAGCGCGCCCTCGGCGTCCACCACCATGGAGGGGTCGGGGCTCAGGTCGAAGGCCGCCGCCTTCAGGGACTCGGCGGCGGGAAACCGCGGTTGATTCAGGGTGCGCTGGCTCATGCCGCGAGCCTTCGCTCGGGGTTGGTCCAGAGCGCCGCAAGCCCCCGCGCGACCGCACGGGGGTCATCCGTCCGGCAGAGGTCGGCGCGCGCCTGGCGCCGGAGGATCGGATCGGTCGGCCTGGGCCCCTGGTCGACGTAGGCGGCAAGGTGCTTGCGGAAGATGCGCAGCCCGAGGCGATCGCCGTAGAAGGCCAGGCTCTCCCGCAGGTGGTCGAGGGCGATCCCGAGGCGCGTCTCCGCATCGGGCTCCTCGAAGCCACGGCCCCCGAGCCGGGCGTCGATCTCTGCGGCGATCCAGGGCCGCCCGTAGACGCCGCGCCCCACCATCACCGCGTCCGCGCCCGAGGCGCCCAGCGCGGCCCGGGCGCTCGGCCCGTCGACGATGTCGCCGTTGACGATCACGGGGACGGAAACCGCCTCCTTCACCGCACGCACCGCGGACCAGTCCGCCGCGCCCTTGTAGAACTGGCAGCGCGTGCGGCCGTGGACCGTGATGGCCTTGACGCCCCTGGCCTCGGCGCGCGCGGCGAGCTCCGGCGCGATCTTGGAATCCTCGTCCCATCCGAGGCGCATCTTCACCGTGACCGGGACGTCTACCGCGTCGACCGCCGCCGCCATCAGGGCCTCGGCGAGCTGCGGCTCTCGCATCAGGGCCGATCCGCACTGCGCGCCGGTGACCTCCCGGGCCGGGCATCCGAAATTGAGGTCGATCACCTGTGCGCCGGCCGCCGCGGCGAGCCGCGCGCCCTGCGCCACGTGCTTCGGATCACGGCCGATAAGCTGCACGACCATCAGCGGCAGACCCTCGCCGATGGCGGCCCGGCGCACCACATCGGGGCGGCCGCGCGCGAACTCCGCGCAGGCCACCATCTCGGTCGCCACGTAGGCCGCGCCCAGGCGGCTCGCCGCGCGTCGGAACGGCAGGTCCGAGACCCCGGTCATGGGCGCGATCCAGCACCGGCCGCCGATCCCGACAGGCCCGACCCGAACCGTGCTGCTCATTTTGTAATCACCAGCATCGCTGACTTTTTAGGCAATTCGGGATCGGCCGTAAAGCTGGAACAAGCGTCGCAGGGGCCCTAAGAACGTGAGCATGAGCTTCTCGGCCGTGGTGGTCGCCGCGGGCGCGGGCCTGAGGGCCGGGCCCGGCGAGCCCAAAGTCTGGCGCATGCTTGGAGGCCGCCCGATCATCCGTTGGTCGGTCGAGGGTCTTCTGTCGGCCGGCGCGCGCGAAGTCGTGGTCGTCGTGGCCCGCGACCGCCTGGGCGACGTCGACGAGGCGCTGGCGGGCCTCGCGAACTGGAAGGCGGTCACCGGCGGACGCACCCGCGCGGATTCGGTGCAGGCTGGGCTTGCGGCGATCACCGCGGGCCGCACCCAGCCGGTGCTCGTGCACGATGCGGCCCGACCTTTCGTCACGCGCGAGCACGTGGGCCGGCTGCTGGCCGCCCTGGATCTCGCGGACGGCGCAGTTCCGGTCCTGCCGGTTCCCGACACGCTGAAGCGCGGCGACGGCCTGGTCGACGAGACCGTTTCGCGCGAGGGCCTCTGGCGCGCCCAGACCCCGCAGGCCTTCCGCTTCGGCCGGCTGAAGGCGGCCTACCGGCGCTGGCCGGTCAGCGAGGAGCCCACCGATGACGCCTCGGTGATGGAGCGCGCCGGGGGCCATGTCGCGATGGTCGCGGGCGATCCCATGCTGATGAAGCTGACCTATCCCGAGGACTTCCTGCTCGCGGAGCAACTGGCCGGGTCGCGCCGCATCGTCCGCGCAGGCCTGGGCATCGACGCGCACCGCTTCGGACCGGGCAAGGTCGTCTGGCTTTGCGGCATCCGCATCGAGCACGAGCTGGGTCTCGTGGGTCATTCGGACGCCGACGTGGGCCTGCACGCGTTGACCGACGCGATCCTCGGCGCGATCGGCGAAGGCGACATCGGCGAGCACTTCCCGCCCAGCGACCCGCGATGGAAGGGCGCCTCGTCCGACCAGTTCCTGCGCCACGCGGTGTCGCTCGTGGCTCGCCAGGGGGGCCGCATCCTCAACGCCGACCTTACCCTCGTCTGCGAGCGGCCCAAGGTGAAGCCCCACCGTCAGGCCATGCGCGAACGCATCGCCGAGCTGCTCCAGATTCCGCTCGGGCGCGTCAGCGTGAAGGCGACGACGACCGAGGGCATGGGCTTCACCGGCCGCGAGGAGGGCCTCATGGCCCAGGCCGTGGTCTCGGTGGAGACGCCGCCGTGAGGGAGACCGGCGCATGCTGACCCTATTCTATGCGCCGGGCGCGAGCTCGATGGCCCCGCATATCGCCCTGCACGAGATCGGCGCGCCGTTCGAGGCCCGGCAGATCTCGTTCCGCAAGGACGAGAACCGCTCGCGGGCGTTCCTGGCGCTGAACCCCGAGGGGAAGGTCCCGGTGTTGCTGATCGACGGCCGCCCGCTGACCGAGGTGGCGGCGATCCTGTTCTATCTCGGGCGGCGATATCCGGAGTCGGCTCTGTGGCCCGAGAATATCGAGGCGCAGGCGCAGGCGATCTCCTGGATGTCGTTCATCGCCTCGAGCGTGCACCCGGCCCGCCGCCAGGGCCTGGACCACGCTCGGACGGTCTACGCCCTGGCCGACGCACGGCTGGGCGCCCGCGAGTGGGCGGTCGGAACCTATTCGATCGCCGACATCCACCTCTTCCGCCTGTTCTGGCGCTTCCGGAATTCGCTCAAGCCGCAGCCGGGCGAGTTCCCCAACCTCGAGCGGCACTATGCGCAGATGATGTCGCGCCGCGCGGTGCGGCGGACGATCGAGGTGGAGACGGCGGCCGGATACGAGCTGCCGGCCTGATCAGGGCAGCCAGGGGACCCGCTCCTCGAGCCTGCGCCACAGCGCCCCCGGCACGTTCGTGTAGTCGTCGGTCCAGGGTCGCGCGAGCAGCGGGTCGATCGGCTTCCACCGCCGGTCCGCCCGGAAGGCGGCGAGCGCCTCGCGCGACTTCGCCAGGATCACCGCGTCGGAGCCTGATTCCCAGGTCGCCCCCGCCCCGGGCGGCGCGACGTGCTCCTGCAGCAGCGCGGCGGCCCCGGCCATCCGCGCCACCGCCATGGCCGGCGCCTTGAGATCGAGGTTCCGGTTCGACAGGTGCAGGATCAGCACCCCGTCGGGCTTCAGGTGCGAGAGGTAGCCGCGGACCGCCTCCACCGTGAGCAGGTGCGCCGGCACCGCGTCCGAGGAGAAGGCGTCGATCAGCAGGATGTCGAAGACGCCTTTGGGCTGGTCGGCGAGCGTGAGCCGCGCGTCGCCAACCACGTAGTCGACGGGCCCCTTGGCGCATTCGGTCGTGTAGCTGAAGTACTTCGGATCGCTGGAGATCCGGATCACCAGGGGATCGATCTCGAAGAAGGTCAGGTGATCCCCCGGCCGGACGTAGGCGGCGACCGAGCCGGTCCCCAGCCCGACCGCGCCGATCCTGAGGTTAGGCTGCGCGCTCTCCTTCGCCAGGAACACCTGCCCGATCGGCGTGGCGGGCGCGTAGTAGACGAGCGGTCGGCAGCGGTATCTGGGATCGATCGCCTGCGCGCCATGCAGGGTGCTGCCGTGCGCGAGCATCCTCACGCTTCCGCCGAGGGCGGCTGCCGGCGCGACGGACTCGCGCACCACGCCGAAGAAGCTGCGCCAGCTGTGCTGGGTGTTCACCCGGTCCGCGGCCGCCTGGGCCGCCATCGACAGCACCGCTATGACCGCGCAGAAGAACAGCGCCCGGTCGCGCACGAGGAAGGCCGTGATCGCGGCCGCGCCCAGCGCGATCCGCGCCGCGATCACCAGCGCTCCGAGTTCCGTCAGCGAGCCGAAGATCACCCGCCCCGAGAGATGCGGCGCGGCGACGCCCATCAGAACGGGGGCGACCACCCCGCAGACCACGCCCACGAGCAGGAGGCCCCAGTCTCCCGCGCCCGGGTCGCCGGGCTTCGACGGTCGCGCCAGGCACGAGAGCGTCAGCACCAGCGGATATTCCCAGACGTTGTCGAAGATCACCGGCGCGAGTAAGGCTTTGAACGCCCCGCCCACGACGCCGCCCACCGAGAGCCACAGGTAGAACTCGGTCAGTCGCTCGGCCGGCGGCCGGCGCGCGACGAGGGCCTGATGGCAGACGAGCGCGGTGAAGAAGAAGGCCGACAGGTGCACCCCGAGCTGCAGCAGGAAGCCGCTCGCCTTGAACGGCAGGAGGGCGGCGCACGCGGCGACCGCCGCGGCCTGGAACATCAGCGCGATCCGCTGCGGGATCGCAGGCCTTGCCTGGAAGGCGATGACGAAGGTGAGCAGGTAGAGGGCGAGCGGGATCACCCAGAGGAAGGGCGCGGAGGCGACGTCCGTCGTCAGGTGGGTCGTGACCCCGAGCATGAGGCTCGAGGGGATCGCCGCCAGCGTCAGCCAGATCAGCCGCTCGCGCCACGACGCGTGCGGCGGCGCGGCCGCCCTGGCCGGGCCCGGCGCGAGGTCGGGGGCGCGGGCGCAGACCAGGGCGAGGCTCGCCAGCATCAGTCCGAAGGCGGCGTATCCCAGGCTCCAGCCGACCGTCTGGCCGCGCACCGTGAACACCGGCTCCACGACGACGGGATAGGCGAGGAGCGCGATCAGGCTCCCGAGATTGCTGGCGGCGTAGAGGACGTAGGGCTCTTTCCCCTCCTCCGCGCCCACCGTGCGCGCGTGCCACGCCTGCACGAGCGGGGCGGTCGCCGAAAGGATCGCGAACGGCGGTCCGATGGAGACCGCGAGCACGCCCAGCAGCCACAGCGCCGGATGCGCCCACGAGGGCGGACCGAAGAGCTCGTGCACGCGAAGCGGCAGGACGAGCGCGGCCCCGGCCACCAGTCCCAGATGAACGAGGGCTTGGGTTCGGATGCTGCGGATCCGCTGCAGCAGGTGGGCGTAGCCGTAGCCGGCCAGGAGCGCCGCCTGGAAGAACGCCAGGCTCGTGTTCCAGACCGAGGGGCTGCCGCCGAGCAGGGGCAGGACGAGCTTGGCCACCATCGGCTCGACCATGAAAACGAGCGCGGCGCTCGCGAACACGGTGACGGCGAAGAGCGCGGGCGGGAGTCGGACGGCGCGAGTCTCGGCGTCGGCGGCGGCGGCGGTGGTCATGTCGCGAATGGCCTTGATGCGAGGGCGGGTGCGATGCTCTGGTCTGCGGAGCCTAGCTGTCGAGCGGTTAAAGAGGTCCCTTCCCATGTTCCCCCTAGAGATCGTAACCCTGGCCCGCCTTCTGGTGGACGAGGCGCGCGAGCGGAAGCTGCGGATCGTGACCGCGGAGAGCTGCACGGGCGGGTTGGTGGCGGGCGCGATCTGTCAGGTGGCGGGCGCCTCCGACGTCTTCGAGCGCGGCTTCGTCGCCTATTCCAATCGCGCCAAGCAGGAGCTTCTTGGCGTGCCCGGCGATCTGATCGCCGACCTCGGCGCCGTCTCCGAGCCTGTCGCGCGGATGATGGCCGAAGGCGCGCTGGAGAATTCCAACGCCCACGTCTCCGTGGCGATCACCGGCGTCGCGGGGCCTGGCGGCGGCACGCGGCTGAAGCCGGTCGGCACCGTCCATATCGCCACCGCCCGGGCCAACCAGGCGCTGATGCACCGCGAGGAGTTCTTCGAGGAGGAGACGCGCGAAGGCGTCCAGCTCGCCGCGGTCCAGGTCGCCCTCCAGGCGCTTCGCGACCGGGTGGCCTGAACGCACGAACAAGGCGTGGGGAGTCGCGGAACGAAGCCCTTCCTGGGGTCGCCCATGACGGACAGAGCGCCAAGACGTCTGAGATGATCGCTGCGGCGTAGGCGCGCTGTTCTGGTCGGATGCCGGCGGCTCAGCTAAGCCTTGGAGCGGCCGATACAACGATACTCAGCAAACGATGGTCCTTCATGATCTCCTGACCGTCCTTTCGGGCGGCGTCGTGGGATTCGCCCTCGGCCTGATCGGCGGCGGCGGCTCGATCCTGGCCGTTCCGCTGCTGCTCTACGTCGTGGGCGTGAGCGATCCGCACGTGGCGATCGGCACGAGCGCGCTCGCCGTGGCGGTCAGCGCCTTCGCCAACTTCGCCCAGCACGCGCGCGCAGGAAACGTGAAGTGGCCCTGCGCCTTGACGTTCGCCGGCGCAGGCGTGGTCGGCGCCTTCATCGGCTCGACAGTCGGCAAGCTGACGAACGGACAGCACCTGCTGGCGCTCTTCGCCCTCGTGATGATCGCGGTCGGCGTTTCCATGCTCGTGCGCCGCGGGCCCGATGGCGACCCCCACGTGCACCTGACGCGGCGCATCGCCCTCAAGCTGGCGGTCATCGGTTTCGGCGCGGGCATGCTCTCCGGGTTCTTCGGGATCGGCGGCGGATTCCTCATCGTTCCCGGGATCATGCTCGGCAGCGGCATGCCGATGATCTACGCGGTGGGCTCGTCGCTCTTCTCGGTCGGGGTGTTCGGGCTCTCGACCGCCGCCAATTACGCGCTCTCCGGGCTGGTGGACTGGCGGATCGCCGCGATCTTCATCGGCGGCGGGATCGTGGGCGGCTTCCTCGGCATGCGCCTGGCCATCCGGATCGCGAGCCGGCGCGGCGCCCTGGCCCGGATCTTTGCTTTCGTCCTGTTCGCGGTCGCGGCATACATGCTCTATCGCAGCGTGGGACCGCTTCTCGGCGCCCACGCCTGATCCGATCAAAGTGGCAGGGGGCGGAACTGGGTGTGCGCATGAAGGGGATCATAGTCATCGCCGCCGCGGCGGCCGCCCTCTGCACGACGGCCGCACGGGCCGAGACCCGCGCCGTTCCGGACTACGGCCGCTTTGCGCCCGTGCCCGAGGGCAAGGAGCGTCCCGACCCCACCCGCGACTACAAGGTGATCTTCGAGGTGTCCCAGCGACCGCTCGATGCGACGAAGCCGCTCGAGGGACTGGAGCGGGTCGCCCGGCTTGTGAACCTCCTCGCCGCCAACGGGGTCGGCGCGGGCCACCGGCACATCGTGGCCGTGCTCGACGGCGACGCCACCGAGGCCGTCATGACCGACAAGGCCTTCGCCGGGCGCCATTCCGGCGCGACCAATCCGAACGTGCGGCTGATCGACGAGCTGCGCGCGGCAGGCGTCAGCGTGCGCGTCTGCGGCCAGGCCATGGCCGGACACAAGATCACGCCGCCGGAGGTTATTCCGGGCGTCGAGATCGACCTCTCGGCCCTGACCACGGTGGCCAACAAGCAACTCGAAGGCTACGCCCTTATCGAGGAGTAGCCGGCGATGGGCGGACGACCGTTCGCCGCGGCCGTCCTGGCGCTGCTCGCGTGCCTAGGCGCGGGCGCGACAGCCGCCCGCGGGGCCGCCGCGGCCGATCCCGGTCGCCAGATCGCCGCGCAGGGCCTCGCGAGCGGCGTTCCCGCCTGCGGCTCGTGCCACGGCGCGGCCGGCGAGGGTCTGGCCGTCCAGCAGGCTCCCCGGCTCGCCGGGCTGGACGCAGGCTATCTCGCCGAGCAGCTCGACCGCTTCGCATCCGGCGCTCGGAAGAACGACGTCATGGCGTCGGTGGCCAAGACGCTGACGCTCGATGAGCGGCGCGCTGTCGCCGCCTATTTCGCACGCCTGCCGACGCCGTCCCCAACGCCCCATCCTGCGGCGCATGGCGACCTGGCTCGCGGCCAGGTGCTGGCCGAACGCGGCGATTGGGCGGCGAATGTCCCCGCCTGCGGGGCCTGCCACGGACCTGAAGGCCGGGGCGTCGGCGCGGTGACGCCGCCGCTGTCCGGCCAATCCCAGGCCTACCTCTCCGCCCAACTCGCCGCTTTCCGGTCCGGCGCGCGCCGAAGCGACACGCTGGGGCTCATGAACGGCATCGCCGCGCGCCTGTCGCCGGCGGACCTCCAGGCGGCCGCCGCCTACTACGCCAACCTGCCCGCGGGCGCGCCGGCCCGGACCGGAGCGGGTCGATGAGCGGCTGGAACGTCAGGACCGCCGCCATCGCCGGGCTCGTGGGCGTGGCGGTGTTCGGCGCCGGGCTTCTGGCCGGCCGCCTCGGCCAGCACCGGCCGGCGCCTTCGACGCCGCCCGCCGCGCCGGGGAAAAAGCCGTTCAGCCCGCCGCCCGACGGCGCCTTCCCGGACACCCCCTTCGGCCGGGAGGCTGCGCTCGGGCGCGAGATCTTCGTCGACACGGGCCGCGCGGCCCCGCAGTTCGTCGGCAACGACCTCAAGTGCGTCAACTGCCACCTGGACGCCGGCCGGCTACCCAATTCCGCGCCGATGTGGGCGGCCTACGTGATGTTTCCGCAGTACCGGGCCAAGAACGGACACGTGAACACGTTCGCCGAGCGGATCCAGGGCTGCTTCCGATACAGCATGAACGGCAAGGCCCCGCCACTGGGCGACAAGGTCCTCGTGGCGCTCGAGAGCTATGCGGCGTACCTGGCGACCGGCGCGCCGCATGGGGCCAGGTTGCCGGGCCAGGGCTATCCGAAGCTCAAGCCCGCTCCCTTGCCGCCGGACTCCGGGCGCGGGCGCAGCGTGTACACGACGTACTGCGCGATGTGCCATGGTCCGGACGGTGCGGGACAGAGCTCGGGCGCCGCGGTTGTGTTCCCGCCGCTGTGGGGGCCCCGGTCCTACAACTGGGGCGCGGGGATCGCGCAGATCGACACCGCCGCCGCCTTCATCAAGGCCAATATGCCCTACAGCCAGGGCGGGCGACTCTCCGATCAGCAGGCGTGGGACGTGGCCGCCTACATCGACAGCCGGCCCCGCCCGCAGGATCCGCGCTATACCGGCTCGGTCGCCGAGACGCGCGCCCGTTTTCATAATTCGGCGCAGTCGATGTACGGCAAGGCGGCAGACGGCGTGCTCCTGGGCGGCGACGGTCCGCAGAAGCCGTTCTCGCCACGCGCCCGGTGAGCGCCCTGCGGCGTGGGCTAAAGTTGCTGCTGCCTACCGGAGTTTGCGCGCGGCCGGTTCCCGGGCGCTGAGCCGCACCTGCGCTTCGGGCGGCGTCCCGGCCGTGGGCCGGGCCTCGCCGTAGAGGGAACGGGCGCGGGCCTCGAAGCAGCCCATCAGGCGATCGACGGCGTGGGCGAAGTTGGCGGTCAGCAGCGCCGAAAGCAGCCGCGACTTGAATTCGAAGTCGATGTCGAACTCGACCCGCGTGAAATGCGCGCCCGCGTCGATGAAACGCCAGCGGTTCTCGAGCTTCCTGAACGGGCCCGAAAGCAGGGTCACGTCGATCTGCCGATTGACCGCATCGCGTCTCACGCGAGTGGCGAAGCGCTCCTTGAGGAAGGCGAACCCGACGCCTGCCTCTGCGTCGACGGCGTCCACGCCCTCGCCCAGGCGTCGCGGGTTCCAGGTGCGCATCGCGTTGATCCACGGCACGAACTCCGGATAGGCCGCGACGTCGCCCACCAGGTGGAAGAGCTGGTCCGGCGAGTACGGCAGGAGCTTCGAGACGTGGTGGCGCACTAGGCTGCGCTCTCCTTCGCCGCCAGCGCCGCCTGCAGGCGGGCGAAATCTTCGCCCGCGTGGTGGGACGAGCGGGTCAGGGGGCTCGCGGCGACCATCAGGAAGCCCTTGGACCGCGCGATCTCGGCGAAGGCCTTGAACTCGTCCGGATGCACGAAACGGTCGATCGGCGCGTGCTTGCGGGTCGGCTGCAGGTACTGGCCGATGGTGATGAAATCGACGCCGGCGGAGCGCATGTCGTCCATGACCTGCATCACCTCCTCCTTCGTCTCGCCGAGACCCACCATAACGCCCGATTTGGTGAACCGGGTCGGATCGTGCTCCTTCACCCGCTCCAGCAGCCTCAGCGAGTGGTAGTAGCGGGCGCCGGGGCGGATCGAGAGGTAGAGCCGCGGCACCGTCTCTAGATTGTGGTTGAAGACGTCGGGCCCGGACTCGATCACCGCTTCCACCGCCGCGAGCGGCTTGCGCAGGAAGTCCGGCGTGAGGATCTCAATGGTGGTGGACGGCGCGGCCGCCCGGATCGCCCGGATCACGGCGACGAACTGGCCCGCCCCGCCGTCGGGCAGGTCGTCGCGGTCCACCGAGGTGATGACCACGTGCTTGAGGCCCATCTTCGCCACCGCGTCGCCGACGCGGGCGGGCTCGTCCGGGTCGAGCGCCTCGGGCTTCCCGGTGGCGACGTTGCAGAAGGCGCAGGCGCGCGTGCAGACCTCGCCCAGGATCATGAACGTGGCGTGGCTCTTGTCCCAGCACTCGCCGATGTTGGGACAGGCCGCCTCCTCGCAGACGGTGACGAGCCGGTGTTCCTTCACGATGGCCCGCGTCGCCGCATAGCCGGGCGAGCCCGGGGCCCGCACGCGCAGCCACTCGGGTTTGCGCAGCAGCGGCGTGTCGGGCCGGTTCTGCTTTTCGGGATGCCGCGGGCGGCGTTCGCCCAGCTTGTCGATGACAACCGCCATGGCGCTTAGATCGGTCGCGCCGCGTCTCCGATCAAGTTGCGATTTGTCGGAGGCCGCGCTCCCCGATCACGGACTGTGACCGATCTTTTCAACGGCTTAGGCCGAAGATAGGCTCGCCGCCCTGAGAAAAGGGCCGCCAGGGCCCGGGAGACACGCCCGTGCCGCGCACCTTCGACGCACGCCAGGCCGAGACGACCATCATCCAGGCCCTGGCCGAGGCCGCCCGGAAATACGGCGCCAGGAAGCCCATCCTCGAGGACCAGGAGCGCAATCCGCTCACCTACACCGACCTGATCCGCGCGGCCTTCGCGCTCGGACGCAGGATCGCCGCCTTCACCGAGCCCGGCGAGCGCGTGGGCGTGATGCTGCCGTCGAGCTCGGCCGGCGTCGTCACCTTCTTCGCCCTGCACGCGATCGGCCGCGTGCCGACGATGCTCAACTTCACGGCGGGCCTCAGGAACCTGCGCGCCGCCTGCGAGCTGGCCGGCGTCAGGCGCGTGCTCACCGCCCACCGTTTCATCGAGCAGGGCAAGCTCCACGACGTCGTCGACACGCTGGAGTCGCTCACCACCGTCACCTACCTCGAGGACGTCCGCCAAAGCGTCGGCCTGGCCGACAAGCTCTATGCGGCGGCCGCGGCGCTCGCGCCGGCGCGCTTCGCGGCGAGGACGAAGCCTTCGGACCCCGGCGTGATCCTGTTCACCTCGGGCAGCTTCGGCGCGCCGCGCGGGGTGGTGCTCACCCAGGCGAACCTCATCGCCAACGTCCGCCAGGTCGAGGCGCACATCGATCTCGATCCAGCCTGGGTGATGTTCAACCCGCTTCCGATCTTCCACTGCTTCGGCCTGACCGGCGGAGTCCTGCTGCCGATCCTTTCGGGCCTGAAAGCCTTCGAGTACCCCTCGCCGCTGCACATCAAGCAGATCCCGCCGCTGGTGAAGGACACCAAGGCCTCGATCCTGCTGGCCACCGACACCTTCGTGAATCAGTACGCCCGCTCCGCCGAGCCCGGAGAGCTCTCCGACCTGGAGTTCGTGGTCTGCGGCGCCGAGAAGGTGCGCGACGAGACCCACAACCTGATCGCCGAGCGGTTCGGCCCGG
>Ga0316628_100002191_pt1 | contig 14324 bp, 12 predicted proteins | sample OWC_Aug_M2_C1_D5_FD_207648 | JGI IMG/M metagenome (GOLD analysis project Ga0316628, IMG submission 207648) | Wetland soil microbial communities from Old Woman Creek delta, Ohio, United States - OWC_Aug_M2_C1_D5_C | ecosystem: Environmental > Terrestrial > Soil > Wetlands | place: USA: Ohio... | reverse complement strand
GGGGCTGGCCCGGCATCGCGTACCATTTTGGGATCGCGCGCGTTCCGGACCGGGACGCGGACGGGCGCCTGATCGTGAATCGGCTCGGATCGGAGATGACGGTCCGGTTCCACTCGGGCGGGCGCGCAAATCACCGCTGTTCGGCCGTGGTGCTCCAGGGGCATCTCGGGCTCTACCCCCCGACCGAGGATCAACAGATCTGCCTCGCCGCGTTCATCCCATGGTGGCTTGCGGAGCACGGGCGCAGTCTGCCGGACGGGCTCGGCTGGCACGCGATCGCGAGCAGGTGGGGCGGGCGGGACAAGCGGGCCTGCCCCGGACGATACGCGGTGGAGTGGATCCGGCAGTATCTAGCGCAGCACGGGGCGAGCCCGGCCGCACCCTGTTGACGATTTATCGCAAAATCTGTATACCATAATTGCGGTCCACAAACCGGGACACCCCCTGCTAGGCCATCCCGTCCAGCAGGGGGTTTCTTTTTCTAACAACGTGGGATATAGTTTCCAGCGTGGACTGCAAAGTCTATATCGCGCCCATTCCTGGCGCAGAAGCTGCACAAGGCCGAGAGGCGGTGCGGGTCGTTCGTCTCACGACGGACGGCGCCGCGCGGAGCAGTCAGCCGCGCGGTCCAGCGGGGATGCAGGTCCAACCTGCTGCCAAGCAACCCAAGCGAGCCGGCGCGCCCTCTCGCGCCACCACGGCGGGCTTCGGCCTGAGCGCGCGGACCGCGCTCGTCCGCATCGGACGCCAACGCGCCAGCGTCGGCTCAGACGGAGGTCGGTCACCGGGCCGGCGGGGAGCGGGCGGGAAGGGCTCAAGCAATAGATCCACGACGGCGCCGGCTTCCTATGTCCCGAGGGGAACCGGCTGCAAGACGGGTCGCTCGTCTCTCCAGGCAGTGCGCGCGGCGCTCTAGCTCTCCCGTGCTGCTCTCCACCGTTTTCCGTCGGCTCCACGCCGCGGGAGGACGGGAGGAAGGCCGGGGTATGATCGAGCGAATTTAGGGCGGTAAAAGTGTAAACCCAGGGTTTACACTTTTCATCGCGTAGACGGCCGAAGGGGGCGCGAGCGACCGAGGGCATGGGAGAGCATAGGGCCGGGCAGCCGAACGTCTGCTGAGGGCCGCCACGGGGAGCGGATGGGCTGTTTCGACGGCGGCTCGATGCCAGTTTCGGCGAGGCGGCCATTTTTGTAGCGTGAAGAGCGTGATCATCACGGTCGACAACCGGCTGCGGATGCCGGTCGACCATCTGCCGGGCCGAGCGGTCGAGCGACTGTGCGAGCTGCACACGCACCGCAACCCGCAGCATTTCAAGCTGAAGAAGATGGGATTTAAAGCGTGGGCCGAGCCGCCGGAGATCCGGTCGTGGCATATGAGCGCGCCGGGCGAGGGCCGGACCGGACCGGGCACCGAGCTGTCGCTGCCGCGCGGCGGCATGGGTCGGCTGCGCCAGGTTCTTTCCGAGTGCGGCGTCGGCTGGACGGTGATCGACCGCAGGACGGAAGGCGACCCGGTGCTCGTCGGGATGCGCGAGCCGCTGCCGGCTCACAAAGTTGCGCTGTGGGATCATCAGGAGGTGATAGTCGAGGGCGTGCTGCGCAGAGAGAACTGCGTGGTGAGGTCGGGCACGGGGTCCGGCAAGACGACGGCGCTGCTGGCGGCGGTGGCAAGGGCGCAGGTTCCGGCGATCATCGTGGTGTGGGAAAAGGGGCTGCTGCGGCAGTGGAGCGAGCGCATCGACCGCGAGCTGGGGCTGCGCGGGTCGGACGTCGGGATGATCGGAGGCGGAGCATACAGGCTGCGCCCGATCACTCTAGCGATGCAGCAGTCGCTGAACCGGCTGAACGACGCGCGGTGGCGGGAGGTCGAGCGCGCGTTCGGACTGGTCGGGGCGGACGAAATATCAAAATTTGCGGCCGTAACTTTCCGGGCATCGATCGATCGGTTTCCGGCCCGGTACCGGATCGGGATGTCGGCCGACGAGACGCGGAAGGACGGCAAAGAATTTCTGATCTACGATTTGTTCGGGGTGGTCGGCGCGGACGTGTCGCAGGACGAGCTGGTCGAGAAGGGCATCGTGCGCGACGTCGAGGTGAGAATCGTTCCGTCGTCGTTCCGGGCGGACTGGTACGTCGAGGAGCGGGAGCGGGACGGCGTGGTGCCGGACTACGACCGGCTGATGGACGAGCTGCAGGCCGACGGCGCGCGGCTCAGGCTCGTGACGGACCTGGCATCGCGCGCGTCTGCTGACGGTCGGCCGGTGCTGGTGTTCTGCCAGCGGGTGATGCACTGCCGGCGGGTGGACGCGGCGCTGGCGGCCGCCGGAGTGCGCAGCGGCCTGATGATCGGCGAAGATCCGGCCGCCTATGAATCAACGGTGCGCGGGCTGCGCGACGGCAGCGTGCGCGTCGGCGTCGGAACGATCTCGAAGATCGGGCTCGGGCTCGACCTGCCGTCCGTGTCGGCGGGAGTGGTCGCGGTGCCGGCGCACAACAACCGCCAGCTGTTCAACCAGATCCGCGGCCGGCTGTGCCGGACGGCCAAGGGCAAGGATGATGCGGTGCTGTACTACGTGTGGGACCGCGCGGTGCACGGCTTGCAGGTGCTGCGTAATTTGCGCCGGTGGTGTAAGACCGCATACGTGATGCAAGACGACGGTTACTGGATCGAGGCCGGCGAATACATCGATAAAAATAAACCGGTCAGGAGGGCAGCGGTATGAGGAAGCGAAGCGGAGTCGTGGCTGGAGCGGCGAGCGAACCGCCATATGAACAGGCGGTCGCCAAGGTGGTTGAGGACTGCAACAAAAAATTCTGTGACGTCGTGCTCGGGCCGCCTGAGGTATACGCCGCCGGCGACGTGCTGACCGTGACGTGGGGGAAGGAGACGTTTCGGCCGCTGCAGTATCACGTGCTCGACCTCGGTCCGTTTTCGGCTACGACGCGCGTGCGGCCGGGCGAGACCATGCAATCGGCGGCCGAGCGAGCGTTTGCTGAGTTGGAGGCCATCGCGACTGCGGAGTTCGAGCGAAAAATACGCGCGTTCACGGGGAGAGCCCGCATGCTGGACGAGATGATGCGGTCTCAGCGCAAGGGAGGGTGACGTGGCTAGGCATCCGGTTTCCGACGTGGGCGCCGTGCTGCGGACCGCTGCGGCCGACGAGCGGCGGAGGGCGGCGGCGAGCAGCGTCGACGAGTTCGCCGGCGCTGATAAGAAGCGCGGCCGCCGGTCAGTGTCGAGGACGGACGTGCGCCGCATGGTGGGCGAGGCGCGGAAGATGGCGCAGGATCTCGACCACGTGAAGGTGACGCCGAGCCTGATCGTCGCGCTGTATTACCTGTGTCATCAGGAGGTGTACGGGGCGGAGCCGGTCGAGCTGGTCGGCGAATCCTGGCGGGACGCGTGCCTGGCGGTCGGCCGGTTGATCAAGCAGGAGTTTGACGGGGAGGCGCGGGCGGTTGTGGAGTTCGTGCGCTGGGTGTGGCGTCGGGAGCGGTGGCGCGAATCTCGCCGGCACGAAGGCGAGCGCAAATGGCGCGTGACGTGGCGGCAGCAGTTTGTCCGGCGCGATTTACTCAGTGACTACCGTACCGAGCAGTCGCGGGCCAGGACAGCGGCGGCGCGCAGCGCAGGCGCTACTACTGCCGCGAGGTGACGATGACCGACAACGGCGAGCGACAGCCCCAGCGAACTGCGATCGAGATTCCGCACGACGTCGTGAACGAGCAGGTGTTGCTAGCGGCCGTGCTGGTCGACGAGCAGGCGCGCGCCGAGCTGCTGCAGCAGCTGTCGCCCGATCTGTTCGTCGACCCGATCCACCAGGCGGCGTGGGCGGCCGCGCGCGGGATGGACGCGGACGGCATCGCGTGGAGCGTGTCGACGCTCCATCAGATATGCTCGCACGCTTGCGAGCTGGAGTACCTGGAGCAGCTCGCGCGGTCCTACCCGGAGCCGCCGGCCAGTCTGCGGCATCATGTTTCGGCGCTGCGGTGGGATGCGATCAGGGCGGGCGCGGTGCGCGGGCCGGTGGCCGACCTGCTGCGGGCGCTGCGCGATGCGCGCTGTCCGCAGGAGCGGGTGAGAGCGCTGGCGCGGCAGGTGTCGGCGGCGTTCGAGCGGAGCGCCGATAGGCGGTTCATGATGGATCCGGTGACGCTGGCGCGCGACCATCACGCAGCCATGCAGCACCGCGCGGTGTGGCCGTACGGAATAGACGGATTAGATACGTTCGAAGACGGCAAGCACCGACTGATTCCCGGCGCGGCGCCGGGCAAGATCACGTCGCTGACGGCGGTCAGCGGCGCGATGAAGTCGACGATCGCCGCGATGATCGCGCTCGCGCAGGCGCGCATGCGCCGGAGAGTGCTGTTCGGCGCGTGGGAGATGGGCGCGGGGCCGACGCTGGAGCTGATGGGGATGATGTCGCTCGGGTGGAGCCGATACAACACCAGCACCGGCGCGCTGTCCGCGGACGAGCTGGAAACGCTGCGCGAGCGGATGGAGCAGATAGGCACGTTCGTGCGGTTCTTCGACCCGCCGTTCGCGAAGGACGTTTCGCGGAGGTACGACAACGACGCCGCGCTGGACGAGCTGCACAGGTGCGTGGCCGACAGCGGGGCCGAGCTGACGGTGCTCGACCTGTGGGAGCGGATGATCCCGGACGGCAGCCCGGAGGCGGAGCGGCGCGCGCTGTTCCGCACGCAGCACATATTCGGCGAGACCGAGTGCCACGCGCTGATCGTCTGCCAGCAGAAGCTGAAGGACATAGAGAATAGGATAGATAAACGGCCGACGCGCTCCACGATCCTCGGCAGCCAGGCGTGGGTCGACGTCAGCGACACGATCATCGGGCTGCACCGGCCCGGGCAGTGGAGGCCGATCGGCGACGACACGCTGCAGATGATCATCCTGAAGCAGAGGTTCGGCCGGTGGCCGCTCGCTGTGGAGTTCGACTGGTGCGGCGACACGTGCGCGCTGACCCGCGGCCGCTCCATCGAGTACGATCAGTCGAACGGGCGGGGCGGGACCGGATTCGGCGAGGATTTTCTCGGCGAGGATGCGCCGAGCAGGAGGCGAAAATGAACCGACGAACGGCGGAACGGGTCAGGCGGTACGCCCGATCCATGCTGACCCCGCGCGATCTAGCGAGGAACCCTATGTTAGCGCGGGCGCTGTATAGATGGTGTAAGCGCTGGTGGAACGGGCTTACGCATCGACAACGAGGCGAGGTGTCCCGGTTGCTATGCGCGGGCCGATTGCCGCGCCCCGAGCATTTTATCGGGGCGCCGTCGGTATCGAAACTGATCAGATTGGAGCATCCGTTGCAGGCGACCCCGGCGCCGCGCGCCAGGGCAGCACATAGGCGCGCGGATGAAAAGCGGCGTAGTCGCGCCAAGGCGAAAGCCCGGCGTGTTGGGATTGTCGCGTGAACATCGACGTCGATGGATTGATGCGCGCGCTCGGGATCGACGCGCGCAGGCGAGGGCAGGAGTTGTGGGCTCGCTGTCCGTATCCCGGGCATGAGGGCGACGGCACGCCCTCGTGGTCGATTGTCGATTCGCCGGGCGACGATCGACACGGGCTGCATCACTGCTTCGGCTGCGCCGCGGGCGGCGGAGCGCTCGACCTCGTGCTGGAGCTGGTGGGGCTGAGCGGCTACGCGGCGGCGGCGGCGTGGGTTCGGGAGCGTGGGCTCGACGTTGATGACGAGCAGTCGCTGGAGGTCGAGCTGCGGCTCCGCCGGCCGCGTAGGATGGCCGACGGCATGCCGGTGCCGCGCTGCGTGTGGTTCGGAGATCTCGCGGCGTGGCCGACTCCGGCGCGCCGGTACGCAGCCGAGCGTGGGCTGACCGCCGCGCAGATCGAGCGGTGGGGGATCGGGTACGCGGTTGACGGGGAGCTGGCGGGCCGGGTATGGGTTCCGACGCGGGACCGGGCCGGCGTGCTGCGCGACTGGACGGCGCGCAGCTACTGCGGAGAGGAGCCGCGCTATCGGAACGCAGGCGGCGGCGGACTGCGGAGCGCGGTGTTCGGCGAGCGGTGGTGGCCCGACGTCCGAGCCAGGGCCGAGGCCGAGCTTGTGCTGTGCGAAGGAGCGTTCGACGCGCTTGCGTGCGAGCGCGCGGGCGCGCGGTACGTCGGCGCGCTCAGCGGCGTGGCGCGGTACGATCGGTGGACGATGCCCGCGATCGCCGGCTGGCAGTCGGTGGTTGTGGCAGTCGACCCCGACGACGCGGGCGATCGAGTGGCTGAGATGATCGACATGCTGGGCCGTATTCCTGGAGAGCGGAATATACATAAAGTAGACCTGCCGGCAGGCGTGGACTGCGCGGCACTGTGGCGGCGAGATCCGCGCGAGCTGGAGAGGCGGCTGCGGTGTGCGCAATAACTGGCCGCCGGGCACGGACGATGAGGTGCGGGCGATGCTTGCGCGGCTCATCGTCCGCAGCGAGGGAAACCTCGTGCGCGTCGCCTGGGAAGCCGGTATACACTCGCGCCATAAGCTCTGGCTCAAGCTGCGCAAGTATCGGCTGTGGCCGCTCGTGAACGAGGCCAGGCGCATTAGAGCCGAGAACCTGCTACGATGGAGACAGAAAGGAGTGCTGCTGTATGCCGTACAGAGCGACCAGGATCGGGCAGATGATTCGGACGAATCCGACTGAGGCCGAGAAGTGGCTGCGTAAATTTCTCGGCGAGTGCGGCGGTAACGTCACGACGACGGCGCGCCGGCTCGGCGTGGATGTAGCAACTCTGCGGCGGTGGATGGTGCGGCTACCGGCGGTGCGGGATTACGTCGACGCCATCTGCGGGGACGCGCTGCTCGGCCAACGGCGACGGACCGCCGGAACGAGGGTCGCGCAGTAAGCGCTCTAACTATTTTATAATACTATGGAATCATTAGGGATTTTTATGTAGATTTTTGTTTACAACTCGCGCAAGGCGATCTAAGATAAAATAAAAACATCAAAAAAGGGGAAACGAAGATGGAAACGAATACGCATTTAATCGATAGGTCGGCCGTAGGTATCGAGGTCAGCTGGAGCTTCGGCGCCGGCGATGCTGACGCAGTGAAGCTGCCGCGCGCGGCCGTCTCCGAGCTGATGACGGATCTCGGGTACAGGGTGCCTGATGCCATCGGCAGCAAGGATGAATCGGACGCGCTGAAGCACGCGCTCCGGATTACGCGGAAGGGCGCAGGGTTCATCCTGCGTGAGCTGGAGCGACCGAACAAGGACACGCCGATCGCGGTCGGAGTATACCGAGTAACCGGCGTCGACGGCGAGCGCGGCGACGCGGTGGAGTGCGGCGCGCGGGTTCGTTTTGAGTCCGGCCGCGCGGTCTGCCTGGCGCCGGAGGGAGCGGCCGGCGACCCTGACTGCCTGCGCATCGGACAGCGAACGGCGGAGATTGCGAACGAGCTGGCCGACACCGCGTACAACAAGGACCTGTCGAACGCGCTGCTGGATCTCGGCGGTTCGCTGAACTGGATAAGCCGCCGGGCGAACAAAGGGGGTGTCTATTTCATTCTTGCTCGCAAGGATACGCATGAATCGGCGACCGCCGAGCGGTTCGTGAAGCTGCTGCACGGGCTGCGTGACCTGAGCCGCCGGACGGCCGGCAGCGAGCCGTTTCGGGCTGAGATCATCGAGGTGTTTCCCCGGCCGCTGGCGAACGCGACGATCGCCGAGGCGGCGACCGAATCGTTCACCGCTGAGGTCGCGCGGCTGAGCGCGGACCTGGATCGGATGATTCAGGGCGGCGTGATGAGGGAGTCGACTATGGCAGCGCGCGCCGAGGAGTGCGACCGGGTCATCGCGCGGGCGGAGCAGTATCGCGTGTGGATGAAGGAGCACGTAGACACGATCGGCCAGAAGTTGGCGGCGATACGCGACCGATTTCAGGCGGCGCTGAACAAGGCCGGCGACGCAGTGCAGGCGCTCGACGACATCGATAAGGCGGTGGCGAGCGCGACGGCGCCGCTGCCGGTTCGTCAGGCCCGCAAGCCGGCGAGCGAGTGGCACGATAAAGAGTTCGACCTGTCCTTCTTCGACGTAGAGAAGTAAAAAAAAGATAGAAAGGGGAAATCGAGATGGAAACGACGAGAGACAAGCTGTTGGCCGCGGAAAAGCAGTTGAACGCGGCGTTCGTCGGCCGCGAGCACGCGATCCGGGTGATCATGCTCGCGCACTTATGCCGCGAGCACTACCTGCTCGTCGGCACGCCTGGCACCGCGAAGACGGCGGTTGCCAGGGCGTTCGCCAAGCACATCGTCGGCGCGCGGTTTTTCGCGACTCTGCTCGGAGCGTTCACGTCTCCCGAGAAGGTGTTCGGACCGCTGGACATTGCGGCGTTTCAAGCCGGCGAGTACAAGGTCGTGCGCGGCGCGAGGTTGGCGGCGGCCGAGTTCGCGTTCCTCGATGAGTATTTCAAGAGCAACGAGGGCGTGTTGAACGAGCTGCTGACGGCCTTGAACGAGCGTGAGTTTGAAGGCGGCCCCATCCCGCTGATGACCTGCGGCGCGGCGACCAACTGGCCGGAGATCGAGTCGCGCAGCGAGAACGTCGCGGCGCTGTACGACCGGACGCTGCTGCGGTGCGTGGTTGAGGACCTGACGACGGAGGACGACGTCGTCGAGCTGCTGGCGCGGGTCGACGGAGTGGCCGCGTACGCGCCGAGCGTGACCGTGACGCTGGACGAGCTGAAGTGCGCGATCGCGGAGGTGCAGCAGGTACGCGTGTCGGAGGCGATACGCAAACTGCTGCACAACGTGCGGTCGCGGCTCCTGACGCGCGACGTGTCCGGCAAGTCGGTGACGGGCATCGAGATCAGCAGCCGGCGGATCGGGCAGCTGCAGAAGGTTCTGCGCGCGTCGGCGTGGCTGGCGGGTAGGACCGAGGTGACGGTCGCCGATTTCTCCGTGCTCGGGTACGGGCTGTGGAACGATCGCCGGGACATCGAGGTCGTCGCGGCGGTGCTCGACACTCTCGACGCCGAGCTGGTGCGGATGGTGGTGGACGCCGTCGACCAGGTGCGCCGCGAATACGAGCAGGTGAAGCGGGCCGGGTTCGGGTCCGCGAGCGTGAACGCGCTGGCAGGCCGGATCGAGCAGGTCGCGAGGAACACGCGCGCGGCGCTCGACGAGCCGGTGTTCACGGCGGCCGGCCGGCAAACGATCGGCCGGGCGATCGCGCCGCTGAAGGCCGCGATGATCGAGCTGACGCAGCGGATCGAAGCTGCGCCGGAGAAAGGGGCTGCGAAATGAACGCCGTAGCGTACGGGATGCGGATGTTGAGAGCGGACAGGGTGCTGTCGCTGCAGCAGGCGACCGAGCGGCACGCCGGCGTCAGGACCGCCATGGAGGCCGCGCTTGAATACTCCGAGCGGGACGGCGCCGGAGCCGCAGCGCGGGTCGAATGCACGAACGCGTTCGACGAGGGCTGGCGGGCTCTGGTCGGAACGCTGCCCGAGGAGGGCGCGCGCGGAACGATCGCCGCCGCCATCGAGCTGACCATACCGCCGGCCGCGATCAGGCTGATGCGGCGCAGCGATTCGACTCCGGCCGCGTACGCGTTTGGCGCGATCGCGAGCGAGCTGATTCGGGTCGCTGACTGGAACGACGACCTGCAGGTGAGGGACGCGGTGCGCAGGGGATGGCTTCAGTTCGACCTGCGGCGCCGGCAGGCCAACACGGTCGAGGAGGGGTTCGGGTGCGACGAGAGCGCGAGCTGGCACACGCTGCGCGATCTGACCGAGCAGCGCGACCCGGAGCTGGAAGCGCTGATGCTGCGGGTCGCCGAGCTGGCCGGCCGGATGTTTACTGCGATGAGCTACTCGAAGCGCCGCGTAGAATCGACGGACCCGCAGGAGGTCAGGTCGGCCGCGATCGGCGGCGACGTGGAGCGGCTGCTGCCGGAGGAGCTGGCGAAGCTGGGCTGCGACGTGACGCGCGAACACACCGTGATGCGCGTGCTGCAGCGGCGCGCGGGAGTGTTCGCGATGCGCGGCGAGCGCACCAAGTCGCGCGGACCGCTCGTGATCGCGCTCGACGAGTCCGGGTCGATGCACGACGGGCGCGGCGTCGGCGGCAGGAACGCGTGGGCGAAGGCGGCGGCCGTCGCGCTGATCAGGATCGCGTGGGCCGAGAACCGGGTCGCCCGCGTGGTGCATTTCGGCAACAGCACCGTGACGCAGGACGTGCCGCGCGACGACGTCGCCGCGCTGTGGGAGATGGTGCGGTCGTTCCTATCCGGCGGCACGTCGTTCAGCGCGGCGTTGTCTACCGCCAGGGCAGAGGTCGGAGACCTCGAAAAGGCAGGGTTTAAAGGCGCGGACGTCGTGCTCGTCACGGACGGCGAAGAGCCGCGCTACCAGCTGCATACGGTTGAGATCAACGCGATGGACGCGGCCGGGATCGATCTGTGGACGGTGTCGATCGGCAACCAGATGTCGGCCGACGCGCCGGTGCGGAGCCGCGCGAAGCTGTACGTGCACGCGCGCGACGTGGACCTGGGAAACGACGCGCAGGCCGCAGCGTTGGCGGCGGAGCTGAAGGCGTCCGCGCTGAACACGCGGGCCAACTAGGACGAGGACGACGATGACCAGCGATGAGATTATGCGGGTGAAAAACGGCGAGGCGTCGTTCGACGCGTTCGCCAAGGCCACGATGCGGTACTGGAGGCGGGCGGCCGCCGACCTGCTCGGCCGATGGGATCATCCGGCCGCGGTGGACGAGGACGACCTCGTGCAGGAGATGTTGCTGGCGGTGTGGCGGGCGATCCAACAGGTGGACCCGGAACGCGGCGACCCGCGCCGCCGCATCGTGTTCTCAGCGGCGAAGTCGGCGCGCCGGTGGCTCCATCGGCAGCGCGGGGCGCACGGGTTCGCGCGCTGCCGGCCGGGCAGTAACCCGGACGCGCGCTTTCCCGTGGCGGCGCCGGCGGCGGTCGACCGGGCGGCAGGGCCTGAGTCGCCGCAGGAGATCGCAGCCGCCGTGATGGACGCGATGGCGCTGGCGCAGACAGAGCAGGATCGTGAGATCCTAGAGTCGTTTTTACGGCGCGGCGAGGTCGCGCGCGTGGCCGCCGAGCGTTGCAGCGGCCGGCGCGGCAACCGCGTGCCGGTGTCGGAAGCAAAGATCGAACGGGAGGTCGTGCGCGGCGCGCTGCGTCGAATATCTGAGCGCGCGGCCATGGTTGGGTAGGCGACTGCTGGAGGACATATGAGATCTGATGAAATGCGAATGGATAAGGTAGTTGCGTCGGCCGTCGACGCGCAGTTGAACGCGTACGGCGAGCCCGTCAGCGGGACGTTGGTGGAACGGGTCAAGCGCCTGCTGTCGACGACGGCAGCTCGGGCGAAGCGGGGCGATATTCCGAAGGGGATGCTCGGCCGGTGCGACGTGTGCAACGGGCTGAGCGACCTGCGGCTGCCGAGCTGTCCGTTCTGCGGCGATGCGACGAACGACGATGCGGCCGCAGCGCCGGTAGAGCAGAAGCCGGCCGAGAAGAAACCGCCGGCCGAGAAGAAACCGCCGGCCGAGAAGAAGCCGCCGGCCGAGAAGAAGCCGCCGGCCGAGAAGAAGCCGCCGGCTGAGACGAAACCGCCGGTCGAGAAAACCCCACCGGCTGAGAAGAAGATTAAAAAGCGGTCTGAGGTAAAATCGCAACCGCTAGTAGAGCTGGCTCCGAAATCAGAGGCTGAGCTGGTGCTAGTCAAGGCGGAGATTGCTGAACCCGGCGCGGATACAACTGCTATTACACAGGCGACCGAGCTTGATCTCGACGACGCTATCTCTAGGTTGGCGGCGGCGGCGGTTGATACGGCGAGCGGGCTCTGGCGGTACGGGCAGGAACTACGCGCGATCCATGACCGGGGGTTGTGGAAGCTGCGATCCAGGCAGGGAGCGCCGGCGTATACGTCATTTAACGTGTTCTGCCGTGAAGAACTTGATATGACGCGGCAGTATGCGTATCAGATCATTGCGGTATGCAGCGCGTATACGCAGGAACAACTCAAGCAGTACGGGCTGACGAAGCTGCGATTGGCGCTCCAGATGCCGGCGGAGATGAGAACCGGTCTGCTCGGAGATGGTAGCGAGAGCCGTCAATCCATGAGCGCGCGCGCGCGGCAGTTGGCGAGCGGCGAAGATGTGGCGCGCCACACTCCGCCGCCGGTCGACAAGCGCAAGCTGATCACGGTCGCGGTCGCGCCGGGCGTCGTCGAGGTGCCGATGATGAAGCGGCCCGCGGGCGACTGGCTGGCAGGAAAGCCGACCGAGCCAGCGACGACGCTGGCGCAGGACCCGTGGTGCAGGCTGCCGCTGACGAACGACGTCGTGCTCACCATCCGGTTGACGCGGAACGACAAGGGCGAGATTATCGCGATCATAGAGCACCGCAGGGGAAAGGAGACCGCGTAGTGCTCAGGCGCAGTCAGGTCGGCCGGGCGGCTCGGTGTTCTCAGTCGCTGGGGTCTATACCAGGATTCCCCCGTCCTGGTGACCCACCGCTGTCGGGTTTCCATCCGGCGGATAAGGCGGCGAACATCGGGCCTCCCGGCCGACCTGATCGCGTTGATGCGGTTATTAATGCGTACGTAGACGGCAACGAGCTGGTGCTCGTGCTGCCGGATGCAGCGACGCCGAGCGGGGTGCGGCTGCGCCGGCAACCGGCCGAGTACTCGTGTCAGATACGGCAGGCGGACGCGTCCGACACGCTGCGCCGCATGCTGCGGGAAAGCCGCGCCGTCGCCGGGCTGTCGAGCGAAGGCGAGTGGTTGCGCGTGCGGTGGCGCACGGCGGACGACTGCCGCGACTACTGCAAGGCGCTGCACGCGAAGCAAGTCCCGACGTATGAGGGCGGCGTTGACCCTGTGATGAGGTGGATGGCTGACTCCGGAGCGGCCGTCGCTCCGCGCCGGCTGGCGTACCTGGATCTGGAGAGCGACAGCCGCGTGCCGTTCTCGCGGCTGCGGGAGATGAGGATTCTATCCTGGGCGGTCGTCGGGCCGGAGGGTGAGCGCGTGGAGGTGTTGGCCAGCGAGGACGAGGCGGCCGAGCGAGCGCTGCTCCTGTCGCTGTGGTCGCTGCTCGATCGCGTCGACCAGGTCGCGGCGTGGAACGGTGACAAGTTTGATTTTCTGCTGTTGAAGGCCCGTACGGAGCATCACGGGATATCGGTGCCGTGGAAGCGGTGGCTGTGGATCGATCACATGGAGCTGTTCCGCAAGAGCAACGTGATGGCGGCGGAGAGCGGCGATGAGAAGCAGTCGTTTTCACTCGGGGCCATCGCGCAGGCCGTGGTGGGCGAATCGAAGGACGACATGGACGCGTCGCGCACGTGGGAGGCGTGGGCGGCGGGCGGTGAAGAGCGCGAACGGCTAGCGCGATACAACCTGCAAGATTCTCGGCTGATGGAGCGGATCGAGCGCAAGACCGGTTACATCGCTCTGCTCGGAACGCTCGCTGAGGCGTGCGGATCGTTCCCAGACAGCCGCGGGATGCACGCCACCGTGCAGACAGAGTCGATGCTGGAGCGGCTCGCGGTGCGGCGAGGCCATCGGTTTCCGACGCCCGGTTACGTCGTCGGCAAGGCGATGCGCGAGGCGTTCCGTGGTGCGTACGTCATGGAGCCGGCCGAGCGAGGAATAATAAAAAACGTGCACGTGGCCGATTTTTCTTCGCTGTATCCGACGATCATCCGCACGTGGAACATGAGCCCGGAAACGCGACGGCAGAGTCTGCTGCGCGAGAAGGAGATCGACGGCTACGTGCGGCGCGGAGCGCGCGTGCCGCTGCTCAGGGAGGCCGAGTGCATCGCTCCCATCACCGGCGTCGTGTTCGCCCGAGCGCCGGAGGGCATGCTAAGCGGAGCGGTCGCAGAGATGATGAAGATGCGGCGCGAATGGAACGAGCGAAAGGCGGCGGCGGCGCCCGGCACCGACGAATGGAGGGACGCGGACCGGCGAGCGACGGCGTACAAGATCGCGGCGAACAGCTGCTACGGTGCGACCGGCATGCCGGCGTTCCGGCACTACGACGTGATGGTCGCCGAGTCGGTGTCGCAGTGCGCGGTGTGGCTGATTCTTCAGACGATCGCGGCGGCCGAGGAGCGCGGCCTGCGGGTGATCTATTCCGACACCGACAGCGTGCTGGTGACCGGTTGCACTCGCGACGAGTTCTCGACGTTCGTGCAGAGCTGTAACGAGGAGCTGTATCCGCGCATCCTGCGGTGCGTCGGCTGCGAGCCGGGGCTGATCAACCTGGCGTACGAGAAAGCGTTCGAGCGAATCGTGCTGATCCAGAAAAAGAGGTACGTCGGCCGGT
>Ga0316628_100002190_pt1 | contig 14326 bp, 12 predicted proteins | sample OWC_Aug_M2_C1_D5_FD_207648 | JGI IMG/M metagenome (GOLD analysis project Ga0316628, IMG submission 207648) | Wetland soil microbial communities from Old Woman Creek delta, Ohio, United States - OWC_Aug_M2_C1_D5_C | ecosystem: Environmental > Terrestrial > Soil > Wetlands | place: USA: Ohio... | reverse complement strand
GGCGTGCCGATCGTCGCCATGGTCGGCCGGCCCGGATCGACGCTGGCGCGCCACGCCGACGTGGTCCTGGACGCCGCCGTGGAGGTCGAGGCCTGCCCGTTCGACCTCGCGCCCACGACGTCGACGACGGTGGCATTGGCTCTGGGCGATGCGCTCGCCGTCGCCGCCTACGAGGCCCGCGGCTTCAAGCCGGCGGACTTCGCGGCGCTGCACCCCGGAGGTTCCCTGGGCCGGCGCCTGCTGATCACCGTGCGCGACGTGATGGTGAAGGAGTCGCTCCCGGTGCTGGGGCGGGACGCCGCGATGCGCGAGTGCGTCGTGCTCCTCGCCGAGCGGCGAGGCACCGTCGCCGTGGTCGACGAGGGCGGTCTCGTGGCCGGGGTCGTGACGGCCGGCGACCTGACGCGCCTGATGGAGAAGCGCGCGGACTTCCTGGAGGTGAGAGTGGGGGAGGTCATGACGAGGACGCCCCAGCTCGCCCGCGCGGAGGAGTTGGGGGCCGCGGTGGTGCTGCGCATGGAGCAGCGGGGTATCATGGCCATGCCGGTAGTCGACAGTGACGGGAAGCTGGAGGGCATCGTCCATCTGCACGACCTGCTGCGGGCGGGGGCCGCGTGACTCCCGTGGCCTGGCGCAGCGGCGCGCTGGCGTGCGCCTTCCTGGCGCTGGCGGCCGCGTGCAACCGGTCCAGGGACGACGGCCTCGCCGCCGTCGCGGCCGCGGCCGACAGCGCCGACCAGCTCATGATCGGCGTCGACGAGTACATCACTGACGGCGGGGTCCGAAAGGCGTTCCTGCAGGCCGACAGCGCCTTCATGTACGAGAACGTCGGCCGCGCCGACCTCCGCAACATCCGGGTCGTGTTCTTCGGCCCGACCGGCGACAGCTCGTCGGTGCTGACGGCGCGGAGCGGGCAGTACGACTGGCGCAGCGGGAGGATGCAGGCGCGCCAGGACGTCGTCGTGGTCCTGTCGAACGGCGGGCGTCTCACCACCTCGTTGCTGTACTACGACCGGACGAGGAACGAGGTGAGCACCGACCAGCCGTACGTCTACACCGGCCCCGACCAGAACTGGAGTGGGCCACGGGGGTTCGTGACGGACCCTGGTCTGTCCCTGTTCCGCACTCAGCAGGTTCGCGGCCGGGCGGGCGCGTTCACGTTGCCCGGACAGTGAGATGCGCGCCGCTGCGGTCGTCCTCGTCCTGTGCCTCGCGGCAACACGGCTCGCGGCACAGCAGCCCGAGCAGCGGGCCTGTGGCGTCATGGTCGACACGACGGGGGGGGGTGTGGTGGCCCAAATGGGGCCGAGCGGCCAGTACCAGATCTTCGCCGGCGGTTACGTGCGCGCCCACTGCGAAGCCGACCCGGCGACGCGCATGGAGGCCGACTCGTTCGCCTGGTACCCGGAGCGCAACGAGCTGCACCTGGTGGGCAACGTCCACTTCCGCGACTCCACGTCGCTGTTGGACGCCGACTTCGTGACCTACTGGGTCCGGCAGGAGCGCCTGCTCGCCCAGGGCCACGTCTACACCCAGAAGCTCAGGACTCGTTCCGACCTGCGCGGCCCGAACCTGGACTACCGGCGCGCCAAGCCCGGCGTGCGCGACACCGTCGAGATCTACGCCACCGGCAGGCCCACAGTGCGCTTCTTCACGGCGCGCGAGGGCGCCAGGGGCGACAGCACCGAGCCGTTCGTGATCGTCTCGGATCGGGCGCGGATGAAGGGGAATGACGTGATGTGGGGCGGCGGCCGGGTCACGGTCGATCGCTCGGACCTGGCCGCGCGAGGCGACTCGGCCATGCTCGATCTGGCGGCCGACCGCGGCCTGCTGCTGGGGGCTCCGCCGTCCGTGGAGGGCAAGGGCGAGCGGCGCTACCGGCTGACCGGCACGCGAATCGACTTCCGGCTCGACGAGGGGCACAACATCAGCCGCGTGCTGGCATCTGGCAGGGCCGACGCCCAGGGGCCCGACTGGACCCTGCGCTCCGACACGCTGGATCTGACCCTGGACAGCGGGTTGGTGCAGGGCGCGCTCGCCTGGGGCCGCGACCGGCGACCCGACGCGGTGTCCGGCACGTACACGATCGTCGCCGATTCGCTCGACATCAGAATGCCGGCCCAGGTCGTGCGAGAGGTGTGGGCCTTTGGGCGCGGCCGCGCCACCACGCGGCCCGACTCGACGGTGACCGAGGACGATTGGATGACGGGGGATACCCTCCACGCCGAGTTCGCCCCGCGGGTGGACTCCGCTCGTGCCGGGGCGGCCGGAGCGGACTCCGCCGTCACTCGCCCGGCCGCCGCGGACTCCGCTTCCCGGAGTCCGCAGGAGCTGAGGCGCCTCATGTCGTTCGGCGCCGCGCGCTCGCTCTACCACGTCGTCGACGAGCAGCATCGCGACGAGCAGCCGGGAGTCAACTACGTGCGCGGCCGGCGCATCACCATCGCGATGCTGGCCGGCAAGGTGAGCACCGTGGATGTCGTTCGCGACAGCGCGTCTCCGGTGGAGGGAGTCTACCTGGAGCCGATTCGCGGGGCGGCCCGGTCCGCGGACTCCGCGGCCGGCGCGGCGCCCGACTCGCAGGCCGTGGCGCGGACCGCCCGCGCGGACACGGCCGGGGCTCGCCGACCGCCGACCGACTCGACGCGGACTTCCGGGGACAGCGGAGCGGCTCGGGTTCCGACTCCCGCTGATACCGCACGGATCGCCAGACCCGATCCTGCGGATACCGCTCGCGTGCGCAGGGTGCCCACGGCGCCCCGGCCGCGGAGCCCACGACCCAGACCGGCGGAGCAGCGGCCGTGACCGTCCCGGACCTCGTTTCCCACCTGCGCACCCGCGACCCCTCTCTGTGCCTCGCCGTGGCGGGCCTGCTGCGACTGGCCGACGACTCGGGCGGGGCGGCGTTCGGCGCACTGGCGGTCGCGTATCGCGAGGACTACCTGTCCGCTCTGCGGCGCGTGGCCGGAGACGCCGGGCGCCCCGACCCCGGCACCCTCTCGGTCGACGACGTGCGCCGGCACCTCACGCTGTCGGTGCTGCCGCGACTCTCGACCGAGGCGCTGATCGATGCCCCGGTCCGTGCCTGGTCCGACGCGGACGCCGTCCGGTTCCGGACCGGCGTGTGGGAGGTGCTGCGGCCCCAGGCGGCGGAGCACCGGACCGCGCTGCTCGACGCGGCATACCAGGGGATGGTGCTTCACACCACGCGCGAGCAGGCGGTCGCCGCCCCGCTCCCGGCGGGGCACGGCAGCGTCCTGGAGGGAATCGGACTCAGCAAGAGCTACGGCCGCCGGGCCGTCGTGCAGGACGTGGACGTCTCGCTGCGGCAGGGTGAGATCGTGGGGCTCCTGGGTCCCAACGGGGCGGGGAAGACCACGACCTTCTACATGATCGTGGGGCTCATCTCTCCGCAGGCCGGCCGGATCCTGCTGGACGGCCAGGACATCTCGCGCCTTCCGATGTTCCGCCGGGCCCGCCGCGGCATCGGATATCTGGCGCAGGAGCCGTCGGTGTTCCGGAAGCTGACCGTCGAGGAGAACCTGATGGCCATTCTCGAGACGCTTCCGATCGGCCCCCAGGAGCAGGCCCGGCGCCTCGAGAGCCTCCTCGACGAGCTGTCCATCCGCCACGTGCGGCGCAGCAAGGCCTTCTCGCTCTCGGGCGGCGAGCGGCGGCGCCTCGAGATCACCCGTGCTCTCGTCACCCAGCCGAAGTTCATGCTGCTGGACGAGCCGTTCTCCGGCGTCGATCCCATCGCGGTGCACGACATCCAGACCATCGTCTCCGGGCTTCGGCACAAGGGTATCGGCGTCCTCATCACCGACCACAACGTGGAGCAGACGCTCGACATCGTGGACCGGGCCTACATCATGTTCGAGGGCAAGGTGCAGGTGTCCGGCACCGTCCGCGAGCTGGTCTTCGACGACCGCGTTGCCGAGATGTACCTCGGCCCGACGCTCACCGCGCGCCTGCGTGCGCGCCTGGCATCGGCGGCGTGAAGGCGACGCTCGGCCAGCACGCGCTGCTGCGGCAGGATCTGCGCATCAATCCGCGGCTGTATCAGGCCATGGATCTGCTGTACATGCCGTTGCTGGATCTCCAGCAGCACCTCAAGCAGGAACTGCTCAGCAACCCGTTCCTCGAGCTGCTGGAGCCCGAGGACGAGGAGGAGATCCCGCCCACCGTCGCTGAGAAGAAGGAGGCCTCCGAGCCGAGCGACGCCAAGCAGACGGATTGGGAGGACATCCTGCTGGACGGCTTCGACGAGGGCGGCCGGCGCGAGGATAGGGATGAGCGTGAGTACTCGGAGCCCGTACGCGTCCAGGCTGCGGACCTCGCCTCGCACCTCAGGGAGCAGCTCCACATGCTCGACCTCTCGGCCCGGCAGCTGCTCCTGGCGGAGGAGTTCATCGGGCACATCGCGGACGACGGCTATCTACAGGCCTCCGTCGACGAGGTCGTGGCGGGCATCAACCAGCTGCAGGAGGGGTACGCCGCGACGCGGGCGGGCCGCGAGCCGCCGCCCCCGTACGCTCTTGCCGAGGGCGAGGAGATGCTGCGGACCATGCAGGCCCTCGACCCTCCGGGCGTCGCGGCCCGGGACCTGCGCGAGTGCCTGATGCTGCAGCTGGCCGAGCGGAAGCAGGTCGGCACCCTCGCCTACCGCCTCCTCGATGACGCGTACGACGACCTCATCGCGCACCGCTGGAGCGACCTCGCGAAGCGGCTCGGTCTCGACGGCACCGAGGTGCAGGCGGCGGCCGACGAGATCGCCAAGCTCGACCCGAAGCCCGGACTCCGCTTCAGCTCGACCGACGGCGACTACATCATCCCGGATCTCGTCGTGGAGAGAGTCGACGGGCGGTACGTCGTCTTCCTCAACGACACCAACCTGCCGCGCCTGCGCCTGTCGCGATCCTACCAGGAGGTGGCGCGCGACAAGAAGAAGTTCGTGGGTGAGAACCGCGAGTTCATCACGCAGCGGCTCAACAGCGCCCAGTGGATGATCCAGGCCATCGAGCAGCGTCGGCAGACCATGCTGAAGGTCATGAACTTCATCGTGGACCGGCAGCACGAGTTCTTCGAGAAGGGGATCGAGCACCTCAGGCCCCTGACGCTCCGCGAAGTGGCCGAGGTCATCAACATGCACGAGAGCACCGTGAGCCGCGTGACCAACGAGAAGTACGTGCAGACGCCGCGCGGGGTCCTACCGCTCAAGTTCTTCTTCTCCAGCGCTCTCGCGACGACGAGCGGCGAGGACGCGAGCGCCCGGGCCATCAAGGCCCAGATCCAGAAGCTGGTCGGCGACGAGGATCAGACCACCCCGCTGACCGACCAGCAGATCGTCCAGAGGCTCCGTGCGAAGGGCGTGCGGATCGCCCGGCGCACCGTCGCAAAGTACCGCGACCAGCTCGGCATCCTGTCCGCCCGCATGCGGAAGCGCGTATGAGCCTAGCCACCGGCACCGGCCCCGTCGACGTCAGCGTCCTCGTCCCCGCCAAGGACGAGGCGGAGAACCTCCCGGAGTTCATGGCTCAGTGCGAGGACGCGTTCCGCGACACGGCGTTCTCCGCCGAGGTGGTCGTGGTCGACGACGGCTCGACCGACGAGACACCTCAGGTGCTCGTGGCTCTCGCGGCGCGCTACCCGTTCCTGCGCCACGAGCGCCATCGGAGCCGGGAGGGCATAGCCGAGGCTCTCCGCACCGCCGGCCTCGCGGCGCGCGGCGGCATACTCGTCTTCTATCCGGCCGACCTCCAGTTCCTCCCGGGGGAGATCCCGCTGCTCGTGGAGCCGATTCTGAGGGGTGAGGCCGACCTCGTGACCGGCGCCAAGCAGGGGCAGTACGAGAAGGCCTTCGTGTCCGGCGTCTACAACCGGCTCTGCCGGTTGCTCTTCGGCCTCAACGTCACCGACCTCAACTCCGTGAAGGCGTATCGCCGCGAGATCATGGCCGGCGTGCCGTTCCGCCCCGACTGGCACCGGTTCTTCGCCGTCGTCGCCAGCGCGCAGGGATACGCTCTCGCGGAGCGGCCGGTCACCCTTCACGCCCGGCGGGCGGGCCGCTCCAAGTTCGGCCTCGGCCGCATCCCGATCGGCGTGATGGACCTGCTCGCCGTGTGGTTCCTGCTCAAGTTCGGCCGCAAGCCCATGCTGTTCTTTGGCGTGTCCGGCGCCGTTCTGTTCCTCCTCGGCTTCGTGGCCGGCGTGGCGGCACTGGTGGTGAGGTTCGGGTTCGGAATCGGCTTCAGGCCCTTCCTCAACCTCATCGAGACGCTCGTCATATCGGGCATCGCGCTGTTCGGCTTCGGCTTCATCGGGGAGCTGCTCGCCAGCCACCGCGAGGAGACGCGCGAGCTCCATCGCGCCGTGAGGGACGCGTACGCCGCGTCGCCGCGCGGCCGTGGCGACAGTTGACGCTGCCGGGCTGACCGCCGGTGCGCATCCTTCTCGTCACACACGGATTCCCGCGCCACGCAGACGACCCGGCGGGCGCCTTCCTGCTGGCCTTGGCGCGCGGCCAGCAGGGCCTGGGGCACGAGATCACCGTGGTCGCCCCGCACGCTCCCGGCGTGCCGGAGCGCGACACGGTGTCCGGCGTTTCCGTCCGGCGGTACCGCTACGGCCCCGACGAGACGGAGTCGCTGGCGTATGCGGGCACGATGCACGAACAGGTTCTCCATTCCTGGGCGGCGCGGGGGCGGCTGCTTCGCCTGCTGGCCGCCCAGCGCCTCGCCGTCGGCCGCGCGGTGGCCGACCTCCGACCGGCCGTCGTCAACGTCCACTGGTGGTTTCCGGGCGGCCTCGCCGTGTGGCCGCGGCTGCGGGCGGCGCCGCCGTGCGTGCTGACGTCGCACGGAACCGACCTGTTCTTGCTGGATCGGTTCCGGGCGGTGCGCGCGGTCGCCGGCCCGGTGTTCCGCTCCGCCCGCGAAGTCACCGTCATATCCAGCCCGCTCGTGGACCGGGTGCGCTCGCTGGGCGTCGCCGCCGACCGCATCGCCGTCATTCCCATGCCTCTCACCGCGGAGGTGTTCGGTTCCTCGCCGGCCGGTGCGGAGGTGGCCCGTGCACCCGGTCGGCTGCTGTTCGTGGGACGGCTCGTCGAGAGAAAGGGGCCCGAGTACGCGGTGCGGGCGCTCGCCCTGCTGCGAGCGAGGGCGCGTCAGGCCACGCTCACCCTCGTCGGCGACGGCCCCGAGCGCGAGCCCCTCGCCGCCCTGGCGCGGTCCCTCGGCGTGGACGACGCCGTCTCGTTCACCGGAGCGCTCGCGCCGCGGGACGTGGCGGATCAATACCGGAGGGCGAGCGCGCTGGTACTGCCGGCGGTGACCGACTGGAAGGGGGAGCAGGAGGGATTCGGCATGGTGCTGGTGGAGGCCATGCTCAGCGGTCTGCCCGTGGTGGCCACCCGAAGCGGCGGCATTCCCGACATCATCTCGGACGGGGAGACGGGCTTCCTGGTTCCGGAGCGCGACGCGGACGCGCTGGCCGGCGCCGTCGCCCGGGTGCTCGGCGACCAGCAACTCGCGGAGCGCATCGGCCGACGCGCCGCCGAAGAGGTCGCGCGGCGGTTCGCGCCAGAGGCGATCGCGAGGCGATTCGATGAGGTCTACGTGCGGGCGACCGGCGGGGTCTTGTGAAGCTGCGCGTGCTGGCGGGGCGTCTGGCGCCGTGGATCACCATCGGGGCCTGCGTCTGGTTCCTGGTCGCCACGGCGAGCAAGTACAGCGCCCAACTCTCGAGCCTGGCCGTGACCCCGCACATCTGGCCGCTCCTGGTCGCCTCTGCCGTGACGGGACTCACATACATCGCCCTGGTCGGAGGGTGGGTCTGGAGCCTGCGCTGGTGGGGCCAGCGCATTCCATACCTGGAGGCCCTCCGCATTTGGTTCCTCTCCAACCTGGCGCGCTATATTCCGGGAGCGGTGTGGCAGTTCGTCGGCCTCGCCGCCATGTGTCGGGCGAGGGGCGTTTCTGCCGTGGCGGCGACGGCGGGCATTCTGCTGCAGCAGGCGCTGCTGCTCGCGACCGGCCTCGTGCTCGCGCTGGGCCTGAGCCCGCAGCTCCTGGGAGCGGCCAAGTCGCCTCTCGCAGCGGGCGCGGTGGTCGTCGGGGGGATGGTGGGGGTCGTCGTGGGGTTCCCGTTGCTCGCCCCGCGGCTTCGCACCATAGCCCAGCGCCTCACGAGGCGCGAGCTGGCCTGGCCGGAGCCGCCGATGGCCGAGTTCGGGCTGTACGTGGCCGGTTTGCTGGTGCCGTGGATCGCGTACGGAGTGGCGTTCCACGTCTTCGCGGGCGCCCTGCTGGGACCGGCTGCGCCGTCCCCTCTGGTTTCGGTTGCCGCGTTCGTGGGAAGCTATGTGGCCGGGATCATCGTCGTCCCGGCGCCGGGCGGTCTGGGGGTGCGCGAGGTCGCGATGACCGCGGCGCTCGGGCCCGCCATCGGAACCGAGAGTGCGCTGTTCCTCGCGGCTGCGTCCCGGGTCTGGCTCATCCTGGTGGAGCTCGCTACCGCGCTCTTGGTGCTCGCCGCGCACCGGCTGGCGGGCTCGCGAAAGGCCGAGGCGAATGCTTGATCGTCTGACGCTGCGATACCCGATCCTCACCGCATCGGGACTGTACGCGGCCGTCGTGGCCGCCGCATTCTGGCCGGTGTTCGCGGGCCGGTTCCTTGCCGAGCGCGTCAGCGACCAGTGGAACGGGTATGCGGCCCGGGACTTCGCGGCCCGCTACTTCCACGCGAACGGCGGCATCCCACAGTGGAGCCCCGACCTCTTCGGAGGCATGCCGTTCCTGGCCAACACCGCGCACGGCGACACGTTCTATCCGACCTTCCTGCTGCGCCTGGTCTTCCCGGTGGACGCCGGGATGGCCCTGGGCTTCGCGGTGCACGTCTTCCTCGCCGGCGTCTTCGCGTTCCTGTTCCTGAGGGCGGTTGGCTTGAGATGGGCTGCCGCCTTCATCGGTGGGGCCGCCTACATGTTCAGCGGCCAAGTCGTGTCGCTGGTGAGCCCCGGGCACGACGGCAAGATGTTCGTGAGCGCGCTGCTGCCGCTCGCTCTGCTCTTCCTGTACCGGGCCGTGACGAGGGGCGCGTGGCGCCAGTACATCTACTTCGGGCTCGTCGTCGGCTGCGCCCTGATCTCGCCCCACGTCCAACTGACGTACTACATGCTCATGGCGGCGGGGTTCTTCTGGCTGTACCTGGTGTTCGCGCACGACCCCAAGGCGCGGCCCGAGCCCTGGTGGCGCTCGGCCCTGCTGTTCGGGGCGGGACTGGCCTTCGGGTTCGCGCTCAGCGGGGTGCAGCTCCTCCCGTTCTACGAGTACATCCGGTTCTCTCCCCGCGGGGCCGAGGGCGGGATGAGTACCGGTTGGCAGTACGCGATCGGCTGGTCCATGCCCCCCGAGGAGCTCATCAACACCCTGTGGCCGGGCTTCTCCGGAATGCTCGAGCAGTACTGGGGCCGCAACGCGTTCAAGCTGCACAGCGAGTACCTGGGAGTGGCGACGCTCCTTCTGGCGACATTCGCCTTCGTGGGGAAGGGGGGCGGCCGCCTCCGCTGGTTCTTCGTCTTCCTGGCGGCGTACGGCGTGCTGTTCTCGCTCGGCGGCTACACTCCGTTCTACCACCTGCCGTACGAGATCCTGCCGGGCATCAAGATGACCCGGGCCCCGTCGGCCATCTTCTTCCTCGTCGCCTTCTCCGCGGCGGCGCTGGCCGCCATGGGCGCCAACCGGCTGCTCGACGGCGAGGGAGGGAAGACCGCACTGATCTGGTGGGCCGCGGGGCTCGCGGTTGCCGCGCTCTTGGCGCTCGCCGGCGGCTGGCGTGGCCTCATGGAGAACCTCGCGGGGCCGGAGCGCGCGGCCGCCGTCGCGGCCGCGTACAGCGCGTTCGTCCTGGACTCCTTCCGGGTGCTGGCGATGGGTCTCCTCGCCGTCGCCGCGGTCGCCGGGGCCCTGCGGGGCCGCCTGACTGGGCCGGCCTTCGGCCTTGCCATGGGCGCAGTCGTGCTCTTCGACCTGTGGGGCGTCGAGCGGCGCTACATCAGGTTCAGTCCGCCGACGGCCCAGTCGATGGCTGCCGACGAGGTGGTCCGGGCTCTGGCTGCCGACACGAGCCACTTCCGGGTGCTCCCCGTCGGGGTGTACGGCGAGAACTACCTCATGGTCCACGGAATCAGGTCGGTGCTCGGCTACAACGGCCAGGAGTTGCACCGCTACGACCAGCTCCTTGGCGGCAAGAACGAGTGGCGGGCGATGGGGAACCGCAACGTCTGGTCGGTCTTGGCCGTGAAGTACGTCGCCTCACAGGAGTCGCTCTCTATCCAGGGGCTCGAGCCCGTGCTCCAGGGTGAGGTTTCCTCGTACGAGCGGCGGCCCGTCTACCTGTACCGCGTGGCGGCCGCGGCGCCGTTCGCGTACGTGGTGCCCGAGGCCGTCAAGCTCTCGGACGACCAGATCCTGCCCACGTTGTGGGACCCGCGCTTCGACCCGCGGCGCCTCCTGCTGGTGCCTCCGGACGCGCCCGCGGGCGTCGAGCGCCTGTCGCAGATGCCGGACTCCGTAGCCATCGGCGTCCGGGTCTCGGAGCCGCGCGCCGGCCTGCTGCGGCTGACCTTGGAGCAGCCCGCTCCCAGGCCGATGTACCTGTTCGTGGCGGAGAACTACTACCCGTCGTGGCATGCCAGGGTGAACGGCCAGGAGACACCGGTGCTGCGCGCCCAGTACTCGCTCATGGGGATCCCTCTGCGTGCCGGGGCGACCGACGTGGAGCTGACCTTCTCCTCGCGCGCGTATCGGCTGGGCCAGATGGTCACCCTGGTTGCGACGCTCGCGCTCGCCGGCGTGATCGCCACGGGCCTGCGGCGGAGAAAGGCGGCCTAGCATGCCCGAGCGCGCTCTGGTCATTATCCCCACGTACAACGAGCGGGAGAACCTTCCGATCATCGTGCCGCTGGTCATCGAGCAGGACCCGCGGCTCGAAGTGCTGGTCATCGACGACGGCTCCCCGGACGGAACCGGAGAGCTGGCCGACGCGCTGGCGCAGGCGGAGCCGCGGGTGCACGTCCTTCACCGGGCGGGGAAACAGGGTCTGGGAACAGCCTACCGGATGGGGTTTCGGTGGGCGGTTGAGCAGGGATTCGACTTCGTGTTCGAGATGGACGCGGACGGCTCCCACGACCCGCGCCACCTGAAGATCTTCCTCAAGGAGATCGCCGACGCGGATCTTGTGATCGGCTGCAGGTACTACGACCACCGGGTGACCGTGGTCAACTGGCCCATGGCCAGACTGCTCCTGTCGTACTTCGCCAACGTGTACGCCAGGGTGGTCACCGGACTGCCGCTCTGGGACTCCACCGGGGGCTTCAAGTGCTACCGGAGAGACGTCCTGGCGGCAGTGCCCCTCGATCGGGTCAAGTCCAACGGCTACTCCTTCCAAATCGAGATGTCCTTCAGGGCGTGGAAGAAGGGTTTCCGCCTCAAGGAGATTCCCATCACCTTCACGGATCGGAACCTCGGCGAGAGCAAGATGTCGCGGGCCATCGTGTACGAGGCCGTTTGGATGGTGTGGCGCCTGAGGTGGTGGGCGCTCTGGGGCAGGCTGGGATGAAGTCCGGCACCGTCTTCCACAAGATGACGGGGTCCGGCAACGACTTCGTCGCGCTCGACGGGCGCAATGTCCGGATCGAGGACGTGACGGGCGACATGGTCCGAAGCCTGTGCGACAGACGCCGCGGGGCAGGGGCCGACGGGCTCATGCTCCTCCAGCCGGGCAGTGCGCCCGGCGTCCACTTCGTGTTCCACTTCTGGAACAGCGACGGTTCGCCCGGGCCCATGTGCGGGAACGGCGCGCTGTGCGCCACCCGTCTGGCGACTGTCCTGGGCTTGGCTCCGGCGGACGGTGAGGTCAGGTTCGCGACGCCTGCGGGAATCCACTCGGGTAGGGTTCTGCAAGAACATCAGTCGGAAATACAGTTACCGGACTGCGTGCTGCCTGCAGCGTGCCCGGAGCTCTTGACCGTGCCCGGCGAGAGCAGCCCCTTGGTCTCCAGCCCATCCGTGCCTCACGTGGTCGTACTGGTTGACGACGTGACCCGGGTCGATGTGCCGGTTCGAGGGCCGCTCCTGCGGCACGACCGGGCGCTGGGTCCCGACGGCGCCAACGCCGACTGGGTGTCACCGGGACCGAACGGATCCTGGCGAATGCGCACGTGGGAGCGGGGCGTCGAGGGCGAGACGCTCGCCTGCGGGACGGGCGCAGTGGCGTCGGCTCTGAGCCTTGGGGTGTTGGGGAGGGCCGCGTCTCCCGTTCGCATCACGACCGCCAGCGGGCTCCCGCTCGACGTTTCGTGGCAGCGTTCCGGCTCCTTGGCGACGTCGATAAGGCTCAGGGGAGAGGGGCGCGTGGTCTTTCGTGGAATTCTGGTCGGGCTTCCAACCTTAAGAGAATAGCCAGCTTACGGAGTCTCTCCGCACTTTCAACAGCCGCCAACACTTCGAGTTAACATAACATCTCTTATACGACATCGAAATCGAGCGAGAACAAAGGGCGCCCGGCAGCCCAGGCGCCCTCAAACAGCCGCCGTCACGCAACTCGAATCGTCAGGCCCCGCTACCGGCAGCGGACCCGCGCGGCGCCGGCGGCGGCACCTCGCCGCCCACCTCCGCCATCCGAACTCTGGCTTCGCTCGCCTGCGGGAGCTCGCCGAACCTGGTCAGCACCTGACCGAACGATGCCCGCGCGTTCGCCGTGTCGCGGGCGAGCACGAACGCCCTGCCTGCGTCCAGGAGGTACTGGGCTTTGAGGAAGTCCAGCGATGCCCTCTCGGACGCCTGCCTGTAGGCCTGAGCGGCTTCCGGGAACCTTCTCTGATTCTCGAGAGCACCGCCCAAGAGCGAGTATGCCGACGCCTCGAAGTAGTCCGGCCGGGACTTCCGCAAGAACTCCTGAAGCGCCCTGGCCGCCGCGTCCGTCTCTCCGTTCAGCAACCGGATGTCGTTGAGGAGGATCGCGCCTTCGTCCGCGGCGCGCGTGCCCGAGAAGCGCTCCACGAGGCGCGTCAGGTCGTTGGCCGCCAGAGGCATGTTGCCGGCCTCGACGGTGGCCCATGCCTGAGCCAGCGCCTGCGCCGCAAACGCTTCCTTGCGCTTGACCGATGCCACGTAGCCCAGGACCGCCGCGGCAGCGACCGCCACGGCTCCCGCGCCGATCCCCACCCTCCTGAGGTTCGTCCGTACCCAGTCCTGCCAGTCACTGCGAGTTGCCTCGGGTGCGGCTGTGCTGCCGCTGGTCGGCGCAGTCATCTCTCGTCGGTCCTTGCGATTCGGTTCGCTTGCCCGGCCACGATGCCCCTGGCGTGACTCGAACACGCGGCCAACGGTTTAGGAAACCGCTGCTCTATCCTGCTGAGCTACAGGGGCGGCCCAGCCAACAAACGTCGCCACTGCGACCGGCTTTCTCAAGTCCGCGGGTACTTCAGCACCGCGTGCAGCCGCCGCGCTCCCACCGTCTTCCTCCCGCCCAGATCGGCAAGCTCGATCAGGAAGCTCAGGCCCACGAGATCCGCGCCGGCGCTCTCCACCAGACGCGCGGTCGCCGCTGCGGTGCCGCCGGTAGCCAGCACGTCGTCGATCAGCAGGGCGCGGTCCCCCGGACCGAGAGCGTCGACGTGCATCTCGAGCGCGTCCGTGCCGTACTCCAGCTGGTAGCTCTCCCGCCGAGTCGCTGCAGGCAGCTTCCCCGGCTTCCGGACCAGCACCAGCCCCGCCGAGAGCGCCAGAGCGCTCGGCGCGCCGAGGACGAAGCCGCGCGACTCAACCGCCACGACCTTCGTCACGCCGTCCGGCCGGAACGGAGCGACCATGCGCTCGACGGCGTCGCCGAGGGCGGTCGCCTCGAGCAGAAGCGGAGTGATGTCACGGAAGAGGATGCCGGGCTTTGGGAAGTCGGCCACTTCGCGAACAAGGCCATACAGAGTTTCCAACACTGTTCCCCTCGACAGTCTGTGCGCCAAAGACGCCTAGTGCTTGATTACGAACAACTTGGACTCCACAACGTCATGTGGAATGTCCTCGCACACCGCCCCGACGACGCGGGCGGCTGGCGGCCCCTTGGCCAGAAGCGCTCCGAACTGCTCGATCGTCTCGGCCGAAGCCAACCCGACCACTTCGACCGCCCCGTCCGCTGTGTTGGCCGTCCAGCCTCGAACGCCCATCTCCTGGGCCATCGCCATGACGAACCAACGGAAGCCGACACCCTGCACCCTGCCGGTGAGGGTCCAGCGCCGGCACAGCAGGCCGCGTTCCTTGTCAGC
>Ga0316628_100002189_pt1 | contig 14331 bp, 6 predicted proteins | sample OWC_Aug_M2_C1_D5_FD_207648 | JGI IMG/M metagenome (GOLD analysis project Ga0316628, IMG submission 207648) | Wetland soil microbial communities from Old Woman Creek delta, Ohio, United States - OWC_Aug_M2_C1_D5_C | ecosystem: Environmental > Terrestrial > Soil > Wetlands | place: USA: Ohio... | reverse complement strand
GTGCGGACCTCGACGGTCCCCTTCGCCTCGATGATCTCCGACTCCCTCCTCGCGAGCGAGGATTCCCACTCCTTGAACTGGGCCTCGAGCTCCCTCACGGTGCGCTCGCGCTCCGAGAAGCCAGCCTCCGCGGCCTCGAGCGCGACCCTGCGCTCGTGGGCGTCGTGCTCCATCGTCTCGACGGCCGCCTTCCTCGCCCCAAGCTCGGACTCGATCGCCTCCGCCTCGGCGAGCCTCGCCGCGCTCTCCGTCATCGCGGAGGCCGCGGCGACCTCCTTCGCGGAGAGCTCCTCCTGGAGGGAGCCAAGCCTCCTGTTGAGCTCCGCGACCGTCGCCTCCCTCTCGGACAGCGCGGTCTCGCGCTGTGCGATGGCCTCGAGGGAGGCCGTGGCCTCGGCATGGGCGCGTTCGGCCTCCCCCTCGCGCGCCTCGATGTCGCGCTCGCGCGTCCCGAGCGCGGATTCCCTGACCTCGATCTCCGACTGGATCGTCGCGACCTGCTCCGCGCGCCGCTCGAGCGCCTCCAGGTCCCCCTTGAGCCGGCCGGAGGCCTCCTCGTGGTCGGCAAGCTTGTTCGAGAGCGCGACCTCCGCGCTCTCCACCGAGACCGTCCTGCCAGCGAGCTCGAGCTCGATTGTCCTGAGCTCCTCCTCCCGCGCCTTCATGCGCTTGTCGAAGTCCATTAGCTCGGCCGCGCGGTCGTCGAGCTCAGCGGTCCGCCGCTGCAGCCCGCCCTCGCGGTCCTTGATCGCCGTCTCCGCGGCGACGAGCCTGTCCCGCTCGGCCGCGAGCTCGACGACCTCTTGAGCGTGCCTCTCCCTCTCGGCGCTAATCCTCTCCTGGTCGGCCAGGTTCTTCTTCGAGGCCTCCCTGATGGTCCTGCGCGTCGCCTCGAGCGCGGCCGCCGACTCCTCGAGCTCCTGCCTCTTCCTGTCGATCCTGTCGGACTCGGCCGCGAGCTCCTGAGCGCGCCTGTCGAAGTCGGCCTCGGTCTGCTTGAGGTGCGCCTCGTCCGCGCCGATGGCCTCCGCGCGCATCTGCAGCTCCTCGGTGCGCCTCTTGAGCTGCCGGTCCTCCTCCGCCAGCCGCGCGTCCTCGAGCTCCAGGTGGGTCGAGATGGCCTCCCTCTCCCTCCGCCTCGCCTCGAGCTCCTCCATGCCCCTCTCGAGCTCGGACCTGCGCTCGTTGAGGGTGACGAGGTCGTCAGCGCACTGCTGCAGCTGTGCGTCCAGCGCCGAACGGTCCGAGACGAGCGCGGACGCCTCTTTGTCGAGCGCCGCCCTGGCCACCCTCGCCTGCAGGCTCTCGGCCTCTAGCTGCTCGATGTCGGCCTTGAGCCGCTTCTGCCGCTGCGACACGTCCTTCTCGAAGACGTTGAGGTCCTCCTCGCGCTTGCGGATGGCGTTCTCGAGCTGCTCGACCTTCTCGGCGTGCGCCGAGTGCTTGGCCTCCAGCTCCTCCCTCGTGTGGCCGAGCTCGAGCTCGAGCCTGTCCAGCTGCGCCGCGTACTCCTCCGCATGCTGCTTCTTGCGCATCAGCCGCTCTCGCTGCTTCCCCAGCTCGATGGCCTGCGCCTCGAACTCGGTCCTCTCCTCGCTGAGCCTGCGGGCAGCCTCGCGCAGCTCGGCATGCAGCACGCGCAGGTCCTCGCTCCTCCTCTGCAGCTCATCGCGACTGTCGAGGAGCCTCTGGTGGCCGTGGCCCAGCTCCTTTGCCAGGCTGGAGAGCCTGGCGAGCGTCTCCAGCACGTCCGGGTGGATGAGCTCGGGGGCTGTCGGCATGGACGACCGCTCCTGAAGCTCGCGCTGCAGGACATCGAGCCTCTCCCCGACCGAGGGCTCCACGGTCGCGGGGGCGGTATCCTCGGGCGCTGGCCCTACCTCGGCGGGCTTGATTACCTCCGGGATGGCCAGCCCGTTCTCGGGCGAGGCGAGCTCGTCCGGCATCTCGGGCATGCCCTCACCGGCCAAGGGGGCCTCCGGTGGCACCTCGTCCGGCTGCTCAGGCAGCACCTTCCCGTCCGGCGTCCCCTCCTGTGGACTGTCGTCCGCTGGCTCCCTGCCATCCCCGTCCGGCGCGGTCGGCGCTGGCGCATCCCAGCGGGCCTCCTCGGGAGGGCCCCCGCCTGGCCTGTCCACGAGTCGCTGTTGCTTCCTGACCATGCCAGCGCCACCTCCCGAGACAATCCGGAGAAGGGCCACATCCCCGGCCCCGGACCCTGACCAGACCGACTGGGAACGCCGATGTTTGAGAGGGGTGGGCCCTATTTAAGCCTTGCCAAGCCCATTTCGCGCATGATAATGGTCGGGCGCGCGCGCGTTCGGGCCGAAGGTAACCCCCGTCAGCCTGCCAGGGTCGTCGAGGCGCGCCCCCGGGACGGGCGCCGGGCCCTGCACGGTCCATGCGCAGGACGGGTCACATCTGCTCTGGCGCCGCGACCCCGAGCGCCGCGAGGGCGGAGCCCATTGCGATGCGCGCGACCTCGACGAGCAGCAGCCGCGCGGCGCGCGCGTCGGCGCCCTGCAGCACTGGCACGTCCCTGTAGAACGCGTTGAAGGCGGAGGCCAGGCCCTCGGAGTAGGCCGCGACCGGATGGACCCTTCGGTCGTCCGCGCACTCCTCGACCATCCCGGGCCATCGCGCGACCCACCTCGCGAGCGTCAGCTCGGCAGGATGCCTGAGGGCGCCCGCGGCCGCCGACGGGTCCATTCCCGGCTCGAGCGCCGGCCCGTCCTCCGCGGCCTTCCTGAGGATCGAGCATGCCCTCGTGTAGGAGTACTGGACGAACGGCGCCGACGCACCCTCGAAGCTCAGCGCGTCCTCCCACCTGAAGACGAACGCCTTCTCGGGCTGCACGCGCAGGATGTTGTAGCGCACGGCCCCAAGGCCCACGGCCTGGGCGATGGCCTCGACGGCCGACGCGCCGAGCTCTGGCCGTCGGGCCCGGGTGTCCTCCCGCGCCCTGGCCACGGCCTCGTCCATGAGGTCGTCGAGGAACACGGTCCTCCCGCCGCGCGTGGTCATCTTGCCCTCGGGCAGGGAGACGAACGCGTAGAACACGGGCTCGACCATGGCCGACGAGCCCATGAGGCGCAGCGCTATCTCGAGCTGACGCGCCTCCAGCTTGTGGTCCTCGCCCAGCACGTTGACGAGAAGGTCGGCCTGTCCGGCCTTCCAGAGGTGGTAGGCGAGGTCGCGCGTGGTGTAGAGGGTGGTGCCGTCCTTGCGCAGGAAGACGAACTTCGTGCTGCGCCCGTGTATGCCGAACGACTCGAGCTCGAGCGCGACCGCCCCGTCCTCCTCGTCGACGCGGTGCTCGGAGGCGAGCAGGCGCTCGACCACGGCCTTGACGGAGCCGTCGAGGACGAAACGGCTCTCCTCGACCACCTCGTCGTGGGAGATGCCGAGCCGACCGAGGGACTCCCTGATGCCGGAGAGCACCTCCATCGCGACAGCGCGCACGTCGGCGAGCAGGGCACGGTCCCCGCGCTCGATGGCGGCCATCGTGGCCTGGACCTCGGCATCGACCGCCGGGTCGCCCTCCGCGGCGGCGTTGGCCGCCTGGTAGAGCCCCACCACGCGGTGGTCGGACTTGTCGCGCGGCTCCTCCGCGCCCGTCCCGGCCCTGCCGGCCATGCGGCGGGCCCCGTAGTGCACCAGGACGGCCTGGCGCCCCATGTCGTTGAGGTAGTACTGCGTCCTGACATCGTAGCCGGCCATCCTCATGAGGCGTGCGAGCGTGTCGCCTATGATGGGGTTGCGCGCGCGCCCGACGTGAAGCGGGCCCGTCGCGTTCGCGGACGTGTGCTCGAGGACGACCCTGACCCCCTTGGGCGGGTGCGACCCGTACGTCGGCCCCGCCGAGAGGACGGACCTGATCGTCTCCTCGACCAGCCTGGCGTCCCTGACGGCGAGGTTGATGTACGGGCCGGCCAGGACGGGCGCCTCGAAGTCCGGCGGGGAGCGCACGTAGGGGAAGAGCTTGAACGCCACGTTGTTCGGGGGCGCGCCGAAGAACGGGGAGAGCTGGAAGCACGGGAACGCGATGTCCCCCATCCCCGGGGGCGGGGCCTCGAGCTGCACCTCGACCTCCCTGCCGCCCGCACGGACCCGCACCGTCCCGCGCCCCGCCTCGGCGGCGACGTCATGCCAGCTCTCCTCGGACAGGGCGATGACGGCCTCGACCATGGCCGCACAGGCCTGGTCGGAGAACAACCTCATCGGGTCCAGGACCGCCATGGGGCCAAGAAGCGCGTCGACCGTAGATTAAGCCTTCGCACGGTCATCGTTCGAAAGCTTTAACACCACACGAGGTGATGCTGGCACGGCGAGCGGCTTCAAGCCCCAGCCGGCCCGCCTTTTCCAGAGGCAGCACCGTGCGCGGACCCGAACGGTGGCAAACGCCGGAGCCGCAGGACCGAGCGGCCGAGCAGTCTGACCCATCAATTCACATCGACGCGAACATGCTCAGGACCGCCGAGGAGGAGCGCCGGCGTCTCGAGAAGCGCCTGGAGCTCCAGCGGCTCGTGCACGACTTCAGCTCGCGCATGCGGTCCGAGCGCGACACCGAGGCCATATGTCGCATCCTGACCGAGGCCGTGTCCACGCTCACGAGCTTCAGGAACGCGTTCGTCCTGCTCCTCGACGAGGACGGGGCGACGCTGCGCGGCATGCACCTCTCCGGACATCGCCGGACCATCGAGATAGGCACACGGCTCTCGCACTACTCCTTCCCCAAGATACGGTTGCCGCTCCATGACCATCCAGCCTACGAGAGGGCACTCACGGATGGCGAGGTCATCTACCACAGGACGCGCGAGGACATCGTCGATACGCTCGTGACCCTGACTGGGCTGAACCCGGGCATCCTGGAGATCATCCGCCGCACGAGCCGGATGAACCTGGGCATCACGGTCCCGCTCTACGTCGGCGACAGGAAGGCTGGCATAACGCCGCTTGGCATCATGGCCGTCTCCTCGACGCAGTCCGAGGTCGACCCCGAGGAGATGGGCGTGGTCCTGACGCTCGCGAACCAGGCATCCCTCGCGCTGCTCAACGTGTCGTTGTTCGTCCGCCTGGGCAAGCAGATAGCCCGCGCGGAGGAGTCCGAGGCGCGCATAAGGCGGCTCATCGACAACGCCCACGACCTCATCTGCGTGTTCGACACATCGGGCCACATCAGCTACGCCAACAACGCGTTCCGCGACTCCGAGCTGGGCGGTGCGCCGGAGTTCTTCGCCCAAGAGGCGGTCCGGAGGCTGCACGCCATCGACCAGCCGCGCGTCGTGCAGATGCTGCTCGACCTGTACTCGGGGTCGTCGGTCCAGGGGTTCGAGTACCGCATCCGCGGGCTGGACGGCGCCTGGAGGTACCACAACCTTAACGCGGTGCCGGTCTCGGCCGAGGGCTCGGAGGTGCGCGATGTGGTCTGCTTCATCCGGGACATGACCCCCGAGAAGCATCGCGAGGAGCAGGTGATAAGGCGCAACGCCGAGCTGGAGATACTCAACAACCTCATCTCGAACCTCTCGTCCACGCTCAACCTGGACGAGGTCATCGCGAGCAGCCTGAGCATGATAGCCGACTTCACGGGCGCGGAGGCGCTGGCGCTGTTCGTCGTGGACGGACGCGACCCCGACCGGCTCGAGACGCTCGGCCAGCTGTGGTTCCCCAAGGAGCTCGCCGAGCGGCTCCACATGTTCCCTGACGGGCTGACCTCCCTGGGCCTCCCCTCGCGGGAGCGCGTGGCCATCATCGAGGACATCGCGGTGCTGCCCGCCGGCCTCGCGACGATGAGCAAGTCCGCGGGCATCACGTGCGCGCTCACCGTGCCCGTGCAGACCCACGGCACGTTCACGGGCTACGTTCTCGCGGCGTCCAAGCAGCCGTTCGCGCTCGACGACGAGCACATGGCAGTCCTCCGTGCCGTGGGGGAGCAGCTCGGGGTCGCGCTCGAGACGTCGCGCCTCTTCCGTGAGGTGGAGCGCAGCTCGGTCGAGACCGAGCGCCGTCGCCGGGAGGCGGAGTTCTACGTCGACCTCATGGGCCACGACATATCCAACCTGAACCAGGCGGCCCTGGGGACGCTGGAGGCGCTCCTGCAGGACGGACGGCTGCCGGCGGACGCGCACGGGCGCGTGGAGGCGGCGCTCTCCCAGGTGCGGGCGTCGGCCGCGGTCATCTCGAAGGTCAAGACGCTCTCGTCCATCAAGCGCGAGGCCGGCCCCTCCGACCTCCGGGGCGTGGACCTGGCCGACTCGGTGCGACGCTGCGCGGCCCTTGCCAAGGTGGCCGGCGCGCCCCGCGACGTCGAGGTGGAGGTCGCCTCTCCCGAGCGAGCGTGGGCCGTGGGGGACGACCTGCTCGACCAGTTGGTGCAAAATCTGCTCGGGAATGCGGTAAAGCACGCGCACGGCGACCTCGTGCGCATCGAGGTCCGGGTGGCGGCGGCCCAGCTCGACGGTGCGGACGCGTGGCTGCTCTCGGTGGCGGACACGGGCCCGGGCATCGCGGACGACCGCAAGGTGGAGCTCTTCGAGGGGCCCGGCTCGGAGGTCCGGACGACGAGCCGCAAGGGCCTCGGCCTCTACATAGTCAAGGCCATCGCGCAGCGCTACGGCGCTCGCGTCTGGGTGGAGGACAGGGTCAAGGGCGAGCCCGCGCACGGGGCCGTCTTCCGGGTCCTCCTCAGGGCGGCGTATCCACCGGGATAGGCGACGCTGGCCACGAGGGCCCGGGGCCCCAGCGGGGCCGGGAACGGACCGCGTCCACTCTCTCGGGGATAGGAGGTGGGGGCACTGGGATTCGAACCCAGCTCGACGGGTATCCCCTTGACGGGGGGAGCGACCCCCCTTGGGATCTGCGGTCGCCGCTCCAGTCATTCATCATCGGCGGCTGGCCATCAGCATACCCATGTAGCGTCATCCACGTAACTGGAGCCCGTAAGGATACCGGACTACCCCATGCCCCCACCAGGGTTAGGGGTCTGGCACGTGGAAGGCCCAGGCCGTATAAAAGGCTTCTGCCGCGGCCCCACCCCACCCCACCCCTCCGTCGCGGTCGCGTCGCGACCGTTGGGCCGCCGGAGAACGCAACCCTCGCGCTTGAAATACCCTGCGCGACCGAGCCATGCTAGGGTTTGACATGCGCGAGGGCACGAGGACCATGGGCGTGTGCCTGCTGCTCGCCGTCGCGACGGTCGTCGCGGTCCTTGCGCCCGTCGCCATGGACGGGGCGCCGGTCAGGAGCATCCCCGAGCCCTGGGGGCTGCTCACGGTCCTGGCGCTCGTGTCGATCTCGGCACTGCTCCATGGGTCGCGGCGACACCGCGGGCGGGATTGAGGACCGACCGTTCGATGAGTGAACCATAAAGGATAAATGGTCGGTCGACCGGTGATAGGCTGTGTCAGGGACCCCCTGAGGGGCGATGGTCCCTGGCGATTGGCTAGCGAGCGCTAGCCTTGGAGATGAAGACCATGGGCGTCTCGACATTGATAATTTCACGCACGACTTGCATCTTGGCACTCGTGGGTCTCATCGCGCAAGCGATGGTGCCCTCGGCGACGATTGTCGGCGGCGAGGACGTTGGCACAACGGCGCCGGAGGTTGTATCGATGTCGGTCCTCGCAACGGTCGAGGGGCCGTACGCCTCGACCGACATCAGAGCCGTGCTCCTGAACGACGCCGCCACGCCCGTGAACCATACGTACCTGTTCAGGCTGCCCCCGGCCTCGCTCATCTCCAACTTCTCGCTGCGCGTCGATGGCGTGACGTACTACGCCGACGTCCTGGAGAAGGCGACGGCCCAGGAGAAGTACAACTCCTCCGTCGACGAGGGAAAGACCGCGGGCCTCGTGGCCTCGTGCGGCGATGACGTCTTCGCCTACTCGGTCTCCCTCGCCGCGGGCGAGCAGGTCGAGCTTGGGCTGCGCTTCGAGCAGGTGCTGCTCAAGGCCAACTGCCTCTTCAAGTACGAGCTGGACCCGAGCGTCGATACGTCCCCCACGACCGTGGGGCACTTCGAGTACTACTTGGATGTGAACGCCACCACCGACGTGCTCGGCGTCTCCACCGAGGGCTACGACGGGATGCTCGGGAGCTCGACGACGGGCAATCACGTGGTCGCGTGGATGGACGAGGACGACCTCGTCCTCGACGAGACTCTCAAGGTCGGGTGGCGGACGGGCCCGACGCCGTTCCAGGGCGCGATGCACTTCGGCGACTGGAACGGCACTGGCTACTTCGTCCACATCTTCGAGCCCGACCCGTCGTCCGTGTCGTCCGAGAGGCTCCCCAAGGACTTCATCTTCGTCATGGACCGCTCCGGCTCGATGTCCGGCACGAAGCTCCATCAGTCCAAGGAGGCGCTGGACCACATCTACTCGTCGCTCGGCGCCGACGACCGGTTCTCGCTCGTCATCTTCAACGACGACCCCCTCAGCTACAGCGACGAGCTGCTCCAGGCCTCGGAAGAGGAGGTCGATGACGTGCTGGAGTACATCGATACGATTAGCGCGACCGGCTGCACCGACATCCACTCGGCGGTCATCAAGGCGCTTCGCATCTTCGAGGCCGCGGAGGACCCCGTGCCGATATTGGTGCTCCTCTCGGACGGGTTGGCAAACTCGGGCCTGTACGAGCGGTCCGCGTTCAGGGAGGACGTTCGCAAGGGCAACGACGTCGGCGCGGCCATCTACTGCATCGCCCTCGGCTCCGACGCGGACTCCACGTTCCTCGAGAAGCTCTCGCTCGAGAACAACGGGAGCTTCATCTGGGTCGGGGAGGCGGACGACACGGTCGCGACCATAGCCGACTTCGTCTCGTCGTTCTCCGCGCCGCTACTCGCGGAGCTCGACTTCGGCTACGCACCGAACGTCACGGACGTCTACCCGGCCAAGGTCCGCGCCCACTACATCGGCACCGAGGTGCTCGTCACGGGCCGTTACCAGCCGTGCACCCCGAGGCTGGCCGCGACCGTCCATGGTCGTGGCCCGGGCGGGGAGTTCTCCCGCACGGACTGGTTCGACGTCCCTGTCCCCGGGTGTGAATCCTGGGTGCCCAGGGCATGGGCCTACAGGAGGATAATGGCCCTCGAGGACAGGATGAAGTGGAACGGCACCGACAACGCGACGGTGCGCGAGGTCATCGACCTCGCCGTCGAGTTCCACTTCGTCACCGGGCGCACCTCGCTGTTCCTGGAGCTCCCCGACGACCTCAAAGCGCACTACGCATCCGATCTCGGCGGCACGACGGGCCAGAGCGGTGGCGTCGCCGATGGCCAGGGGCAGGGCAATGGGATGGGGGGCTGCTGGGGGCCCTCCTCCCCGAACACTCCGTCGTATGGTTCCAGTCCCCCCATCAACGGTGTTCCGTACGTCCCACCGGCCTCCGATGGCTCCCAGGGCACGCCCCTGAACCCCCCGGGCACGACGCCCCCTGACCAGAGCTCGACCGACCCTGCCGCGCTCCCGTCGGACACCCCTGCGCCCACTTCACCGGCCAAGGCGACCGCCACGGCGAAGCGCGACATCGACCGTGACACCCCATGGCCGTTCGACGAGCCCGAGGTCGCGGCGCCCGTCACGCCCGAGCCGCCGGCCGCCCCCGTCCCGGTCGACACGGGAGCGGTAGTGACGGGAGCGGTCGTGACGGGGCCGGTCGTGACGAAGGCCGGCGAGCTGCCGTGCTCCCTCGTGCTGCCCTGGGCGGATGGCGAGCGCGGGGAGGCGGGGGGCGACGGGGCGGATGCCCCGAGCGCCACTGCCGCCATGTGGCTCGCGGCCGGCCCGCTGACGGTCATGACCGCGATGGGGCTCTCGGCCCTGGCCTTCCGGGCCAGGATGCGCTGCAAAGGCTCATAAGGCCCGACAGCCTCTCGATCCACGGGAGCATGGAAATCGCCCTCAGGTACGGCGTGGGGGAGCAGCGCTCCGAGCTCCCGGACCAGAACTACGCGGGCGAGGTGGCGGTCGCGTCGGACCTGCCGGCGCACCCCGACCCCGGGGCGGAGGTGATGCGCGCGGTCCGCGAGCCCATCGGGGCGCGGTCGCTGCGCGCGCTCGCCGCGCCGGGCATGCGCGTCGCGATCGTCGTCAACGACCACACGCGCAAGACCCCGACGAGGCCGATGCTCCATGCCATCCTGGACGAGCTCGGCCGCGCGGGGGTGCGCGACGCCGACGTCCGTGTCGTGTTCGGCTGCGGCACGCACCGCGCGGTGCGGCCCGAGGAGGCCGCCTCCATCCTCGGCACCGACCTGCTCGGTCGCCTGGCGACCGAGAGCCACGACGCCCGCGCGCCAGACCTCGTCGATGTCGGCACCACGTCGCGCGGCAACAAGGTGCTCATCAACAGGACGGTCGCGGAGGCGGACCTCCGCGTGCTCACGGGCGAGGTCGAGTTCCACTACTTCGCGGGCTACTCGGGAGGGCGCAAGGCCGTGCTGCCCGCCGTGGCGGGGGCCGACAGCATCCAGCGCAACCACGCGCTCATGCTCCAGCCGGGCTCCGCCACGGGCCAGCTCGAGGGCAACCCCCTGCACGAGGACATGCTCGAGGCCGCCCGCCTCGCTTGCTGCAAGTTCATCGTCAACACGGTCAGCAACACCGACCGCAAGGTCGTGCGGGCCTTCGCCGGCGACATGGAGAGGGCGCACTTGGCCGGGGTCGCCATGGTGGACGCGGCCTACAAGGTCCGCGTCGAGCGCACGGCCGACGTCGTGCTCGTTTCCGCGGGCGGCGCGCCCAAGGACATCGACCTCTACCAGGGCTTCAAGGCCGTCGACAGCGCGATGCGCGTCGTGCGCAGGGGAGGCGCGGTCGTCGCCCTCATCGAGGCGCCCGACGGCTACGGGAACGGCGTGTTCGAGGACTGGGCGCACAGGTTCAAGTCGCTCCGTGAGCTCGAGGCGCGGATCCTTACCCAGTTCCAGCTGGGCGGCCACAAGGCCTACTACATCCGCAAGTACAACGACTGGGCCCGCGTGTTCCTCGTCTCGCGGCTGCCGCGCCAGGACGTCGAGGAGGTGCTCGGCCTCGTGGCGGCGCGCGACCTGCAGGAAGGGCTGGGGATGGCCCTCGACCACGTCGGCGCCGACGCGCGCGTCATGGTCATGCCCGACGGCGACAAGGTGCTGCCGGTGCGGTGAGGGGGCGTGGCGGACGGGCCGTCGGACGAGGCGTCCGCGGGGCACGCCCGGGGGGGATGCCCAGGGACCCCCTGGCGGGGGGCTGGAATCATATGCTAAGCTTCATAAAGGGTAATCAGTATTCCCCCCTGTCCCCCTACGAGCCACGGGAGCGCGCAAGGCCCTCCCAGTGGGCGCCGACGGGGGCGGTGACGTCGCATCGCGCCGAGGTCTGAGGTGAAGTGGATGAGCGGTGAGAAGACAATCGTTTCCATGCTCCAGGAGAAGCGGGTTTTCCCCCCTCCAACGGAGCTGTCCAAGAAGGCCTACGTCAAGAGCATGAACGAGTACATGAAGCTCTGGGAGAGGTCCGTGAAGGACCCCTCGGGCTTCTGGGCCGACATGGCCACCAACGTCGAGTGGCACAAGAAGTGGGACAAGGTCCTCGTGGGCAAGTTCCCTGACGGGAAGTGGTTCGTCGGCGGCAAGCTCAACGTGTGCTACAACTGCATCGACAAGCAGATCAAATCCGGCAAGAAGGACAAAGTCGGCCTCCTGTGGGTGGGCGAGCCCGGCGACGACCGCAAGTTCACCTACGGCCAGCTATACGAGCACGTGACCAAGTTCGCCAACGTGCTCAAGGCGTACGGCATCAAGAAGGGCGACAGGGTCGCCATCTACCTGCCGATGATCCCCGAGCTCCCGATAGCGATGCTCGCGTGCGCCCGCATAGGCGCGGTGCACAGCATCGTCTTCGGCGGCTTCTCAGCCGAGTCGCTTCGCGACCGGTGCATCGACTCGACCCCCAAGCTGCTCATCACCTCCGATGGCAGCTACCGCAGCGGCAAGACCATCCCGCTGAAGACCTCCGCCGACCAGGCCATCGAGGGCCTCGACTACGTCAAGCACGTGGTCGTCGTCAAGAGGACCGGCATCGTGGTCCCGATGAAGGACGGTCGCGACGTGTGGTGGGACGACGCGATGAAGGGCCAGAAGGCCGAGTGCGAGCCCGAGTGGGTGGACGCGGAGGACCCGCTGTTCGTCCTTTACACCTCCGGCTCCACCGGCAAGCCGAAGGGCCTCCTGCACACCACGGGCGGCTACCTCGTGTTCGTGAACGTCTCGACCAAGTACATCTTCGACGTCAAGGACGACGAGATCTACTGGTGCACCGCGGACATCGGCTGGGTCACGGGCCACAGCTACATCGTCTACGGCCCACTGAGCAACGGGTTCACGAGCCTGATGTTCGAGGGCGTCCCGAACTACCCGCACCCCGACAGGTTCTGGGACATCGTCGAGAAGTACAAGGTCAACATCTTCTACACCGCCCCGACGGCCATCCGCGCGATGATGCGCGACGGGGACGAGTGGCCGAGGAAGCACGACATGAAGTCGCTGCGCGTTCTCGGCTCGGTGGGCGAGCCCATCAACCCCGAGGCGTGGATGTGGTACTACAACAACGTGGGCCGCGAGAGGTGCCCCATCGTCGACACCTGGTGGCAGACCGAGACGGGCGGCATCCTCATTACGCCCCTGCCCGGCGCCCACGCGCTCAAGCCCGGCTCCGCGAGCTTCCCGTTCTTCGGCGTCGACCCCGTCGTCCTGAAGGAGGACGGCTCCGAGGCCGCGGTGAACGAGGGCGGCTACCTGGTCATCCGCTCCACGTGGCCCGCCATCGCGAGGACCATCTACGGCGATCCCGACCGCTACGTGAGGACCTACTTCTCCAAGTACAAGGGGATGTACCTCACCGGCGACGGCGCGCGCAAGGACGAGGACGGCTACTTCTGGCTCATGGGCCGCATCGACGACGTCGTCAACGTCTCGGGCCACAGGATCGGCACGATGGAGGTCGAGTCCGCCATCGTCGCCCACCCCAAGGTGGCCGAGGCCGCCATCGTCCCGATGCCCCACCCCATCAAGGGCCAGGGCCTCTACGCCTACGTGACGCTCAAGAAGGGGCAGGAGCCCTCGGACGCCCTTGTCAAGGAGCTGCGCGACCACGTGTCCAAGATGATCGGGCCCATCGCGAAGCCCGACGTCATCCAGTTCACGGACGCGCTGCCCAAGACCCGCAGCGGCAAGATCATGAGGCGCATCCTCAAGGTCATCGCCGAGGACGGCGCCGACATAGGCAACACCACCACCCTCGCGGACCCGTCCGTCGTTGACCGGCTGCGCTCGGACCACGACAAGCTCACGAAGGGCGGCAAGTAGGGCAGAAGGGCCCAACAATGGGGCTCGGGCCCCCGGGCCCGATGCCTCCGGTCCCCGGCGGTCGACTCCAGTTCGTACCTCCAGCTTGGCCAATGTCGCCGCGCATGGGTTCCGGGCACCGGACGGCGCCGACGTCGCCGGCCGGCGCGAGCGTGGGCTATGGGAAGGTTAATAACGGCCCAGCCATGTGCTCGTCCTGGCGTGCGCAAGGCCCGTGCCAGGCGGGAGGTCGGCGGCCATGAGGTCGGACCTGGATATCGCCCAGCAGTCGCAGATGAGGCCCATCGCGGACATCGCGAGGCAGCTCGGCATCGATGAGAGCGAGCTGGAGCTCCACGGACCCTACATCGCCAAGGTCTCGCTCGACGTCATCGGCCGCCTCGCCGACAGGCCCGACGGGAGGCTCATCCTGGTCACGGCCATGACGCCGACCTCGGCAGGGGAGGGGAAGACCACGGTCGCCATCGGCCTGGGCGAGGCGATGCACGCGATGGGCCTGCGCGTGGTCAGCACGCTGCGCGAGCCCTCGCTCGGCCCGGTCTTCGGCGTCAAGGGCGGCGCGGCGGGTGGCGGCTTCGCCCAGGTCCTGCCGATGGAGGACATCAACCTCCACTTCACCGGCGACCTCCACGCCGTGACGACGGCCAACAACCTGCTGGCGGCGATGGTGGACAACCAGTTGCAGAAGGGCGACCCCCTGGACATCGACCCCAAGCGCGTGACGTGGAGGCGTGCGATAGACATGAACGACCGCGCGCTGCGCAGCGTGGTGGTCGGTCTCGGCGACGCGGCGGACGGGGTCGCGCGCCCCGAGGGCTTCATCATAACGGCGGCGTCCGAGGTGATGGCGGTGCTGTGCCTCGCGTCGGACCTCCAGGACCTGAGGGCCCGGCTGGGCGAGATGGTCGTGGGCTACACCCACGACCGCAAGCCCGTCCGCGCGCGGGAGCTCAAGGCCCACGGCGCGATGGCCGTGCTCCTAAGGC
>Ga0316628_100002188_pt1 | contig 14332 bp, 14 predicted proteins | sample OWC_Aug_M2_C1_D5_FD_207648 | JGI IMG/M metagenome (GOLD analysis project Ga0316628, IMG submission 207648) | Wetland soil microbial communities from Old Woman Creek delta, Ohio, United States - OWC_Aug_M2_C1_D5_C | ecosystem: Environmental > Terrestrial > Soil > Wetlands | place: USA: Ohio... | reverse complement strand
GCTCGGCGCGGAGGTAGGCGTGTGCGGCCCGCAGAGCCTGCTCCCGATGGGGATCGAGAAGTTGGGCGTCCGCGTGTTCCGCCGCGTGGAGGAGGCGATCGCGTGGGCCGAAGTGCTCAATGTGCTCCGCCTCCAGCTCGAGCGCATGCAGGCTGGCTACATCCCGTCGCTGCGCGAGTACTACCGCGTCTTCGGCGTGACGGTCGAGCGGCTGGAGCGGGCGCCGCGCGATCTCCTCATTCTGCACCCCGGCCCGATGAACCGCGGAGTGGAGATCGACTCCCGCGTGGCCGACGGGCCGCATTCCGTCATCCTGGATCAGGTGACGAACGGCGTGGCGGTGCGGATGGCCGTGCTGTACCTGCTGGCGGGTGGGAACCCCGAGTTGGCCGAGGCGGCGAAGGGAGGGGCGGATCGATGAGGCCGATTCTGATCCGAGGTGCGCGCGTGGTGGATCCGGCCGCCGGCCGCGACGGGGTCGCGGACGTCCTGCTCGCGGATGGTCGCGTCGCGGCTGTTGGCCCCGGCCTCGACGTGCCGGACGGCGGCGAGGTGCTCGACGCCGCCGGCCTGGTCGTGGCGCCGGGCCTGGTCGATCTGCACGTGCATCTCAGGGAGCCCGGCCGCGAGGACGTGGAGACGATCGCCACGGGCGCCCGCGCAGCGGTGGCCGGCGGGTTCACGTCGGTCTGCGCGATGCCGAACACCGACCCCGTGACCGACAACCAGGCGGCCGTCGGCTTCATAGTCAGCCAGGCCCGCGCCGCGGGATTCGCGCGGGTCTACCCCATCGGCGCGGTGTCGCTGGGCCAGAAGGGCGAGCAGCTGGCGGAGTTCGGCGAGCTGGTCTCCGCCGGGGCGGTGGCCGTCTCCGACGACGGCAAGCCCGTGGCGACAGCGCATCTGATGCGCACCGCCCTCGACTACGCCCGCACCTTCGGCATCCCCGTCATCGATCACTGCGAGGACCCGACCCTCTCACAGGGCGGCTCGATGCACGAGGGGCTGACCTCCACCAGGCTGGGACTCAAGGGGATTCCGCGCTCGGCCGAGGATGTCATCGTCGCGCGGGACATCGCGCTCGCCGAGCTCACCGGCGGGCACGTACACATCGCGCACATGTCGACGGCCGGCGCCGTGCGGATGGTCCGCGAGGCCAAGGCGCGCGGCGTCAGCGTGACCGGCGAGGTCACGCCGCACCACCTGACTCTGACGGACGAGGACTGCGAGGGCTACGAGACCAACGCCAAGATGAACCCGCCACTCCGGGAGCGGACCGACGTCGCGGCGCTGCGCGAGGGACTGGCCGACGGCACGATCGACTGCATCGCGACCGACCACGCTCCGCACCACTACGACGCCAAGGAGGCGGAGTTCGACAACGCCCCGTTCGGCGTGGTGGGGCTGGAGACCGCGCTCGGCCTGGCGATGGCGGAGCTGGTCCGGCCCGGGCTGCTGTCGCTGCCGGCGCTGATCGACCGGATGGCCGCCCGGCCCTGCCGGGTCGCGAACCTGCCGGGCGGCACGCTCCAGCCGGGCGCGCCGGCGGACGTCGTCGTCCTGGATCCGTCTGCCGAGTGGACCGTGGAGCCCGAGCGCTTCTTCTCCAAGAGCCGCAACACCCCGTTCGCCGGGCGGAAGCTGGTCGGTCTGGTGCGCTGGACGGTCGTGGGCGGCGTCATCGCGCACACGGCGGGCGACACGCGCGGATCGGGTCGGCGGAGCGGGCCATGAGCCGCAAGAGCGGCAAGTCCCAGCCGAACGTCGAGCGGTTGCTGGAGGAGCGGCGTCAGTACGAGGCTTGGCTGGCGAAGCTGTCCGAGCCGGCCGGGGCGGCGGTGCCATCGAGCGTGGTGGAGAAGGTCCGAGCCGACTACCGGGAGCGGCTCGACTCCGTCACTCGACTGCTGATGAGGCACGAGAACGAGCTGGAAACGGCGCTCGCCGAGGCCGAGATCCGCCGGGATCAGCTGGTCGCGCAGCGCGCAGCGCGGTCCGAGTCGCTGGCCGAGGCCGAGCTGCGGCACGGGGTGGGCGAGTACGATGAGGCGAAGTTCGTCGAGCTGAGCACCGAGGTGACATCGGCTCTCGCCCAGCTGGCCGGTGACATCGAGGCCGCTGAACAGGATATCGCGAAGCTGGAGGAAGTGCTTGGCCTGGTCGCCGGCGGGTTCCCGCCCCCCGGCGCCGTCTCCGTGGCGCAGCCTGCAGCTCCTCCGGCCGCCCCGCGAATCCCCACGCCGGCGTCACCGGCCGCCACGGAGCCTGCGCGCGCGGAGGCCGCAGCGGTCCCGCCGGCTGCACCTCCCGTCCCGGTAGCGTCTGCGCCCGAGGTTGCGGCCCCCCCCCTCGTCGTGCCGCCGACGGCGGAGGTGTCGGCAGCTCCCGCCGTGCCCCCGCCGCCCCAGCCCGGCGCGCAGGCCTCCGAGCCCGCTGCTGCGTCGCCCGTCCTGCCGTCCCCGGTCGCCCTCGCGGCGGAGGCGGCGCCCTCTGCGGCAGAGGTCCAGGCCGCGAAGCAGATCGACGCGCTGGACGAACTGGACTTCATCCGCTCCGTGGTCGGTCCGGAGGAAGCGCTGCCGCCGCCGCCGACGCTGAGGTTGCCCAAGCCGAAGCAATCCACGACCGTGGGCCCGGCGCAGGGGGTGGGGCAAGGTGGGTCCGCGGGGAACGGAAGGATCGGTCCCCTGCGACCGTCGCTCGCCGAGGCCGACAACGGGGCCAAGACGCTGCGCTGCACCGAATGCGGGACGCAGAACCTGCCTACCGAGTGGTACTGTGAGAAGTGCGGCGCGGAGCTGTCGGCGTTCTAGCGCGGCGCAGCGGCGCCGCTCGCCGGAATGGCACGGGCCCCGTCGTCGGGGCCCGGCTCGTTTCTGCGGTGCTAGGAAGCGGTCTTGGCCAGGAGCTTGGCCAGCCGCGACTTCCTGCGCGCGGCGGCGTTGCGGTGGATCAGCTTCTTGCGAGCGCCACGGTCCAGCGCGCGCACCGCCTCCCTCACGGTCTCGGGCGTGGTGTCCTGCCGGGCCTTCTTCACGGCCGTCTTGATGGCCGAGCGCTGAGGCCGGTTCCGCAGATTCCGCGCCTTCGCCTGCCGCATGCGCTTCTTGGACGATCGGATCTTGGGCACGTCGCTACTCCGAGTCGATTCCACGAGTTTCTGGAGCCGCGAAGACTAGCGGGCAATCCACGTTTTGACAAGGGTTTCCAGGGCCGTTACGTTGCGAGCTTCTCCCGCTCCGGAGCCCCGCGCAACTCGTGGCAGACTTCGTCCTCGCGCTCCCGATCCTGCTGTTCTCGGTGGTGGCGCACGAGTACGCCCACGCCTGGGCTGCGTACCATCAGGGGGACGACACCGCCTACGCCATGGGCCGGCTCACGCTGAACCCGCTGCCTCACATCGACCCGTTCATGAGCGTGCTGTTTCCGTTGGGGCTGTATTGGATCAGCAGCCTCTCGGGCCACCCGTTCACATTCGGGGCGGCGCGGCCCGTGCCCATCGACCCGCGGCGATTCCGGAACCTGAGGCGCGGCGATCTGATCGTGTCCTCGGCGGGGATCATCACGAACCTGCTTCTCGGCGTCGGCTGCGCGGTGCTGTTCGTGGCGGTGGGTCTGGTCGCCGAGGTGGCCGACGGCCTGATGGGCGTGCTCGGCACCCTGCAGCGGATGCTCGCCTTCGGTGTGACGCTCAACTTCACTCTCGCCGTGTTCAACCTGGTGCCGATCCCGCCGCTCGACGGCTCGCACCTTCTGGCTCAGGCTCTGCCTGCCGGCTGGAGGGTGCGCTACGGGCGCCTGGGCCGGTTCGGGTTCGTGGTGCTGCTGGTGATGCTCATGGCACCGGGCCTGTGGAGCGTGCTGCTCTGGCCGGTGGACTTCCTGAGCGGATTCACCTTCTCCATGGTGGGCCCCTACGCCCTTCCCACGGTGGCGCGGTGACGGCTCCGGCCCTGCCGGCGCGAGCGCTTGCCGGCGACGGCGGCTTCGTCGTCACGCTGGAGCGGTTCGCGGGGCCGCTCGACCTGTTGCTGCATCTCATCCGGCGGGAGGAAATCGACATCTGGGACATTCCCGTCGCGAGGATCGCCGACCAGTTCCTGCAGGCGATCCGCGTTCTCGGGCTCGATGAGGCAGCCGAGTATCTCGAGATGGCGGCGCGGCTGCTGCGCATCAAGGCGCAGCTGCTGCTGCCGCGGCGCGGCGACGAGGAGCCGTGGGAGGATCCCCGGCACGAGCTGGTCCGGCGCCTGCTCGAGTACCAGCAGGTGCGGGAGATCGCTGAGTGGCTCGACGCGGCCGCGCGCCGCCGGGCACTGCGGTTCGGCCGAGGCTTCGCGGCCCCGGCCCCGGATCTTCCGCCGCCACCCCTCGAGTTCACCGTCGAAGATCTGCTCGAGGCGGTGGAGCGGGTCATCGCCATGCTTCCGGAGCAGGTCGTTCACCGGGTCCTGCCCCGGCCGCTCGACGTGGAGGCGGCCACGGCGCGGGTTCGCGAGCTGCTCGCCGAGCGCGAGAGCTTCGGGTGGCGCGATGTGCTCGGCCCCTCGCCGTCGATCGTCGACGTGCTCTCCTCCCTCGTCGCCCTGCTCGAGCTGGCGCGGCGCGAGGTACTCCGGCTGAGACAGCCGCGGCCCTTCACCCCTTTCGCCATCGACCGTGGACCAGCGTACGAGACTGCTTGAGGCGGCGCTGTTCGCCGCCGCCCGCCCCCTGGCGCTGGACGACCTCGCAGCGCTCGACGCCGAGGCTACCGACGCCGACTGGCTCGGCGCGGTTCAGGAGCTGCGGGAGCACTACGGCAACGACGGCCACGGCGTCGAGCTGGCGGAGATCGCGGGCGGCTATCAGATCGTGACGCGTGAGGTGTTCGCGGAGGCCGTCGAGCGCGCCGCCATCGCCTCGCGGCCGTTGCGCCTCTCGGCGGCCGCCCTGGAGGTGCTGGCGATAATCGCCTACCGCCAGCCCGTGGGCCGCGCCGAGATCGAGGACATCCGCGGAGTGTCGTCGGCCGGGGTATTGCGGCTGCTGCAGGAACGCGCCCTGATCGAGGTCGCGGGCCGGTCGGAGGGCCTGGGCCGGCCGCTGCTGTACTGCACGACGCCACAGTTCCTGGAGTTCCTCGGCCTCGGCGATCTCGGCGACCTGCCGCGCTCCGAGGAGCTGTCGATCGCCCTGGCGCCGCCGCAGGCGGAGGGCTGATGCCGGTCCGGCTCGCGCGGTTTCTGGCGCGGGCGGGCGTGACCTCCCGGCGCGGCGCCGCGGACCTGGTGGCGACAGGCCGCGTGCTCGTGAACGGGAACGCGCCGATCGGGCCCGGCGACCCGGTGGATCCGACCCGCGACCGTGTCACGCTCGACGGCCGCGCGCTCGCACTACCGGGCACGGTGTGGCTGGCGCTTCACAAGCCGGCGGGCTACGTCACGTCGCGGCGGCAGACCGACCGCTTCCCGAGCGTATATGCGCTGGTGCCGGACGGGCCGCCCGGCCTGGTGGCGGTAGGCAGGCTGGACGTGCTGTCGGAGGGGCTGCTGCTGTTCACGACGGACGGCGAGGCCGCCAACCGGCTCATGCACCCGAGATGGCAGGTCGACCGCTCCTACGTGGTCTCGGTGACCGGGCGGCCCGAGCTGGAGCCGGACACGGTGCTGTCTCGAGGGGTGGCGCTGGAGGACGGGCCTCCGGTGCGTCCGGCGGCCTGGCGATTCGTGCCGCGGCGGGGGGGGAAGGGCGGCGAGATCGAGGTGACGCTTCGCGAGGGTCGGTCGCGGGTGGTGCGTCGGATGGCCGTGCGGTTGGGGTTGGGCGTGCGGCGGCTGGTGCGCGTGTCGTACGGTCCGGTACGGTTGGGCGGGTTGCCGCGCGGCGCGGTGCGGACGCTGGAGCGGCGCGAGGTGGCCGGCCTGTACTGCTCGCTGGGCCTTCCCGCGCCTGGCGAGCACGCTGCGGAGCTGCGGCCGTGCTCGGCCGCAGCGCGGCGGCGTGCGTCGAGGCGGGGTCCGCGCCCTCGGTCCTGAGGAGGACATTGGGCCCAGACGGATGGAGCCGAACCGCGTTGTAGCGATACTCGCCGAAATCGGCAAGGCGGTGCGAGTGCTCAAGTACTACCCGCCCTCGCACCCGAGCGCCCAGCGTGTGATGTCGGAGCTGGCGGCGGCGCTGCCGGGGCTCGCGCGCATCGGCACGGTGGAGCTCCGGATCACGCCCAATGCGTTCGTGACGGAGGGCATCCCACTGGCTCCTCGCCACGAGCTCCTGCGGGAGTTGGCGCAGCTCCTCTACCAGCAGGGGACTCGCACCATCGTGCTCGAGCCGGGCGCCAGCGCCGAAGAGGTCAGCGCGCTGGTGCGCGCTCTGCTGGGTGGCGGGGGTGCGGCCGGCCGCAAGATGGGTGTGGTCGTGAAGCTCCCGGTGCTGCCCCACATCCGGCTCAACGAGACTCTGGAGGCGGCGGGCGAGGCCACTGCCGAGGAGCTTGAGGAGACCGCCGCGTTCTCGCGGCGCTCGAGGGGCGAGTTCCGGCCCGACGCTCTGCCGCCCGACATCGAGGCGCGACGGTTCATCGAGTCTCTGGCGACGACGCCGGCGGAGTTCCTGCTCGGCAGCGTGTCGCGGCTCGACGCGCTCGCCGGCCAGCTCGCCGGCGAGCGCGACTTCGGGACGCTCGCGGAGGTGCTGAACGCCTTGGCGGGGCTCGCCGCGGACGCCCCCGACGCTCAGGCTCTTCAGGCGGCGCAACACGCCCTGGGGGATCTCTCGGTCCCCTCAATTGCGGCGGGCCTGGTGGCCCGGCTGTCGAATCCGGCGCTGACGGTCGACGAGCGAGAGCCCGTCGCCGCGGCGCTCGCCAGCCTTGGCGGCGTGGCGTTCGCGGCTCTGCTCGATGCCTACGTCACTGCCACCGATCCGGACGTGAAGGAAGCGTGCGAAGAGGTCACCTCCCGCACCGGGGCGAGGGCGCTGCCCGTTCTGGCGCGCCGGTCGCAGGAGGAGCGGCGGGAGACGAGGATGGCCTCGGCCGCCCTGCTTGGCGCCACGGGGTGCGACGAGGCGATGCCGCTGCTGGCCCCGCTGGTGCGCGACGCCGACTGGACCGTGCGGCGCGCGGCCGTCTCGGCGCTGGGGCGCCTGGGCGGAGTGGAAGCGGGTCGGGCGGCGATCGCGGCGCTGCAGGACGCCGAGGGCGGTGTGCGCGCCGCGGCCGCCGAGGCAGTGGGCCGGAGGGGCGATCTCGCCGCGGTCCCCGAGCTGCTGGCCCGGCTGGCGGAAGAGGATTCCGACGATGTCATCTCGTCCATCGCGCTGGCGCTGGGAGTGCTGCGGGACGGGTCCGCGGTGCCCAAGCTGGCGCAGCTCGCCCGCTTCGTGAGCGGTGTCTTCCAGCGGCGTGCGGTGGCGGTGCGCGTCGCCGCGGTGCACGCGCTGGCCACGATCGGCACGCCGGAGGCCCGCGCGGCGCTCGAGCAGCTCCGGGACGACAGGGTCCCCGAGATCCGCGCGGCCGTCCTTCAGGCCCTCGGCTGAGCGGAGAGGCGCGGTTTCCCATGGCCAGCCGCCGCATCGCCATCCTGCCCGACTCGGTCGCCAACCGCATCGCCGCGGGCGAAGTGGTGGAGCGGCCGGCGTCGGTGGTGAAGGAACTGCTGGAGAACGCGGTGGATGCCGGCGCGCGGGCCGTGGCGGTGGAGATCGAGTCGGGCGGCAAGAGCCTCGTGAGGCTGGCGGACGACGGCACCGGGATGGGCCGCGAGGACGCCCTGCTCGCGCTCGACCGCCACGCCACCAGCAAGATCCGCTCGGCGGAGGACCTCGTCGGCGTCGGGACCTTCGGCTTCCGGGGCGAGGCGCTCCCGAGCATGGCCTCCGTCAGCCGGTTCGAGCTCGAAACCCGTTCGGCCGACGAGCCCGCCGGCACGCGGCTGGTCGCGGCGGGCGGGGTCGTGAGCGCGGTGGAGGACTGCGTGCGCCAGCCGGGCACGACGGTCGCGGTGCGGGCGCTGTTCTTCAACACGCCGGCGCGCCGCAAGTTCCTCCGCTCGACTCGCAGCGAGTCGCGCGCCTGCGTCGAGGCTGTGACGACGCTCGCGCTGGCGCAGCCCTCGATCGGATTGACTCTCGTCGCCGACGGTCGCGCCACCGTGGAGGCGCTGCCGACAGCCTCCCTCGCGGACCGCGCGGCCCAGCTGTTCGGGCAGGCCTTCGCCGCCACTCTCCTCCCCGTGGAATGGTCCGCGGGCCCGGTGCGGGTCGCGGGGCTCGCGCAGCGGCCCGCGGAGGCGGCGCTGTCGGGTCGAATTGCGCACCTGCTCGTAAACGGGCGCCCGGTTCGGGATCACTTCATCCTGCGCGCCGCCGAGCGCGGCTATCGTGACACGGTGGCGGGTGGGGTCCGGCCCAGCCTCATCCTGCGCCTCGACGTCCCTCCGGCGGACCTCGACGTGAACGTGCATCCCTCCAAGCTCGAGGTCCGGTTCCGCGACCGGTTCGCGATCGAGGCTGCGGTGGAGGAAGCCGTGCGAAGCGCGCTGGGCGCTCTGGCGGCGTCGGCTCCGCTGGTCGCCGGGGCGTCTCTGCCGTGGGAGCACAGGGTCGTCGGCGCTCACCGCGCGGCGCCCGCTCCGTCTCAGGATCTGTTCGGTGCCGGGGGCGGCGTGGGCGTCGATCCCGCCGCGGCAGGCGACTCGGGCCCGGTCGACCGCGACGCGCCGGGGGCGGCGGCGGTGGATTCGGAGGGGGAGGACGCCGCGGCCGGGGGCGGCTCCGGCGCCGACGCGCGGGTGGTGGCGCAGGTGCACCTGACGTACATCCTGGTCGAGTCCGCCGACGGCCTGCTGATCGTGGATCAGCACTCGGCTCACGAGCGCGTGCTGTACGAGCAGTCGATGCGGGTGCTGGAGGCGGGTGGCGCCAGCTCGCAGAAGCTGCTGTTCCCGCTCACCGTTCGGCTCACGCCCGACGAGCTGGACGTGGTGGAAGCCGAGGCGGACCTGCTGGCCCGGCTGGGCTACGAGGTGGAGCCGTTCGGCGGCTCGTCGATCATAGTGCACGCTGCCCCCTCGCCTCACGCGCGGTTCGACGCGGAGCGGTGCTTGCGCGAGTTGCTCTCCGACCTCGCGGGAGGCCGCTTCGGCGGCCTTCACAACCGGCTCGAGCGCTTCGCCTCGACCTTCGCGTGCCGCGCGGCCGTCAAGTCGGGCCAGCCGCTCACGCAGCCCGAGATGATGGAGCTGGTGCACCGGCTGCTCGGCGCGGGGCTTCCCGCGCACGACGTGCACGGCCGGCCCACGATCGTCCAGCTGCCGCTCTCCGAGCTGCATCGCCGTTTCGGGCGCCGCTAGCACAATGCTCGTTCCCGTCATCGCCGGTCCCACCGGCGTGGGCAAGACCGCGCTCGCCGCAGCGGTCGCGGGCCAAGCCGCGGTCGAGATCGTCTCGGCCGACTCCCGGCAGGTGTACCGGGGACTCGAGATCGGCACTGCGGCACCGAGCCGGGGGGAGCGCGCGGGCGTCAGCTACCACGGCGTCGGGTTCGTAGACCCGCGGGAGCGTTATTCGGCTGGGCGGTTCGCGCGCGAGGCGGCGGGCTGGATCGCGCTGGTCGCGGAGCGCGGGGCCACACCGCTGGTCGTCGGGGGCACGGGGCTCTACCTGCGCGCCCTGTTCGACGGCCTGTTCCTGGAGCCCGACCTGGACGACGCGCGGCGGCGGCGGCTCGGCGCGTGGCTCGGCGGCCTGCCGCGCGGCGAGTTGGCTCGGTGGGCGGGCCGGCTGGACCGCGCGTTCCGCGGCGGCGGCGCGCAGCGCGGGCAGCGCGCCGTGGAAGTCGCGCTGCTCACCGGGCGGCCGATCAGCGCGTTGCAGGAGGAGCGTCCTCCGGAGCCGCGCGGCATCCGGCCGTGGTACGCGGTGCTCACGCTGGAGCGGGGCCTGCTGCGCGAGCGGATCGCGGTGCGCGCCCGGGCGATGCTGGAGGCAGGATGGATCGAAGAGGTGCGGAGCGCGCTGGCCGCCGGCGTCCCGGCGGACGCTCCCGGCCTCAGCGCTGTGGGATACCGCGAGATCGTCGCCCACATCGCGGGCCGGATCGGCGCCGCGCGGCTGGAGGAGGCGATCATCGCGGCCACGCGCCGCTACGCGAAGCGCCAGGAGACCTGGTTCCGTCACCAGCTGCGCGGTCCCGTGGTCCGGCTCGACGCCGCCGCGGAGCCGGAGGCGCTGGCGCGGGCGCTGCTGGCCGCGTATCGTGCGGCGGCTGACTGACCATGCGAATCGGCATCGTGTGCCATCCCACATACGGCGGCTCCGGCGCGGTCGCGACCGAGCTGGGGCTCGCGCTCGCCGCGCGCGGGCACGAGATCCACATGGTCTCGTACGCCCTGCCGTTCCGGCTGCGCGGCTTCCCCGAGCGCGTCACCTTCCACGAGGTGCGCGTCGGGGCCTATCCCCTGTTCGAGTACCCCCCGTACGAGCTGGCGCTGGCCGTGACTCTCGAGGAGGTCGCGACCCGCGAGCGGCTCGACGTGATCCACGCCCACTACGCCATCCCCCACGCGGCGGGCGCCTGGATGGCGCGCGAGATCATGGGCGGGAAGCACCGCGTCCGAATCGTAACCACTCTCCACGGCACCGATATCACGCTGGTGGGACAGGACCCCTCCTATTTCGCCGTCACCAAGTTCTCGATCGAGAAGTCGGACGCGGTCACCGCGGTCTCCCGGTACCTGAAGGACGAGACCTACCGGGCGTTCGGGTGCGTCGGCTGCGACGTCAGGGTCATCCCGAACTTCGTGGACCTCGAGGAGTACGCCCCGTGCGAGGGGGTGCGGTGCCGTGGCCCCGGTGCGGAGAAGGTGCTCATGCACATCTCCAACATGCGCCCGGTGAAGCGCCTGCTGGACGTCGTCCGGGTGTTCGCGAAGGTGCAGGCCGTCATGCCGGCGCGGCTGGTGCTCGTGGGCGACGGCCCCGACCGCGACGCCGCCGTGCGCGAGGCGGAGATCCTCGGCGTGGGTTCGCGGGTCCGGTGCGCCGGCAAGGTGGACGACGTGGCAGAGGCGCTGCGCTGCGCCGACCTGTACCTCCTTCCCAGCCAGTCCGAGTCGTTCGGGCTCTCCGCCCTGGAGGCGCTGGCGACCGGAGTCCCGGTGGTCGGCACGCGGGTGGGCGGTCTCCCCGAGGTCGTCGAGCACGGCGTGTCCGGCTTCCTCGGAGAGGTCGGGGATGTGGACGGTCTAGCGGCGGGGGCGATCGAGCTGCTGAGCGACGGCGGGCGGTGGGCTGCCGCATCGAGCGCGGCGCGCGAGCGAGCCCGGGGATTCGACACGGAGAAGGTGATCGTCCGCTATGAGGAGCTCTATGCTGAGGTCGTGGCCCGCTGAAGTAGGTGCGCTGGTGCGCGGCCGCAATCTGCTGATTGCCGCGGCGGGCGTCGCCATCGGCGGCGTGCTCGCGCTGGGACGCGTGTGGCTGCCGCGCGAGCTGGTGCTGGCCGTCCTGTCGGCCATGGGCCTCGGTGCCGCCGGCAACACGGCCAACGACCTGTGGGACGTGGAGGCGGACCGGGTCAACCGGCCGCTTCGGTCGCTCGCGAGCGGCGCGCTCTCCCGTGGCGCCGCGGTGGCGATCGGAGGGCTGGCCGGCGGGATCGGCCTCGTGCTGGCATGGCTGGCGGGGCGGACGGTCTTCGTGATCGCCGTGCCGGCTCTGGCCGTGATGCTCGTGTACTCGCCGCTGCTCAAGCCGCGCCCCGTCCTCGGGAACCTCGCCGTCGCCGTGGTGGGCAGCCTGCCCCTCGTGTACGGAGCGGGGTCGGTGGGCGACTGGCACGTCGGACTGGTGCCGCTCGGGCTGGCCGCGCTGCTCCACCTCTCGCGCGAGATCGTGAAGGACATCGAGGACATTCCCGGTGACCTCGCCGTGGGCCGGCGGACCATCCCGATCGCCTGGGGCCGCCGGGCCGGCTTCCTGGCCGCGACGGTGCCGCTGATCGTGTTCGTGCCCGTCGCGCTGGTGCCCTGGGTCTCGGGCTCCTACGGCGTGCGCTACGGGTCGGTGGCGGTTCTGGTGGTGGTGGGCGTCGCGGCGATCGCCGCCCGTCTGGTGCGCGAGGAGCTGGGTGGCACTCGGTCCGGGATCAAGCTGGCGATGGTCCTCGGGCTGGTGGGCCTGCTGTGGGACCGGCTGTGACCTCTCTCGACGCGCTCCTGCTCGGTCTCGTGCAGGGAGTGACCGAGTTCCTGCCGATCTCCTCCGACGGCCACCTCGCCCTGGCCGAGAACGTGCTCGGCCTCCGGGCGGCGGGCGGGCTGTCCGGCATCTTCGTCGATGTCGCGGTGCACGTCGCCACGCTGGCCGCCATCGTCGTCGCGTTCCGCGCTCCCATCGTCGCGCTGGCCCGCGGGGTGCTGGCCCGCGAGAGCAGGGCCTGGGCCGACCTCGGCCTGTACGCCGTGGCGTCGCTGCCGGCGGCGGTGGTCGGGCTGGCCGCGAAGGACAGCATCGAGGTCCTGTACCGTTCGCTTCCGTTCGTCGGGGCCGCCTTTCTCGTGATGGGGGCGATCCTCTGGAGCACGCGCCGACGGATGTCCGGTGCCGCGGAGCGCCCGAATCTGCTGGGAGCGTTCCTCATCGGCGTCGGCCAGGCGGCCGCCATCGCACCCGCGATCTCGCGCTCGGGCTGCACCATCGCCATCGCGCTGTGGCGCGGCATGGACCCCATCCGTGCCGCCGAGTTCTCGTTCGTGCTCGGCGTGCCCGCCATCGCGGGCGCGGCGCTGCTGGAGGCGCCCGACGCGGCAAGGGGGTTCGCCCAGGTCGGCGCCGGCCCGTTCGCGGTGGCCATGGCGGCGGCGTTCTGCTCCGGCTTGCTGGCCATCGCGCTGCTCCGCCGCCTGCTTCGCGCCAGGGCGTTCCACCGTTTCGCCCCCTACCTGTGGGTCCTCGGCGCGGCCACTCTCGCCCTGTGGAGGCTGCGAGGGTGACCAGCTACGACGGTCTCGACGCCCGCGGCCTGGAGCGACTGACCGGCGCGCCGCTCGTGATTCTTGAGCAGAGCCTCCCGTCCACGCAGGACGCCGTGCACCATCTGGCGGCCGAGGGCGGCCCGTCGGGATCCGTGGTGCTCGCCGACGAGCAGACGGCGGGGCGGGGCAGGCAGGGCCGAGTCTGGCACTCGCCGCGGGGTGGCGGCGTATGGATGTCGGTGCTGCTCCGGCCCAACGGCCCCCCGGCGGGCGGCGCGCTGTCGGTTCGGGCGGGGCTGGCGGTCGTCGCTGCCCTCGCCGAGGCGGCCCGCGGCGCCGCCGCGCGGCTGAGATGGCCCAACGACCTGATGGTGGGAGACCGCAAGGCGGGCGGCATTCTCTGCGAAGCTCGTCGCGGCGGGCCGGGGGGAACGCACTGGGTCGCGGTTGGCGTCGGCATCAACGTTGCCGGCCCGATCGATCCGGCGGTGCGCGATCGCGCCGTCGCGCTCGCGGACGTATCTCCAGGCGTGTCCCGGCTCGCGCTCGTGGCCGCGCTGGTGCCGCTGCTGCGCGCCACGGAGGCGCTCCCGTCATCGCTGGCGCCGCACGAGCGGCAGGCGTTTCTCCGGGCCGAGTGGCGTGATCCGGACGGAGTCGAGACCGTGGACCTCGAAGCCGACGGCACGCTGGTGGTGCGTTCGGCGTCGGGACTGCTTGACCGCCGCGTCAGCGCGGCCTAGCGTGGGGTGGCCATGCTCCTAGCCCTGGACATCGGCAACAGCGAGATCAGCATCGGGCTGTTCGCCGGAGACGAGTTGGAGCGGTCGTGGCGCGTGACGACGCGACCCGACCGGACGCCCGATGAGTGGGCGGTGCTGGTGCGCGCGCTCTTCGACGCGTCGGGTCTCGACATCACTGCCGTCACCGGCAGCGTGCTGTGCTCCGTCGTGCCGACCGCGACCGAGACCGTGACCGAGGCCCTGCTTGCCGCGACCGGCACCGCGCCCGTCGTGGTCGGACCGGAGTCGGCGCTGCCGGTGCGGCTCGATGTCGACGAGCCCCTCTCGGTCGGCGCCGACCGGGTGGTGAACACCCTCGCCGCGAGCCGCCTCTTCGGCGTCGACACCGTCGTGGTGGACTTCGGGACAGCCACCACGCTCGATTGTGTCACGGCCGAGGGGACCTTCATCGGGGGCGTCATCGCACCCGGCCTGCTCACCTCCGCGGAGAATCTGGTGCGGCGCGCGGCCAAGCTCTCTTCGACCGAGCTCGCGCCGCCCGCCAGCGCCATCGGCCGCAGGACGGACGAGTGCCTCAGGGCCGGCCTGCTGTTCGGCACCGCCGACGCTGTGGACGGGATGGTCCGC
>Ga0316628_100002187_pt1 | contig 14337 bp, 12 predicted proteins | sample OWC_Aug_M2_C1_D5_FD_207648 | JGI IMG/M metagenome (GOLD analysis project Ga0316628, IMG submission 207648) | Wetland soil microbial communities from Old Woman Creek delta, Ohio, United States - OWC_Aug_M2_C1_D5_C | ecosystem: Environmental > Terrestrial > Soil > Wetlands | place: USA: Ohio... | reverse complement strand
ATGGGAGCGTTCCGGTCGCTCCAGCCAAGCAGGGGAAGCCCCAGATGGCGCGCCTTCAGTTTGTAATAGCGCCGCGTCAAGGGACCGCCGACGGCAATCACGGACTTGTGCAGCACATCAACAACGGAATCGGGAATGCGATTGGATTTATTGCGCACGTCCATAGGGTGCGCGTAACCGCGTTCCTTGTCCTCGACTGCTTTCAGGCCGGCGACCATGTACAGCGTCTGCGCGGCGTATTTCGCGAATGGGCCGCCCAGGCCGTCATTCACGCACTGCAAGGCCTCGGCGCGCTCGGCGGCGTCTTTCGATTCAGTGAGCAGATGCAGCACCTCGGTCAGATTTTTTGGCGCGCCGCGAAACATGAAAGTGAGATCGGCCTCCACCTCGTCAAAAAAATCGGCCCACGCGCTGGAATCAAACGGCGAACGCTTGGTGAGGGCGGCCTCCACGGGCTCGATCAAAAAGTGAGGCTTGAAGGTACGCACATGCTCGATCCAGGGGCGATGCTTGGCGACCAGTGGATGATTGTCATAAAAGGTCTTCAGCGTGTCATCGCCGAGCTGCACCAGTTCCAATTCAAAGAAGGTGAGATGCTCCCCGCGAACCGCGCTCATTTCCCGCTGGAAGGCGGCGTGCTTGGCCTTGATCGCGGCATTGGCCAGGTCCGTGGTTTCGCGCAGGAACAAGTACGAGGCCAGCTTGCCGCTGAGCATCTCGATTTCCAGATAGTCGCGAATGGCGCCGTCCAGGCGTTCCGCCAGCTTGCCCTTGTAGGCGAGCGAGAACTGCCGGGCCATGGCCGTGAGGCTGGCCAGATCGGAATCGAGCCGCGGGTCGGCGATATCCGAATACAGGATGCTGAGGTCCCAGCGAATTTTGCTTGTTTTTTCGTCGGTCGTTTCGATTGTGTTTGCCATGTTGAAGCTAAGGCTCCCGTTCCGGGTCGTATTGAATTTAAGTCCCGCAGCCGGCCGCATGCGTCGCCGCAGGCACTCCTTCCGGATTCAAGGTAAACGAGCAGCACCCGCACCCTTTCCCGGCACGATATTGTACCCCGGCCTCTTACCTCCATGCCCGCCAACACGCTAAGGGCCGCCCGGACCGTGCCCGAACGGGCAGATGGCTGATTCAGCGCACCCCCTGATGGCGTGGTGGATTTTCGACCCGTCTGGTGCTTACAATCAAGAGTCAGGATCAGTCGAAGCCATGCCCACGTTGACTGCATGTAGCGAAAATGGATGCAAGGGACCGGTGCCAAACTCGCTGGAATCCGCGCATCTATGCGTGCTGCATTTCACGCTGAAAATTGAAAAAGAGTGCGGCGAAATGCGCCGCGAGACTGTCTACGGCAAGACCCCCCACGCCCGCCAGGTCGAAATCATCCGCTATATCGCCGAGCAGGGCGAAATGCTGGCCCGCGCCTCCACCAGCGGCCTGACTCTGGCCGATGAAATGAAAGCCCGCATCCTCAATACCTTCTTGACGCTGATGAACCTGCGCGAAAACCTCGACCGCGCCGCCTTGCGCCATCCCATCGGCCGCACCGGATCCTGAGGGGCGCCTTTTCGCCGCCAGGAACCGCGCGTTCCGCCCGTGTGCTAAACTGGCATCCAGCCGGCATAGCCGAAAGATGGAAAAGAACGCAAACGCGGGATTGCGCGTCCTGACGATTAGACATTCCAACCATACGACGCAGCATTTTCTGGATTTGCTGAAATCCCACGCCGTCCAGGTCGTGGTCGATACGCGTTCACAACCCTACTCCAAGTATTCCTCGCAGTTTGACCAGAAGGATTTGAAGCAGTCGCTCAGCGCCGCGGGAGTCCGGTATCTATACCTCGGCCGGGAACTGGGCGGACGCCCGGAGTGCGAGGAATTTTACGATCAGGACGGCCACGTTCTATATGATCGAGTGGCCGGCACCCGCCAATTTCAAGAAGGATTGTCCCGCCTGGAACAAGGCATCCGCGAGTACCAGGTGGCCCTGCTGTGCGCCGAGGAAAATCCCGCCGCCTGCCACCGCCGCTTGCTCATCGGGCGCGTCCTGCTGGAACACGGAATCCAGGTCGCCCACATTCGCGGCGACGGAAGAATGCAGACGGAAGAGGAAATCGCCGGGGAGACGGATTCGAACCGGGATCAGCTATCGCTCTTTCAGAAAGTCGAGGCGGGGCCGTGGAAGCCTAATCCCTCGGTTTTACGAAAAAAAAGCAGCACAAATCTTCGGTCTTTTGAAGGACGCCGGGATTCGACGCTTGCTTGATGTTCGCCTCAATAACGTCTCCCAGACAGCCGGGTTCGCCAGACGCGGCGACCATCCATATCTTCTGCGGGAAATCTGCGGCGCGGAATACCTTCACGAGCCGATGCTCGCTCCCACCAAGGAGCCGTTGGGCGATTACAAAAGGCGAAAAGGGGCCTTTATCCGCAGCCGTTCCGGCCTTCCGAATCGGACGCTTCGGGCGGGTTCCACTTTCAGCCGGCCATGCCTTCTCGTTGGATCACAAAATGAAAATCAACCGAAAGATATCTTCGATTTGACGGCTGGCGATTCACACGGTACTCTGCCTGTTCGCTGACCCGCACTTGGTCCGCTTGGCACTGTCCAAACCAATTTTTTAGTTTTCATTAAATTAAGGAGATTCACCAACAGACCATGACAAAATACAAACTTGAATATATCTGGCTTGACGGCAGAACACCCGTTCCTGAGTTGCGTGGCAAAACCACGATCAAGGCGTTCGACCATCCGCCCGCCCTGGCGGATCTGCCCCTCTGGGGTTTTGACGGGAGTTCCACCATGCAGGCCGAGGGCAAGAGCTCTGACTGCATACTGAAACCCGTTGCTCTGTATCCTGATGCAAGCCGCAAGGATGGCTACATTGTTCTGAGCGAAGTCATGCACCCGGATGGCACCGCGCATGCCTCCAACGCTCGCGCCACGATCGAGAACGACCCTGACTTCTGGATTGGTTTTGAGCAGGAATACTTCCTCTATCAGGACGGGCGTCCTCTGGGCTTCCCGAAAGAAGGCTATCCCGGCCCCCAAGGCCCGTATTACTGCGGCGTCGGCTACAAATACATGGGCAACCTGGCCCGCAAGATCGTCGAAGAGCATCTGGATCTGTGCCTCGCCGCCGGCATCAACCATGAAGGCATCAACGCGGAAGTAGCCAAAGGCCAGTGGGAATTCCAGATCTTCGCCAAAGGCTCGGCCAAGGCCGCGGACGACACATGGACCGCCCGCTACCTGATGATGCGTCTGTGCGAAAAATACGAAGTGGATTTTGTATTGTATTGCAAACCCATCAAGGGCGACTGGAATGGATCCGGAATGCACACCAACTTCTCGACGAAATACATGCGCGAAGTGGGCGGCAAGGATTATTTCGAAGCCCTCATGAAGGCGTTTTACGAAAACATCGCCGCGCACATCGAAGTGTATGGCCCGGATAACCATCTGCGCTTGACCGGCCTGCACGAAACGCAGGCCATCGACAAGTTCAGCTACGGCCTGTCGGATCGCGGCGCTTCGATCCGCATGCCGGTTAACTTCATCAAGAACGGTTACAAGGGCTATCTGGAGGATCGCCGGCCGAACTCCGAAGGCGATCCCTACAAGATCGTTTCCCGCATTCTGAAGACGATCAATACGGTCCCGAAGCCGGTTCTGGTTTAGGGCAATCGGGCGAGACGCTACGGCCAGGGCGGTCTTCTTCAACCGTCCAGGCGAGTAGCGGAACTCGACGCACAAGAACCAATAGTTTCGCGCAAGGAACAAAACGCCCCGGCTCGCCGGGGCGTTTTGTATTTTTTGCGGCGAATCAGGACAAGTTGTGCGGGAGGCGGGTGCATTCCACGCAACCCACCTCATTCCATATTTATGGCATTTGCGGTAGAATGAAAAAATGAAGCAGGAAGCGATCCGGACAACGGTGGACATACCAGTTTCCCTTTACCGGAAACTCAAAGAGCAGGCCGCGGCACAGGGGCGGTCGGTCCGCGAGATCATCTTGGCGGGCGTACGAACTTCTCTCGTGGAAGGCAAACGCCCGCGCGCAAAAAGAGTCCAATTTCCATTGATCGTCTCGAAGGGACCAAAAGTCGACCTGACCAACGAAAAGATCTATGAACACGTTGAATTTCCTTGATGCGAACGTGTGGCTCGCGTTGTTTTGGGGCCGCCATATCCATTCCGAAAAAGCGCGCCAGTGGTTTGACCGTTCCGGCGAGGAGCAATTTTTCTTTTGCCGGTTCACTCAAGTAACGGTTCTCCGCCTGCTCACCACGGAATCCGTGATGGGCAAAGACGTGAAAACCATGTCCCAGGCTTGGGAATTGTGGGACACCGTTTGGGCGGACTCGCGTTTCGCATTACTTCCGGAACCCGAGGGCCTAGAATCGGAGTTTCGCACCCAATCCCGCCTTTCCAGCAAATCCCCAAAGGTCTGGACGGACGCTTACCTTCTCTCCTTTGCGATCGTTGCAGGAGTGAAGCTGGTCACATTTGACCGTGCGTTGAGATCTCGCAAAGCTGAAATCCTCGTTCTATAATTTATAAATTGTCTGGAACCATCCGTAGTGAATTGGCGCTCCATTGTTTGTGCAACAAGTGACGGAAGCTTTTGCGGTGAACTCCAAGTCTTCCTGTTTTCAGCTAAACTCGCCCAATCCCATCCAGCGCCGCCTTCACGCGCGCCGGCGTAAGCGGCGCCTGCCGCACGCGCGCTCCTGTGGCGTCAAAGACAGCGTTAGCGATGGCTGCGGCGATGGCGCGGCTGGAAGGTTCCCCCGCGCCGCTTGACGGAAGTTCCGGGTGGTTGATCAGAATCACTTCGACGCGATCGGGAACGTCCGACGCGCGCGCGACGGGATAGGTGACCCAATCCACGCTGGTGACATTGCTCCGGTCGAAGGTGACTTCTTCTTTCAGGCTGCGGCTGATCGACTGGATCAGGTTGGCCTCGATGGTGGTGCGCAGCGCCAGGGGATTGATGATCAGGCCGCAGTCGTGGGCGCAGACAAAACGCGTCACGCGGACCGCGCCGGTCTTTCGGTTGACGTCCACTTCGGCCACGGTGCCGACATACGTGCCGTTGCGCGTGCTGAGGCCGATGCCGCGCCCCTTGGCAATATCGCCCGCGGCCGTGGATTTTTTCGGTGACGGGCGGGTATCCCACCCGGCTTTTTGCGCCGCCGCCGTCAGCACGGCCTTCGCGCGCGGCTCGTCCAGATGCTTGAGCCGGAATTCGACGGGATCGACGCCGGCAGCGGCGGCGATTTCGTCCATGAACGATTCGGTGGCGAAGGACGTGGCCGGTCCTTCCGGATCGCGCAAATGCGTGGTGCGCAGCGGCGAAGCGCTGTCATAAAACGCGGGAACCACATGCGCCATCGCGTGCACATTTTGAAATGTGTACGGCGCCGATTCCGCGCCCCACTGCGCGAATTCATCGATGCCCGTGGTATTGGGGATTCCCGTCAGCTGCGCGCCCAGATAATTTCCCGCGTCGCCCGGACGAAAATACGTTTCGCCTCCGGAAAACGCCCGCGAAGTAAATTGCACCGCCGTGGCTTCGCCTTGCGCATCGAGCGCCGCAGCCAGATCGCAAATCACCGCGGGTCCCTTGGCGCCCCACGCGGTCATGTCCTCGCGCATCCACTGGACGCGCACGGGTTTGCCCACAGCCTCGGAAAGCAGCACGGCGTCGGCGCCAGTGTCTTCAAAGCCGGGGCGACCATACGAGCCGGCATCTTCCATCCAGATCACGCGGACGGTATCGAGGGGAACGCGCAGCAACTCCGCGTAGCCCTTCTGCAATTCGTGCGGTTTCTGCCCGCCGGACCACACCGTGGTGATGCCGTCCGTGTGCACATCGGCCAGCGCGCAGCCCGGGCCCATCGTGGCGTGCGACTGAAATGGAAACTCGTAACTCGCCTGCACTTTTTTCGCGGCGCCAGCCAGCGCGCCGGCGGCATCTCCGCGCTTCAGTGTTTCCTTGCTGGCTTTCACAGGCGTTGAGCGCATGTGCGCGTACAAATCCCGTTGCTCGGGGAACGCCTGCTTGGGCGCGGTCCATGTGACGCGGAGAGCCTTTGCCGCCTGAATCGCGGCCCATTCATTTTCGGCGACTACGCCGACAAAATTTCCCTTCACCACGGTTCTTACGAAGCCGGGAATGGCCTTGGCGGAATTTTCATCCACGCTCACAAACGCCCCGCCCACTCCCGACGGACGAATCACGCGCCCGTGCAGCATCCCCGGCACGCGCACGTCCGTGACATATTTAAAATGGCCGAGAATTTTCGGCGGTAGATCTTCGCGCGGCACCGGCTTTCCAACAATCGTGTACGCCGATGGATCTTTCGGTTTTCCCGGGCCCTCGACATTTAGCCCGAATCCCGTGCCAGAAACTTTCAGCGTGTCGTTCAGATCGCCGGACCCGGCAAGCTCCGCATAGGAAACGCTTTTCGACGCGTCGCCCTTCACCCGCACGACGCCTTCCTTCACTTCGAGATCATCCACGGAAACGCCGAGGCGCTTCGATGCCATCTGCGTCAGCAAATAGCGTGCGTTCGCCGAGGCGTTGCGCAAGGGTTTCGCGCCCAGCATGATCGAGGTGCTGCCTCCGACGCCGCCCTGATTGGCCGTGGTAGCGGTATCGCCCATCACCAGCACCACGCGATTGACGGGCACGTCCAGTTCCTCGGCCACGATTTGCGAGTAGGCCGTTCCCACTCCCATGCCGATTTCCGGCTTGCCCGTGAATACGTGCACCAGTCCTTCCTTGTCGATGTGCAGCCACGAATCCAGGCGGCTGGGAGAAGGAGCGGTAATGGTTTCGCCGGCGGCCGCGGACAAAACACGCGGAAACACGGCGGCGTCCGCCAGACTGAAGCCGATGAGCAGCCCTCCGGCGTCCTTCACGAATTCTCTGCGTGTGATTTCTATTTTGGGAGCCATGTCTTATGCGCTCCTTTTCGCGGGTTCGGACGCGCGACGGACCGCGGCGAAAATGCCGACGTGGCTTCCGCAGCGGCAGACCAAACTCTCAAACGCGCGCCGCATTTCGGAGTCCGTGGGATGGGGATTTGTGTCGAGCAGCGCCTTGGCGGTCAGCACCCAGCCATTCAGGCAGTAGCCGCACTGAAAAGTCTCTTCCGCGATGAACGCCGCCTGCACGGGATGCGGTTTCCCGTTGGTTTCGAGCCCTTCAAGGGTGACGATTTCTTTGCCTGCGGCGTTCGCCAGGGTCAACTGGCAGGACCGCACCGCGTGATTATCCACCAGCACGGTGCACGCGCCGCACTGTCCGACGCCGCAACCGAATCGCGGATTCAGCATTCCCAGATTGTCGCGCAGGACGTACAGGAGGGGACATTTCGGGTCCGCGTCCACCGTATGGACGCGCCCATTCACTTTCAACGAGGCTGCACTCATAAACACCTCACAGCGACAAATTATACATCCCGCATTTATCGATGCAAAAAAACTGAATCCATTATTTTGGGAGGACGGGATGGTGAGGGGCCGCCGGCAATTGCTCGCGAATGTGAAATCCGCTGGCCTGCCGCGCCATCATTTGCGCCGCAAGATTCAGAATACGGTCCGCCGCGGCCTGTGGACGTAATCCCCACGTGTGAATATTGGAAATAAGATTCCGATTTGCGTCGGTGTGCGCCGCGTTGTGCCGGTAAGCCATATACGCGGACAAGCTTTCTGCCGTGGCCAGCCCCGGGCGCTCGCCTATCAACAGCACGGTCGCTTTCGGCGCGAGCAATTCGCCGATGGCATTGAGAATTCCGACGCGGCAAAATCGAATCGCGAATGTTTGGCCGAGAGTCCACCCGCGCGCCCGGGCTCCTGCCTCGACGAGCGGCAAGAGCGGCGGAACTTGCGCGGAAACAGCCGTCACGGACAACCCGTCGCCAATGGCAATCTGAATATCGGCATCCCGCGAGCAGCGTTTCGCGATTTCCTGCCTGGAATTTTCCTGGAAGCGGCGGCCCAGGTCCGGCCGCAGGAGATATTCCTCCTTGGAGCGCGCTTCGGTGGAAACCTCGAACAAATTCCACCGCTTCACAAATTCCGCGCTGAATGCGGTTTCCAGTTTAAATTCGGCGCGCACGGCATCGCGCGCGGCGGCATGGGCTTCGCGCAGATCCAGCTGCGCCTCGGTGCGATAGGCCGCGCCGGCGCGGCCCAGAAAAATACGCGCGGGCGTGCGCTCGCGAATTTTTCGCAAGGCTTCGGGAAAATCGCGCGAGAGAAAAGAATCCGTGTCCTTCGCCATTTAGTTGATTTCTCCGAGCGAGGATTCGAGTCCCTGCATCAGCTGGCCGCGCGCGGCGGCATCGAGCAGCGCGGGCTCGGCACCGCGAAAGATTCCCATCGTCTCAAGCCAGCTCATAAATTCCGGAGCGGGCCGCAGATGAAAGAGTTTTCTCGCGGCCAGCGCGTCATGGTAGCTGGTGGACTGGTAATTCAGCATCACGTCGTCCGACGAAGGCACACCCATGAAATAATTGCAGCCCGCGGCGGTGAGAAGCAATAAAAGATTGTCCGCGGAATTTTGATCGGCGGCCGCGTGGTTCGTGTAGCACACGTCGCAACCCATGGGGAGCCCGAGAAGCTTGCCCATGAAGTGATCTTCCAGGCCGGCGCGAATAATTTGCCGCTCATCGTACAGATATTCCGGGCCGATAAATCCAACCACGCTATTCACCAAAAACGGCTGGAACACCCGCGCCACGCCGTAGGCGCGGGCCTCGAGCGTCACCTGATCGACGCCGTGATGCGCCTCCGCCGAGAGCGCGCTTCCCTGGCCGGTCTCGAAATACATCACGTTCGCGCCCTTCCACGGGACGTTGCGCCGCAAGTGGTGCTCAATCACTTCTTCGCGCCCCTCGCGCAGCATCTGCAGCGTGACGCCGAAACTTCGGTTCGCCGCCTCTGTTCCGGCAATGGATTGAAAGAGCAGATCGACCGGCGCGCCCTGCCGCATGGCTTCTAGCTGCGTGGTGATGTGCGCGAGGCAGCAGGATTGCGTCGGCGCGGCGTAGGCGTCAATCAGGCGCGCGAGGGCGTGCAAAATCGCGGCGGTCGTATCCACCGAATCCGATGCCGGGTTCACGCCGATCACGGCGTCGCCGCATCCGTAGAGCAGTCCCTCGAACGCGGCCAGCAGGATTCCGCCGATATCATCGGCCGGATGATTGGGCTGAATGCGAATCCCCAGGACGCCGCGTTCGCCCATGGTATTGCGGCAGCGCGTTATGTTCCGGATCTTCGCGGCGGCCAGCACCAGGTCCTTGTTGCTCATGATCTTTGCGGCAGCCGCGGCAATCTCCGGCACGATGGCCCACTGGATTTGTTTGAGTTGTTCTTCGGTGGTGGAATCGTTCAGAAGAAATTCGCGGAATTCGCCGACGGTCATGCTCTCGATCGGCTGAAACCTCTCCCGGTCGCAGGTTTCCAGGAGCAGGCGGCTGACTTCATCCTCGCCGGGATCGATCAGGGGCTGCTTGACGAATTCCGACAGGGAAAGGTCCGCGAGTTTTCGTTTCGCGGCCACGCGTTCGCGTTCGGACCGCGCGGCAATACCCGCCAATTGATCGCCGGATTTTTCCTCGTTGGCCTTGGCCAGCAAGTCGCGCAGATCTCGAAAGAGAAATTGTTCAGACATGAATATCCGAGATGTCAGACACGTTCCAGGTAGAAAGTAGCATCAATCAAGAACGCAAGGAAGGTCGGGAGGGGGCATTATCGCACACCGCATGCGAACCCAGGCAGGTTCGCAAGAATCACCAGTCACTAGTCACCAGTCACTGAATCATGGTGCCCGAAAGAGGACTCGAACCTCCACTCCCTTGCGAGAACTAGCTCCTGAAGCTAGCGCGTCTGCCAATTCCGCCATTCGGGCACATCCGGTTGTGATGTGAGGCAAATTCATTGTGCCCGCCCGCGGCAGCGTTTGTCAACGCGAGGGAAGCCGGGGGAGTGAAACCCAGAGGCGCCGGCAGGCATCTGAGAAATAATGCGCGATTCCCACAGGGAGCGCAGCAATGTTTCATTTTAGTGTAATCAATTTATATCGTAATCTTCTAATTGACATAACGATTCCCGATATCATAGGCTAAGTCCCATTTAACTGGCGAGAAATGAGGATGCTGTATTGGACGAGAGTTACCCGTTTGAAAAGCTCCGGAGAGACCGGCGCGTGCACATGCGTGTTCCGGTGGAGGTGCGAACCTCCGATGCCAAGGGCAACCCTATTCATGAAGAAACGCATACCGGGGTAGTGGGTGTATTGGGAGCCATGGTTCGATTGTCCCGCAAGCTGGAAATCGGGACGGAGCTGGAGCTCACAAACCGCTTTTCGCAGCAGACGGCGAAGTTTCGCGTAGTCTGGGTGAAGGCTCCAGAAGACGGGGACCTGTGGGAAATCGGGATTGAATCCACGCAAGCCCTGGGTGATTTCTGGGGAGTACGGTTTCCACCGCGGCCGGACGCCCAGTGACTAGATCGCTTTTCTGGCCCCGGTTCGTGCTATAATCCGCCCAAGTTTATGCCGTTACGGAACGGCACGAGACTTACCCCTTTCCATCCAGTGCCGTTCGTGCAGGGAGGAAAATCATGGCAGATTCTCAATCACTGGCCCTATCGCTCCTGATGATTTCGTGGGGCGTAATTACGGCGGTTTTGGCGGTCCTGGTCATTTATCGGGGAACGCTGTCGTCAAGGGAAGATGACCAGATTTTCATCGATGCCGCTGAACAGCATCACTACCGGGAACAGCAGGCGATCATCGCGCGAAGTCTGCGCTTGACCAAGCCGATCATCGCCCTGGCGGTGTTGTCCGCGGTGCTTTTGCTGGCCAGCGCCAGCCTCTGGATGTATCAAGGTTTCAAGAGCTTCTAATGCCCGCCGGGCGGCGTTGAAGCTGCCGGGGGGGTTGCGCTGGGATTGGTCGAGTCCACGATCGAGGAGTGATTCAGGACGATCACCCAGCGGCCCGCAATCTTATTCAGAACCAGAGTCGTGTGTCCGCGAAATTGCACGATTTTGCCTTCCGCCACTATCGCATCATAAAAAAATTGATAGGTAGCCCAGGCGGAATCGCCGTTTACCTTGATATAGGTGTTCGATCGTTCGAGGCGCTGGCCGGTGACGTTGGCCCGCTGCGCCTGATACGCCCTCACGAAATTATCCCACCCGATCACCGGCGGCTCAAAGGCACCGCTCACCATGACCACGTTATCCGCGTAGTATTTGTGCAGGGAATCGATATCCCCGATTTGCCAGTAGCCGAGCATCTCGCCAACCGCCTGGTCGACGGCCTGCGTCTCCGGCACTGGCGGCATGGCGGAGCGCAGATCGGCTTCCGCTTCGGCATTGGCCTTGGTGGTTTTCTTGTTCTTGTCTTTTTTTTGCGCGGCCGCTGGGGTGGCCGCCAGAACCAGCGCCAGGAACATCCAGCCTGTGCGCATTCCCAGCCATTTTTTCGCGAACCGTCTCATGTTTGCCCCCGCAGGTGAAGATAGCACGAACATTTTTTCCGGCGGCGTGATTCCGCGGCGCCCGTGTCTTGCTGGTGCACGGCCATGCTTGCTTCAGGCGGCGATCACTTGAAGCGTGTCTTGCGCACGACGTCCAGGCCGAACGTGCCGTTTTCGTCGCGCAGCGCGACCACGGAAAATTCGCGATTGATCGTATATTCGATCTGGATGACCTGATATTGCGTGGTGGTGACGTCCGTGATGTAGGTAATCACCAGGCCGCGCGAGACTTGCTGCTCGATGGTTACGCTGGCGATGGAGTTTTGATTCGTGTTCAGCCCCGCGACCGACGGCCCCACGCGGAAGTGGCTGATCCCGAACAGGCGTTCGATGCGGCCGCCGAGCTGGCTGGAGATGGCTTCGGACAGCAGCGTCGAGGCGCCCGCCCCGGGATTCTGCCCGGTCGCGCTGCGCTGGATATTTTCCTGCGTGGTTTGCCCCAGGGCCAGCAACTCGATAATGTCGGTCGAGGGCAGGGGCGGATCGGAACGATACGCGAGAGTCAGGCGGCTGGCGGGCCCCGTGAAATCCAGCGTGACTTCATACTGGCGGATGGTGGTGGTGGCCTCGACGTTCAACACCGGATCGAGACGAAAAGGATTGGCAAAGTTGATGTCGCCGCGGGAAATGGTGTACTGGTTTCCGCGAAAATTCATTTCACCGCTCAGCAGGTGAATGTGGCCCAGGAGAATGGGATGCTCCCAGGTGCCGCGCAAGCGCAGGCTGGCGTCCGTCTGCAGCCGCGCTCCGGCCCACTCCATACGCGAATCGGGGCTGGATTCCCCCTGGATGTCAAATTGCAAATTTCGCAGAAACGGAGATGTCGTGCTCGGCCCGCTCACGGGTTCCTTGGAGGAACCCACAAACGAAGCAAGGTCAAATCCTTCGGCCATGAGCAGGCGATCCAGAACGATGCGTCCCGAAAGCATCGCGGCCTGATCGTTGCCGGAAAGGCGCAAGGTGCCGGCCATGAGCCAGCTCATTCCCACCGGGTAACGAATGCGAACCTGGTCGGACCGCGCATTCAGCGTGTAACTGAGCGGCCCCTCGCCATAGGTCAGCGTCCCGCCGATCGTCAGATGCCCGCCGCCGCTTTCCGCAACGACGTTTTCAAACACCATGCGCGTGGCGTCAAAATTGAAATCGCCGGCCATGTTGCTTAACCCTGCCGGAAAATCCCCGTAACGGAACGATGCCCCTTCCACGTGGACCTTGCCATTAAACCGCGGGGTGGACAGCGTCCCGGAGACGGCGGCGTTGATTTGCGCGTGGCCTCCGGCTTCCAGCTGCGGCACAAATCCGGCCAGCAACTTCAGGCTGACCGCGCCGTCCAGGCGCAGATTGAGGGCCCGATCGCCGGAAAAACGGGCCGAGCCGCTCAGGCGGAAGTCCGTGTCGGTTCCCTTGAGGCTTGCTTGCTCCACACGCACTTCGTCTTGACGGTAGGTCACGCGCACAGGCCCGGAATTTTCCAATTTCATTTTTTCAAAATCAAAAGTGAGGCGTGAAAGATTCGCTTCCACCGCAATCGTTTCCGCGTGCGCGCCAAACCCAGCAATCGCGAAGTGCCCATCCACCAGGCTGTGGCCATTGAACCGGGACACATGCATGGCGGACCTCAGGAACGGATCGAAATCGATTCGCTCGACCGTGAATTCGCCCGTAACCGGATAATCGCCTCCCAACGCGACCTCCACCTTGCCGTTCAGGCGTCCGGTGGCCATGGCCGAATCGATGGATGCAACCAAATGACGGCCGTCGGAATCCACCTTGCCGTCAAAACTGCCCACGATATCGTTCCCCAGCTTCAAATCGATCAAACGCAGCGTGGCGTGTACTTCAGGCGACTTCCAGGGGCCTTGCCCCCGCGCCTGCAGGTTGACCCGGCCGCCCACGGGGAGGCGCTCGGTCTGAATTTGGCTGATGGCCTCCAGGGGAAGCCCCGCGCCGGCGACGTCAAAGGTGACGTCCCCGGTATCGGTGCGATAGCCGAAATTTCCAGTGAGCAGGCCCGCAGGCTCGCCCTTGGCGTGCGGCGGCAGACGCAACTCGGCATTGGAGATGCGCACTTCCTTTTCACCCACGGAGAGCTGCCCCCGGGCGCGGTCAAAATGCCAGGAACCCGCCGTCGCGCCGGACAAATCGAATAAGCCGGAAAACTCAGGATTGGCACGAGTCCCTTTGCCGTGAAATTGGCCGGTGAGCTTGCCGTGGGCGGGGTACGAGGTTCCCGCCAGATGCTGCAAATCGTCGGTATCGGCGCCGACCAGATTGAGGTCAAAATTCCAATCGCTGCCGGGAGCAAAGCTCCAATTATCCAGAGCGAGCAGAAGTTCCAGCTCGGCGGAAGAATGGCCCCGTCGCGCGCGGCCGCGTGCCAGGTGCAATTGATCGGACGAATAGGTGAGCTCGGTTTCCAATTCGTCCCAGTAGAGAGAGCCATAGCGGGCGTCGGTTCCCTTGGCATGTCCTTCGAAGGTCGGGCTGTCCAAGGGGCCCGTCAGGCGCCCTTGCCAGTGGAAACGTCCGGCGATGATTTCACGTTGCGCGGCGGGGCCGCGCAGGCGGTTGATGAAATCGTCCCACTCGGAAAGGTCATCCGTATCGACCGTCGATTCCAGCGAGGAATTCACCATGCTCAACGCGCCCTGGAATTGAATGGTGCTGGAAGGCGTGGTGATCTCGCCGGGCTGCAGCGCAATCTGCTTGCGATCCAGGTCGAGATTAAAAGCGAAGTGCGCCGTGGCGGGAACTTGTCCGGGCGCGGGAGAATCC
>Ga0316628_100002186_pt1 | contig 14339 bp, 10 predicted proteins | sample OWC_Aug_M2_C1_D5_FD_207648 | JGI IMG/M metagenome (GOLD analysis project Ga0316628, IMG submission 207648) | Wetland soil microbial communities from Old Woman Creek delta, Ohio, United States - OWC_Aug_M2_C1_D5_C | ecosystem: Environmental > Terrestrial > Soil > Wetlands | place: USA: Ohio... | reverse complement strand
CCACGCCAGCTCCCAGGCCACCAACACCGGCGGCAGCAGGATCCCCCCCAAGAAGAGCACCAGCTCGTCCGTCCGCGTCGGCGTCGTCACCCAGCCCAGCCCCTGCGTCGGCGGGTGGAAGTTCATCCAGAAGGGGGTGAACAGGACCCAGCCGGCAACGCCGAGGAGGGCCACCCGAAGCCAGAGTGCGAGGCCGGGTCCTCCGGGGCGCACGAGGCCGGCCTCGTCGCCGACCACTACGAGCAGGATCGCGAGGCCAAGCGGGATCGCGCACCAGGGGTTCGCGGCGGCCGCCGCGCCGTAGAGCAACGACCCCAACGCCAGCCCCGGGAGCCAGGGCCTCGGGAGGGCGCCCAGCGCCCGGCCCAGGAAGATCGCCGCCAGGGCCAGCGGCACGCACAGGAGGTGGGGGTGGAGGTCGCCGAGCTGGAACGTGAAGAGCGGGAACTCGGTGATCGTGCCCTTGATCGCCCTCGACGACTGCCACAGGTCGAGACCGAAGAGTGGCACCGACGAGAAGAGCTGGCGCCAGCCGTCAAAGGTCCCGGCGAACACCACGAGGAAAGCGGCCATCACACCCGTGCGCCGGCTCCCCCCGAGGGACCGGGCGACCGCCCACGCCCCCTGGGCACAGACCGCCGCCAGGGTAGGCAGGAGGAGGTTGAAGACCACGTCCGGGGCCAGGCCGAGCAGCTTGGCGGGGAGCAGCCAGGGGACAAAGCCGAAGTAGTAGTACGGAAGAGAGGCGCCGGCGAGCCAGGGGTCGGCCGGTGGGATCGTGCCGGGTCTCACAAGCGTGGCAAGGATCGCCAGGTCCATGGGCTTCTCGGTTCCCGTCACGGCCAGCGCCGGGAGGCGGAGGACGCTCAGGAGCACAAATGCGCCCAGCCCGACGAGCTCGGGCTCCAGAAGTGCCCTCGGCTTGAGCTCCTTCAGGCCCCGCCACCCCCACACCAGCAGCGGGAGGAAAGCCGCGAGGCCGACCCACCACCAGTTCGAGAATCCTGCCCACCCGACCAGCCACCCCACGTACCCCTGCACCGTCCAGCCGACCACCCGCCCCACCGCCCATCCCGCGCCCGCTCCGACCCCCAGCCGGCGCAGGGCTCCTGCCATCACGACGCCCCCCGCCGCGACGACTAGGTACCAGGCGATTGCCTGAGAGATCACGGGTTCCGATTCTAGAACACCGCCCGGCGGAGCTACCGCCGGACGGCGAACAACCGCGGGTTTTCCGGGTTAAACTCTGGGGGTCGCGAAGCGGAGGCCAGGCACGATGGGGATCCTTGCACTACCGCTGGTCGTTGCGGCAGTGGCGCTGTCCGGGGAGGCGCGTTCCTTCTGGACCACGGTCCAGGGGCCGCAGCTCCAGCCGGCGCAGGTGCAGGTCCGGGCGCGCCTGGTCGGCGAGGGACGCACCCTGGAGATCTTCCAGGAGGAGGGGTACCGTTTCTCCTCCCTCGGCGAGGCCGACGAGGCAGACCAGATCGCCAGTGCCGTCAAGACGTTCGATGAGGTCATCTTTCCGCGTGAGGTCGCCCTCTTCGGCCCGTGCCCGGACAACGACGCAAACGGAAAGGTTATCGTGCTCCTGACCCGCAACGCTGCGCCGGCCGGGACGTTCTTCCCCTTCGACGAGATGCCCGAGCAAGAGGCGCTGCGCTTCGGTTTCCGCTCCAACGGCGGGGAGATCCTCTACCACACGTTCGAGCAGCAGGGGAACCACGAAAGCTGGAACCTGCATGGGCTGGCGGAGACGTTCCACCGCCTACTCCACTACGCGCGCGACCCACGCGAGACCGCCTGGAGCATCGTTCTGGGCGACTACATGCCGTTCATGTGCGACCTGGCGTCGGCGCGTCTCCTCTGGGGGGATTTCGACCCGATGGGGGCCTCGCACTCCGCCTCGGATCCCTGGCAGGGGCGCGGGTGGTCCCTGCTCTTCATCCAGTACCTGCGCGACAGGCTCGGGGCCGACAGCCTCCGCAACCTGGTCGCACACCCCGAGAACGGCCTCTCCGGCGTGGCACGCCTGCTCGCCGAGAGCGGCGACCGGCGGACCGCGGCCGACTTCCTCGCAGACTTCGCGATGGCGTGCTGGCTCGACGACGCGAGGGTCGGGGACGGCCGGTTCGCCTTCTCCTCCGTCGTGCCCCCACGCCCGCTGCTGGCCGCGCGCGCGGTTGCTTCGCGCCCCACGTCGGGCGCCGTTGACGTCGGCGTGGGGGGCATGGCCTTTGTCATGGTGGACATCGACGACCAGCGCCCCTTCCCGCTCGCCCTGCAGGGGGACCCTTCGACGCGCTGGGCCGGACGCGCCGTCGTGCTCAAGGAGCGCGGGCCGGACCGGGAGATTCCGCTAGGGTTCGATGGCGGGGGCGTGGCGCACGTGGACCTTTCCCCGCTCGGCGCTGGAGACAGGCTGGTCGTGGCGGTGGCCGCCGTACCCGGGGACTACCCCATGTTCGACCGCCGGACCCTGCTCCTGCGCTGGGGCATCGGCTGGGTCCCGCACGTGCCGGCCGACCAGGGCCGCGGCCTTTTGAATTCGCTCGTCCGGAAGGCCCTGCCGGACGGCGGGTCAGCGGCCAGGACGCGTCTGATGGCGACGGTGGAGCGCTTGGGCGGCGTCGCCTCCGAGGCGCCCGCGGTGGCCACGAGGTATGCATGGGCGCCGGGAGCCGCCTCCGTCGTGCAGGTGCTCGACCAAGAGGCCGGGCGGCGCGGCCTGCCCGTCCGGCACGAGACCTTCGTGAGACGGGCGTCCAACGGGGCCGAGCAGGAGTGGTCCAACGTCGTGGTCCACCTCCCTGGCAGCGACGCCCGACGGTGGCCTGTTGTGCTGGCAGCGCACTGGGACGGGGCGCGTAGCGATCTGGCCGACTCCTACCTGCGCGCCCTCAACCTGAACGACAACGCCGCGGGTGTGGCGGTCGTCCTCGAGGCGGCCGGGGCCATCAGCCGGATGCCCCATCGCGCACCCATCCTGGCTGTTTTCCTGGCCGGGGGGTACCAGGATGCGGCCGGGGCTCGCGCCTTTCTGGAGAGGCTGGACGGCAAGCTCACCGCATGGGTCGAGGTGGACGGCATCGGGATCCCGGAACGATGGCCCTGGAGCCTCGACGTCCATCTCCAGGGCACCGGCATCGGGAAGTTCCCGTGGAGCGTGAACCAGGGATTCCGTCACGTCGGCCTGATCGCCAAGACCCAGTCGGAAATCGTCGCGCCCCACACCGGCGGAAGCGTGGCGGCCGCGCGGGGAGTGCCGACGTTGATTCTGCGCACGCGGATGGGCGTCGAGGCCGAAGACCTGAATCTTCCCACCGAGGTCGAGCGGGAGAAGCTCTCCGCCGACCTCATGGTCCTGCTGACCAAGGTGCTCGCGAACGCCGCGGTCAACCTTGCCGGGGCGCCGTAGGGGGAACCGGCGCGCGAGGTGAACGCAGGGGGAGAGTGCACGATGGACCTGCTGACGGTTACGGTCGAGAAACCCGAGGCCACCAACTTCATCCTGGGCCAGTCGCACTTCATCAAGACGGTCGAGGACCTCCACGAGGCCGTCGTGGGCACCGCACCGCAGATGCGGTTCGGCATCGCCTTCTGCGAGTCTTCCGGCCCCGCCCTCGTCCGGCGCTCGGGTAATGACGACAGCCTGATCGAACTGGCCACCCGCAACGCCCTCGCTGTCGGTGCCGGGCACAGTTTTTTCGTGTTCATGGAGAATGGCTTCCCGGTCAACGTCCTGAACGCGATCAAGGCCGTACCCGAAGTGTGCCGCATCTACTGTGCCACCGCCAACCCGGTCGAGGTCGTGGTGGCCGAGAGCGGCCTGGGCCGCGCCATCCTCGGCGTCGTGGACGGTTGCTCGCCGAAGGGCATCGAGGGGGAGCAGGACGTGCTCGCACGGCTGCGTTTTCTGCGCCAGATCGGGTACAAGCTCGGGTAGCGCACATTGCCCAGCCTGACCGTACCGCTCTCACTCCCGGCGCTGGTCGCGGCCGGGTTCGTGGTCTCCCTCGCGACCGTCGCGATCCCGGGGCCCGCCACGCTGGTGGCGTCCCGTCTTGCCCTTCAACGCCACCTGTCCGCAGCGATCTGGTTCCTGGTCGGCGTGACCGTCCTCGACGTGGCGCTCTTCGCCGCGCTCGCGGCCGGCGCCGCCCCGGCTCTGCGCAAGATCGGCGCCTTGCCGATGGTCGAGATCGTGGGCGGGCTCGCGCTGCTCTGGGGGGGCGCTTCCTCGATTCGTCACGCCAAGCCCACGGACCAGAAGGTTCCGAAGGTGGAGGTCGAGGGGCGCAGCCTTTTCGGGAGCTTCGTCCTCGGGTTCCTGATTGCCGCCGCCAACCCGCACTACTGGATCTGGTGGGTCACGGCAGGGCTCGCGTTCGTCGAGGCGGCGCGCGCACACGGGTCGCCTGGACTGGCCTGGATGCTGGGAGCCCTCGTGGGCGGTTTCGTGGCGTGGTACGTCCCGCTCCTGTGGGCGGTGAGCCGGGGCTCCTCGCTCCTCTCACCGAGAGCGGAGCGCCTCGTGACGAGGGGGATGGGCGTCGTGCTCATACTCCTCGGCCTCGGCCTGGTCACGATCGGGGGCTGGCGCTTCTCGGCCGCGCACTTCCGCTGAGCGCGAGAATCCCGGTTCGCGGTGGTCCGGACGCTCCGGATTAGAAGGGCGCTGGGTCGGAGAGCGGCCGGGCCCAGATGCGCGCCTCGATGAAGAGCCTCACGAGCGCCGCGTCGAGGAGGCCTTTGCGCGCCTCTTCCTCCAGGATCCCCAGGGCGCGCTCCGGCGCGAGCGCCCGTTTGTAGGGGCGGTCGCCGGTGGTGAGCGCATCGTAGATGTCGGCCACCGTCATCATGCGGACCTCAGGCGGGATCTCCTCGGCCAGGAGGCGGTTGGGGTACCCGCGCCCGTTGAGCTTCTCGTGGTGACCGTAGGCGATCCTCGGAACGCCGGCGTACCTCTTCGGCCACGGGATGGTGAGCAGGAACTGGTAGGAGTGCACCACGTGCGACTCCATCTCGCGCCGCTCGATCTCGTCCAGGGAGCCGCTGGGCACGAGCAGCGCCCGCGCCTCCTCCGGGAGCAGCATCGGCAGGTCGGCCCCGTCCTCCCCGAGGAACGCGGCCCGTTGCAACCCGCCCACCAGGCGGGCGGTCCCCTCGTCGAGGGACACCGGCTCGTTGGCGGCCATGACCACCGCGAGCTGCGTCGCCAGGTCGGCCTTGACTTGGCGGACCGACGCCTCGAAGGTGCGGAGGTCGGTCTCGGTCGGGGCCCGTCCGAGCTGCACGAGCGCCTCGAGGAGCCGGCGCAGCAGCACCGCCTCCCGTGTCCGGGCCGCATGGCGGAAACGTTCCTGCACGAGCGCCATACGGTCGGGCTGCAGCTTCCTCGCCTTCGTGAGCACCGCTTCCCTCACTCCGACCTTGCCGAAGTCGTGAAGGAGCGCCGCGTAGCGCAGCTGTGTCATCTCGTCGGGCGAGAAGCGGAGACCCCGCAGGGGCTCGGGCGGATCCTGCTCCACCGCACGCGCCAGCGAGGTCGTCAAGTGCGCGACGCGCAGGGAGTGGCCGGATGTCGAGGGGTCGCGCTGCTCGATGGTCAGCACGGCCGCCCGAACGAACCCCTCGAAGAGCTCCTCGATCTCGCGCACCAGCCGGGTGTTCTCGATGGCGACGGCGGCCTGGGCAGCGAGCGCCCTGATGACCGCAACGTCGGACTGCCCGAACGGCCGCACCTGCGCGTCGGCGGCCTCGGGCGAGGTGATGCGCGAGGCGGGGTCGTGCTTACGGTTGATGAGCTGCAGCACGCCGATAACCTGGGCCGACCGTGTGGCGATGGGCACCGTGAGTGCCGAGCGGGTGTGATAGCCGATCGCGAGGTCGAAGCTCGGGTTGAACCGGAAGGGAACGTCCGCGGGAAGTTTCCGGACGTCCTCGACCCCCACCGCCTCTCCGGTAGTGGCGACGTAGCCCGCGAGCGAGGCGGTGTCGAGGGGCATCGTCGTCGTGACCATCGCCGCCGGCACCGAGTCGTTCTGCGCGAGCGCGAAGCGCAGGACGCGGTCCCCTTCCTGCTCCTCGATGAGGTAGAGCGAGCCGGCGTCCGCGTTGACCAGCTCCCGTGCAGTGCTCAAAATCAGCTGGAGCAACCGCTCGAGGTCGCGCTCCGCGGTGAGCGCGATCCCGACCTTCACGAGGTCGAGCTGGCGCTCGTGGGCTGCCGCCGTCTCGCGCTGCTCGTTGGCCAGGCGCTCGCGGAGGCGGATCACCTCGGCGGCGGCGTCGATCGCGCTCTCGAGCTGGTCCCGGGTGCAGTCCGCGGGCAGCCGCAGAAAGGGTTCCGCCCCCGCCCCTGGGGCTGGCGGGCCGAGCACGATCCACAGCGTGGCGCCGGGCGCCGGGGCAGACCACCCCGAAAGCGCCCTGCCGGTCGTCACCACCACGCCAACGACGGGGTCGCCGGGCCGGACGATCCGGCGGGCCCGTGCGGTGCGATCGGCCACCTCCGCGGTCATCAGCAGCTCGAACGGCATCGTTGATCGAGTATACCGCCGCACCCGGGGCGCGCCCGCCGGTCCCCGGCGCGGGTGTCACTGGGGCGGGAAGTAGCCGGCGATCGTGCGCGCCGCGAGGCCCTCGCCTTTGACCTCGACGCGCACGTTTCGAAATTCCTCAGGCCCCCGGGTGGAGGGCGACCGGTAGGTCAGCAGGTACTGCGCGCGCAGCTGCTCGTCGATACGCCGGTAGATGTCCGCGAGGTCGCCCTTCTTCTTCGAGACGTAAAAGACCTCCGCTCCGGTCGCGCTGGCGAGGTCCTTCAGGCGGCCACGGATCATGAAGTCCAACATGCCGATCCCGTAGCCGATGGTGAAGATCGGCGTGCGCATCGTTCGCACGTAGCGCAGCGCCGTGTCCCACGAGACGCGCGAGGTGTTGTCGTCGCCGTCGGACAGCAGCACCAGCGCGGTGCGGCCGCGCCGGCCCCGGAACTGTTCGAGGGCGCGGACGATGGCGTCGAACAGGGAGGTCCCTCCGACGGGTGTGGTCCGCTCGAGGGCGCCCACCAGTCCCTGCGGATCCGAGTTCCATTCGAGCGCCACCTTGGGCTCGAACGAGAAAATCATGAGGAAGTAGCTGTCGCCGGGCCGCAGGAGTCGGCTCGCGAACCCGGCCACGGCCTCGCGGACCTCCGTGAACTCCGGCAGCATCGAACCCGAGGTGTCCACCAGGATGCCGAGTGCCAGGGGGAGCTCCGCGGAGGTTCCGAACCCTTCCAACGCCACCTCCTTGTCGTCCTCGAGGACCCGGAAGGACTCGCGCGGAAGACCGGTGACCAGCTTGCCCGTCTTGTCCAGCACCGTGACCGGGAGCTCAACCACCTCGACGCGCATCGTATCCGTGTACCCTGTGGTGCCCAACACTTCCACGGCCTCCCCGCGCAGGCCGTCGCGGTTGGTGGCCTCGGCCGAGAGCACTTTGGCCTTCGTGAAGATCTCCGCGGGCAGCGTGACCACGCACGGGCAGGCGCTCCAGCGCGCCACCGCGCGGTCGTCCGCGCGCAGGAGGATCTCCGTCACCGGGGAAATGCCTCCGACCGTGACCGTCACGATCCTGCCCCCGCTCCCCTTCGGTTCGGGTCCGAGCAGGATCTTCACCGGCAGCTGGTTGCTGGGGCCGTTGAGCACGACCGCATCCTCGCCGAGGAACGTTCCGTCCTTGGAGTACGCGACAGCCTTCACCGTCGTCCGCCTCGCCACCTTTCCGAGCGGAATCGAAACCGTCCACGGCGCCTTGTTGCGGCGGAACAGAGGCTGGTCGTCCTGGAAGAATTCCACCCGGGCCGTCCCCTCGGGAACGTCCGCCTGCAGTTCGATGGCCTCGAGGCCACCTGAACGCGGGGGCGGGCGGAAGTGCACAGTGCCGCTCGCCGCGGGGATGGGCGCCAGAGCCAGAGCGTCCGGCGCCCCGCCCGCCTCCGCCTCGAACGGTTTCGTCTCGATGGGCACCACGACCTTCCCGGTCCAGCCGCCCTTCGCCTTGCCGTCGAGGCTCTCCACGAAGACGCGCACCTCCCCCTCGCCCGGCGGCCACTCGCGGTACAGCATCGCGCTGCCGTCCTCCTGCAGGCTGACCACCGCGTCGCCCGAGTCGAGCACCTTCCCGTCTCGCACGAGGCTCACCGCCACCCTCAGCCTCTCCCCCGCCCGCGCCTTGTCCTCCGGCGCAACCTGGAGGGCGATCCCCATGACCGTCGCCTCGGGGCCGTGCCCCAAGGACTGCATCTCCACCCGCAGCGCGAGCGGCGGCGCCGCTGCGGCCGCCGCCGCCAGGATCATTGCCAGCATGACCGACCCTCCAAACCCTTGAACACGTTCAGGTATACCTCTATGCCGCCATTGCGTTTCGTCACAAATATTAGTCGATTTAACTCATATTCAGTTTCGACCGACATCCGATACTTGACATTTTAGCGCTCAGATCCTATTATTGCGCTTCGAGGGCTCGAAGACAGGGCCCTGGAAAGAAGGACTACACCATGCATACCATCGTACGATTTGATCCCTTCAACAACCTGGCTGCCCTCCAGGATCGCATGACCCGGGCGTTCGGCGACGTGTGGGGCCGCACGCACAGGCAGGACGAGGACTACATCTCGGGCAGCTGGATGCCGGCTGTCGACGTGCGCGAGACCAATGACGCCCTCGAGATCACGGCCGAGCTGCCGGGCATCGAGCCCAAGGAGGTCGAGGTTTCCGTCGAGAACGGCGTGCTCACGCTCAAGGGCTCGCGCAACTTCGAGAAGGCCAGTGAAGGCGAGACCTACCATCGGGTCGAGCGCGCCTACGGCTCGTTCGAGCGCTCGTTCAGCCTGCCCACCAATGTGGACCCGGACAAGGTCCATGCGGTGTACCGGCACGGGGTGCTTCATCTGACCCTGCCCAAGCGCGAGGAGGCCAAGCCCAAGTCCATCTCCATCAAGGTCGAAGGGAACTGACCTCAGGTCGGGTGGGACGCGACCTAGGGTCATCCCGAGTCCCGCCGAAGGCAGGACGAGGGATCTTGCCAAGAGGTCCCGCTGCCCAAATCTGCACGTAGTTGACCAGCCCTTTTCACATTGCAATGCGCCGGCCTCGGCCGGCGCTCTTCTTTTTCGGCTCAGGCGACGGCGGTGGTCTCCAGCTCCTTGAGCGCCCTGGCGATCACCATGCGCTGGACCTCGCTGGTGCCCTCGTAGATCGTGGTCACCCGCGCGTCCCGATAGAGGCGCTCGACCGGGTACTCGCGCGAGTACCCGTACCCTCCGTGCACCTGGACCGCCAGCGCCACGACCCGGTTGGCAGTCTCGCTGGCGAGCAGCTTCGCCTGTGCGCTGGTGCGGCTGATCCGCCCGCCGCGCTCCGAGAGCCACGCCGCCCGGTAGGTGAGCCAGCGTGCGGCCTCCAGCTCGGTGTCCATGTCCGCCAGCCGGAAGCCGACAGCCTGGTGTTCGATGATCGGTTTGCCGAACTGCTCGCGCTGCTGGGCGTAGTGCAGCGACTCGTCCAGCGCCGCCTGGGCGATCCCGAGCGACTGCGCCGCGATCCCGAGACGCGAGTGGTCGAGGGTGGCGAGGGCGATCTTCATCCCCTGCCCCTCGGCGCCCAGCAGGTTGGCCGCCGGGACAACGGCATCCTCCAGCGTCACCGCCGCGGTGACCGAGGCCCGCAGCCCCATCTTCCTTTCCGGGGCGCCGATGATCACGCCCGGCTGGGCGGCGTCGAGGACGAACACGGACAGGCCTTTGGGACCCTCGGACGCGTCGCGCGTCGCAAGCACCACGAAGGTGCGCGCCACACCCGCATTGGTGATCCATGCCTTGGAGCCCGAGAGCAGGAACCGGCCGCCGTCCCGCCGGTAGGTCGTCCGCAACGAGGCGAGGTCGGAGCCCGCCGCGGGCTCCGTGAGCATGATGCCGCCGAGTTGCTCGCCGCGCGCCAGCTGCGGGAGCACGCGCGCCTTGAGCTCCTCGCTCCCGAAGCGGGCGATCGGCCACTGGCAGACCGAGTTGGTCACCGACACCCCGACCGCGACGCTCGCGTCCCCGCGCGCGAGCTCTTCCACCGCGAGCACGTAGGAGAGCGGGTCCATGCCGGCGCCCCCGTACGTCTCGGGGACCAGCATGCCGAGCAGGCCGAGGTGCGCGAGCTCCTGGAAGATTTCAATCGGGTACTCGCCCGTCTCATCGCGCGAGCCGGCGCCCGGCCGGAGTTTCTCCGCGGCGAACTCGCGCACCATGTCGCGCACCATCCGCTGCTGCTCGGAAAGCTCGAAGTCCATTTCGTCATTGTACGCAGGCCGCACTTCCAACGCGCTGCCGGCTCGTGTACCTTGCCCGCGTGGGCACCATCCGCCTGCTCCCCGACACCCTCATCAATCAGATCGCCGCCGGCGAGGTGGTCGAGCGGCCCGCCTCCGTGGTCAAGGAACTGGTCGAGAACTCGCTCGACGCCGGCGCCCGTGCCGTGCGGGTCGAGCTGGCGGCGGGAGGACGGGAGCTGGTCGCGGTCGAGGACGACGGGTGCGGGATGGACGCCGACGATGCGCTCCTCGCCCTGGAGCGCCACGCCACCTCGAAGATCGCGGATGCCGGGGACCTCGCCCGCATCGCCACCCTCGGATTCCGCGGCGAGGCGCTGCCTTCGATCGCGGCCGCCGCCCGCCTCACGCTCGAGACCGCAGCAGCCGACGGCGAGGGGACCCGTGTGGAGGTAGAGTTCGGCCGCGTTCTGGCGAGCAGGCCGTGCGCGCGGCCGCGGGGTACCCGCGTGGCGGTGCGCGATCTCTTCGATCGCCTCCCCGCCCGCAAGAAGTTCCTCCGCACCGAGGGGACCGAGCTGCGTCACGCGATCACCGCCCTCACGGGGCTCGCCTTCACCCGTCCCGAGGTGGCGTTCACCCTCGAGCACGGCCGCCGGACGCTGCTGGAGCTCCCGGCCGTCCGTGAGGTCGGCCAACGCCTCCCCGACCTCGTCGGCGCGAAGCGGGCCCGCGAGGCCCGCCCCGTGCGCCACGCTACCGGCGGCGTGGCGGTAAACGGCTTCCTGCTCCCGCCCGGAGGCTCGCGCGAGGTGGTGATCGCGGTCAACGGCCGGGTGGTCCGGGACCGCCTGCTGGTCGGCGCCGTCAACCGGGCTCTGCGCGCCCCTTCAGGCGTGGTCGAGGCCGACGCGTACCTCCACCTCACGCTGCCCCCAGAGGACGTGGACGTCAACGTCCATCCCACAAAGGCGGAGGTCCGTTTCGCCGATCCGGGGCGCGTGATGGCGGCGCTCACGCAGGCCCTGGCGGCCGCCAGAGCGGCGCTTCACGGACCGGTCGAGGTGCGCCGCGTGGTCTCGGTGCCACCCGCCCAGCCCGGCGCCCGCCCGCTGCCCTGGGGCGCGGCACCGTACGCGCCGCCCTCGTTCGCCGCCCCCTCTCCCTCACGCGTGGGCGAGGGTGTCCCGGCCGAGGCCGCCGGTGCGTCGGTTCCGTCGGCGACCCGATGGGGGCGCTACATCGGCCAGTACCGCGAGACGTACCTCGTGCTGGAGGACGACGAGGGGCTCGTGCTCATCGACCAGCACGTCGCGCACGAGCGGGTGCTCTTCGAGCGCCTGCTCGCGACCGGCGTGAGCCCCGCGATCCAGCGCCTGCTGCTCCCGGAGATCGTGGAGCTTCCGCCGGCCCTCGCGGCGCTCGCCGGTGAGGCCGCGGGGGACCTGGAGAGCCTGGGCCTCGAGATCGAGGCCGCCTCCGGCGGCAGCGTGCGCGTGCTGGGTGTCCCCGCGCCGCTGCCCGCAACCAGGGCGAGCGCCCTGGTCGGCCAGCTCTTCGCCGACCTTGCCGGAAGCGATGTGCCAGGCGCCACCCTCAGGGAGCGCGCCGCCGCGTCGCTCTCCTGCCAGGCCGCGATCAAGAAGAACCGCGCGCTCTCCCGCGCCGAGGCCGAGCATCTGCTCGCGGACCTCGCCGGCGTGCAGGACCCCCACAGGTGCCCCCACGGGCGGCCGATCGTCCTGCGCCTCCCGCACCTCGAGATCGAGCGCCGGATCGGCCGCCGGTAACCGGGATGGACGGCGCGGCAAATACTCGGGCGGTGGCTGGGGCCGGCACGGGCGAGGACGCGCTCGTGGCCGCAATGGTGGCCTACCAGCGCGGGACCATGGAAGCGTTCGAAACGATCTACAGCGCACTTGCGAGCCCGCTCAGGGGCTTCCTACGGGTCCTCGCGCGGGAGCGGACAGTCGCCGACGACCTGCTCCAGGAAACCTTCCTGCAGCTCCACAGGGTCCGTCACACCTACGAGCCCGGACGTCCGGTGAAGCCCTGGGTCTACGCTATCGCCCGCAACGTCTTCTTGATGCACCGGCGCGCGGGCGCCCGCCGATCCCGCCACGAGGCCATCGCCGACGACGAACTGCCGGAGATCCCCGTCCCCCCGGATCTCGAGGCACTGGGCGACGTGCCGACGTTGCGGAAGGCGCTGGCGAGGATGCCTGAGGCAAGGCGGGAGCCGCTGGTGTTACACCACATCCTGGGGATGAGCTTCAGGGAGGTCGGCGCAGCGCTCGGGATCAGCGAGGGCGCGGCAAAGGTGCGTGCGCACCGTGCGCTGCGGGAGTTGCGGATGCTATTGGGGAGCTCGGGATGAAGCCGGTGAACGACGGACAGCCCCTGCCTGAAGCGCTCCGCCGCGCGATCGAGGCCGATCCCCGGCCGGTGAGGCCGCTGGCACCGCCGCCGGTGCGGGTGGTGTGGGTCGCGCTGTGGGCCGCCGCCATCCTGCTGGCCGTGCCTTTGCTGTTCGGCCTGCGGCACGACGCGTCCAGCCTCGGCTTCGTGCCGAGCTGGGGCGCAGCCGTCGCTGAGTGCCTGGTCGGCCTCTGCGTCGTGCTGCTCGCCCTCCGCGAGGCGGTGCCCGGCTCCGGCACCGGTCTCGCGGTGAGGGTCTCGGCGCTCGTCGCCGTGCCGGCGGTCCAGGCGGCGGTTGCGGCGTTCACCTGGCTGCGCCTCGGCAGGCCCGGGGGCCGGTTTCCGCCCGCCGCAATGCAGTGCCTCCCCATGGAGAGCACCCTGGCCCTCCCTGCGCTCGCCCTCACGGTCTTCCTCGTGGCCCGCGCCTACGCGGTCCGCCCCCGCTGGGCCGGCGTGCTGGGCGGCGCAGGCGCCGGGCTCCTCACCGACGGCGTGTGGCACCTCATCTGCCCGTTCGCCGACCTGGGCCATGTGCTCGTATGGCATGGCGGCTCCGTGCTGGCCCTCGCGGTCTTCGGTTGGCTAGCCGGCTCCGTCGTCGAACGGATCAGGCGACGCCGCTTCCGCGAGGCCCGCTGAGCCACCCGTCTCGCTCGCGGCCCTCACGATCCGGACGCGGCGCGGCACCGCCATGGCCCGGCACCGATCCTGAGTGATCGTCTCAATTGCCGATTGACGGGTGAGATCAGCGACCTTAGATTGGCCACAGAAACGCACAGAAGACCGCGCACGGCCTTGTTAGACGGGTGATGATTCCCTCCCTCCGTGGCCTTCCCAACCGTCTGGAGGTGGTCCATGTCCTGCATCAGGCGAGCCGTGCGGGTCGCCCTGTGCTCGGCGGCCGTTGTCGTTGCAGCGATCCCCGTGTTCGCCGGGTTCACCGGCACGGACGTCTTCCTGCCGGCGGTGGGGCGGCGGCCCGGAGACGGCGGCTCGCAGTGGTACACCCAGCTCTGGATCCACAACCCGTCCGGCACCACGGCCAACGTCTCCATCGCCTTCCTCGAGCGCAACGTCCCCAACCCCTCCCCGCTCGTCTACACCGACTCCATCCCCCCCGGCGACACCCGCCGCTACCCCAACACGGTCGGTACACTGTTCGGCGTCGAAAAGTGGGGCGCCCTCCGCATCAAGGCCAACGTCGCGGTGCTCGCCTCCTGCCGCATGTACAACCTGCCGCTCTACGGGGAGGATCGCGACACCCAGGGGCAGGCGTACAACGCCATCCCCGCCTCCTTCGCGATCGCCAACGGTCAGTCCGCCAAGGTGCTCGGCGTCTACCAGAGCACCCCCAGGAACGACGGCCAGTTCCGCTACTCGTTCGGCTGGGTGGAGACCACCGGCTCGACCGCCGACGTTCGGGTGATCGCCTACGACGAGACCGGGGCCGTGATCGGGGACAAGTCCTACCCCACGACCGGCGGCTTCGAGCCGCGCTACTACCCCGTCGAGGACCTCGTCCCGGCGATCAACCACACCAACGTGATCCTCGAGATGCGGGTGGTGGGCGGCTCCGGCAAGGTCGTCGTCGTCGGCTCCGGCGTCGCCAACCA
>Ga0316628_100002185_pt1 | contig 14340 bp, 20 predicted proteins | sample OWC_Aug_M2_C1_D5_FD_207648 | JGI IMG/M metagenome (GOLD analysis project Ga0316628, IMG submission 207648) | Wetland soil microbial communities from Old Woman Creek delta, Ohio, United States - OWC_Aug_M2_C1_D5_C | ecosystem: Environmental > Terrestrial > Soil > Wetlands | place: USA: Ohio... | reverse complement strand
ATACGTGCGCAGAAGACTCGTCGAAATGCAAGGAAAAGGCTGTGCTATTCTGCTAATCTCCGCCGACCTCGAGGAGATCTTCGTTCTTTGCGACAGGATCGCCGTGATCTACGAAGGCAAAATTGTCACAGTAAAAGAACGCGACAAAACGAACGAACTGGAGGTCGGGCTTCTAATGACAGGTGCAGCAAAATGACTGAAGATCACCCCGGAAGCCAGCGTAAGAGAGCCAAACAATTCCTAGAAGAAATTTGGTCTAAAGTCACAGTTTCGATTACAAACTCCATCCCGCAGATTATTGCGGTTCTGCTGGCGTTCCTTATAGGGGCAATAATTCTGTTTGTAACCGGTCGCTCTCCTCTGGAAGCGTATGGCGCCATGTTCGTTGGGGCTTTTGGCGACATCTATGGAATAGGACAAACCCTAACCCAAGCAACACCCATACTTTTCACAGCTTTAGCATTTCTTCTCGCCTTCAAATGTGGGCTTTTCAACCTCGGAGCTGAAGGACAACTCATAATCGGAGGATTCTTCGCCGCAGTTGTCGGAGTCTCAATAAGCGGATTGCCGATCTTCATACATCTGCCATTGGCCCTTTTAGCTGGAGCCTTCGGAGGAGCGCTCTGGGGGTTCATCCCAGCCATCTTAAAGGCAAAGCTTGGAGCGCACGAGGTCATCACAACCATGATGTCAAGCTATGTCGCTCTTTACTTAACCAGCTACTTCGTAAACTATCCCCTCAAAGCTCCAGGTTGGGTATCTCAAACAATCCCAATCGCGCCATCTGCGGAGCTCCCTCGATTGCTTCCAGTAACACAACTCTCGGCCGCTTTTATTCTCTCAATCGCCGCAGCAGCAGCAACAGCCTACCTGCTTGATAGAACAATAATAGGCTATGAAATCAGAGCTATAGGTCTGAACTCAGCAGCAGCGCAAAATGCTGGAATCAACATAAAGAAGGGCTTAATTCTTGCCTTCATATTCAGCGGCGCAATAGCCGGAGTCGGAGGAGCAGGAGAAATACTTGGTGTCCACCGGCGATTCATAGACGGATTCTCACCCGGCTACGGCTGGGACGGATTAGCAGTTGCTCTCATCGGTGGACTAAACCCCATTGGCTCAATAATAGCAGCTATTCTTTTCGGAGCCATTAGAAGTGGCGGCATACAAATGAATGTATCCACAGGCGTACCACTTGATCTCATAACAGTCATACAAGCGCTTGTGGTGCTCTTCGTCGCAGCGCCCAAAATCATGGGATATATCAAAAAGAAAGGAGGTCTCAAATGGTTGCCATCACAGACATAATCAATGCTGGCCTATTTGCAGCCGCGCTGAGAATGGCAACCCCGCTAGTCTTTGCCTCAATTGGGGGACTGTTCTCAGAAAGAGTAGGAATAGTAAACATAGCTCTAGAAGGCATGATGCTAACCGGCGCTTTCTCAGGAGTCCTCGCAACCTTTGCAACCGGCAACCCCTGGATCGGAGTATTGGCAAGTATTCTTGCAGGCGGTCTACTCGGATATCTTCATTCGGTGCTCACCATCAAATTCTCAGGAAACCAAATCGTGAGTGGAACAGGAATAAACCTTCTCGCTTTAGGCGCCACAGGCTACCTCTGTCAGGTCATATGGGGCTCAAGAGGTGCTTCTCAAACGGTTCAAGGGCTCGACGCAGTCTCGATTCCACTGTTGAAGGACATACCTTTTGTGGGTGAAGTCATAGGAACCCAGACTCCACTCGTTTACATATCAATCATAGCAGCGATACTGTCTTACATCCTTCTGTTTAAGACGCCAATCGGACTAAGATTAAGAGCAGTTGGCGAACACCCAGCTGCAGCTGACACATCGGGCGTTAATGTGTACAAAATGAAGTATCTATTCGTCGTGCTCAGCGGCATGCTAGCGGGACTTGGTGGCGCGTTCCTCTCATTGGGACACCTGAACCTATTTGTCAACGGAATGACAGGAGGTCGCGGCTTCATCGCGCTCGCAGCCATGATCCTCGGAGGCTGGACTCCATTCGGAGCCCTTGGAGCAAGTTTTCTCTTCGGTTTCGCAGACGCTCTGCAGATGAGACTACAGTCAGTGGCAGCAGTTCCCTCCCAGATTGTACTCACATTGCCCTACATACTCACAATAGTGGTCCTTGCCATTTTTGCCAGAAAGCGTTCCCCGCCCAGTGATTACAAACCCTACGTTAAGGAGTAGCAAAGGGGAAATCGAGACTTCACGATAACAAGAAAGATCTCCCGACCCAGTATTTTCAAATAGATCTTGAATTCTTCTCCAAGGTCAAAACTGCGTCTATGGCGATCTTCGCTTCCTCTCGAATAGCTTCCATGACATCGTCGTCAAGCTCTCCCGTGCGTTCTCCAGGTTCAAACTCACCTTTTCCGACCCCTAACAGCGGGTTTCCATCCACCGCTAAGATCGATCCTGCTTTTAGCTTCTTAAGCGCCGCGATGGTAAATATAGCCGAACTTTCCATCTCGACTGCTAAAACCCCAAGCTTGCTCCAACGCTTCATGATCCTATGGTTGCCGTAAAAGGCATCAGTACTCAAAACTACACCAAAGTGAGTTCTCCTTTTGAATTTTTTCGCAGCTTGCAGCAAGGCTGCACTGACATCAAAATCAGCTACTGCGGGAAACTCTAGCGGTGCATAGATTTTGGATGTGCCATCGGCTCGTACGGCTGCAGAAGCAATTACGAGGTCACCCATATGCACATTCTCCTGGAGCGCGCCCGTGGTGCCCACGCGGATAAAGACCTCAGCTCCAATGTTTGCCAACTCTTCAACGGCAATTGCGGCCGATGGGCATCCTATGCCACTTGAACAAACAGAGATTTCGACGCCATCCTTTCTCCCTGTATAGGTCACAAAACCCCTGTAATCAGCCCCCTTCTCACTTTCATCAAAGAAAGATGCAATAACTTCTACCCTTCCAGGATCTCCTGGAATTAAAACATACTTCGCGACATCGCCACGACCGCACATGATATGAGGTTGGATAGATTTCTTCAACAGGATCTCCGCCTAAAGTATAATAATCCTGAAAATAAATTCTTCCCAAAGCCATCGAACATCTAATCACATAGGGTTTTAGGTTGCTCTTTGCTCCTTGAGAAAACGCTCAACTAAATCCTTATTGACACCGGATTTAATGAGTCTCGAAACAGCAGCATCGAAAGACTCATTCATCATCTCACACTTCCGAGCCAGTTTGGCAAGCGTCTCCTTTACCTCCCAAGGAAAAACTATCCAGTCACTGGTTTCTTTACTGTAGAAATCAGGTTTAACGACACTCCATGGCTTATAATACAGAGTAAGAAGCCTGGTTTCCTTAACCCCTTGTCGAGATAGGTGACCTTTGATTAGCACTATGCTTTTACCTGTGTCAACAACGTCATCTACAAGCAAAATCCTCTTGTCAAGAACATCAACCGTAACAGGGTGAGTTAAACGAGGTTCAATGTTCGTCTCATAGAGTCCTACATAAAACTCAGCTCCCACACTGGCAATACATGGGTTCCCTAGCAAATCTGATAAGATTCGCGCTGGAAACCAGCCACCCCGAGACACTCCCACAATAATGTCTGGGTTAAACCCATCTGCATGGATCTGATCAGCCAACTCAAGAAGCATCTCGTACGACTGATTCCATGTTGGCACTTCAAATCCAAAGCTTGAAACCAACTTAGCCCACCCTTTTCAAGATTATTTGTCATATCCAGTTTATAAGTTCCATGCAACTTGCTCGGAAGATTTTTCTAAGTCGATTACGAAACAAAAAAAAGTTAGAGGATTGTGTTGTTTCTGTTACCACAAAGACGGCAGTGCTGAGAACCCGAGCATCACTAGTATGAATGATAATATCAATGATATTATCAGGTAGATTATTCCTGCGATTATGGCAATCGCCAAGGCCTTTAACCAGCCGCTGTCGAAGAAGTGTCTGATTAGTGCTATCCAGACTACTATCATGATGAGTGTTCCGAGTAAGGCTCCCCAACCAGGAAGCACGAAGCCAACGACCGCGCCAATTAGCACTCCGAGAACCGCTATCCAAAGTGCATCAGTGAATTTTGCCTTGTCTTTGCCCACGAACCATTTGCCAACAATCCATAGCACTGGAGCGAGTATTACCGCAGCTACAACGATCTGTATTACCAATGATACATAATCCGTGTTCAGTTTCCCCTCCGTCTTCATATTTGGTAAATTCGCTTTATAAGCTTAAGCATCTCGGGCAAATACCACAAGTTGATTACTGTTTCTACGACGAACGCCAGATGGATTTTTGCTCAAAAGAAATCCTGAAAGTATTTGCGCGATTTTCGCGAAAAAAAGAGAAAAAGAGGAATTTGTGGGATATCTACATTTTTCCTTTTGCTTTTTTGGCGGCTTTTTTCGTTTCTTCGGCGCCTTTAGCTCCTGCTTTCTTCGCTTCTGCTACACCTTTCGCGCCTGCCTTCTTCGTCGCTTCAGCGGCTTTTTTTGCCTCTTCTTCAGCTTTCTTTTTCGCCTTGTCCAAGAACGACAATACATTTCACCGAGAGTCTCTTTCTGATTACTCTTTCGTTTCTACTATTTTTGCTATTGGTGCGTTTTTCTTGACCGACTCGATGCCGCTGACACATCCGTCTTTTGAGGAGTAAGCCTCGCTTGTAGCGATAATTTCTCCGTTGGCAGCTTTCAGTCGAAATCTAAATTTTCCCTTCTTATCTTTGTACCATTCGAACATAGGTTCTGGCATAATTTCACCTGAGCCTACTATTTTCTATGTACTAATAAAACTATGCATCCGTGCGTGGGCGAATTTTGTAGACCTAAGACTTAATATTTGGAAGCGGCTAAACGGTGTCTTCATGACTATTCTTAGCAATCGCAAGAAAAACGCTTTATAGATGATGAACATAAGAAAAATTGAAGGGATTTGAATTGAAAGGGTATGTAGTTAATGTTGAAAAAGAGACCATAAAAAACGCTGATTTTAGACATGTGCTTTACACAGGAAAGTACAGTCAACTTGTGCTGATGAGTCTCAAACCCGGGGAAGAGATAGGTTCTGAAACACACGCTGATGTTGATCAGTTTTTCAGGTTCGAAAAAGGATCTGGAAAGGTGGTTATCGACGGCGTTGAGCACCTAGTTGGAGACGGAGTTGCAGTCGTTGTGCCTGCCGGGGCTAAACACAATGTGGTGAACGTCTCGAAGAAGATGAACCTCAGATTGTATACGATCTACTCGCCACCCGAACATCAGGACGGAACCGTGCGTCACACTAAGAAAGAAGCTTTGGAAAAAGAAGAACACTTCGACGGCAAGACCTCAGAATAGGCAGAGCATTTTTCAACTTTAGGAGCCTGGTCTTTTTGTCTCCTAGAGTTTTTTTGCGTGGATCTATAGTTTCTTGAGAGCTTCATACGAGAATTGGCGCTACTCTAACGCCTGGTTCCTTACTCTTTTGAGAGCACTATTTCAATCGTTGAAACCATTCGCGCCCTAGTTTCGCCCTCTTTTGGCGGCATCGGTTCTGTTCCTATTGCGATGCTGCTTACTTTCAGGTCTTTTAGGAAGCGGTTCCTCGTTATCTCGGCTGCGTCTACGGCAGTAGTAATTGCTCTTCCTCTGGCCTTCAAAGTTATTGTTTTATTATTGCTTGCTGACAGACCTGTCATTATAGCCATTACGTAGTCCATGGGCATTTTATTTCCGACGAAGACGATTTTTGATCTTTCTGACAGAGCAGGGCTTTCGACTTTGGGAACTGCTTTTTCAATGGGTTTGGTTTCTACTGTTTGTGGATGTTCTTGCGCTTTTGGGGAGACGGTTAGATCATCTATTTCTGCGTCACAGCTGCTCTTGACTGTGTCAATGGTATTTAGGCAGTCTTCTTTTGTTTGATAGCCTTCGCTTTCAGCTATTATTTCCCCATTTGCTGCTTTCAGGTGGAATCTGAACTCGTTTGCGGCATCCTTAAAGATCTCATATTTTGGGTTGTGCAGTTTGGGGCCCTCTTCTATCGTTTGGTCTTCGATTTCAGAATTGCAGTTTTTCTGTACGCTCTTTATTCCATTTAGGCAACTTGCATGTTGTTCATAAGCTTCGCCAATGGCTACAATCTCGTTGTTATCAGCTCGAAGCCGAAAACGAAATTTTTCCGAAGCGTCCTTGTATACTTGAAATTTCGGGCACATTTGAACCACGAAGGCTTAAGGCGGCATAGTTGAACTAAAAGGTTTTGCTTAGGCTCTTTGGAATAAACCTTTTGTCTTACGAGCTTTCAACTCAATTCTCATGCTGAGTAAACTTTTTATTTTCTCCACTACGAGCTAAGATCTATGTCACTCAGCGAGGATATTTTCAAGAGCGACCTTGACAAGAGGAAACAGAGCAAGATGGAAGAATTGGTTATAAATTTTCTCAGGGAAAGACGGAAAGTGGATGGGGCAGGATACACGGTCGAAAAGATCGCGAAAAGCACAGGCTTTAGCATTTCCTCGGTGGATTTTGATGTGAAAACAAGCTTGCTCTATAAGAAATGGGTTGAATGGGTCGAGCACAAAGGCGTAGACTATTTCCGCGCTGTGTCAACGTTATGAGGACTAGGCGTTAAATAAAACCAAAAGCTAACAAGCTGTCTTCCTGATTTCCCTCATGAGCTTACTCTCTGTGCCAGACTCAACACACACAAACAGAAACCATACATTCATGCTTCAAAGAAATAACGCGGTGTCCTTTTGGCTAGAAAAAGGAAGGGAGATATTACAGTTTTTCTCCGCAGTTTCCGCAGAATTTGGTTCCGGGCGGGTTCTTGGTTCCACATTTCGGGCAAATGATTTCAGTCGGCGCCGTTAAAGGCTTGCCACAGTTCCCGCAGAACTTCATGGTCGCAGGGTTCTCCGCCTTGCAGTTCGGACAGGTTATTTTCGCCACTGGCGCTAGGCTTGCGCCGCAGTTGCCGCAGAACTTAACCGTGGTCGGGTTCTTTGCTCCGCAACTCTGGCACACGACGAGTTGCTGCGGCTGTCCTCCTTGCTGCATCTGCTGAGCCATCATGTAAGGCATGGTCAAACCGATTCCGGCGCCTAACCCGGCTGCTGCTGCCCCTCCACCCTGCGAGCTCTTTAGTTCGGAAGCTGTCTCCTTCATGTACTGCATCGTCATCGCTTGAGAGCCCATTCCAGATGCGAATCGTCGTGCTTCTTCAGGAATATTCACTCCCTCGAAAACGCAATCTATGATTTTTAGTCCTATGCGGGCTGCTTCGTCGCTGATTTTCAAGGACACTTTGTCGGTTGTTTCGTCAACGTTTTTCACCAAATTGAATATGTCTAGCTCTCCGAATTCGTCGATCACGCGCTCGTTGATGAAACCCCTTATGTAGTTTTCAATATCTGTTGAAGTGCTAACCCCTCTGTTGCCAAAGAATTCGTTTACAAACAGTTTTGGCTCTTCCACTTTGTAGAGTGTGTATCCGAAGAAGCCTAGTTCAGCTTGGTACTTTATGTCTCCGCTCGGAGCAGAATACGCGCTCCCTCCGAAATTGCCTCTAAACTGGCTGTTGCTAACGTAAACAACTTCGCAATCAAAAATGTCGCCGATTAATCCTATTTTCTGCAGAGCAGCGGTAAGCAACGGAACGTTATTGCTGGTTATTGTGTGCCTTCCCGGTCCGAAAACGTCGTAGGCTTTGCCATCTCTGAAGAACACGCCCCATTGGTTTTCTCTAACAATGACCTGGCTTCCATATTTCAGGCTCAGCTTCGGAAATCTATATGCAATGTCTTCAGCTCCAGCATTGTCCCACGAAACTTTTTCTATTATAGGCAAATCTTTCAAGCCTCCAAGGGTCTAAATTCTTCTTCTCGTCCATCCCATTTCTTTTCAATTTCCAAAAGCTTCAGCTTTACAGCACGAACTTTCGGCGGGGTTTCACTCCAAGTCTCCGCTTCAACCAAACCATAGAGGTCGTCAATCGTCTGCTGCAAAAACTGAACTTGATCGCCCAGAGCTTTATCGTAATCGAAGATTTTGGCAAGTTCTTCTTCTCTCACATGCCCTTTACGATCCATTAGTCCTGCGTAGCCATAGTCTGCCCTGTTGATTTTCTCCGCAACCCTATCCATGACCTGAATGACTTTTTTGTAATCGTCTCCTCGTTGTTTCCCGTTAAGCGCTTCAAGGTAAATCTCTTCCCACCTGTGGCGCATCCCTTTAAAATCAGCATAGTAGCTGTCTCTAAGTTTCTTGTCAAGCTCCCTTAGGTCTTCTTTGGTTGAATAACCTAAGGTAAATATGTCTTGGATTTTTGAGATTATCCCTCTCTTGTCTTTTACTTTATCAAGGGTGTCAGACGTATTCTCAACCTCTTTATTTGCTCCTGCTCTATGAGTATTATAGCTTTTCATATTAGTGCTTTTTCTAAGCAGAATCTTATCGGGACTCTATATTGGTAGAAGGCAAACCTAAAAAATGAGAACAGATATAGCAGAATTTCCTAGAGGATAATAGCGTGTCGCAACTTGAGAAAGAGAAACAAGCTCTGTATTCTCGACTTTACTCTATCGAATCTGACATTTCATATTCACTATCTGCGATCAACGAGGCGCGAAATAACATAGCTCAGGTCGAAGGAAGCGTCGGTTCCCTGTCGAACAGACTGACAAAGGTTCGCCAGCGTGAATATGCAGCAATGAGTCACATGGAAAAGGACATCGACGTACTAGCCAAGAGGTGGACAGAGATTTCGCCAGCTGTCAAGCAAACTTTTGCCAGCAGTGTTGAGCCATTGTCGAGCCAAGCCAACGGGCTGCAAGCAGAGACCAGAGGGTTACGGACCCAAATAGACAGCGGAAACATAGCCTACGGCCAATCAATGGTTAATCGTTTGTCAACAACATCCTCGTCCTTTAGAACGAAAGCCGCTTCTGAGGCGAGTAGAGTCAACACTCCTCTCAGAGAACTGTTTTCAAGTATCAATTCCATAGAAGGAGATCTGAAAATAGCAGAACAGACAGTTGAGCTTCTCTCACAAGCGAGTTTTCCTTTGAAGGAAGACGAAAGCCCTGTATTGGCAGTCGAAGGGAAGATCCTCAAAGGCGACAAAAACGAGGGAACTCTTTTCTTCACAAACCAAAGGTTTGTGTTCGAAGCGAAAAAAGAAGTTGTCTTGGAGAAGAAATTCTTCATTGTAACCAAGAAGAAGATCGAACGAATAGTGCTGATAAATCAACCGATTGGCGCATTACAAGAGATTTCAAAAGGAAGAGTAGGCTTAATCGCTTGGACTGGGCTCTTTGTTAAATTTAAACCAGACAGCAGAGAAGAGGATGCGCAATTTGATGTTGAAGGTTGGGAGGCTGACGCCGCAATAAAGTATTTCGATTACATTATCGACGGAGAAGCTGATAAGGACATATCTGCGACTAAAGGAACCACTACGACAGAAAAGCCGTCTGTTCAGCTTGTTTCCTGTTCTCGTTGTCATGCTCCGTACACGCGCGAGGTTTTCAAGGGACAGAAATCAGTAATTTGTGATTATTGCGGAGCCCAGATATTGCTCGAATGACCTTAATCAGATTTACCAAAAACCTAAAAGAAATTCTGCTCCTTTCACCAGAAACCACGTCAAGATCGAGAAGCTTCTGCTCTGGAAAAAATAGATTTGCCAAAAATGAGGATCTGTTTTCTTTTATTTGTGAGCGAATTTAGTTTATGGGCGAAAATATTATGCTCCGCTAAAGTGTTATATTTGTTTCCATAATATGACTAACTGGAGAGGATGGGTTTGGCTGGTTCAGAGTTTTTGGTGTCGTTAGGTTTGTGGTTTGTTCGAGCTTTCGTTTCTAGCCTTGTTTGTCTGTTGATTGGATACATTGGCATTAGGTGTATCACCCTTATGACGACGAAGATCAAAGAGTTTGAGAGTATCAAGGGCAATTCTTTAGCGACTGGTCTTTTTGTGGGTGGCTTTTTTGTTTATGCTGGGCTGGTTGTTTACGGTTCAATGGTTAATCCTTTCTTCCTTTCTCAGGCAGTGACTGTCGGATCGTACTTTAACCTGCAGAGACTCCTCGTTGTGGTTATCAGTTTCTTTGTGAGTCTACTATTTGGCGGAATCTTTTATCTAGTTTTTGCCAAACTTAGACCCTTCGGAGTTGACCTAGACGATATCAACAAACACCCCATGGCTGTTGGAGTTTTCCTGTTCAGCTATGAGGTGTTCTTGGGACTCATTGTGTTAGGAAGTCTGACCCTTCCCATGGGGTAGTTGAGGACAGCGAATGATTGCTATGCGATTCCTACTTCTATTTCCCTTTCTCTTTCTTTTGGTACTTGCGCAAAGCCAGACTGCCTACGGATTTCCAGCCTCAAGTTTCACTCTCAATGAAGGAGATTGGTATGATAATTGGGGAATAGACAGAAACAATTACGGGGGACCTTACGGTTTCCTGCCCAACCTTGCAACCGAAACGCTCAATGAAAACAAAGAGTTAGCTTACGGCATTGGCCAGAGTTTTCAGGCTAACTACCCAACTGAGACTGATAGGGCTGTCGCCGTTTTGAAATATGTTCAAAGGTGGACAGAATATTGCTACGACAGCGAAAATGAGGACATAACACGCGCACGAGGCAGTCCTCAGGAAGAGTGGGCCATAAACGCAGATGAGATGGCGCACGCTTTTAGCGAAAGCACTGGTGTCAAAGCTTTGGGTGACTGCGAGGACATGGCCTTTCTCTGTGGGACAATCTATGTGGGTGCGGGTTTTGATGCTGCAATCGTCGACGCTCCCGGACACGCTGCTTTGCTGATTTGGCTTCCGGAGTTCTCAAACGCAAACAATTATTGGGACTTGCCGAATGACGACCGCGACGCTGGTTGGATATGGGTTGAAGCCACTGGCAGCTCTAACCCTCTCGGTTGGACTCCACCAGACTTCGAGGATGGCAAATGGACCGCGTACGCTATAGGTAATCTGGATTTTGTTGCCGAACCTGGACCAACCGACACAACATTGCCTTCGATTGATATAGAAGTCTTACTTGGGATCATTGCGGTGATATTCTCAATCATACTTGCTCTTGTCAAAGCGCGCGGACGCATAGCTTAACTTTTGCTCTTTTTTGCTTCTTCTATTTTTCTTGCCATATCGTAATCAAGAAGAAATGGAGTATTGCCTTTGGCAGGTCTACTGCCGCTGACAATGTAAACAGTGTTGAGATTGTAGACAGATGCGCTTCCGGCAGAAGCCGAAATAATTCCATCCATTAGATTTTTGGCCCTGTCAATCGGCATGGATTTAGGGAGCGACGTTGAGTCATAATACACTGTCCATTCTAGAACTCGAACTAATTCTCCCTGGTTACCTTTGTCGCTTTCCTCGAGCGAAATGGAGGAGCCATCTTTTTTTAATGTCCCAATAGCGAAAAAAAGTAATCTTTTGTTAAAACTTGCTTCGACAACCTGAATGTCCGGGATGTCTATCAGAAGACGCGCTTCAAGAAGATTCTTTCCCTCTCCCCATCCACTCAGCCATTTTGGACGCTGCATAGACACCAACGTCAATAGTTGCTCTCTACTCTAATAAAACATCTTTCCGTTGCCATTCAACTGGATTCCAGTTGATAGATTTCTAAGACTTCCATTCATTTTTCCTATCTGGCCAGTTGTCTGATTTGGTGAACCAAAAGCTTTTGTACAACAAATAGTAAAAAGAGCATTGTGGTTTCCATGCCGCCGAAATTCCAATTGTATAAGGATGCTGCAGGAAAATTCCGTTTTCGTGTCGTCGCCGAAAATGGTCAGACTGTGGCTTCAAGCGAAGCTTACGAGCAGTACAGAAGTTGCATAAAAGGGATCAACAGCGTTATGAAGAATTCCAGTTCAGAAGTTGAGGATTTAACGATTAACGATCGAAGAGTGCTCAATCCGAAATATCAGATCTACAAGGACGCCGCCGACAAGTTTCGGTTCCGTCTGAAGGCCTCGAACGGTGAGATTATTGCACAGAGTGAAGGCTACGAAACGAAAGAAGCCTGCAAGAGTGGTATCGAAGTAATTAAGAGGAGTCAAGGCGGAAAAATTGATGATTCTTTACTCACTACTGAAGTACATCCAGCAGGTCTTGATGTCACGGAGAGTGCGGGAATCGCTAAAGCGGTAATCATCGAGGCTAAAGGTGAAGCTCCAGAACTTAGGATGCCTGAGCTCAAGACTCCTGAAGTTGAAGCATCTGAAGCGAAAGCATCCGAAGTTGCAATGCCGGAGGTCAAAACGCCTGAAGTCAAGATTCCTGGAGCGGAAATGCCCAAAATTGCAGAAGCTGAACTTGAGGCAAGAGCACCTGTGCCTCAGCTTGAGGCGCCTGAAACTAAACAGGTTTTACCTGAGATTAAAGAATTGCGCGAAAAGCTCCCAGACCTGCGTGCTGAAGCTGAGGTATCCAAAGAGGCAGGTGCAACTAAAGCCAAACCCAGAGGCATGTCAGTCCTAAAAGAGCTCTTGATTAGTTTTATCGGTTTGGTCATAGCACTTATTTTCAGTGCTCTGGCTTTAGGCATAGCCAATTGGGGAATAGGTTTCTTTGGAATTACAGGGGATGTGGCAAAAGCCGCGGCGATAATTGCAGTCGCAATTGTCATCGGGCCGACCATAGCAGCGTTTGCAACTAAGAAATACTTTTAAGAGCCGAATAAGGCAAGGCTCCATTTTATTATTCATTTCTCGGAACTTGTCTTTCTAACCTTTTATCAATTCAAATTGCAGCATTGAAGAACAGTCTACTTGAGCTAATTGGTTGATAGAAAAAGTTGAGCACGGTCTTTAGGACGCGTGCTACACTGGACGGAGAGTTAGTATTCCACTTTTCGGGGTAGCGTTTTTGCTTCTTCTACCCATTTCTGGACTTGTTTAAGGACCGGTGGCCTACGCACAAGTTTCTTTTCTTTGTTTGTTTCCAAGATTTTTGCCAGAAGGTTATCGGCTTTCCTGTTAGCAAGTTCCGCAATTGTGTCAACTCCTGCCTCTTCCAGAAGGTCTGAGTATTCTTCTCCTACTCCTTTGATTCTCATCAAGTCAGCCAAATTGACCCATTCCAAGATCAGCTTGCGACCGATGCCTGTTTTTACTTCGAGTTCTTCTCGGGCTTTGGCTTTGCATCCTGCCTCGAGAAGTTTTTCCGTTGTTTTTATTCCAGCTACTCCCAGTTTCCTTGCGTATTCAGGTCCTATACCTTCAATTTTCGCTATGCTCGTCATTTTGTTTCACGGTATTCTCATTGCAAAGCCCTTGTATTTATAATTTAAGAACCATTTTTTGGAACGGAAGGGGTTCTTCCCCATTGGGCGAGTGCAAAGTCTTATATATTTTGCCCGACAAACCGAATTCTCGGAGGGGAAAAGTTTCATGACGGAAAAAGCAAGTCATGTGTTAAAGGAGCTCGTAATTAGCTTTATTGGCCTTATCATTGCTTTGATCTTCAGCGCCTTGGCTTTAGGCATCGCGAACTGGGGCATAGGCGTTTTCGGCATAACCGGAGACGTAGCAAAAGGAGCAGCGATAATCGCAGTTGCTATAGTCATCGGTCCAACGATTGCAGCATTCGCAACGAAGAAATACTTCTAAGACAGTAAACACCAAACAAAACTTCCCTTTTTCATTTCTGAATTTATTTCAAATGAAGAATCCAACTTTTCGTAATCTTTGTGAAAAAAAGGGAAATCTCTCTGAATAGCGCAGTCTATTCTAGCGCAGATATTTCCTTTACTTTGGGTACCTAGAGTCTGTCTATTTTTCTCTCTTAACCAAGAAAGCTATCTTCACGACGGCTCGGTATTCCACAATCTTGTTGTTCTCTACTTTAGCAGTGCATTTTTTCACATGGATGCTTTTGATATTTTTTACTGTTTTGGCGGCTTCCTTTAGTGCATCCTGAACGGCTTCGTTCCAGCCAGCTGGCGAAGATCCTACTAACTCGATGATTTTAACCACTGTCATTTTAGTCACCAAGATTTAAATGGTGGAAGTTGCACTTGAGCTTTTCGAATAGTCTGCGCGAGAAATGAGAAGTTTGACTAAAGTGTCCAGGCTAAGGCTAGCAGCCGAACCGTGATGTCTGATCTAGAGGGTGTTACTTCTACCTTCTCCAGGTTTTCAGTCAGGGAATCTGTCTTGGTCTCCGTGTTGGCAACTTCCGATTGAAACTTCGCCTCAAGTCTCGCCCTTTCCATTTGTGCAGCTTTCAAGTTTGCTTCCGCATTCTTTTTATCCCTGGCTTCTTTTTTGCTCCTGGCAATTGCTCTTGCGGTTCTTGTTGCCCGACTGCTTGA
>Ga0316628_100002183_pt1 | contig 14343 bp, 20 predicted proteins | sample OWC_Aug_M2_C1_D5_FD_207648 | JGI IMG/M metagenome (GOLD analysis project Ga0316628, IMG submission 207648) | Wetland soil microbial communities from Old Woman Creek delta, Ohio, United States - OWC_Aug_M2_C1_D5_C | ecosystem: Environmental > Terrestrial > Soil > Wetlands | place: USA: Ohio... | reverse complement strand
CGTGCATCAATTCCCCAGGACTCGCACCTTCCGTCGGAAATCGCGTGGACTTTCCTAGTGCGTGCGCTACACGCAAATGCCAACCCGAGACTGGCGCGCCTTGGCCTCGCCCCACCCCGTCGAGAATCGTGGCGCGCTTGGCTGAGCGGGCGCCCTGGCCGACGCGATCACGGGGGATTTCCTTCGCGCCTGGCGATGGTCTTCGCGCGCCGCTCCGCCCCCGCGATGGTCGTCTGGATGGTGCTCAGGAGCGCCTCCAGCCGGAAGGGCTTTAGGATGCACGCCAGCGCGCCCGCCTCGTAGGCCACGCGGCTGACCGGGCCGTCCAGTACCGCGGTCATGACGATCACCGGGATGGGCTTGGTCGCCGGGTTCGCCTTCAGCCGGCGGCACACCTCGTAGCCGTCGAGGCCCGGCATTTTGATGTCCAGCAGGATGGCGTGGGGGTGCCAGCTCTCGGCCTGGCCGAGACCCGCGAGGCCATCGGCGGCCTCCGCGATCCCGTAGCCGGACCGTTCGAGGAACTCCCGGAGAGCGGCGCGCATGTTCGCTTCGTCGTCCACGATGAGCACCCGTTTCGTCATCATCCCCCCTCCCGCCCGCCCGGCGTACGCCCCGGCCTGGGTGGCCCACAGCGCCCGGCCGTGAGTCAACGCCCCCGTACGCGCGCCCTCGTCCCGGGCCAGGTCGTTGCCCCGCCTCGTGCGACGCCTCGCCCTCCGCCCGGTTGCGCCCGTCGCGCGCGTTCTGCCCGCCGCGGCCCTCGCGTCAGGTCGGGGTGCTGCGCGAGCACGACCATCGATAGCGCTTCGGCGACTTGCGCGGCTTCCTCCAGTGCCTTCGCGACGACATCCGCCAAGTCTACCACCGCCTGGCGGACCGCCACGGGCGAGCCCGTGCTCGCGCGGAGGTCCCGGCGGACTGCCTCGGCTGCCCTCCAGTACTCGGCGAAATTCGTCCGCGGAATACGCGTAGCCATGGCCGCCCCTCCCTGTGGTGGCTCGGAGGATCCGCTCACGCCCGATCCTCGGGCGTCACACCCACTGTCTTCGCCCCGACGGTGACCAACGCCGTGACCCGGGCTTCCCGCTCGGCCCGCACGGACTTCCAGGCCGCGGCGCGGCACTTGGCGGAGCCGCACCGCCGGCGCACAGTCTTGGGCACACGTTCGGCGTCACCGTGGGCGCACCGCATACAGGATACCTCTTTAGCGTTCGAACGCAATCTGGGCCAGAATTACACCCGCTGGGGGCCATCCCAGGGGCGACCGTATGGCGTCTCGACGCCGTCAGCGGGCGTCCGGTGGCCGCTCGCGGGGTGCTACCACAGCCCCGCTGGCGGACGCTACGGCCGCACGCGCTGATTGTGGTTGACCGCCGCATGATGCCGACGTACGTTTTGACTAACCGCTGATCGCTCACTACGTCGTATGTGACATGTCACGACTCAAAACCTGGGCGTGACCAGGCGCGCCAAGGCGGAAGGGAAGGCGTCATGGCCGTCCAGGCGTATGTCTTGGTCGATTGCGTGCCGGGGGCGCCGCACCAGGTAGCCGAGGCGCTGCGGAAGCTCCCTGGCGTCGAGATGGCCCACGCAGTGACCGGTGGCTACGACGTGATCGCCTTCCTGCGCACCGAGACTATGGCGGAGTTGGGGAATTTGCTCAGCCGCCGCATCCAACGCCTGAAGGGCATCCTCAAGACGAACACGAATGTGGTGGTGGAACCGACTGCCGCGCGCGGCTCGATGGAGAGTGATCGGGGACCGCGCGCATGATCCAACTGTGCCTGCGCAAAAACCCAGTGACGCAGCGAGGAGAGGATAGCGGGGAAACGATGCTCGGCTCGGGCCTCGTGGGCCTGGGCGGGCTGGCTTGGCGGCGGCACCGTCGCGGCTAGCGGCATTCAGCATACGACGGCACCGCGAGCGTCGGGGCTTCCTCGGCGTTTGCGGTGTTTCTGACGGCTCACGTGCCGGTCCTCCGGTGATGCTAGGGCAAATGTCAGTCAGGTCGCGCTCTTGTCGGGCAAAGTGTCAGGCTCCCTCGCGGCCCACATTCGTCCTTCCGACGCCTCGCCCGAGGGGCGGTGCCGCAACCCTTGGTCACGATTCCCCGCGGTTGATCACGAGCGTGTGCCTCGTGTGCTGACGAGCTAGGCACGTGGGTTGCACCCCTGTCATGGAACGGACGCTGTCCAGAGGGGGATGGTGTGCCCAGGTTGGGCGGACAGCGGGTGGAACCACAGGCGGACAAAGAGGTGAGGTCCCACCGGCCGATGCACCGGCACTGCGGAGGCGGATGCGACAGACGGGCGTACCAGCATGCACTGCAACGGTCTCGAAGCCCAGCGAGGAGGAGGAGGCTTCACATGAAGAAACTGGCTGTTGTGTTGATGATCCCGGCCCTCGTGATGCTCATGGCGCCGCTGGCGGTCGCCGGGCAAGCCGGTTGGGGGGCCATCCACGGGACCTATGCCATGATCGCGACGGGCAGCTGTCTGTATTCGACCTTGGGGTTCTACGGCGACCATACTCCGGTCGCTGAGTCTGCCGTCTGGGGCGCCACCACCATGGCCCAGGCGGTTTGGACGTTCGATTCTCGCGGGACCGGCGCGGTGACGCATGGGTGGAATTACGTGCTCGACCTTCCGCCCGGCGCGCCTGGCGTCGGCCCAATCGCCCGGCAACACGAGTTCTCGTTCACCTTCCACTACGAGGTCGATCATGACGGCGTCATCACCATCTATCCGCCATCGGGCCCCAACATTCTCGGCGTGTTCTCCACGGACCATAAGATCGTGACGCTCGGCAGTGCGAATGTCCCGGAGGATTTGACCGAGGGGCCGGCGATCTGCAATACGGCGCGTACGCTGTACTGGGTGAGTAATTAGCGCGTCGCGCCGAACCTCGCCAGGCCGCAGCGCACATCACGAGCGTCGGGGATCCTCTCGGCGCTCGTGGTGTTCTTGGAGTTGATGCTTCAGGATCGCTGGCGACCCCGCGCCTGGTTCCGCCACCACTTCCCGGGCCGGATACCTGCCGTGATCTCCGGCGGCCTCAGGAGCCTCGGTCGGGAGTCACATCCGGTGATCGCCATTAGTCGGGCGTGGCGGCGCGTCCCGCGATCCCCGCTTGACCCTCCACCCTTCGCGGAGTAGACAGGATACCGTCGGTGTGCAACGCGACCGATTGGGGGGAAGAGCGGAGCATGGTAGTCCTCCTGTTGGCGGGCGTGGTTGGCCTGTGCATCGGGTTCAGTCTCGGGGTGCTCGCCACGGCGATCCTCGTCGCATCCCGCAACGACGCACTGCCGACGCCGACGGCCTGTGCGTATCCACGCGGTGCGTGTCTGCTGGCGTCACGACCCGGCCACGCGTTTTGACCGCCGCCGAGGCCGCGAGCAGGCCGAACGGGGGGTCAGGCGGCGCGTTGGTCGTGTGCCGCCCCCGATATGGGTTGCGCGCTGATCGGTGAACCGACGCCAACGGAGTGCACCAGCTCCCACCGTAAGAGACACTCCAATCGCGGATCAGGCGTGTGCCGCGACAGCCTGCGAGCGGGCCGATTGCGGTGGCCGCCACATCGGCCAGCCGTAGCGCGCAGGCCTGTCGCATCATGGAACCCTCGGAACCTCAGCGGGCGTGTGCGCCCCGCGAGGCATGGGAGAGCGTCATGGCCGTCCAGGCGTATGTGTTCGTCGAGTGCGCGCCGGGGGAGCCGATCCCGCTCGTCGACGCGCTTAGGAAGCTTGCCGGCGTCGAGATGGCCCACGCGGTGACCGGGGCCTACGACGTGATCGCGTTCGTGCGGGTCGAGAGCGTGGCGGAGGTGGGGGAGTTGCTCAGCCGTCACGTCCATCGCCTGCCGGGCGTCCTCAAGACGACCACGAACGTAGTCGTGCCGGGGACCACCGCGCACGGCGCGCCGGGGAGCGAGCGGGGCAAGCGCGCATGATCCACCCTCGCCGGCGCAAGGATCCGATGACCTAGCGACGCGACGACACCGGGGGAACGATGCGCGCCTCGGGCCTCATGGGGCTGTGCGGGATCGTGTCGCGGCGGCATCGGCGTGGCAAGTGGCGTATAGCATAGGAGTGCACAGCGAGCGTCGGGGACCCTCTCGGCGCTCGGGGCGTTTGGTGCGTTGCAGTAACACGGAGCAAGGGCAACCGTCGTTGATTCTTGACCGCTCGCCCAATACTCACCCAGGGGTTATCCACCCGGCGTCCAACGGCCCCAAGGGCACATGGCCACTTTTCAGCCCCGATGTTACTGACGTGAGGGCGCGTTTGCGATTGCCACCGCGCACGCCCGTCGCTATGTTCCCGCCAAGGATCGTCTCGCCTATGCTCCTGCCGTCCGAGGGGTCTTGTGCTACAATAATGTCACCTCCCGACGCTTTCCGTGTGCCTCTCTCCCTTCGCGAGTGGTCGACGCGCTCCCCCAGGTCCATCCGTGCGGTGGGATACGGACCCGATGCCAGCGATGGGTTCGTATCAGGAAACCACGGACGCGGACTTGGTCAGCGCGATACGGTCGAGCGACAATGATCGAACGCGCACCACCGACGGACTGGCGCAACCTGCAGGACATGACCACGAAAATCCTGTCGGAATGCGGCTTTGAGTCGCACACCGATGTCGAGATCCGTCGTGCCCATGGCAGCGTCCGTGTTGACGTCCTGGCACACGATCCCTCCGCCACCCCGCCGGTCATTTACGTTTGCGAATGCAAGCACTGGCAGCGGGTGGTGTCCAAAGACATCATCCACGACTTTCGGACGGTCGTCGTGGACGCTGGTGCCCACCGAGGCTTTGTCATTTCCTCCGCAGGCTTCGACGACGGCGCGCAGGCCGCGGCGAAACGTTCGAAGGTGGCGCTGGTCAGTTGGGAGGAATTCCAGCAGTGTTTCGCGGAGCGGTGGTTCCGGACGTGCATGGTGCCGACGCTCCGCACGGAAGGCACGGCGCTGCACGAGTACACCGAGCCGTTCAACTCCCGCATCGCGCGCAAGGCCAGTGCCTTGCCCCCGGAGCGGCGGGCGCAATTTCGCCTGCTCCAGGAGCGCTATACCGTTCCCGCATTCATCCTGTTAATGCTCTCGTACGACCCCGGGGCGCGCAAGCCGCACGTTCCGGTGCTTCCCCTCCGGTCATCGCTCGGTCCCCTGGCGCCCGTGGAACTGCCGACAAATATCCTCAAGGCGCCCGCGCTCCGTCCACTGATGGGAGCGATCACGCAGTTTTATCGCCACACGACCGCGGAATTCGACACGGTCTTTGGGGAGCGTGCCTGACCGGGTATGTCAGTTGTCATCCGGCACCGTAACGGTATAGTATGTACGAGACTGGGATGGTGGTTCGTGGCGTCTGTCCTCGGTGCAGGCGTCGGAGTGCTCGTCAGAGAGTCGGGAGGAGGGGGTACGATGGCCGTTGCTGTCGAGCTGCACCCCGCAGTCGTCCGATTCCTCGCCTGCCAGCCGAAGCGGATGCTTATCGGCGGCGAGTGGGTCGAGGCGGGCTCGGGCAAGACGTTTAACGCGTTCAATCCGGCTACGGGCCAGGCCTTGGCGCAGGTGGCCGAGGCGGACCGGGAGGACATCGACGGGGCCGTCCGGGCTGCCCGGCGGGCGGTCGACGGCGCCTGGGCGAAGGTCAAGCCGGCCGCGCGGCAGTTGTTGCCGTTCCGGCGCGTCGACCGGCGTGGCTCCCGCCCCAGCAAGGCACGCGTACTCCCAGCGCCGGCCATCGGCCCCGTCGTCCGCCGGACGTGGTGACCCCCGCTTCCTGCGGGGAGGTGAGGGATGTCCAACCGTGTCGGGGGCAGAGACGTGACCGCCGTGGCCGGGGTCTGGGTCCGCCGTGCCACCTGGGGGGGGGAATCCCAGAAGCTGCAGAACTGTAGCTCAACACGCTGGAGAATGGGGTCTCGCGCTCTCGGGCCGCCCCACACGGCGTGGAACGCAATCAGGGAGGAGTAGGGGCATGCGTGAACAGACACTTTATCGGGCACCGACGTATGACATCGAGGCCGTGCAGCCGCTGCGGGACGAGCTCGTGGCTGTCGGGTTTGAGGAGCTCCGCACCGCGCAGGACGTCGACCGGGTCTTCGCCGAAACGACGGGGACCGTGTTCGTCATGATCAACTCGGTCTGCGGCTGCGCCGCGGGCAGTGCGCGACCTGGCGTGGCCTTGGCGCTGCAGCACACGGTCATTCCCGACCGCCTCGTCACGGTCTTCGCCGGCATGGAGCACGACGCCGTCGATCGCGTTCGGGCGCTGCATGCCGGATACCCGCCGTCCTCGCCCTCGATGGTGCTGTTCAAGGACGGCACGGTGGTGGCCATGGTGGAGCGGCGGATGATCGAGGGGAAGTCCCCGGAGCAGCTCGCCAGTGACCTTGGGCAGCTTTTCGCCCGCTACTGCTCACGACCGGGACCGTCGATTCCCGCGAGCCAATTCGCCAAGCTCCAATTCGCCAAGGTGTGTGGGTCCTCCATCCCCAGCTATTGAACCGGCGGAGCTTGGAGGGACGTCAGTACCAGACACCGCGAGCGGGCAGCGGGGTTGGCCAACCGCGCTCGCCGAGGCAAGGAGGGCGCCATGCGTAGCGTTGTGGTCGTCGCGGGGGTCCTGCTGCTGACGCTCACCGGGGTCGCGGCCGCCGCGAGTCGGGTGGACCAGATTGCCCGTGGCCGCTACCTCGTCCACCACGTCGCGATGTGCGTCCAGTGCCACACCCCGCGGGACGCCACCGGAACGCTCGATCCGACGCGCCTGCTCAAGGGCGCGCCGAACCCCGTCCGGTCCCCGGTCCCCACCCAGCCCTGGGCGGTCAGCGCACCGGCCATCGCCGGCCTGCCGGGGTTTTCCGACGAGGACGAGATCACGCTCCTGACCACCGGCCGCCGCCCCGGCAACCCGGTGCCGAAGCCGCCCATGCCGCCGTTCCGCTTGACCCGCGAGGACGCCGAGGCCGTGGTGGCCTATCTGCGGTCGCTGCCGTAAGGCGCGCGGGGCGGATCCGGCCTCTCCGGTCACCGCGCCGCACCTTGCGGTCACGAGTGACGCGAGCGTATTGGAGACCGACCGCGCGCGGGCGGCGCGCGACCCAGGCACACGCTGGCCGCGGCGTCGGGACCGCGCGCGGGCGGGGATGTGACCCTCACACCCGCAGGGCCGAACGGCCCGGCCACCGTCTCCGCGGCGGTGCACCCTGGCGTGATCGGCAACCACATCGTGAAGGAGCACCCATGATGACGAAGGCCATCAAAGTCGCACAGGCCAGTGACCTCGCGCCGGGATCAGGGACCACGGTGGAGGCCGAGGGCCTCCGCCTTGCCCTGTTCAACGTGCAAGGAACGTTCTACGCGATTGACGACACCTGCCCGCACCGCGGGGGACCGCTGGGGGACGGCAAGTTGCATGACGCAACGGTGACCTGCCCATGGCACGGCGCCACGTTCGACGTGCGGACCGGCGCCGTGACCGGCCCGCCGGCCCGCGCGAGTGTGCGGAGCTATCGCGTCCGCGTCGACGGGAATGACGTGCTGGTTGACCTGGACTGACAATGGCCCCCCCCGATCGCGCGGTTGACGCGGTGCTGGCCTACCACCGCCGCACCAAACACCACCTGCACGGCTACGCCGCGTCGCCGGGGTATTTGGACTGGGCCACCCAGCCGGATCCCTTTCGCACGTACGGTGGGGCGGACCGGGTGGAGCTTCCCTTGCTGGCCGACCGGCTCGCCGTGGCCTATGCTACCCTCTATCGGCCCGGCGCCGTCCCTCCCTGGCCGCTCGCCTCGTCGAGCGTGGCCATGCTGTTCGAGCTAGCCCTGGGGTTGTCCGCGTGGAAACAGTACGCCGGGAATCGCTGGGCCTTGCGGTGCAACCCGTCCAGCGGCAACCTGCACCCCACCGAAGGCTATGCCATCCTGCCGGAGCTGCCGGGCCTCGCGGCTGGGGTCTATCACTACGTCAGCCTGGACCACACCCTGGAACGGCGGTGCGCATTGGACGGACGCGCCGCCCGGGAGCTGGCCGCGGCGCTCCCGCCCGGGTCCTGTCTGGTGGGGCTCTCCTCGGTCCATTGGCGCGAGGCCTGGAAGTACGGGGAGCGCGCCTTTCGCTACTGCCAGCACGACGTCGGCCATGCCATCGCCGCCGTGCGGTATGCGGCCGCGACGCTGGGATGGTCCGCCCGGGTGCTCGCCGATATCTCGGATCCCACCCTTGCCGCCGTGCTGGGGCTGGCCCAGCCGGAGAGCGTCGCCGGTCTTGCCGCGGCGGACCGCGAGCATCCCGACGCGTTGCTGCTGGTGGGGCCCTTCGCGCTGTGCGCGACCGGGAAGGAGGCCGTGCGGATTGACGTGGCCATGCTGCAAGCGGTGCTCCAGGCCGGGACGTGGGCGGGCCGGGCCAACCCCCTCAGCCCTGCCCATGTCCCCTGGTCAGCCATCGACGCGGCCGCCGACGCGACGTGGCGCGTAGACGGCGCGGGGGCACCCTGGCACCGCGGCCACGCAGGCGCCGGCGACCGTGCCGCCGTGTGGTCCGCGCCGGCCGGGAGCCTGGGCCACCTCAGCGCCGTGCGGCTGATCAAGCAACGCCGGAGCTGTCTGGCGCTGGACGGGACTACGACGATGGACGCCGCACGCTTCTACGCCATGCTGGACCGGCTGCTGCCTCACCACAGCGTCCCGCCCTGGGATGTCTGGCCGTGGCCCGCGCATCTGCACTGCGGCATCTTCGTGCACCGGGTCCAAGGGGTGCCGCCAGGTCTGTACCTCCTCGAACGCAACCCGGCGGCGCACGCCCGCCTCCGGGCCAGCCTCGCGGCCGACTTCGGTTGGACACGGCCCGCGAGCTGTCCGGAGTCCCTCCCCTTGTTTGCCTTGGCAGCGGGAGACTTCCAGGAGCGAGCCAAGGTGGTCAGTTGCCATCAGGAGATTGCCGGGGCCGGCGCCTTCAGCCTCGGCATGCTGGCCGAGTTTGCCGACAGCATCCGGGCCGCCGGGGCCTGGTGGTATCGGCGACTCTTCTGGGAAGCCGGCCTCCTCGGGCACGTGCTGTACCTCGAAGCCGAGGCCGCGGGACTGCGCGGCACCGGGATCGGCTGCTACTTCGACGACGCGTTTCACGAGCTGCTTGGCCTCCGCGAGGACCGCTTTCAGAGCCTGTACCATTTTACGGTGGGCGGGCCGGTCGACGATCCCCGGCTGATGACGCTGCCGGCCTATTTCCATCTCGACCCCGCGCGGCATGAGGCCCGTTGAGCCCTGAGGAGCTTCCCAGCGTCCGTCCACCCCCTTTCGTGCAGGGTCCACCGGCTGAGGCCGACACCCCTGATGGGGGTGGGCCGGGACGGATGGCGGTGCGTGCTCCCCGAAGAGCTGGTGGGTGCGACCGAGATCCGCAAGGTGATGACGGCGCTGCACTCGTTGGTGGGTTCCCGTGTATCTGGTGATCGCGCACGGCACACCGCGACGGTCCGAGAAACGAGGCCCGCTGCTCGGTACCCATCTTCTACGCGACGGGGAATCGCACGAAGGCGTTCGCGTATTCCTTCCTCAGCGGGTTGGCCGAACCTGTCGGGGCTGGGATCGCCTACTTGGCTCTACGCGTGATGGTGGGAAATGACAGTGGGGGCATCCCCTCTCAAGTGATGGGCATTCTCTTTGGCGCGGCAGCGGGCATCATGGTCTACATCAGTAAAGAGGAGGAAGTCAAACCAGGGGCACGATGCACTCGGGCGCGTCATCCGCCGGGTTGTTCACCCGCGGGCTCACCGGGTACGCGATCATCTGCTCGGCGGGGTAGGGCGTCAGAAGCGCCTGGACGCGCTCGACATCCCGCATGGCGGGGTCGAGCCACACGTTGTAGGCGTCGGGCGGCAGGATGACGGGCATCCGGTCGTGAATGGCGCGGAGCACGGCATTCGGCGTCGTCGTCAGGATGGTGCAGGTGTCGAGCGGCGGGCCGTCCGGTGGCTGCCAGCGATCCCAGAGTCCCGCGAAGGCGAACGGCGCACCATCCCAGAGCTTGATGTAGTAGGGCTGCGTGCGCGCGCCCTCCCGTTTCCACTCGTAGAAGCCGTCGGCGAGGATCAGGCACCGCCGGTCGCGGAGGGGCTTGCGGAAGGCGGGGGTCGTGGCCGCCGTCTCGCTCCGGGCATTGATCAGACGGGTGCCGATGGCGGCGTCCTTCGCCCAGGACCGCACGAGCCCCCAGCGGAAAGGTCGGATCTCGCGGGTGCCCGTCTCCCGGTTCTGAATTACAGCGGAGACCTCTTGGCTCGGAGCGATGTTATACCGGGGCGGGGTATCCGGCCAGTTGGGGAGGTCGAAGAGTTGCCCCACGCGAATCGTTGCGCCGAGACTGAAGCGCCCGCACATGGGTTGCGAACCTCATTTGTCATAGACTATCAGTCTACGTCGTTCTCGGCCACCCATAGCTTTCGTAGACCGCGCGAGCCACCACAAAGACCAGCACGGGGGTACCCTTGGTACGCACGCGCTCGACTTCGGCAACGTTACGGGATGTCCTGTGATTACATTCCCCTATCGGATCACCAACAAGATAAGCGACACCGCGAGGACGCCGAGGCAGGCATAGAGGGTGGGTTGGTGTCCGTTCTCTCGCAGCGTCCGCGCATCTCGCTCCCCCAAAACGTACTTGTCGGTCACGGCAGCGAGGAGGTAAACAAGAAGGAGCGTCAGAATCACCACCACGTAATACCCGAGCCAACACCACACGAACGCTCCGACCCCGTCCGCCCATGGTGGTCGTCCTCCGTCGCGGCCCTCGGACCCACAACACAGGACGAGCGCGGTTAAAAATAGCAGGAGGTTCTCTTTCACGCGCAGGGAGCACGTCATGGCCGTGGCCGGGGTGTGGTTTCCGCTCCTCGCTCCCCCCTCCTCGGTCGCTATCCCCAGACACGGAGCCGGGTCCGCGCCACGTCCGCCGCCCTCCGCGTCAGGTCCTGGTCCCGCTTCGCCTGCCATGCGGCCCTCCGACCCTGCGCCGAGCACAACCGGCGTCGGCAGTGCTGTGGTGGAAATTCGGCCTCGCAATGCCGCCGCAGATAACACCTCCTTTTTCTAACGCACGCTAGGTCACACCAACGCCCTCTGGGGGCACGCCAGGGGCGGCTCCCGGCCCGGTTTCGCATTCGGCTATGCGTGCACCGGTGGAGCCAAGGAACCACGCCCCCCGTCTGTCACAGCGCGATGGGTCGGTCGCCCGTGCGCCAGTAAGGGAAGCGGTCCCGATGGCTCAACATCGCCAGCGCCCGCCGGTCACCGGATGCGGCGTTGTGCAGGCGGTAGCGGCGGGTGTCGTGCCCCCTGTCAGGGATGCGCCACCACGGCGGTGGGCACCTGGGATACCGCCGCTCCCGGCAACAGTCTCACTCTCAGCAAACTGCGGGCCGTTGCCCCTCGCCACGAGTCGCATTTCCCCGTGCGCCGCGAAACAAGGCAATCTCGTCGCTCCACATCAGGTCGCGCAGGCACTTGGAGGACGATCGAGCGGGGCACGGCGGGCGTTCGATCCGCGTGGACAGGACTCTGCCGAGGGAAAATCCGCCCGTCAAGTTTTACACCCTCCCCGTGAGCGGCGCGACGCCTCGCGGCGGGTCTCGCCGGTCCTGGCGCAGCCCAAAGTGCCAATTCGCCTTCGGTCACGGCTTCCGAGTCGTCGGCGTGGCCGCGGACAGCGCGGCGGCGCTCCGGGCGGGGCGATTTACGACATCACGCACTAGGCGTGCGCCGACGGCACAGAGTAGGACTCAGGGCCCACCTTTCGCATCGCTTGCACCGGCCCCCCGGTAGCGCACGAGCTTGCTATGGAGGGTCTTTACGGTGATCCCCAGGATCGCGGCCGCCTGGGTCTTATTGTGCCCGGCGAGCTCCAGGGATTTCAGAATCAGCGCCCGCTCGGCGTCCTCGACCGTGATCCCGAGGGCCAGCGTCAACGTCGGGGCGGTGCTGGGGCTTGGCTGGGTCGCGCGAAGCGCCTCCGGGAGGTGGGCCGGCTCGATGGTCTCGCCGCCGGCCAGGAGGACGGCCCGCTCGATGACATTGCGGAGTTCCCGCCCGTTCCCCGGCCAGGCGTGGCGCTGCAAGCGGTCCAGCGCCGCCGGGGCGATCGCCATCGTCGCGCGGCCGTTCCGGGCCGCCGCGTCCGCCAAGAACGCTACGGCCAACAACGGAATATCGTCCGGGCGCTCGCGCAAGGGGGGCAGAGCGATCGGGAACACGTTAAGGCGATAGAAAAGGTCCGCCCGCAGCTTGCCGTTCCGTACGGCCGTATCCGGGTCCTGATTGGTGGCGGCGACCACCCGCACGTCGACCAGAATCTCCGCCTTCCCGCCGACGCGCCGGAAGGTGCCTTCCTCCAGGACGCGCAGGAACTTCGCTTGAACGGCCGGATGCATTTCGGCGACCTCATCCAGCAGGAGGGTCCCGCCGTCCGCCAGCTCGAAGCAGCCGAGGCGTCGCTCGATCGCCCCCGTGAAGGCGCCCTTCTCGTGCCCGAAGATCTCGCTCTCCAGGAGGCTCTCGGGGATGGCGGCGCAATTGACGCCCACGAACGGGGCGCGGGCACGGGGGGAGCAGGCATGGAGGGTGCGCGCGACGAGCTCCTTCCCGGTGCCGCTCTCCCCGGAGATCAGGACCGGGGCGGTGCTCGGCGCGGCCTGCTCGACCTGCTGCAGGACGGTTTTGATGGCGGCACTCCGCCCGAGGAAGGCCGGGCGGTCCCCGGTTACGGTTTGCCGGCGCAGGAGGGCCACCTCGCGGCCGATGCGGCCCCGATCCAGGGCTTTTTCGAGCAGGAGGCTGAGGTGCCCGAGATCGACGGGCTTGGTGAGGTAGTCGTAGGCCCCGGCCTTCATCGCCTGGACGGCTGTCTCGATGGTCCCCTTACCCGTCAGGAGGATCGTCACGGCAAAGGGGGCCTCCTCCTGCAGGCTGCGGAGGAGGTCCAGGCCGTCCATCCCGGGCATGACGAGATCCGCAATGACCACGGCCGGGCGAAAGCTGCGGGCCTTCTCCAGGGCCTCGCCCCCGGTGGCCGCGATTTCCACGCGATAGCCCCGCCCCGCCAAAAGGGCCTGCAGGCCCGTGCGGGAGGCCGCCTCATCGTCAACCACGAGCACGCGCTTTGGCATTGGGCTCCTCCGCGGCGCGCCGCCAGGCGGCAGGAAGGGTCACCTTCACGGCCGTGATCCCACTGTCCTTCCCTATGGCCCGCACTGTCAAGCGCATTGTTTGGGTCGAATGGAAGGGAGAAGGTCAGACGCCGAGCGGGGCGCGCCGACGGACACCGGCACGGCCGATGCGCGTGCCGGATCCTGGAATCACGCGAGGTCCGAGTGCCTGGGGCGCTACCTCCGAGGCGCCGGGGCGCCGGCGGGTCTGCAATCGGCCGGATTCGGGACGCTTCGGCCGTCGCCGCAGTAGTACGTGCCGGGCACGCTCGGGACAACCTCAGGAGGCGCGGTGCCTGTTGCTTTGCAGGTCGCCGGATCGCGGACGGTTCGACCGTCGCCGCAGCGATAGGCAAGCCCGGGCTCCGCGGACACCGGAGTGCCGCTCGGCTTTGACGACTTCGGCGTGTGCGCGCTGCGGCCAGCCACGGCCGCCCCTCTGATGGCCTCAAGCTTCTGTGTTAGATCGGCCACCTGCCGTTCGAGATCGCTGACCTTCCCTTGGAGCCGATTTTGTTCCGCCGGGTCCTGGGCCACAGGCGCCGTGCTTGCGGCCTGCGGTTGCGGCTTGGTCAGTTCCTCCATCCGCTGCTCCAGCTCGGCAACTTTACCCTGGAGCGTGTCCCGCTCCGTGATCACTTGTTGGAGCTTTCGTTCCGACTCTTCCACTGTTTCGCGAAGCTTCGCAACCTCGACCGCAACGCGCGCTGCAACCCCTGAAGGCTGCGACGCCGTGGGACCAACTTGCCAACTCGGCAGGACACCGTAAAGGAGCGCCGCGAGCCCCGCGACCACAACCACGCCGGCGATGCCGCAAATCATCACGACGTGGCGGATGGCGTTCTCCGCGGCCTCCTGGGCAATCCGTTCCTGGGCCGGGTCCTCGACATCAGGGGGAATGGCGCGCTCCACCAGCCGATCCATGATCCATCCCAACATACTCCCACCTCACCTTCCCGATTGTTTCGGGAACGTTGCCCCCATCCCGGCCCGAACGCTAGTGTGCCGAGTCACAAGTCCACAAACGATTCCCGCGCCCGTCGGGGCCGGCCCTAACCCGTCTGGGGCTTGGTCGAGCGCCGGGCCAGGTCATCCATCACGCAATGATACGGCCAGGTGCGCGGACCCGT